>Ga0098069_100201_pt1 | contig 33322 bp, 30 predicted proteins | sample 27_taG_FD_92584 | JGI IMG/M metagenome (GOLD analysis project Ga0098069, IMG submission 92584) | Marine viral communities from Cariaco Basin, Caribbean Sea - 27_WHOI_OMZ | ecosystem: Environmental > Aquatic > Marine > Oceanic | place: Caribbean Sea: Cariaco Basin | collected 2014-11-09
CAATCTTCATCAGTTTTGAACCGATCAGAGAACTCTAGGAGGTTTTGACCCTTAAAAACATTCATGCTATCCTATTATTATTGACAATAAAGATATGAATTTAAATACTGACCTCTATAAAATAAAATCTTTAAAAATCACCACCCCTAATAAAGCCATAAAATTTTCTTACTTTTCGCACTGAAAAAAGAACGCTGCAAACTGTCAACTTTAAATCCTTTCTACTGAAGATGAGTGTGATGCTTAAAGCTGAAAATATTTCTAAACAATATCGGCTGGGAACCGTAGGAACCGGTACTTTAAGTCACGATTTAAATAGATGGTGGCATACCTTTCGAGGTAAAGAAGATCCCTATTTGCAGGTGGGTGGGGTAAATGACAGAAGCGCAAAAGCCACCGAAGATTATATATGGGCGTTGCGGGATATAAATTTTGAAGTACAACAAGGGGAAGTACTGGGGATTATTGGCAAAAATGGTGCAGGAAAATCTACCCTGCTCAAATTACTTTCCCGGGTAACCGCACCAACTACAGGAAGTATTAAAACCAGGGGGCGCATTGCCTCCCTGCTTGAAATAGGTACCGGCTTTCATCCTGAGCTCACGGGAAGAGAAAACATATTTATGAACGGTGCTGTTTTAGGAATGACCAAAGCCGAAATTAAAGCTAAACTTGATGAAATCATCGCCTTCTCGGGTTGTGAAATGTATATAGATACTCCTGTAAAGCGGTACAGTAGTGGGATGAAAGTGCGGTTGGGGTTTGCCGTAGCCGCGCACCTGGAGCCAGAAATTTTGGTGGTAGATGAAGTGCTGGCGGTGGGCGATGCCGAATTTCAAAAAAAAGCAATAGGTAAGATGCAGGATCTTTCTACCGGAGAAGGGCGGACTGTGCTATTTGTAAGCCATAATATGGCGAGTATAAAAAATTTGTGTAGTAGAGTTATTGTACTGCAAGATGGATGCAAAATATTTGATAATGGAGCAGATGAAGCTGTAAGTTTTTACTTGGGAATGAATCAGGCTTCATATTCAAAAATACCTCTAAATGAAAGAACGGATCGTAGTGGAAATGGAAAGGTTCAAATTAAATCAGTTGAGATTTTAAATAAAGATTACAAACCAGTTTTTGAAGTGTTTTCAGGCCAAACTGCTATATTGAAAATTGAATTGCAACAAAACCAACCTATAAACCATCAAAAAATAAATTTTGCTGTTAATTTTAGGGACCATTTTAATAATAATATATTATCATTTATAACGGATGAAATGGGAACTGATTTTTCTCCCCTAAAATATCAGGATCATTTTTATCTCAAAATACCTCATTTAAATCTACGTGGTGAAACTTATTCTTTAAGAATTTTAATGTTCGAAGGTAAGACTGAAATGGAAAATTTATTGGATGGAATTAATGATATTTTAAAAGTAAATATTCTTCAAGCTGATAGATGGAAATCTGGTGTTGTTAATAGGAAAGATTTTACCGCTATTTTAGATGCTGAATGTGAATTTATTCTAGATAACAAATAAAAAAAGTGAAAAAAAAGTTTCTTTTCATCTTAAAATCATTTCTTTTAAAGCGTACAAAAGTTACAATAGTTACTAGTACTGGAAGAACTGGCACAAAATTTATTAAAACTTTTTTTTCGACGGTTTTTCCGAATTTAATTGTGAAACATGAACCCTTTCCTGACTTTTTTGATCTTGGTGTAGAAAAAATAAGACATAAGAAGGATTCTAATTATTTAAAGAAGTACCTAATTGAACACCGAGGAAGTTTATTATTATCTTCAAAAAACCTATTTCGTATATTAGTTGGGAAGGAAATTAAATATATAGAATGCAATCCTTTTTTATTTCCTTTAATTAATGAGTATGCCCAGGTATTTAAAGAATTTAATATGGTTTATATAACCAGAAATCCTGAAACATATATTTGTTCAGCTTTAAGAAAAGAACCAAAAAATAATGGTGAAAATAATTTTTATGGAGAAAACGATACAAGACAGCGTTTAAATGCAGTTGATTACGGGGAAAGTAATTTAAAAGAATGGAAAAGCTTAAGTAGAGGTGAAAAAATTGCCTGGTATTGGAGAAAATGCAATTATATTTTACTTGAAAAGCAATCTATTTTGGGTGACAATGCCGTTCAAGTAAAATTTGAAGATTTATTTAATGATAATTTAAATGTCCAAATAGAAAATTGGCATAAAATAGTAAAAGTTATCGGAGTAAGTCCAGATAGAATTAATGAAAAGAATCTGAGAAATATTAAGGGGGAAAAAGTTAATGCTAGTAAGGACGTTCCTATAAGAAGTGAAGATTTTAATGATGAAATTAAACAAAGAATAGATGATTCTACTATGGCTATGAAGAAAAGACTTTCATACTAAGAGACTTATCAATAATATGGAGAAGACCAAAATTTTGATTTTAGGGATTGGGCAATCAAATTTTCTTGACCAATTATATGGAGATATTTTACAGTATAACAAAAACTTTAATTTCTCAATCGATGGATATGTAAATATTCCTAAAGGAAAAGTAAAATCGCACTCAAATTTGTATAAAGATTTTTATGACTTTAAGAATAAACCAATTCGAAAGAAACATCTATGGATTAATTTTTTTCAGTTTGCAAAGAGGCCTTTTTTCTGGCAAATTATATTTTTTGAAATAAGTCAAAAAAGATCTATTTCGGAAATAAAAAAAATTTTATTGGAGTGGGCTAACGCAAGATACCGTACAAAAAGTTTAATTGAACCTTTGAAACCTGACCTTATTCATTTTCACTTTTGCATACCTGCTAACTTAAAAGAGTTATATTTTTTAAATCCAAAAATAAAAACAATTTGTTCTTTTTGGGGTTCCGATTTATTAAGACTTACTGGGGTTTCTAATGTTTTCTATGTTAGAAAAACTTTACAGAACTCAAGTGCGATTACTGTACAAACTCCGGAATTAGCAGAAATATTACTTTGTAAATATGGAAGGCAATTTCAGAAAAAACTGACAAGCTTACGTTTTACACTCAAAACGGATATCTTTAAGGAAATTGATTGCTTCAGAACTGATTTGGGAAGTGTTAACGATTTTAAGTCCAGGCATTTAATTCCTTTAGATAAATTTACTGTGGCACTCGGTCATAATGCTTTTCCTGAAAACAATCATGTAAGGATGATTGAACAGATTAAACTATTACCGCCTTCAATCCTTGAAGATACAGTTTTTGTACTGCACTTATCTTATGGAGGAAATAATATATATATAAAGAATTTAATAGAACTTTCTAAAAAAGAGTGGAATTTAAACCTTATAATAATAACTGAGTATTTTGATGAACAGGAGATAGCTTTATTAAGAATAGCTACAGATGCTCTAATTCACATGCCTGTTAGTGATGCTTTAAGTGCCGCAATGACGGAAGTTTTATATGCCGGAAATCGGGTAATATCTGCAGCTTGGCTGCCTTATGGTCTTCTTCGAAGAAATAATATCAAATTTGATGAAGTAGAGAGTTTCAAAGAAATACCGGAAAAATTAGCTAGTATAATAAATAATAAAAAATATACTGAAAATAAGAATCCCCAAAATATCAAAAAGTTATTATTTCCAAATATTACAACACCGCAATGGATTGAATTAATAGATAATGTAATTGATAAAAAAAATAAAAGTTGAACCCGTTAATCTCCATAATCATCCCCACCTACAACCGCGCCCATCTTATAGAAAAAGATTTTGCTATCTCAAATGTTCAGCTAAAAGTATTGTCTGTTTAGAGTTTTTATGTTTAAAGAGAAAAATATTGTACTAATATATAATTTAATATCTTTATCAATACAAGTTTATGGAAATCCTGCTCCTTTAAATTGAAAATAAAGAAACATACGAGAATATTTTGTGGTTTTTAAAAAACTAAATGAGGAAGAACTGGAACTTTTAGAAGTTTCAAAAAGTTTTTGGGGTTATTCAGCAAGAATTGCATCAGGAATTGGAAGGAATAGATGCTGCTAATTCTTCTTTAATAGGTTTGGATGCTTTTGATAAGAAACCGGATAAGATGATTGCGGAATATAAATACCTAAAGATAATTCAAAAGCTGCAAAGAAATATAGAATAAATAGTTTTCAATATTATGGACTATAAGAAATATCTAAGTATAGATGTCAATAAAAGGTTCGGAAAACCCCATATTTCCGGTACCAGAATTAGTGTTGCCGATGTGCTTGGCTGGTTTGCCAATGGCATGGATGTACAGGAAATAATACAAGATTACCCGGAATTATCCGAGAAGCAAATTATGGCTTGCCTTGCGTATGCGGCAGACCGTGAACATAGGGTAAGGGTAGCTTCATGAAATTGTTGTTTGACCAAAACATATCTTTTCGGCTTTTAGAAAAAATAAAATATTTATTTCCTGAGGCTAAGCAAGTAAGGTTGTTGGGCCTAGAAAATGCTTCAGATATGCAAATTTGGGAATATGCAAAAGATAATAAATATTGTATTGTAACTTTTGATGCCGATTTCTTTAATATTTCCAGTTTAGAAGGACATCCTCCAAAAATAATTTGGCTTCGTACAGGAAATGCTACTACCGCTGAACTTGAGAAAATTTTAACTTCTCACCACGAAATCATATCCGATTTTATAAAAAATCCTATTTATAATGATATTACCTGTTTAGAAATTGGATAAGCTACTGTAAAATCTCTATAATATTTATAACAAAATAGTGCACTCACCCCTTGTTTCCATCATCATCCCTACCTACAACCGCGCCCATCTCATAGGGGAAACGCTTGATTCTGTACTAGCGCAAACCTATAGAAACTGGGAATGTATTGTCGTTGACGACGGCTCCACCGATTATACTGATGAGCTTTTGGAATTCTATATCGAAAAGGATTCCAGAATTCAATACTGCCACCGCCCAAAAGACCGGCGAAAGGGGGCGAATGCTTGTAGAAATTATGGATTTGAGTTGAGTAAAGGAGAATATGTAAATTGGTTTGATAGTGATGATTTGATGACTGGTAATCATATATTTGAACTTCTTAAATTTCTAGTTAAAAATAAAGAAATTGACATGGCTATTGGTAATAGTCTTAATTTTAAAGACGGGAAGATGATTGGAAGACCTTATAATTTCGATATTAAATTACCTGTGACTGCCGAATATTTTATACAAGAAAAAATAGGGTGGATCACCAATGATGTTCTACTACGGAAAACTGCCGTAGTATTGGGATATAATGAAAAGTTGGCTTTCGGTCAAGAATTTAATTTTTTCGCCCGTCTATTATTAAAGAATATAAAGGCTGCATTTGTCTCAAAAGATATTTCAATAAGAAGGATACACAATTTTTCCATTCAAGGTAAATTAAACAAAAAAGGTGATAAGAATCATTTTGGATATTTTAAAAATGAATTTTATTTATTGGAAGATATTAAAGAAGACGCCTCTTTGAAAATAATTAATAGAAGCTTACGTCGATTAGTAAGGTACTCATATTTTTTAACTCCAGCGTTTTCGAAAAGAAAAATTCAAAAACTTACTTTAAAATCTCTATTTAAAGAAAATCGTACAATATGTGTTTTTTATTATTTTGCTTGGATTCAGATTAATAATTATTTTGGGAAGGGGTATTATGTAATTAATTTAACTATGAAACGATTAAATTAAGGTGGAAAAAGTTTCAATAGTTATTCCCTGCTATAATGATGCTCCATTTATTGAAAAAGCAGTAATGTCTGCCTTAGATCAGACCTACATAAATAAGGAAATAATTGTTGTTGATGACGGGTCAAATGCGGAAACAAAGGCGGTTCTTGAAGGGCTGAACCCCCGCCTTACGCAGCTCATTTCGCAAGATAATAAAGGACAAAGTTCTGCCCGGAACAAAGGGATCAAAGCCTCAACAGGAGAATATATCTTTGTGCTGGACAGTGATGACTATGTGGATACAACCTATTGCGAGAAAGCATTACGAATATTTCAGCAGAAGGAAAATGCAAAAATAGTCACCTGTTATGCCCGGAGGTTTAATGCTCAGGGAGAAATTGACATTTTTAGAACACAGGGAGGCAAGTTAGCTGATTTTTTACTGGAGAACTTTGCTTTAGGACCTTCCATGTACAAAAAAGAGGAAGCCTTAAGGGCAGGTCTTTACGACGAAGAAATGAACAAAGGATTTGAAGACTGGGAATTTTTTATAAGGATGCTTAAAGATGGAGGAGAGGCAATCGTAATACCCGAGCCGCTCTATCATTACAGAATAAGGAATGATTCAACTTCAGCCAAAGCCAGGGAAAGAAGAAAGAGATTACTTGAATATATATATTTCAAGCATAGGGATCTTTATCTACAGCATTTTGACACATTTATTCCTTTCCTGCTTAGCCGGATAGAGAAGGAGGAAAAAGAAAAGATAAAGAACACCCTGCGGCTGGAATATAGAATTGGAAAAAGTGTCCTGAAACCTTTGAGAAAAATCAAATTTTTTTTTAGATAATGGGAATTTCCGACAAGCCTCAGGTTAGTATAATAATGGCCACTTATAATCGGGCTCATTTAATAAGTGAGAGCCTGAGGTCCGTCATGAATCAGTCTTTTGAGAATTGGGAATGCCTGGTAATAGATGATGGTGCTACAGATGAAACGGAGAAGGTAATTGAGTACATTGGGGCAACCGATGAAAGAATAGTATATTTAAAAAGACCGGGAAATCATAAAAAAGGTCTCCCGGGTTGTCGCAATTATGGTTTAGACATAGCCAGGGGAGATTATGTAATCTTTTTCGACGATGATGATATAGCACATCCCGACAATCTAAAGATTTGTGTAACTGAACTGGAAGATAAAAATACTTCATATTGCAGGTATTTAAAAGATGTTTTTCGGGGAGAGTTTAATTTGGAATTTGATCATAAATTAGAATACTCAAAAAAAATACTGGATGTAAATAATCTGGAATCAATTGTAGAGGGCGTAATTCCCTTTAATTCATGCCAGGTCATGTGGCGAAGGGAATGTTTTATCGGTAATTATTTTAACGAAGAGTTGATGTATGCAGAGGAATGGGAGTGTTATTTAAGAATTCTGTCTAAAGAAGTCAAAGGAATTTCTGTGGACAAGGTGCTTTTTTATGGCAGAAAACATCTTAATTCAAATACCGGAGAATTTTATACAAATGATCCAGTTAGAAGAAGTTCTTATAGTAAGGCAGTTAAGCTTGTAATTGAAAATTTAAAAAAGAATGATTTACTTACTGCAAAATTAAAACAGTATTTTATCAGGATGGGATTCTTTTTTAAAGACTACTCTATTATTCAACATACTTTGGCAGCTTTTAATTCTTCTACCATAGAAAAGTCTAAATACAAATTGGGTTTTGCGTTTTATCCCCTGCTGAAGAGATATTTTAATTTGGCTAACAGGTTAAGAAATAGAACGGGGAGATGAAATTTCTGGTGATTGTTCAGGACTTAAAGACCTCGGGGACCAGCGAAGGGATTGTTTCTCGTTCTTTCCTGGGAAAATTGAGAAAAAGCTATCCCGGAGCGGATATCAAGGTGGTTTACCTCAAGAATATGGAAAGTGAAGATCAACTGGAATTGCTTCCTGTTAATTCCATTGAAGAAATCCATCTAAGAAGGTCACCTCCAAAGTTTATAAAAATATTAAACAGGATCTACTGGAGGGTCTGTAATACTTCACTAAATGACCGGTACCAGGTAAGGCAGTATCGTCACCATATAAAAAAAATCGAATGCTCTGAATATGACCATATTTTTATAAGAAGTGCGGGGAATAATTTTGAGACCATCCTGGCGTGCAGGGACCTGCCCATATTAAAAAGAGCTATAATTAATTTTCATGATCCTTATCCCCAAGGCATGACACCGGATTCCGGTAATTCCCTCACCGGTCTGGACTTTAATAAGCAGGAAAGGATGCGGGAAGTAGTGCAGCAGGCAAAAGGCTGTATGACCCCTTCCCAAACTTTGTCTGAAGATATGCAATACTTATATAGATCAGAAAAGAAGTTCCATACTTTGCCTCATCAGTATGATCCGGCAGTTTTTGATACATTTCCCATAAAAAGAAAGACGAAAAGAAAGAAAAGAGTCGTGATCTCTTACCAGGGAGCAGTACAACTGGGGAGAAATTTGAATATCCTTTTGGATGCTTATTTGGCGTTACTGGAAAAAGAAGAGTCTTACCGGGAAACCACCGAATTCTTACTGAGGATCACCGGTCCTTACAGTAAAGAAATAATTGAGAAACATCAACAGCATCCTAACCTCGTTTTTCTTGGACAGGTTCCTTTTTCAAAATCCTTTCATGAATTGAAGTATGAAACAGACATTGCTATCATCCTGGAGAACTGTTCAGAGCGTAGCAATATTTTACCGGGAAAGGTTGCGGTTATCGCTTCCCTTCAAAAACCCTTTCTCTGTTTGTCTCCGGCAAATAGTGAAATGCGAAGGCTGCTCCAGGAACCCGCTTTTGTTGCCAGGTGTGATGACAGGGAAGAAATTATGCAGAAGTTGGAAAAGCTTATTGTTTCAATTGCCGAAGGAAAGGATTTTAAGAAGGATACTTTTGAAAGATATTTTAATGAGGAAAGTTTCAGAATCCAACTAAAGCAAATATTACAGAATGGAAATCGTTTTTAACCGCGGTTGTTTTATATTTTTGTATAAATCGTTCAAAATCTTTCCCTAAGAAATGAAATTCCTACTTTGTTTTGGAACCCGTCCTGAAGCCATAAAAATGGCTCCTGTAATTCAGGAACTAAAAAAGAGGAGTGTTTCTTTTAAAGTGTGCGTGACGGGACAACATAGAGAAATGCTTTTTGAGGTGTTGGATTTTTTCGAAATAAAACCGGAATATACTTTGGATGTCCTGAGTGCGGGTCAAACTTTAAATGCTTTGAGTGCAAAAATCATTCTTGCAGTAGATGAAGTGCTACAAAATGAGGAACCCGATGTTGTACTGGTACATGGAGATACTGCAACTTCCTGTATGGCCGCACTGGCGGCTTATCATCGAAATATTAAAGTGGCACACGTAGAAGCAGGTTTGAGAACCTACGATAAAAAAGCACCTTTCCCCGAAGAAATTAACAGACAGATTACTGCCCGTATTGCCGATATACATTTCGCGCCTACAGAGAAGGCAAAAGATAACCTATTGCGGGAAGGGATAAAGGAATCTACAATTTTTGTAACCGGTAATACCATTGTAGATGCACTAATTTATGGAATAAGTAAAAACAGAAAATTCAGGAATATCCAGATTGAAGAATTGGCCGGGTTAATTGATCCGGAAAAGAAATTAATATTGGTCACCGGGCATCGACGGGAAAATTTTGGGTCAGGATTATCGAATCTTTGTGAAGCATTAAAGGAGCTGGTACAGAGAGGGGATGTAGAAATTCTATTTCCGGTACACTTAAATCCGGCTGTACAAGACGCTGTTTATGTAAGTTTAGGAAATGAGAAAGCTATTCATCTTGTGGATCCCGTTCAATATTCCACAATGTTATGGCTCATGGAAAAGTGTACACTTGTAATTTCAGACTCCGGGGGGATTCAGGAGGAGATTCCGTTTTTTAAAAAACCTGTTATAGTTACCAGGGAAGTCACTGAAAGAAAGGAAGGAGTAGAGGCCGGCTTTGCACTATTAACAGGATCTTCAAAGGATAAAATTGTTGTGGAGGCTGTAAGGTTAATGGAAACTCCGCCCAATTTTGAAGATGGCAGAAATCCTTACGGAGATGGTTTTACTGCAGCAAAAATAGGAGCCATTTTAGAAAAAATGATGTGAAGAATAAGTCGCTAAAAATTCTTGTTGTCGTAGAATCTTTGGATGTTGAAGGCAGTAGTGGAGCTAAAGCAAACCTGGCCCTGATCCAAAATCTGAAAAAAATCGGATTTGAAGTTGAAGTAATTCATTATACCAGAAAAGAAATTTCTCTAAAAGAAATTTCTACTACTGCAGTAAGGGAGAAACGAAGAAGTCTGTTCTTTATGTTGAGCAGAACGGAAGCTTTTCTTCGCAATCATCTTAAGTTGCCGTTGCATGGAATAATTCAAAAGCGATTAGGGTTTTCTTTTACGCTGCTGAATGACCGCAACAGTATTATTTCGTTCTTAAAACAATTTCGCACCGAAGATTTTGACCTACTTATAACACTGAGTCAGGGAGGTAGTTTTCGCCCACATCACGCTTTGCTGAAGTTGCCGGTGTGGCATTCAAGGTGGTTAGCCTATATTCATGACCCGTACCCTATGCATCATTATCCGCCACCATATACCTGGACAGAGCCGGGGGCAGCAAAAAAAGAGGCTTTTGTACGGGAGATTTCCGAAAAAGCTGCATTTAGTGCTTTTCCAAGTAGCCTTTTGATGGAGTGGATGGGGCAGTTTTATCCTCAGTTTTTAAGAACAGGAGTGATCATTCCTCATCAGATATCCCAGCAAACAACAATAAATGAAAAATTTCCGACCTGGTTCAATCCTGACAATTTTAATATAGTACACGCAGGAAATTTATTGTGGGGACGGAATCCGGAAGGATTGATAGAAGGTTTCAATATTTTTTTAGAAAATTTTCCTGACGCCAAGACAAATGCCAGGCTAATTTTCATAGGAGGTAAAAATCATTATTCAGAAATGCTTAATGAATATTCCCGGAAATTCCCAAGCATTTATAACACCAAAGGGCATCTCTCTTATAATTTAGTTGCGGCAATGCAGAATTCCAGTGCAGTCAACGTTATTTTGGAAGCAAAGTCTAAAATTAGTCCTTTTTTGCCGGGCAAATTTCCCCATTGTATCCTGGCAAAAAAGCCAATTCTACTCTTAGGGCCAAAAATGAGTGAAAGTAGGAGACTGCTTGGCGAAGCTTATCCTTATTGGGCCGAAACCGAGAGCAGCGAAAGAATTGGAAAGATTATAGAAGAATTATATTTTTCCTGGGCCAGTTCCTCATTAAGTTTACCCGTTAATTATCAGGAAATAGACTTCTATTTAGGGGGGGAATACCTCAAGCAGGTCCTTGATGAAATCGGGGATTAAAAGGTATAGTTAATTCAAAATAAGTTTGCACTTGTGAACGATATTATCTAGTCTTTTTTTATAGTCATCTTCCCAGTAAACATGCGGTTTTTCAACGAATTCATTATAAACTTTAATGCACTTATTCATTCTCATGATAAATTCTTCCCTCGTCATGTTTTCGATATAAATAATCATCTCTTGAGGATTTTTAAATTGTGAATAATCTATGAAACTTTTTTCAGGAAAAATCTCATAGATGGAGCCTGTATCGCCTCCGTAATAAATAGGAAGACATTTACATTCAATACTCTCCCATATTTTCTCCGTTATATAATAGGGATAAAGAGTGTTTTCAAAACAGAAGTTGAAGTGATAATTTTTTAAAATTTCTTTTTTTCTAGAATGTCTGTTATTCATCCTGGAATCTTCTTTGGAAATCCCCTCTGGCCAGCCTTGTCCAAAGATGTCCATCCTATTTTCATTATAGCAGTACAAGGCTATTTCCGATCTTTTCTTGATTAAGTCAATGTTTTGGCCATTCATCCATAGAGCACTGTATTTGCCGCCATGAAAGAAGGACATTAATGCTACTTGTCTTTTTGTCAAAAATTGGAATTTATTTTCAATGAAGTCAAGTTTCTTAGTTTCAGTAAATCTTCTTTGCTGATAGGCGACATTATTGAAAAATACATCTCCTGTGTAAACGTTCATGACATGAATTTTTGGAAACAGAAATAATGGGCGATAGGTTTTAGTATTCACTTTTGAGAACCGCGGTTCATTCGTCCAGAGAAGATAATTTTTCTTTCCTGGATTCTTTAACATGAACTTTTTTATGCTATTATGATTTCCAGCTACAAAAATATCGGCTTCATTTTTGAATTTTGTAACTTTCAACCCTTTACTATTTAGGTAAACTAAATTTTTTTGGGAAAAGTTTTCGTCAAAAGGAGTATAAGGGAGGTGGCCGATCTTAAAAATTTTAATCATCATTGAACAGATAAATTTGCAGGTCTAATTGAAGTGTTGGAATCTCAGATAGATTTAAGGGCTAATTAGAACGAGGCAATAAAGATATTATGAAAATATTAATGGTTTCTATGTTTTCCCTTCATTTTATTAGATGGGCAGAACAATTAAATGATTCTGGGCATGAAGTACATTGGATTGATGTTTTTGACTCCAACACTCCTGTAAAAGAGATTGATTTCATTCATCAGATCGTCGGATGGAAAAGAAGAGTAAATTATCCGGGGAGATACTGGATTAAAAATAAATTACCCGGTATTAATGAGATTTTCAGTTATGTCAACGAGAGAGAATTATCAAAATTTGTTGATCAGAAAATAAAAGAAGTAAATCCCGATATAGTACACAGTTTTATTCTTCAATCTGCTACTATTCCAATTCTGAAAGTCATGAAGTACTACCCAAATATTAAATGGGTTTATTCTGCCTGGGGAAATGATCTCTATTACAGGCAGCAAAATAAGAGAGATCTGGAGGATATAAAGAGAACACTTCCGGCGTTGGATTACATGTTTGCAGATTGTACGAGAGATTACTATCTGGCACGTCAATTGGGATTTAAGGGTAAGTATTTGGGGACTTTCCCTACAGGTGGAGGATATTCCTTAGAATCATTTTTACCTTATGTAAAAAAATTTGATGCGAAAAATATTCTTGTTATAAAGGGATATCAGGGTAAGCTTGGTCGCTGCGACAAGGTGCTAGAAGCCCTTTTGAAAATCAAAGAAGTTGTCAAAGGAATAAATATCGTTTTGTTTGCGGTAACAGATGAGGTAAAGCAGTATGCTCACACAGTAGGACTTACCGGGTGGGATAACTTTGAAATTAAACCTTTTATAACTCATAAAGAAGTCTTAGAATTAATGGGTTCAGCGAAAATTTATATAGGAAATAGTATTTCTGATGGATTACCGAATACGCTTCTGGAAGCTATAATAATGGAAGTCTTTCCTATACAATCAAATCCCGGAGGTGCTACTTCAGAATTAATTGCCGATGGAAAGAATGGTTTATTAATAGAAGAGCCTGAAGATCCTAACCATATTGCATCGTTGATAAAGAGAGCACTTGCTGACGAAGGAATGATGAGAAAAGCTATTGCACATAACAATGAAAATATACGACCCTTTTTGGATAGAAATCTTGTTAAAATGGAAGTTGAGAAACAATATGAACATATTGCAGAAAGCCTATGATCACTGTTTATAAACCTTCACTTGAAAAACAGGACAATTCTGTTACTGTTTCAGCGAAATTTAATTTAAATAACAATAGTGAGGTTTTATGGTATTCTTTTCCAAAAGAATTTGAAGAATATGTCGTCATAGAACAGCTCGACGGTTTTTTAGTAGGACTACTTTTTTTAGCCTTAAAAACAGGGAATGATATAAAATTAGAAGGACCCATTTCTGCACGTCTTTTATATACTTTAAATAACTATGTCATAGATGCCTTGTGCCTCATTAATCCGGTATATAAAAAAATCAAAATAATAGCAGAATCAGCAGTTTCAAATAATTTTAATAAAGGTGGAGTTGCCGGGACCGGAATGTCATGTGGTGTAGATTCTTTTACCACTTATTGTGATCACGTTGAATTGGAGCCGCCTTATAAGATTGATTATTTTCTTTTTTGCAATGTAGGTTCCCATGGAGATTTTGGAGGGCAAAAAGCCAGAAGAGTTTTTTTCGAACGGATGGAAAATGTAGAAGGATTTACCAAGGAGACAAATCGGAAGCTAATACCTGTAGATTCAAATTTGAGTGAAATTCTGAAAATGAAATTTCAGCAAACCTATAATTTCAGGACAATTTCCTGTGTGCTTCTACTTCAAAAGTTGTTCAAAAATTATTACTATTCTTCAGGTACTCGTTTTGATCATTTTTCCTTTAACAAAGAAGAAATAGCAGACGTGGACATGTTAATAATTCCAAACCTTTCAACAGAATCAACTACCATGTTTGTTTCGGCACTAAAATATTCGCGAATCCAAAGAACCGGTTTGATTGCTAATTTTCCTGAAACCTTTAACCATTTAGATGTTTGTACTCAACCCGCAAATAAACGTGGGGGTAAATTAAACTGCTCCAAATGCTACAAATGTACCCGAACCATGTTAACATTAGACCTGTGGGGTAAACTCGATCATTATTCAAATGTTTTCGACATCTGCTATTTTATAAAAAATAAACATAGGTACATTGGAAAATTGATTTCTAAAAAAAAGAAGTTAACTCTAGACAGGGAAATGATAGAATTTTTTCAAGAAAAGGGAATACCTGCCAAGGCTTATTTTTATGCTTTTCAAAATATCCTTTTTGAAATTAAAAAGGATATGAAAAAGAAAATCTATAGGTGATTACAATTATATATACATATAGAAACCGTGATTTGAGAAGAATTGAAAATTCATTTAATTCCCTAAAGGATCAAACTTCGGCTAATTTTGAGGTGGAATTCGTGGATTATGGTTCAGCTTTTGAAGCAGCCGAAAAGGCCCGGGCTCTATGTGAAAAATTTTCATTTATAAATTATACTTACCACTATACGGAACATCAGCCATGGAATAAAAGTCGCGCATTAAATTCCATTATAAAAAACCTTGAGAACGATTTTTGCTTTGTGGCCGATGTGGATCTAATTTTTCATCCAGAGTTCATAGAGAAGGTCACACAGCTACAGAAACCTATTAAAAGTTTTTATTTTCAGGTTGGTTTTCTTACCTCTGGAGTGGAGGGAACACCAAAGAATTTTGATATTGGGAATTATAGGAAAAGTACATGGGAAGCAACCGGACTAAGTATGTTTCCTGTCAATGTTTTGAAAGGTCTGCGTGGCTTTGATGAATTTTACCATTTTTGGGGCGCTGAAGATACCGATATGCATGTGCGATTGAGAAACGCTGGATATGAAGTTGATTTTTATGATAAAGAAATTTTGCTGCTCCACCAGTGGCATCCTTCATACCGCAGTAAAGAAAGGAAAACATTGACAAATGACCTGCAAATTGGCGGAGTTGTACAGCTAAACCAGCAGTACCTGAGTAATGTAAAAGCTCAAAAAAAGACTCAGGCCAATTTAAAAGTTTGGGGGGAACCGATGAGTGTTAGTCAAAATAAAGTCTTGGAGGAGCTACCGGTAACGTTTTGCATGGATAATGACAGGAAAAAAATAGACGAATTTTTGTACGGGCAACTGCCACAGTTCCTTATTGGAAATATCAAAATCCAGGTTAAGGAGATTTCCTCCTATGAAGCTGCAAAGTTTAGGCTAAAAAGGGTTGCGAGAAGAAAAGTACCTGAATTTTATACTTTAAAAGAAGTGAATGATCTGATTTTACTACACTTAATTTCTTTTTATAGAGATTATCCTTACATTTTTCAGGTAAATAAAGAAGAGGGGATCATAACTTTTGGAATTATAAAGCAATGAAGTTTGTCAAGACTGATTTGTAACTTTTTATAGAAAAATACAGAATGAGAAGCGGTACAAACCCTCAAAAGACTCAGAAGAAGGTTCACCTGGAAACAAACTTGCGTGTTATAATGGTTGTTTTTATACCCAATGCCGGAGGATATTATGCAAACTCTCTGGAGGTTTTTAAACTCTCTATTAAGTCATTGATTGCAAGTAATAAGAGTCGGTATAAAATAAGCATTGTTAATAATGGTTCATGTGAAGAGGTGCAGGAGTTTTTAGCATCTTTTTCCGGAGAGGAAATCGATACCGTAATACACCACAGTAAAAACATTGGTAAAATAGATGCCCTCATAGGTGCTGCAAGAGGAGCCAGGGAGCCTCTAATAACGTTGACAGATGCTGATATTTTGTTTTTAAAGAATTGGTTTCCTGCAACTCAGGAAGTGTTTCGTGCTTTTAAGAAGGCAGGATCTGTCTCGCCTATTCCCTTTCGTCATGGGTTCTATTATGGAACGAGTTCGGTATTAAAAGATGTCCTTTTAAAAAAGTTTAAATTTCAGAGGCTTAAAATACCTCAAAATTTTGCAGATCACAATAGATATCTGGAAAGCATAAACTGGGGGCATGAGAAAAATGATTTTATAGATTGGCCGGTTGTTGAACAAAATGGTGTCAGAGCAATTGTAGGAAGCGGCCACCAGGTACTGACCATAAAAAGAGAAATTCTTTTTTCTATAGTGCCTTCTTCCCCTTCCCTCACACTTATTGGTGAGGATTCAGAATTTAAATATATTGACGAACCTATTGACCGGGCGGGGTTGCTTAGGTTAGCTACCTTCAGAAATTATGCTTTCCATATGGGAAATACCCTGGAACCCTGGATGGAGGAAAAATTCCATTCAGCCGGGGCAGAGGAAACAGAAAGTAGCTCCCCGCTTTTAAGCGAAAGAGGCACTAAAAAGCATCCGACTCTGAGTTTTAGGATGTATCAATTCAGGAAGTTTATTTCTAAAAGAATATTCAATATAGTCTATAAAAAAGCATGAAGAAAATCCTCATTATTGGTCCAATAGGAGACGAAGGAGGGAGAGAGATGGAAGCAGGCTTTATTGCTTCAGCACTTTCAGATCATTTTGAAATTTATGTTTTTTCTACTGCTAATATCACTAAAACGTCACAGCTTTATAATTATCATTTTGAGGGAAAGGTCACTTCTCTAAAAGAAGCCCTGTACAGGAATCATTTTTCTTTACGACCGGCGGCTTTATTGAGTTATTACAGGAATGGTCAGAAAGCACCCGTACATTATTATGTAAATAATCGGTGTAATTCCAGTAAGGGATTAAAGTTAAAAGAAAAGGAACAACTTGAGAAGGCCATATGGGAAGTAGATGCTGTTTTTATTATAGCTCATCTATTCTCCATGAGGACAAAAGAAGTTATAGATATAGCTACAAGAGGCAACAAAAAGATCATTTTCAGGACCACCGGGCTAATAGAGGAAAAGAGAACATTCCCGGATTATCTTGAGAAGGTAACCCATTATATCCATCACTCCCGGGAAAATACAGATAAGTTACACGACCACATTCAAAATCAAAGCTATTCTATTATTGACCAATCGGCCCCTAATGAAGAACTTTTGCTTGAAATCCCTCCTGTGAAGCGGCAGCCTCAAGCCTTCGCCGCTATTGGAAGATTCAGTTCCGAAAAAAATTTTCATTATCTCATATCAGCTTTCAAACATTGTTGTGAGAAATCAGATAAATTATTTCTTATAGGAGATGGAGAATTAAAGAGCTCTCTTATAGAGGAAAGAGGAGACTTCAAAAATATCATCTTTATGGGACAGATGAAATCAGAGGAAGTCGCGGAGTTCTTTAGCGAAATAGACTGCCTAATTGTCCCTTCCAGGCATGAAGCAGGACCTTTAGTGGGCGTGGAAGCCATGGCAGCAGCAAGAATCATTTTAAGTTCCCCTGTAGGTGCAATGCCTGAACGGCTTGGAGATACAATAAATGATTTCTGGTTTGAGCCTGGGGAAAAAGAGACATTTGAAAGAGAATTTAAAAGATTAAAAGATCTTTTCGCAGGAGAGGTGGAAAAGATTGCAATTTATAATCGTAGAAAATATTTTGAATATTATGCTCATGAGAAAATTTCGAATCTATATTTCAGTAAGGTAGATAGTATTTTATCATAATAACTGAAAAGCTGAAACTGCAATAATATAATGTGATTTAACAGGTGCAAATGGTCTCTTTTCATTCCATGCCCCAGTTTTAGATGGTGATTAAATAAATAGTACATTTGCTGCAAAGCCCCTGAATTTGAAGATCCTGGTTCATAAAAGAGCACTTGTTCCCGTTAAAGTTATTTCTTTTGGCGGGGAAGAAATACAACTGGACAGCAGCAGTTGTACTGCAGCTTTATGGGAGCTTGCAGGGCGTTTCCCCAATGAACTTATTGGCTGGTGTGAGGAATCCTTTGTAGAGCATCTTGAGCTTGAAAAATGGGAAGAAATTTTTCACCATGATCTTATCATGGCTTCCTATGCGGTCGAAACTACTTTTTTACCTGAGCGTATAGGGTATGTGGAGCAGCTTCCCTTTGCCAATCTCAACCGGGAGGTTCTATACGGCACCTGGAGGATGAGCCGGGATGTTGGCGGGATACAGGCTAAAGTGCTAAACCGGTTTAAACCATTAATGGGTAAGATTGAGAATTTTGAATACCTTCTAAATTCTGTGGCTAAACTCGGCCAACAAAATTCTCTCTTTTGCTACAGTGCACCGGGACTTGTAAAACATCGACATTCAGAAAATATTAGCTATACAGCTTCAAAACAACAGCTTTTCTCCTTTGTCTATCAGCATTACAACAGTGTTTGGCTGGTAGTGCTTATTTGGTGCCTCTATAAATATGAAAATGAACTTTCTTTAAACTCTTTTCTGCGAGGCTTTAAAAAGCAAAAATATTTTCAGAAAAAGGTGGATTTGTCTAAAATAACTATCTCCCCTGGTACGAAACTGAAATTACTAAATACTATAGATGTAATTATTCCTACTATGGGTAGACCAGACCATTTATACAATGTGCTCAAAGATCTTGCAGAACAAACCCGGCTTCCGGAGAAGGTGGTCATTATAGAACAAAATTCTAACACTGCCTCTATTTCCGCACTTGATTTTTTAAAAAATGAACAATGGCCATTTGAAATTATTCATCATTTTATTCATCAAACCGGTGCTTGTAATGCTAGAAATATAGGTTTAAAAGAGGTCGCTTCAGAGTGGGTGTTTTTTGCAGATGATGATATAAGAATCAAACCCGACACCATTGACAAAGCACTTCAGGAAACCAGAAAGTATAAGATAGATGCTCTTAACATGAACTGTAAGCAGGAAGGTGAGAAAACCGTATTTGACAAAGTCAGACAATGGGGAAGTTTTGGTTCTGGAACGAGTATTGTCCGCGCTTCCTTTGCTAAAAATTGTTCCTTTTCATTAATTTACGAACATGGCTATGGAGAGGACATGGACTTTGGTATGCAACTTCGCAATCTTGGCTGTGATATCGTATACCATCCCGAGCTTGTTCTTCATCATTTAAAGGCTTCAGTTGGAGGCTTTCGTGAAAAACATGCAATGGAATGGGAAATAGGAAACCCTAGGCCAAAACCATCACCTACAATCATGGCTTTTGCAAAAAAATATTTTTCCTCTCAGCAAATGCTTGGTTACAAAATGAAAATGTTCCTTCAAAATTATCGTAGTCAGAAGGAAAAGAATCCTTTTATTTATTATAGTAACATGAATAAAAAATGGAGTAGCAGTGAGTTTTGGGCTGAACAGCTTCTGAGAAATGAGCAGCGCAGGGCATCTGATAACATCGAAGAATTTAAATCAATCAACTGAGTGAACTTTCTTCTTACCAGGCATAAAGGTGAATCCAAAAAGTTCGGTTTTTTATTAGCTGAATATGAATTTAGTCATAAAAAAGAAGGGCTTTTTTCTATTCTAGTTCAGGATGAAACAGAATTTAATAGGAGTGATCAATTCGTTTCTTTTATTGACGGTTATCTACGCAATTTCGATATATCTCCCTCTTTTATTCAAGAGCAGCAGGAGAGTTGTATATCTCATATCTTACAGCAATGGCCGGTTGAACAAAACATCACAGGTTCTTTTTCCATTGCTATCATTGAAAGAAATTCCTGGGATATTACTATATGTAACGATGTAATTGGGCCTTACCCTATATATTTTCTTGTTACTGAAGATAACTTTTACATTTCAAACAGTATAATATGGATGGGAGCTGTTTCAGGAAATGAAGTAGATGAAGTTGGGGTTGTACAAAGAGCTTTAGGACCTGAGCTTTCAAATTTGGGATCCCGCACAATAATAAAAAATTGTAAGAGGCTCCTTCCTGGTGCATGGATAAAATTTCGTCACACTGGAGAAATTGTTGAAAGAAAGTACGACAATACCTTATTTAATAATCCAATTTCCAGGGGTGAAGGAAAGAATTTTCACCAGGAGTATTGGGCACTGTTTAAAAAAGACATTCGTTATTGTTTAAGTAGCAGTTCAAAAGCAAATCTTGCCTTAAGTGGGGGCATAGATAGTCGTATAGTTTTAGGAGGTCTACCAAAAGAAAAGGAAATTACATGCCATACATATGGGTCAAATAATTTTTATGAGACAAGAGTCGCACGTAATCTCGCAAGAATTAAGAAGTCAAATTTTCATAATTATTTTAGGCCTAATCTGCATTTCCCTGTTTATGAGATGGCCAAAGATTATACCCGAAAAACTGAAGCTTTATATCTTGGATCCTGGTTGGAAATTCTTGAAGCTCAAAATGTAGGCCAGCGGGAGCCTTTTTTATTAGGAGATCTTACTGAATCGCTGCAAGGAAGAAATATTAAGCGGTATAGCTCCAAAAAAGTAAGGAGGATGAATTTTTTTAAGACTACAATCTTGAAGAAGGATTTCACTTTTGAAACTGCTGATAAAACAAATTTCAGGCTTTGGAAGGAGAAGGTAAAACAGGATTATCAGACTAAGTTTAGGAAAGAAAAACTGGAAAAATTTGGTTTTAGAATATCTGCTGATCTTCTATGGAAGGAGGTGCTTGTAGATCTAAATGAGTTGTTTGATCGTATTGAAAATCATCATATTCCTTTTCAAGAGCTCTATGATGAACTTTTTTCTTGGTATACGCACGCAAGAATGCCAATGGGAAAACAGATTTTAATTGTCAATGAAAAATTTTTGGGTTATTGCCCTGCCATGTCTTTACAAGTGATTAGGTTGACCAGTCGGATACTTCCCAACTGTAGACTAAATTCCAGATTTATAAAGTTTCTCTTCCGGAACATTGATGATCTGAAGAAATTAGGAAAGGTGCCTACCAGTCAGATCCCATTACTACCGTTAAATTCTCATGATATATTAAGATTTCCGATGTGGGCTTTTAGATCAAAATTTGACTATTTATTAACAAAGAGACGATTAAAATCGAAACACCAGGGGAAAAAGAATAGATTATTTGAATCATTTGATTGGGCGTATATTTATCAAAATCCTAAAATGGAAGATAATGTTAAATCATATTTTGAAAATGATTTTATAGGAGAGAATTATACCTCAAAAATGATTAAACATGCTATTCAGAGGAAGGAATTAAATGAATGGCCTTTTGCCAATTTGGAAATATTAAGTGCTGCCGGTTTAAATATTGAACTCCAAATTATTAATAAATTAATAAGTGCTAGATGAGATTCGGCTTGATCATTTGTACTTATCAACGGCCCAAAGCGATTGTGAAATTGCTAAAATCTATTGTGGTCCAAACATACTACCCCGATCAAATTGTTGTGGTAGATGGTTCTTTAGATCATAAAACCGGGGATGTGCTGCTACAGGCAAAATTTCAAAAACTGCAATATTATAGGGTTAGTGCAAAGAACAGGGGCTTAACAAAACAACGGAATTTTGGGATCTCAAAATTGAACAAGGAAGTAGAAATAGTGTGTTTCCTCGATGACGATGTGATTCTTCAACCCAATTATTTTAAAGCACTCATTGGTACTTATGAACAATTGCCCGAGGCGCTGGGGGTATCGGGCTATACCATTAATGAAGTTCAATGGAGAAAAGTGCCGGATTCCTACAATTCTATTTTCGGGGAATATATGTACGATGGCTGGGTGCGAAAAGAAGGCAGCAGGTTTTTGTTACGTCGCAGACTGGGATTACAGCCGGATGTCCCGCCGGGTTACATGCCGGAATTCTCTCATGGTTATTCTGCCGGATTTTTGCCGCCTTCAGGAAAAACTTATGAAGTGGAGATGTTAATGGGCGGGATAGCTTCTTATCGAAAACATATTTTTACAGAAATGGAATTCTCTTCTTTTTTTGAAGGTTATGGACTTTATGAAGATGCCGATTTTTCCCTTAGAGTTGCCAAAAAGGGCAAGTTATACGTCAATACGGCGGCTCAACTGGAACATCATCATGATGAGGCGGGAAGGCCCAACCGGTACAGGTATGGGAAAATGGTGGTTAGAAACGGCTGGTATGTGTGGAGAGTGAGACATCAAAATCCTTCTTTTAAAGGAAAGCTGAAATGGCATGGGACTTCTTTTTTACTTACTTTGGTGCGCCTGGGTAATGTGATCAATACTTCCAAAAGAAAAGAGGCCATGACCGAAAGTCTCGGGAGAATTGCAGGATGGTGGAGTGTACTGCTAAAGCGACCCTATTCAAAATCTAAAAACCTGGTAGAGTAAGCTCATGGATTATAAATCTCTCTTTAGACGACGTAATTATCAGCACTTCTTTCACAGGATAAAACCTTTTCCTGCCCCGGTAAAAAAAGAAGTGCTTGATTATTCAGGATTTAAGAATTTGAATGATCTTACTCAATATTTAGAAATTAAAAAATATAAAAAGATTGTTGTTGTGGCCAGTGGTCCTTCCGCAGCAAAAATGAAGAAAGACCGGGAAAATTTATATTTTTCCTGTAATGATTCGCTACGCCTGGTGCAGGATCTTCAACATGTTTATATGTTGTACGATATGTTTTACCTCACCCGCTATTTAAAAACTTTTATAGGAGGAAGTGGATGGAAAGGCAGTATTTTTTGGTATAACTTTAATAATCCTCATTCTCATAATATCTATAAGCTTACCCGTAAATATCTTGATCAATTCTCCCGAAAGAAAAGGGAGTTTTTAATCACCAACAAAAGTGACGAGGAACTTGAACCTCTTTACAGGGAGGTGGAAGATCTTTTACAGAAATTTTTTGACTACAAGCATTACCGGGTGAATTCGGGATTTAATACTTTGGTGTTTGCCGCTTTGCTGGCCCGTTTAGAAAATAAACCCCTCGAAATTTATGGGTTGGATATGGGAATTGGGGGAGATGCCTATTTTAATAAAAGATCTCTCCTGGGGCGTAGTGTAAAATCTGAAGAAAACAGAGAACTGGTATCCGTTTTCCTGGAAAAACTGTATGAAAGTAAGGTAGAGACAAAGAATTTTTCCAACTTTAAAGGGAACATATAAAATATTGCTTTAATACAAAATGAAAGACAAGTGCCATGAAAAAAAGAGGATCATTAATCCTGGGGCTTTTAAGCGTAGTGCTTATTATTCTTCTGTTAATGAACTATCGGTATCCCTTTATGGTGGCACCCGGGGGCAACTGGTCTATAGGTTTTCAGGAAGCTTCGGGGATCGCAAATTTAAAAGTTAAGCCGGTAGACATAATTACACATCAACATGTAAACAAGATAACCAGGGAGGAAGTAACTTACATAGCCGATCCTTTTTTTATTAAAGAGCAGGATACCATTTATTTATTTGTGGAGATAAAAGGAAAAGCAAATGCAGATATTGCCCTTTTTACGTCTATTAACGAAAGGGATTATGAATATAAAGGAATTGTTCTCGATGAAGCTTTTCATTTGTCATATCCCCAGGTTTTTCGCCATAAAGAAAAAATTTATATGTTACCAGAGACCAAAGGTGCAAATCACGTTCTCTTGTATAAAGCTGAAAGCTTTCCCTACAACTGGAAAATTGAAGACACTCTTATAAAAAATAGGGCATTAAAAGATCCCTCAATTCTTCTTAGTGATAAACTGAAGCTTATCGTAGCGGTAGATGATGATTTAAAGCAATATATGTTTACCGCCGATTCCCTTAACGGGAAATGGGAGGAAGTAGAAGGATTTAAACCGCGTTGGGGTAATGAAAGCAGGCCGGGAGGAAGATTTATCTTAATTGATGAAAACTGGTACCTTCCCCTTCAAAATCATTCGGAGGGCTATGGCACCGGGATCTCTTTATATAAACTGCTTATTACTTCGGAAGAATACAAATTTAAATTGGTAGATAAGCTGCTCCTGAAACCCCAGAAAGAAATTAAGTGGTTTGAGAGAGGCATGCACCACCTGGATGTGCAGCAAATGCCTGAAGGGGGCTATTATATGGTTTATGATGGAGACAGGAATACTTCAGGAAACAAGGAATTTCAGTATAAAAGATCGGTTAAATGGAATTTGGTAGATCTATATAATTACCTTCAGTTTTAATATAAAGGGTTTATTTGATCATGAAGCAAAAAACAAGGCCCACAGTAAATCAACGACAGCAGGAGTTCTACGATTCTAAAAAGAAGAACCTGCCAACACGTTTATGGTCTTATTTTAGGAACGGAGCTCTTAACCGTATCAAAAAAGATCTGGGTATAGAAAAGGATATTTATAGGTTACATAAATCCTGGTTTGGAGACTTAAAAAATAAAAAGGTACTGGATCTTGGGTGTTATGCCGGAAATTCCCTGAGCTTTTACCTGGCCGAAAATTCTAAAAGTTACCTGGGCATTGATTTAAGTCCTAAAGGAATAGAAAACCTTGACAGGCGTCTTGAAAAAATCCCCGGAGCCAGCGCCAAAGTAATGGATTTTCTTTCTGAAGATTTCACGGAGAAGGATTTTGATCTTATTTACGCATATGGGGTGCTGCATCACTTTAAAGATGTAGATCAGCTCATCCTGAAGCTGAAGGAAAAGCTTAATCAGGATGGAATAATTGTAAGTCATGATCCGCTGGAAACAAGTTTACCTATTAAAACAATTCGCAAGATCTATCGCCCCTTCCAGAGTGACCGGGATTGGGAGTGGCCTTTTTCCAGAAAGACCTATTACAAATTTGAAAAAGCTTTTAAAATACAGGAAAGAAGGGCAGTGCTTGGGAAAACTAAATGGACGGTTCTACTTAATATCCTGCCGCTGGCAATGAAAAATAAAGTACAAAAAGCTGCCGGTTGGCACCGGGAAGATTGGGAACTTTCGGCAGTAGATGATGAACATATGTTCAGCTGCATGCATTTGAGTATGTTAATGGGAAAAAAAGATTAGATGCGATTTGCCATTTTTACCCATGTGGAACATCTTGAGCGGGAGGGGCGGTATTATGCCTATGCCCCTTATGTGCGGGAGATGAATGTTTGGTTGCGACATGTGGAAGTGGTGGAGGTGGTTGCTCCCCGCACCCCAGCAGGGCAGCTTGTAGGACTAGAATCGTATAAACAAAAAAATCTCACCTTTACAAGAATACCCTCCTTTCATTTCCTGAACATTAGAGGTGCTGTAAAGGCTATTATTAAAATTCCGTATATCTTTTTTAAAATATACTCCGCGATGCAGAGGGCAGATCATTTACATCTTCGCTGCCCCGGGAATATTGGATTGCTGGCGTGTATTTGCCAGGTCTTTTTTCCGTCCAAACCTAAGTCTGCCAAGTATGCCGGGAATTGGGATCCTGCGGCTACACAGCCTCGTTCCTACAGGTTCCAAAAATGGCTTTTAAGCAACACTTTTTTTACACGGAATATGCAGGTGCTGGTATATGGGGAGTGGCCGGAGCAGTCGAAGAACGTTATTCCATTTTTTACAGCTTCCTTTTCTGAGCATGAAAAAAATGAGGTGTCAAAAAAGGCATTTTTCGCACCTTTTATTTTCCTGTTTGTGGGAAACCTGGTGAAAGGGAAGCAGCCGCTGGAGGCGATTAAGTTAGTAGAAAGAATAAATGCTGCGGGTAAAACCGGTAAAGATCAGGAGATTCACGCCAATCAAAGCTTTTTAAATATCTATGGAGACGGTCCAGAATGGGAAAATCTAGAGGAATACTGTAAGGAAAATAATCTGGAAGATTTAGTACATTTCAAAGGCAGCCGGTCTTTAGAAGATTTAAAAAGTGCTTATCAAAAAGCACATTTTGTGATATTACTTTCCCGGTCTGAAGGTTGGCCCAAAGCAATAGCCGAGGCTATGTTTTTTGGCTGTATACCCATAGCCACCCCGGTGAGTTGTGTGCCGTGGATGCTGGGAGGCGACTCGAGAGGAATTCTTATTACTGATAAAAATTATGGTGGGAGCCGCGTGGAAAGTGAGAATCATGAGGGGGAAAATGAGTGGTCAGTGGTCAGTGCTCAGTGTTCAGAGAATGTTCAAAAGATAAAACAATTGATTAAAAATCCGGAAGAAATACAAAGAATGTCTGATGCAGCAAAGCAATGGAGTCAGCAATATACCCTTGAAAAGTTTGAAATTGCTATAAAGGAAGTTTTACAAGGATCAAAAAAAAGCTCCTCTCCCTTTGGGAGAGGCGGGGGAGTGGGATGAGAATACTACAGTTAATCGACAGCTTACGCCCCGGCGGTGCCGAAAAAATGGCCGTCAATTATGCCAATGCCCTGGCAAAGAAAATCGATGGTTCCTTTCTTTGCAGTACCCGTGCGGAAGGTTTATTAAAAAAGCAACTGGCATCCGAAATCGGTTACCTGTTCCTGAAAAAACAAAGCAGCCTGGATCTTAGAGCTTTTATAAAACTAAAAAGATTTGTAAGGGAGAATCAGGTAGAAATAATCCAGGCTCATGGCAGTTCCTGGTATTTTGGAGTACTTTTAAAAATTTCTGTGCCCAAATTAAAATTGGTGTGGCATGATCATTTTGGGGCAAGGGCAAATGATAATCTGGGGCCGGGGGTATTGTCCTTTTTTTCAAAATATTTTGACGGGATTATTACTGTAAACCCACAACTTAAGGATTGGGCAGTGAAAAACCTATATTGTAGTGAAGTTGAATTTATACCTAATTTTGCTTCCTTTGGAGGAAGAGAGCCTAAAGATAATAATCTCCAAAATAGAGAAGGTTTCAAAATAATTCACCTGGCTAACTTGAAACCACCAAAAGACCATCTGAATCTTTTTAAGGCTTTCGGCAAGTTATCACGGGTTAATACATCTGTAAGCCTTCATTTAATAGGGAAGGAGGAGAATAATTTTTATTCCCGGGAATTAAGAAATTTCATTAAGGAACATGGTCTTGAAGATAAAATCTATTTTTACGGTGAAATGGAAGAGATCATGAATGTTTTGCAACAGGCTGATCTCGGGGTGCTATCCTCTTCCTCGGAAGGTTTACCCGTTGCCCTCCTGGAGTATGGTTTTGCGGGTTTACCGGTGGTTTGTACAAAAGTGGGAGAATGTGAGGCTGTAGTTGGAACAGCGGGGATACTAGTGCCCCCGAATGATCAGGAAGCCCTATTTTTGGCTCTAAAATCATATGTAGAAAATGAAGTTGATAGAAGGAAAGATTCCGTAGCTTTCCACAATCATATTCTGGAGATTTATTCTGAAGAAGCAGTAATAGAAAAGCTGCTTGATTTTTATCAGGAATTCAAAATCAATTCTTAGGCAGGTGGAACAATATTTTCCCTCAAACATGCAATTACAAAGGAATAACAGTTCATCAAAAAAGTTAAGAAAGCTTTTACAAATAGAATATGTAAAGCTGTTACTGCTTCACATAGTTATAGCTTTTTTAATTTATATGTTTGAGCCCCTGTCTATGCTCTATTCATTTTCGGTTTTTGCTTATTTCATTTTCATCATCCTTCAAAATAAAAATAAGAACAACGAAGCCTTAATGGCAGCTGCATATATTGCAGGGGTTGAGATCTTTTGGAGAATGACGGGGGGAGTGCTATTCTATGAAACAGGGAAATATGCTGTTATCGTTTTTCTGCTTATTGGAATGCTTTTTAAGGGAACTTCAGCAAAGACTACTCCTTTTTGGCTTTATTTGTTGATTTTGGTACCAGGAATTGTAATTGCATCTCTAGATCCTGAATATGATGAGGCTTTCCGAAAATCGGTCGCTTTTAATTTAAGTGGTCCAGTATGCCTGGGGGTTTCTGCCCTCTATTGTTATTATAAAAAGATTTCTAAAAGAGACTTTCAACGCGTGCTTTTAATGCTGTTATTGCCTATTATAACAAATATGTTCTACCTGTATTTTTATACCCCGAGTTTACAGGAAATGGTTATAAATATTGGGGCAAATTATGCTGCAACGGCAGGTTATGGGCCAAACCAAATAGCCACTATTATGGGAATGGGAAGTTTGCTGCTGGTAATACGCCTATTTGATGTAAAAGGGAAATGGATCAACATTATTGATCTGGGATTATTGGGAATGATGAGCTATAGAGCCTTAATTACTTTTTCGAGAGGAGGAATAGTTACTGCAATTATTTGTGCAGTAGCTTTTATTATTCTGTTATATTACAAAAAGGGCCGTAGAGAGCAGAAGCAATTACAGTTAAAAGTGCTGTTTTTAGGAGGTGTTCTCTTTGTCTCTTGGGCTATTTCGGCAGCAGGTAGTTCTGGTTTGATCGTAAATCGCTGGACAGGGAAAGATGCAGCAGGTAGGGAAAAAAGTGATATGACTACCGGGAGAGTTGATCTTTTGACTACCGAACTGGAAGCCTTTTATCACAACCCGGTAGTGGGAGTAGGAGTAGGAAAGGCAAAATCTTATAGGGAGGAGGAATTGGGAGAGAATATTGCAACCCATAGTGAAGTTAGCAGGCTTCTATCTGAACATGGTTTATTAGGTCTCCTGGGGGTTACTATTTTAGTGATTGTACCTATGCTGTTTTGGTTAAAATTTAAAAATAACTATTTCTTCCTTTGTTTTATGCTGTTCTGGTTTCTTACAGTAAATCATTCTGCTATGAGAATTGCCCTTCCGGCCTTTGTGTATGGTTTGGCCTTACTTTATATAGTTGAGGATAAAAGGAGAGTGAGGAAAGTTGTTAGTCAGCCTAATAAGAAACCTGCTTTAGAAATTCAAGCTTAATTAAGTTTCTCGTTCTTCAAAGAATCAATCGAGGTGGGGACCTGTCGGTGTTCAGCGTTTACCGTTCAATGTTCAAGGTGGGGACCTACCGGTGTTTAATGTTCAGGGTGCTGCTGAACTATGTTTTGAAATTTCGTGTCAGGTTGAGCTATTTTCATGACGGAAGGGTATGAAAATATGGTCGAAACCGGTTCAATAGGTGAAAATCCCTACAGCCCAAAATCCCTACAGCCGAAAATCCTGTCGCCCAATTATCCGGACAATTTCTATTGAACTTTCCTTAATCCGGTAGTAGATACTATAAACCCCAACTACACAGCGTCTGTATCCTTGTTTAACATTATCTACTCCCGGAAAAAAATAGGGCTGTTCCGCTATTTTTCGAAATTGCTCAAAGAAGGCGTGAAAGTATTGATCAGCTAATTTTTCTCCGAAATTAAGTACTCCATATTGATGTAGGCGGATCAAATCATTCTTTGCAGCTTCACTCAATTTATAATTTGTCATTGCTGCGCAACTGTTCTTTAGATTGAGCTAAAATTTCGTTAGAAGTTAAATTGGTAAAACCGCTTTGTTCCCCTTCCTGAAGTTTTAATCGCAGCCATTCAATTTCTTTTTGTTTTTCCCGTTCTTTCCTGATTAGGTCATTGATCAGCTCACTTTTACTGCCGTATTCTTCTTGTCTTAGCTGCTCTTTTAACCAATCATCATTAGGTTCGGTGAGAGATATGCTTTGTCTAGTCATGACTCATAATTTTATTAATGGTGTAAATTTACACCAAAAAAATATGTTGATAAATTTTTTTATAGACCAACCATCTTGTTGAGGACTTTACGTTTGTTCATGTTAAGTAATAAAAGTGTCTTTTTTTTGGTTCGTTTTTATTGCATCCAACGACTACAGGGAGAGGAATGCAAGCAAAAAAATGAAAAGCCATGAACATTATACAAAAGTAAAAAGCCCGAAGGGAGTCATAATAGAATATTTAATACTTTTATTCAAAATCCTTAACAAATCCTGAAAAACCTACTCTACATAGGAAATCAACTGTCAGTCCGCGGTGGCACTCCCACCTCCATTGATACTCTGGCACCATTACTTCAAAAAGAAGGTTTCCGTATAAAAACTGCATCCTCCAGAAAGAACAAATTACTTCGCCTGATGGAAATGCTCCTGCTGGTATACAGTAACAGAAAAAAGACCGACTTTATTCTCATTGATACCTACAGCACGCAAAACTTCTGGTATGCTTATGCTGTTGCCAGCTTCTGCCAAAAGCTGCACCTTAAATACATTCCCATTCTTCACGGGGGAGAACTTCCCGCCCGGCTCGAAAATTCTCCTAAGGTGTCAAAAAAGGTATTTGAGAAAGCATTTTTAAATGTGGCTCCGTCACTGTATCTAAAAACTGTTTTTCAGCAAAAAGGCTTTTTAAATGTTCAATATATTCCCAACAGTATCCACCTGGAAAATTATCCTTTTAAAGAACGAATTCAACTTCGTCCCAAGCTACTATGGGTAAGAGCATTTGATGAGATTTATAATCCGTTGCAGGCAGTAAAGGTTCTGGAACTCATGCTGCAGGATTATCCTGATGCTGAACTTGGTATGGTAGGGCCGGTGAAAGATGATTCCTGGAAAAATTGTATTCGCTATTCCAGGCTGCACAGCCTGCCGGTTCGTTTCATGGGAAGGTTACCCAAAGAAGAGTGGATTGCATTATCTGAAGCATACGATATTTTTTTAAACACTACCAACATAGATAATACCCCTGTGAGTGTAATTGAAGCTATGGCCCTTGGGCTGCCTCTAGTTTCCACAAACGTGGGCGGACTTCCATACCTTATAACTGCCGATATAGATGGGGTGCTGGTTCCTCCAAATGATCCCGAACGAATGGCAGAGGCCATAAAAAATATGCTTAAGCGTCCTGATTATTCTCTGGAAAGAACCCGCGCTGCCAGGAAGAAAGTGGAAGCTTTTGATTGGGGGAGGGTGAAAAAAATTTGGAAAGAAGTACTAACCAGGTAAGATTAAGCATTACATATGGCAAAAGTTATGTGTTATTGAGTTATGTTTGTATCCAAGAACCAGGACATATCAATTACAATTATTAGTTATTATTTCCCAGCCTAAATTAGTCTTTTTTGATCTGCGGGATTTTGGCAGGACTAAAGTCTGGTTAAGCTCTCCAATAGCTTAGATTTAAAATCCGTGCCGGTTTTCTTTCTATATTTCTTCCGAAGAAGCCTTACTAACACTCCAAAAATGTCATTTTTCGAACCCTGTTTTGAATTTTTAGAAAGATAAAGTTCCTGCAAAAAGGTGCCGGGGAAATCCCTTGTAAGCCGAACTCTTCCTTATATTTACACCGTAAAAACCCCTACATGCCACATAAAAATAAAATGCACTTCGAGATCTCCGAGCGCAAAATTTTTCTGCGTATCTTCGATATTCTCTGGGTGCTTTTGGCCCTATATGTTGTAGGAATTCTTTTTCGGGTAGAATACTTCAATATTGAGCAGAGTTCCTGGCATTGGGCTATAGTGCTGGCCATCTATTTGAACCTGTTCTGCGGCATTTTTGAACTCTATGATCTGCAAAAGGCAAGCAGCTACTATAGAGTACTCAAAAATGTGGTTTTAGCGACCTGGGTCGTAGTATTATTTTACTTGATGACTCCCGTTTTTACACCTGTACTACCCGACAACCGCTTACAAATCCTGTATTTTTTCCTCACCATTTTTTTTACACTTCTGCTGTGGCGGTTTTCCTACATTGCGCTTATTTCTACGCCCCGGTTTTATCGAAGGGTTTTAATTATTGGGGAACCATTGGAAGTTGAACTCGTAGCCCTGCACCTGCAGCGGTCCGATCCCAATTACAATATTGTGGGACTGTTGAATCCCGGTGGTGGTGGTGTGATTAATTCTGAAAAATTGGACTTAGAAGATTTTTCAGGAACAAATCTGTCAGAAATTGTACGGGAGCAGAATATTGATGAGATCCTCATTTCTGATGTTAGCTCTACGGCCGAAGGTTTTTATAATCAGGTTCTTATTCTTCTCAAAAAAGGCTTTCCGGTGAAAGATCTTAATGAGGTGTATGAAGATAAAACCCACAAGATCCCGGTACAGCATATTGAACGTAATTTTTACCAGTTCTTTCCACTAAGCCGCAGTAACAATAATAAATTTTACCTTTTTTTCCACAGGCTTTTTGACATTCTTGTTTCTATCGGGGGAATTATTATAGGCGGATTTTTGTTGCCATTTATTTACTTCGGAAATATGATAGGGAACAAAGGCACATTGTTTTACCAGCAGCAAAGGATTGGCAGGAGTGGTGAAGAGTTCAAAATTCTGAAGTTTCGTACCATGCGCTATAATGCTGAACCTGATGGGGCCGTTTGGGCCACTAAGAATGATGTGCGTATCACCCGCTTCGGAAAATTTCTTCGTCGTTCAAGACTGGATGAATTTCCGCAGTTCTACAATATTCTAAAAGGAGAAATGAGCCTCATTGGCCCCCGACCTGAAAGACCTGTATTTGTAGAAGAATTATCTGAATTAATCCCCTTTTACGATACCCGTCATTTCATCAAACCTGGTCTTACCGGCTGGGCACAGGTGATGACCGATTATGCCGACAGCCACGCCGATAGCCTGGAAAAGCTGCAGTATGATCTTTATTATATCAAGCACCGTAATATCTTTCTCGATATTACAATTCTTACTAAAACGCTCAGTACGGTTATATTTTTTAGAGGACAATAGTTTATGTAATTATGTGAAATTTCTACCTACTCTGCTCTATTTTTCTGAAGAGGAATTTTAAAATAGATATACATTCTCCATGTGAGAGGAAAAATAGGTACTTAAAAACCTTGAACAGGCAGGATTTCACTTACAGGAATCTAAGGAGCGAAGAGCAATGTTATTTTTCAACCAGTTGTAGGCTACAGAACTTTTTATGGTGATCTCTATACCTGCATATATTTTAAGCGGCTTTACCTAGCCTTCTTTGGTAATGCCCACTACAATAAGCGCTTTTGCTGAAATTATTCCCGTAACTCATTTTCTGAATGGATTCCGGAACGTGCCTTTTTACGGCGGCGGAATATCCCCCATCTCCCATGAAATCTTTATGTTGCTCCTGATCTTTATAGGAAGCCTGTTTGCAATGCTTGTTCTCCTACAGTTGAAGATTAAAAAGAGCAGGAAGAATGCGCTCGTTGCATCTGAATAAAATTTTCCTGGCGAGCATCAAATTGTTTGTAATCAAATTCCTACATGCCGGAAGTATTAATTTTACTGCAGATGTTTATTTGCGTGATCTCTTCCAGGGTATAACTGCAAACAGAAAAATGAACAATGTAAGGAATAGGGAGACCCTGGCGATGTAATCTCCAAAGCGGCTGTAAAAGGTGAGTCGGTCGTTGAGAGTTACTTCTCCGCGAAGTGCTCCCTGTTCTTCATATCCCAAGGTTGAAGTGATTTCGCCTTTTTCGTTGATAAAAGCTGAAATTCCTGTGTTGGCACTTCTGGCAATCGCTCTCCTGTTTTCAATAGCTCGC
>Ga0098069_100202_pt1 | contig 33236 bp, 24 predicted proteins | sample 27_taG_FD_92584 | JGI IMG/M metagenome (GOLD analysis project Ga0098069, IMG submission 92584) | Marine viral communities from Cariaco Basin, Caribbean Sea - 27_WHOI_OMZ | ecosystem: Environmental > Aquatic > Marine > Oceanic | place: Caribbean Sea: Cariaco Basin | collected 2014-11-09
ACATTGGCAATATTCAGCGCTTAAACCTTAAAGTCTTGGCTGAGAGGAGCCGTATGAATTGAGAAATTCACGTACGGTTCTGTGAGAGGTTTAGGGGTGAAATTCCCCTTTACCTACTCGACAAAACCAATTTTTTCTCCAGGCATTTGGCCAGAGAGGTTCTGGCCCTGTGAATGATCACCCAAAGGTTAGACGGACTAATTTCAAATTCATTACAGATGGTATCGGTATCTACGCCATCAATGGTCTTCATTTTAAAAATGGCTGCCTGTTTCTCGTTTAACTGGTCAAGGCACTCGAGAATTGCCAGCCCCAGTTCGTGGTTTTCCATCTCATCTTCGGCAGTCATGTGAGAGAGGTCGGCAACCCTTTCTTCCAGCCAGTCGCCTTCATTTTCACTGTCGCCAAATTGCATTTTTACTTCGGCCTGGCCTTTTTGAGAATTGTTGCGGCGGTAATAATCAATGATCTTTCGTTTTAAGATCGAAATGAGCCAGGTCCTTTCCGAGGCCTCTCCCTTGAAATTTTTCATGGAGTTGAGGCCTGCCAGGAAGGTTTCAGAAACAAGGTCGTTCGCTATTTCCCGGTCATTCACGCGCACAATGGTGTAGTTGAACAGGTAATCGGCATACCTGTCTACCCAATTTTCGGGATTAATGCTGTTTGTTTCCATAACTGGCCGGTCTGTCTCAAAAATAGCAAAAGATTTGGTTAATGCTTTGTGCATTCGCCAAACCTTCTGCTTATCTTGTAAGATGTGTGGTCTTATTTCTTCGGAAGCAATCCTGCCCTTCGCAACAAGGCTTCGGGGGCAGCTTCTTTTCCTCTGAAGCGTTTGTACAGGGTCAACGGATGCTCGGTGCCTCCCTGTGAAAGTATGGTTTCCCTAAATTTATTGGCGGTTTCCCTGTCAAAAATGCCATTTTCAGTAAAGAATTCGAAAGCATCGGCGTCCAGCACTTCTGCCCATTTATAGGAATAATAACCGGCGGCATAGCCACCCTGGAAAATATGTGAAAAGGAAGTGCTCATGCAGTTCTCTTTCACTTCGGGATAAAGTTGGGTGGGTTCAAAGGCTTTTTCTTCATGGGCCTTGACATCATCAATGCCCGAGGGGTCTTCGCTGTGCCAGCTCATGTCAAGCATTCCAAAGCTCAACTGCCTTAAGGTAGCCATGCCTTCGTGGAAAGCAGCCGAATCTTTGATCTTTTGGATAAGCTCATCGGGAATTACTTCGCCTGTCTCGTAGTGCGTGGCAAAAAGTTTTAGAGCTTCTTTTTCATAGCACCAGTTTTCGAGCACCTGGCTTGGCAGCTCAACAAAATCCCAGAAGACGTTAGTCCCCGAAATACTTGGGTAAACAGTATCTGCCAGCATGCCGTGCAGGGCGTGGCCAAATTCGTGGAAAAGGGTAGTGACCTCGTTAAAAGTGAGCAGCGAGGGCTCTTCGTCTGTAGGTTTTGTGAAGTTGCAAACTATGGAAATATGGGGGCGTTCATTTTTGCCCTTTTGGCGGTACTGAGATTTATAAGAAGTCATCCACGCCCCGCCGCGTTTTCCCTCCCGTGGGTGGAAATCGGCATAGAACAGGGCCACTTCTTTATCTTCTTCATCTTTCACGCGGTATGTAAGTACTTCGGGGTGATAGGTTTCCACATCAAAAACCTGCTGAAACCTGAGGCCGTAAAGTTTTTCGGCTACCATGAAGACGCCTTTGATCACGTTGTTGAGCTCAAAATAAGGTTTGAGCTGTTCGTCATCGAGATCGAAGAGCTTTTGTTTCAGTTTTTCTGAATAATAGGCAGCATCCCATTTTTCTAGTCGGTCAATATTGTCAAGCTCGCGGGCAAAGTTTTCAAGTTCTGCGAATTCTTTTTCGGCTGCAGGTTTGGCTTTTTCTAAAAGTTCTTCCATGAAGGAATTTACTTTTTCAGGAGTTTCGGCCATACGTTCTTCAAGCTTGAAATGCGCATAGGTTGGGTAGCCCAAAAGGTTTGCTTTTTTGTGTCGCAGCTTGACAATTTGCAGCACATTCTCCCTGTTGTCAAGCTCGTCCCCATGAAAACCTTTGGCGCCAAAAGCAATGGCAAGCTCTTTGCGCAGCTCCCGGTTTTTGGCATATTTCATAAACGGGATGTAGCTTGGATAATGAAGGTTGAAGATCCAGCCTTCTTTGTTCTTTTCTTTTGCCAGCATTTTTGCCGCAGTGCGGGCCCCTTTTGGCAGGCCTTCTAGATCTTCTTCCCTGGTGATGTGAAGTTCGTACCTGTTCGTTTCGGCCAGTACATTTTCTCCAAAGTTGAGGCTTAGGGCAGCCAGTTTTTTATCGAGTTCCCGCAATTCCTGCTTTTTGGCAGGATCAAGGCTGGCCCCATTGCGCTTAAACATTTTGTATTTCTTGTCCAGCAGGGTGCTTTGTTCCACGTTGAGGTTAAGGCTGTCTCTATTTTCATACACAGCTTTCACCTTCTGAAAAAGTACCGGGTCCTGGATAATGTCGTTTTTGAAATCGGTAAGCACCGGGGATATTTCCTGTGCTAGTTTCTGGATTTCATCATTGGTTTCGGCTGAATTGATGTTGAAGAAAATACTGGTGATCCTATCCAGCTGTTCTCCTGCAAATTCAAGGGCTTCCACGGTATTTTCAAAAGTTGGGGCTGCTGCTGAAGCTGTGATTTTTTCGATGTCTTTTTGTGCCCGCCCAATAGCTTCTTCTATGGCTGGTTTGTAATGCCCGGTCTTTATTTTCATAAATGGGGCAGTATTGAATTCTTGCAGTAATGGATTTCTTTCTGTCATAGTCTTGAATTATTTTTGGCTAAAAAGGATGCCTTTTAACGAAATTTTTAGAAAAAGCTCGGAAAGTTCTGAAATAATTCTTTACTTCACATTTCCAAAAAATTTAAGACAGTAGCTTTTAGGTTTTTGATTAATATATTTAGAATGGTTAATAAATACTATTAAAACAGCAAAATGCTACTAGAAAGCCACGTGAAAACGTGGCTTTTATTTTTTATACTCTTACTTTCTGATGCTTTTTGCTCCTTCAATCACTTTTTGCCTGAGGCTTTCTTTGTAATCAACGATCTTTTGAAGTACATGGGGGTTGGAACTGCCAATGATTTGAGCTGCGAGTATTCCGGCGTTTTTGGCGCCGTTCAATGCCACGGTGGCCACGGGAACTCCGCCGGGCATTTGAAGTATAGACAGCACAGAGTCCCAGCCATCAATAGAGTTGCTCGATTTTACCGGTACTCCAATGACCGGCAGGGGGGAAAGGGAGGCAATCATTCCCGGCAGGTGCGCGGCGCCACCGGCCCCTGCAATAACTACTTTAATGCCGCGGGTATGGGCGTTTTGCCCGTAGTCGAAAAGTTTTTCGGGGGTGCGGTGAGCAGAAACTATATCTACTTCAACTTCTATTTCAAAAGACCTTAAAATATCTATTGCTTCCTGCATTACCGGCATATCGCTGGTGCTGCCCATGATGATCCCTATTTTGCTCATATTTAATCTTTTAAACCTAACAGGTTTTAAAACCTGTCAGGTTTGAATGAATGGTTTTATTCACTTATTACTCTAATCGTCTTTTTTACTGCTTCCGCAATTTTCCTGGCTTCAGAAAGATTGGCGTTTACTATGGTCACGTGGCCCATTTTTCTGAAAGGCCGGGTGATCTTTTTTCCGTAGATATGGGGGGTGACGCCTTTGAGTTTCATGATCTTTGAAATGTTCTCGTAAACCACGTTCCCTGAAAAGCCTTCTTCGCCCACCAAATTCACCATCACGCCGCCGGCCTTGCTCTCGGTCTCACCTAAAGGAAGGTCAAGAATGGCCCTTAAATGCTGTTCAAACTGGTTGGTAAAGGCGGCTTCTATGCTGTAATGCCCGCTGTTGTGTGGCCTGGGAGCAACTTCGTTCACTAAGATCTCATCTTCCTGCGTCTGGAACATTTCAACAGCCAAAAGCCCGATATGCTCGTAGGCGCGGGATACATTTTCGGCCACTTTTCTGGCCTTTTCGGCTACGGCAGCATCAATGCGCGCCGGACAAATCACGTATTCTACCTGGTTGGCTTCAGGATGAAACTCCATTTCAACCACAGGGTAGGTTTTTACTTCTCCAGACGGGTTGTGGGCCACGATTACCGCCAGTTCATTCTTAAAAGGGATGAGATCTTCGGCAATACAGGCAGTTTCGGGTAAATCTTCGGCGGTTTGAAGGTCTTTTACAACTGCAACGCCTTTGCCATCGTAACCTCCCGTTGTGCTTTTCCACACAAGAGGCAGGGAAATTTTCCCTTTTTGAAGAGCTTCCAAAAATGCCATTTTTGAAGGGTACTTCTGAAATTTTGCCGTGGGGATTTCGTGGCTCCTGAAGAAATCTTTTTGTACAGCTTTGTCCTGTATCTTCTTCAGGGTTTTGGAGGAAGGATAGACTTTTTTTCCTTCAGATTCTAATTTTTCAAGAGCTTCAACATTAACGGCCTCAATCTCGAAGGTGAGCACATCGGCTTTTCTTCCGAAGTTCACCACCGTGTCAAAATCCATGAGATCGCCCCGGGTAAATTCGTCGCAGGCAATCCTGCAGGGCGCTTCGACACTGGGATCGAGCACGATGGTGCGAATGTCAAACTTTCGGGTTTCGTAGAGGAGCATTTTGCCCAGCTGGCCACCACCAAGTATCCCTAGGGTGAAATCTGAAGAAAAATAGTTGATCATTAATGAGGTGTTTCAGCAAAAATAATTTTAAAAATCTGAAATGCCGCAAGATTCAGTTATAAATGCGCAGGGTTTGGCGCTATGAGTTGATTGGAATATGTATCTTTGCTTCCCAAAAATATTTTTGTTTTGGTACAACTACACGATCTAAAATTTACTCCTTTTATTTCTGAAGCCGAAATCAATGCAGGCATAGAAAAAGTGGCTGCACAGATAAATGCCGATTTTGGAGACAAAACGCCCGTCTTTCTTGGGGTTTTAAACGGCGCTTTTCTTTTTGCGTCTGAAGTTATTAAGAGATTTAAGGGAGACTGTGAAGTGAACTTTGTGAAGCTTAGTTCTTATGAAGGTACGGGAACCACAGGTAATGTTGAATCCCTAATGGGTATTACAAGTCCGCTTAAGGGTCGTAATGTAGTGGTTATTGAAGATATTGTTGACACTGGGAACACCCTGGAAAGTATCGATAAGATCCTTAAAAGGGAAGAAGTGAACCAATATAAAATTGCAACTTTATTTTACAAGCCGGCATCTTACAAAAAGAGCCTTCCCATAGATTATGTGGGAATGGAGATCCCCAATGATTTTATAGTAGGATATGGCCTTGATTATAACGAGCTGGGCAGAAATCTCACCCAGGTCTATAAACTTAAAAACAGTAAAATGACAAACATTGTTTTGTTTGGGCCTCCTGGCGCAGGAAAAGGAACCCAGGCGTCTATTCTGAAAAATCATTACAACCTGAAACACATTTCTACAGGAGATGTCTTTAGGTACAATATCAAGAATGAAACTGAACTTGGGAAACTTGCGAAAGCATACATGGATAAAGGCCAGCTGGTGCCCGATAGCATTACCATTGATATGCTGAAGGCAGAAGTACGCCAGTCAAGTGAAGGGAACGGGTTTATTTTTGACGGATTTCCGCGCACAGTGGCACAGGCCGAAGCACTTGAAGAATTCCTTCAGGAAGAGGGCACACAGGTAAGTGCCATGATCGCCCTTGAGGTTGATGACGAAATTCTTGTAGAGCGTTTGCTGGAGCGTGGCAAAACATCGGGCCGGCCAGATGATGCCAATGAGCTTGTTATTCGCAAGAGAATAAAGGTATATTACGAAGAAACCGCTATTTTAAAGCAGTTTTATTTAAAACAGAATAAGTATTTTGGAATAAACGGGGTGGGTTCTATTGAAGAGATCACTGCGCGTTTAAAAGAAGCTATTGACCAGCTGGTATAAGAAATCCCGTTGGGTAAAGATGATATAGGATGACTGAAGGGAATTTTGTTGATTACGTTAAGATACACGTAGCCTCGGGTAACGGAGGTAAAGGATCGGCTCATTTGCACCGTGAAAAATACATTGCAAAGGGCGGGCCCGATGGAGGAGATGGAGGCCGTGGAGGGCATGTGATCATAAAAGGGAACAAAAACCTTTGGACGCTTTTTCACCTCAAATTTAAAAGGCATATCAAAGCCGGGCACGGCGAGCATGGCAGCAAACAGCGCAGCACCGGTGCCGACGGGCAGGATGAGATCATTGAAGTGCCCCTGGGTACCGTGATTCGGGATACCGAAACTCAAAATATTCTGCACGAGATCACCGAAGACGGGCAGGAAATAATTGTTGCTGAAGGTGGAAAAGGCGGGCTGGGCAACTGGCATTTCAAATCGTCAACCAATCAGACGCCCAGGTACGCACAGCCGGGTATTCCGGGGGAGGAAGAAGATATTACCCTTGAGCTTAAAATTCTGGCCGATGTTGGTCTCGTAGGATTTCCCAATGCCGGAAAATCTACTTTACTTTCAGTAATTACAGCGGCTAAACCCAAAATAGCCGATTATGAATTCACTACCCTAAAACCTAATTTGGGAATAGTGGAATACCGTGACTTTAAAACTTTTGTAGTGGCCGATATTCCCGGGATTATAGAAGGTGCGGCTGAAGGAAGAGGTATTGGTCACAGGTTTTTGAGGCACATTGAACGCAACTCAACCCTTCTCTTTCTTATACCTGCCGATGCAAAGGATATTGTAAAGCAGTATGAGATCCTGGTAGATGAACTAAGGCGTTACAACCCCGAACTTCTTGATAAAGACAGGCTGGTGGCTATTTCAAAAAGCGATATGCTCGATGAGGAGTTAAAAGCAGAAATGAAGGCGCAACTCGATGGGGAACTTAATGCTCCATACTTATTTATTTCATCTGTAGCGCAGCAGGGTTTGACCCAGCTTAAAGATAAGCTTTGGGAAATGCTTAATAAAGAGGAGTCTGTTTAATTCCTGTTAATCTCTTAATTTTCAGTGGTGTTTTCTGTAAATTTAAGGAAAACACCAGTATGAGATTTTTAAAAATATTCTGTTTGTGTGCCATGATAAGCGCCTGTGGAGGACCAAGGGCAGCTTACGACTACGATGACCAAATTAATTTTTCCGACTATAATACTATAGGCATTTATCCTGAAATGCGTACCGGGCTGAGTGAGCTCGATGAAAACCGGCTGCTTAACAGTGTCAAAAATGCCATTAAGGAGAGGGATTTATCTGCCTCCACAACTCCCAATCTTTACCTCAATATTTATTCGGAACAGTACCAGGAACCCAGCCGCAATCGTTTGGGAGTGGGAATAGGCGGTACCGGAGGGAATGTGGGAGTAGGGGTGAGCGGTGGGATTCCCTTAGGAGAACCGGAGAGCTTTCTTCAGCTTACTTTTGACCTGATAGATATTCAAAGAGACGAACTGGTATGGCAGGCGGTTGTGAACAGTAAATTTGACTTCAACTGGAGCCCTTCAAAAAGACAACAACAGTTTGATAAAATTGTAAATGAAGCTCTGGAAGGTTACCCTCCAAAAAGGTGATTTTAGGATTATTTTTTAAACTCATAAAAAAAGCCCCGATTTCTCGGGGCCTTCTTTTTGGCTGGTTAGTTAAATTGTAGCCTAGTTTTGGTCGTCATCGGCTGCTTCAGGCTGATCTTGCAGGTAAGGAGTGCTTCCTGTAATTTCAGTGAATTCACTTCTTCTGTTGCGGGCATATTCAGCAGCAGTACACATATTAGGTCTTGTACAGTCATTCAATGGCACTTCTTCACCATATCCTTTTGGAACCAGCCTGTCACGGCTTATTCCCTGAGATACTAGATACTCGAGAGTAGACTCGGCACGACGCTGAGAAAGGTCCATGTTGTATTTATCTGATCCACGGGCATCGGCGTGAGATCCAATTTCGATTTTAAGCATTGGATAGTTCTTCATGATCTCAGCTACACGGTTAAGGGTAGGTTCAGATTCAGGTTTGATGGTTGCTTTGTCGAAATCGAAGTAAATGTTTCCAACTCCTGCGATTTGTCTTCTACCGGTTTCAGGATTGATCTCCATTTCTTCTTTTGGAAGGATTGGAGGTGTGTAGTCTTCTCTGGTGAAAGCGTAAAGGTTATCAGATCCTCTTCTGTTGGAAGCAAGATATCCTTTTTCTTCTCCTTCTTTAAGTACAAAAGCAAAGTCATCAAATTCACTGTTTAGAGAGTTTCCAAGGTTTTGAGCCTCTCCAAAAGTTCCATTTGTTTGCTCGCTTTTAAATACATCAAGGTTACCGTAACCCATGTGGCCATCGGAAGTGAAATAAAGTGTTCCGTCATTAGCGATGTAAGGGAACTGCTCGCGGTGAGCAGTGTTTACATTTGGCCCGAGGTTTACGGGTTCACCAAAGGTTCCGTCTTCGTTAACAGCAACACTGTAGATGTCAAATGATCCCATAGATCCCGGCATATCACTTGCGAAATACAGGGTTGAACCGTCATCACTTAGCGTAGGGTGCTCTGTAGAATATTGATCGCTGGTAAACGGTAAAGCTTCAATATTTGTCCACTCTCCATCAACAAGCTCTGCACGGTAAATTCTAATTGTAGCTACAGGTACTTCTGCCCAGTCAACTTTCACTCTTCGAGAGTTTGTACGGTCAAAATACATGGTTTGTCCATCGCTTGAAAAGGCAGCAGAACTTTCGTGAGTATCGGTATTGATCTTGTCGTTAAACAAAGCGATGTTGCTAAGTTTTCCTTCATCATCAATATCGGCTACGTAAAGATCCAGATATGGTTTGTTGTTCCATTTGTAAATAGGACGTGATGAGTTACGCGTAGAAGCGAAAACGATACGGTCTCCCATAAAAGTAATCCCAAAGTCTGATGATGCTGCATTCTGCATTACCTGGCTTGTAGTGTAAGTGTGAGAAACAGCGGTATCAAGCTTTGAAGTCCAATCTTCGAAGTCTATAGTTCTATTATAGTACTTGCTAAAATATTCATCGGCTTCCTGGTCTTTTCCTGTAGCACGAAGGGCGTGTGCAAACCTGAATGTATATTCAGGAGCAACCGTGCCATCGTTGAATTTAAGGAAAAGGTCGCGATAAACTTCCGCGGCGTTACCCATTCTATTTGTAAAGAAGTAGGAGTCGCCTAAATTTTGCAGGACTTCCTGATCCTTGTTCTGGACCAATCTGTATTCTTCAGAAGCGTCCATGTAGGCTCTCTGGTTAAATAAACGGTTAGCTTTCTTTACTTGCGAACTCTGGGCTACTGCCGAGAATCCAATAAGGATCGCTAAAAGTGTCGTATAAAGTTTTTTCATGTTTCTTAGGTTTTAGAAGAATCTTGGGGATACATTATAACCTTTTGATAGGCCAAGGAGGTCAAGGTCAAACAGCACCATGATCTCATGGGTCCCGTCATTGAAGTCACCAAGGTTCCCTGTGGTATAATCATAGGCATAACCTATTCTAAGTTCAGGAGTAACTCTAAAGTTAACCAGGCCACTTACTGTTTCGTCAAGACGGTAAGCAATACCGGCTTCAAAACGATTATAGAGAAGTACGTTTGCCGTAATGTCTACAGAAAGAGGTGCTCCCTCAACAGCACGAGCCATGAATGCAGGCTTTAGCTTTAGGTTAGGGTTAAGATCAAATACGTACCCCCCGGTAAGGAAATAGTGAATGTTCTCTTCTCCTAAACGAGCCAATCCGGTTTCATTCTCAAGGTGTTTTGAGGTGAATAGGTTTGGAGTAGATAATCCCACATAATATTTGTCACCAAACCAGTATGCCCCAACTCCGAAGTTTGGAAAAGCTTCACTGATGTTCTGTGAGGCAGCAGGGTCTACAACTGTGTTTCCGGTTTCTAGGGAAGTTAGGTTGGCATCAAAGAAAGTTACCCCGGCTTTCACTCCAAAAGATAATTTTGAAGATTGTGAAACGGGAAGAACATAAGCGACATCTGCATAAAGATTGTTTTCTTTAACGATGTCCCCAATCTCATCATGAACAATGGAGATCCCTGCCTCAAGCCTTTCGCTTAACCCGGTATGGGCAAAGAAATTGGCAGTTTCAGGAGCTCCGTCCATTCCTGCCCATTGGTTTCTGTAAAGTCCTCCAATGTTAAGCATCCCAAGGTCATCTATCGCATAAGCGGGATTGATCACGCTCATGTTGTACATGTACTGGGTGTACATTGGATCTTGTTGTGCATTACCCTTTAGTGAAAAAAGGGTAATGCAAACAACTGTAAAAATTTTTATAAAAGAATTTCTCATTTGTTTCGAATATTTCAAAATTATCTGCTTAAGTAAACTTTACCTTGAGTAGGAGCTGTTTGTCCGTCGTTATAATACAGGATGTAGAAATAAACACCTACAGGTAGTACTCCGTTACCAAAAGATCCTTCTGAAGAAGTACCATCCCATCCCGGATTTTCACCTTTGCCGTTGTAAACCATTTTACCCCATCTATTGTAAATTTCAATAGTGTGTCCTGGATACTCTGTAGAGATACCTCTAATGACGAAGTTGTCATTAATTCCATCTCCATTTGGTGTAAAGATCTCAGGAATAACTATTGGACAGAAATCAACAGTCACTGCCAATCTTTCTGAACTTTCACAACCTTCGCTATTTGTAGAAGTTGCATAATACGTAGTGCCGTCTACAAGTGTAGTAGCTCTACTTAATGGATCTGTACTGGTTGCAGTGGCATACCAGGTAATATCTCCATTAGCAGAAACATTATCTTCAAGATCAGCAATTGTGCTATCAATTGCGATACATCCAAGGTTTCCAACAAGAGTAGGAGCATCTGAAGCTGATAGAGTAACTGTTATAGTTGCAGCATCAGAAACACAACCGGTCGCATTTGTTTGCGTAACGTAATAAGTGTCTTCAGTAAGTACTTCTGTACTTCCTACTTCAGTTTGTAATGTTTCATCAGAATAAACTGTGAAAGTAGCACCATCCTCACCTGTAATTTGCAGATCGGCTATAGTTGCACCATCAGCAACACATCCATCAAAATTGACGACTGTTGGAGCTGCCGGAGTGTTTTCTTCAGTACATCCTGGCTCTTGAGTCCCTACAATTACAGTTACTGTAGCAGAATCTGAACATCCGTTCTCACTTGTTACCGTGTAAGTGTAAACACCTTCGGCATCAGTTGCAGGATCGAATGTTGCGTCAACGTCGTCACCATCAAAAGTCCAGGTTCCACCGGCATCAGGAGTACCTCCTAATTCATCAAACAGGTCTACAGTCGCTGTTGCATCTTCTTCAAGATTCACAGTTGCATCTTGACCAGCGTCCGGATTTTCAAGTACAGTAACTGTTAATTCAACTGAATCTGTACAGTTTCCTGTTCCAACAGTATAAATGGTTGTGAAATCATCATATCTGCTAGTAAAGTTGTACTGTTCAATGATTTGCTGAATGGTCGGTTCAAAAGTTCCATTTGTAGGAATCCCGTCTTCCAGTAAACTCAAATAAAGATTTCTTACTCCTGCGTTACTTAAGTTCTCAACTTCTGAGTTACAAACTACCAGTGAATTATCTGCACCGGCGTTAGCAGTATTCGGAACCACTGTTACGGTAAAATTAGTTGAGTCTGTCCCGGTAACACAAGCTTCAGTAAAGTCTTCGCTAACTGTATAGGTGATTGTGAATTCTCCTTCAGCAGAAACATCAAGAGCACCACCGCTTATTTCAGTTCCATCTGCATCAAAGAATCTACCTCCTAATGAAGAGTCGTCAGCCAAATAATCGTAAAGGTCTAAAGTATTCTCGTTAGTACATACTTCAAAGTCATTAATTGTTCCGGCATCTGCTTCTTCTAGAGGAATGATATTAACAGTTAATTCTACAGAATCTGTACAATCACCTTCGGTAAGAGTATAGGTGGTTGAGAACTCCCCTAATCCATCTTCATCCTCAGTATATTGGATAAGTAAATCAGGAAGGGAAGGATCAAAGGTTCCTGTAGTAGCTATTCCACTGTCTAGAAGGCCTAGGTAGTAGCTGGTAACATTATCAATTGTTGAGAAGGTGTTCTCTACATCAGTTTCACATATTGTAATGCTGGTGTCTGTACCTGCATCAACAACTCCTTCACAAGGATCGGAAGTTACAGTTACAGTAACAATCGCTGTATCTAAACAACTTTCGGATCCAATTGAATAGGTGAAGGTTCCAGGTTCATCTGTGGCCGGATCAAAAGTTCCGTCACCGGGAGACCATGTTCCTCCTTCATCTGGTGTTCCTCCTAAATAGTTGAAGAGATTAACAGGATCGCCATTTTCATTTAGAGTTATGCTTCCATCTTCACCTGCATCAACGTCTTCTACGACTCTTATCGTCAATGAGACTGAATCTGAACATTCTCCATCAACTATTGTATAGGTAGTAGTAAAATCACCAAGTCCATCTTCATCATTTTGAAATTGAGCTGCCATTTGAGCTGGAGTAGGACTAAAAGTTCCATTTCTAGCAACACCCGGATCTAGCAGGTTTAGATAATATTTCCTTATCTCGTCATTGCTTGGGAATACTGCCTGTACATCCGCTGAACAAACCACACCTAATCCTGGGGATCCAGCGTCAACCGCTGAACAAGGGTCTGTAGGGTCTGAAGTTACAGTTACAATTACAGCTGCAGTATCCATACAACTTTCTGTTCCTATGGAATAGGTGAAAGTTCCTGGTTCATCTGTAGATGGATCAAATATTCCGTTACCAGAGCTCCATGTTCCTCCTTCATCTGGAGAACCTCCTAAATAATCGAAAAGATTAACAGGATCGTCATTCTCATTTAGAGTTACACTTCCATCTTCACCTGCATCTGCGTCTTCAACAACTCTAATAGTCAACTCAACTGAGTCTGAACACTCACCATCTACTACTGTATAGGTAGTAGTGAAATCTCCCAACTGGTCATCGTCATTTTGATATTGATCTACCATTTGGGCAGGTGTGGGATTGAAAGTTCCATTTCTCGATACTCCACTTTCGAGTAGGGATAAATAGTATTTTCTTACTTCGTCTACACTAGGGAATGTGGTTTGAACATCTGCCAAACAGACAACTCCAAGGCCCGTAGATCCGGCATCACAAGGATCTACTGTATCTGTCACAACTACCGTAACAGTAGCTGAGTCCATACAGGTTTCATATCCTACTGTATAAGTGTAATCTCCGGCTTCGTCTGTAGCAGGATCAAAAATTCCATTTCCTGTATTCCAGGTTCCACCTCTAAGGGCATTTTCACCCAGGTATGTTAATAAATCTACTGGCTCATCATCTGTAGTAAGAGTTATGGTAGCATCATCTCCTGCTTCCGCTTCAGTGACTACATTGATGGTGAGGTCATAAGACTCTCCATTAACTGTGTAAGTAGTTGTAAATTCTCCCAAACCATCTTCATCTGCTTGATAAATATCAGCCATTTGAGCGGGAGTAGGGCTAAATGAACCATTTGTTGCTACGCCAGAGGGAAGCAATCTTAAATAGTATTTTCTAATCTCGTCCACACTTGGGAAAAAGGTTTGTACATCTCTAAGACATACCACACTAACTCCAGGGGAGACCACAGGATTTGTAGTAAGAGTAACTACTACAGAAGCAGAGTCTGTACAATCACCTGAGCCCACTGTATATGTATAGGTCCCGGCTGCATCTGTGGCAGGATTAAAAGTGCCATTTCCAGAACTCCAGGATCCTCCTGTTTGGGCATCTTCTCCAAGTAGGGTAAATAGATCTACTGGATCATCATTAGGGCTTAAAGTAATAGCATTATCATTCCCAGCATTTGCATCCTCAATAACTCTAATGGATATTGAAGCTGTATCTACACAATCACCTTCCCCTACAATATACGTCCCTGTAACAGTAACTGGCTCAGTAAGTGGAATTCCTGGAACTAAGAACCTCTGTAGTCCACTAAAATCTCCTTCAAATGTGCCATCAAGATCTCTATCTCCAAGCCACTCTGCTAGTACTTCCAATCCTGCTGTTGGATCTGGTTCTTCTGACCCTGGATTCTGTGCATTAATAATCTGCTGCACAAGAGCTTCTACTTCTGTGCGACAAAAAGTTTCATTCACGTCTTCACCGGCGTTAGCTTCACATTCTGTAACAGTAATGGTGAATGTAGCAGAATCTGTTCCTGAAATACAACCTGAAGTTTCGTCTACTGTATAGGTAATGGTATAAACTCCTGCACCTTCCTGTGCGGGATCGAACATACCATCGGGATAGTCTACAAAATATCCATTGGTATTTGCACCCTCCGTTACTTCAGAATATAAATCTTTTGGTTCGTCATCAACGCTAAGTTCGAAAGAAACATCACCTCCAGCATTTGCTTCTTCAGTTTCTACAACTGAAATAGTTAAAAGGACTGAAGCTTCGCACTCATCTTCACCCAAAGTATAGGTTGTGGTATAATCTCCTATACCGTCAGTATCATTTTGATATTGTTGTGCAAGTTGAGCAGGAGTCGGGTTAAAAGTTCCATTTCCAGAAACTCCCTCATCTAATAACCCTAATAAATAATTTCTAATAGCATCAATGCTTGGGAAAGTTTCCTGAACCTCTGTCTCACAAACTACTCCTGTATTTGGACTTCCTGCGTCTCCCGTTGTAAGTTCAACAATTACAGCTGTCCTATCGCTCTCACACGGAGGAAAAGGATCATTTCGATCATTTACTATCTGAGAAGCATAGTAAGTTTGGCCATTAATTAGTTGAGTGTCTTCCGCCAATGGGGTAGTGGCATTTAAAGACCTGTACCATCTAATAGCCTGAGTGTTATTATATGTTCCATTAGCCTGCAAATCTGCCACTGTAGCTCCCTCGCAAAATACCTGTGGAGAAGGTGCTGCCGGAGGGCCAGCTGATATTGGATTATATCCCACAGCAGCTCTAATAGATGGACAGTTGGAAGGATCTGAAGATACTTGAGCAACAAAATAACTTTCACCCGCAACTAGTTCACCTTCAGCAACAGTAGTTCCAAATTCAGAAGTGTAAACTTCTATTTCATCATATCCAGTCGCCGTAGTTTGGAAATATGAAGCCAAATCATCGGCTGTAAAACTTGTGGTGACGCATGGACTGATTTCAAAGCTATTACTTCCTGGGAAAATTGTGTTAGTCGGTGCTTCCACAACTTCTACAGTCACAGTTACAGCAATACGCTCACAATCACCTGAAGGTGCGCCTACATAATAAGTTTCTCCGTTAGTTAAAACTTCATCCTGGGGGATGGGTTGGGTGTCATTTGCATTGTCATTTGTTTGGTACACTGCTGTACCATCCGTCACAATATCTCCCACAGTGTCAAGATAGCAAAAATCCTGAGTGGCAGGAGTACCACCGGTAGTAGGACAATCTTCCTGTCCATACATCGTGGTTCCGCTAAATAAAAATAAGGCAAAAAAGAATAAGGGGATTCCATTTTTACCCAGAGTAAAAATTCGCATAGGCTTTAAGTGTTAAATTTAATCAATTTGCATTTAGGTTATTATGGTTCAAATATAAAGTAAACATTTATTCTAAAACTTAAACTCCTGTTAAGGGAGGGCCTTAGCTTAATGCTGCTTGAACTTTTATATGTCGCTGAAGTAGGGGAGGTTAAAAGTACAATTTTTTCCTTAATAAAATTTTTTTAGGACTTTTTTTACAACTAAAAAGTTAAATGAGTTTTTAAACGAATTAATGTTACTCACAGTTTGACATAAGTATTACAATTTTGTTACAAAGTTTCATTACTTTTTTTCAAGAATTACTCTGTCGGCTTTCTCATCATTCCTTTATATTTACTTAAAATTTCAAAATGCGTATACATTTCATAGCAGTTGGAGGCAGTGCAATGCATAATCTTGCTCTCGCTCTCCATGAAAAAGGTTATAAAATTTCCGGGAGTGATGATATGATCTATGAGCCATCAAAATCCCGACTTCAAAATAAAGGCCTACTACCGGAACAATTTGGATGGTTTCCGGAGCAAATAAATGAAGAACTTGATGCTGTAATCCTTGGCATGCATGCAAGGCGGGATAACCCGGAACTTTTAAAAGCTCAAGACCTTGGAATTCCCGTTTATTCTTACCCTGAATTTCTTTACAATCAGGCAGAGCAAAAAACCCGCGTAGTAATTGGTGGTTCGCATGGGAAGACTACCATTACCTCAATGATTCTGCACGTCTTAAACTATCATCAAAAAAATGTGGACTTCATGGTTGGTGCCCAATTAGAGGGTTTTAATAATATGGTCCATCTCACAAAAGAAAATGATTTTATAGTTCTGGAAGGAGATGAATACCTGTCTTCTCCCATAGATCGCCGTCCTAAATTTCATTTATACAAACCCAATATTGCCCTATTAAGTGGGATTGCGTGGGATCATATTAACGTGTTCCCCACTTTTGAAGAATATTTGGAGCAGTTTAGAATTTTTATTGATTCGATAGTTAAAGGTGGAATTCTGGTGTATAATGAAGAAGATGAAAATCTTAAAAGATTAGTGGAAGAATCAACTAATACTATTAGAAAACACCCATATCGCACCCCTCAATATCGTGTGGAGAACGAGAAAACTTTATTGAACACTCCCGAAGGGGAAATGCCTATAATGATCTTTGGAGAGCACAATCTTAAAAACCTTGCCGGTGCAAAGTGGATTTGTCAGCACATGGGAATAGACGAAGAGGACTTCTATGAGGCAATTGCTTCTTTTAAAGGTGCATCCAAAAGACTTGAGAAGATTGTTGAAACTGCCCAAACGGTAGTCTATAAAGATTTTGCTCATAGTCCTTCGAAAGTGATGGCGACAACACAAGCCGTAAAGCAACAATATCCCGAAAGGCATGTAATAGCCTGTTTGGAATTACATACTTACAGCAGTTTAAATTCAGAATTTCTGCTGGAGTATAAATCGGCGTTGGATGCTGCAGATGAAGCGGTAGTTTTCTTTTCTCCCGAGGCTGTAGAGAACAAAAGGCTGGATCCCATCTCTAAAGAGCAGATCTTTAATTCCTTTGCCCGAAAAGACCTTAGGGTTTACACCAATCCGCTCGAGTTTAAGGCGTATTTACAGGAACAACCTTATGCTCAAAAAGTGCTGTTGTTAATGAGCAGTGGTAATTACGGAGGTCTGGATTTTGACGAGATCAAAAACTGGATCTCCTAAAATGGCATTTTTGGAATAGCTTCATTTTGTTATCTTTAGAGAAACTGAGCCAATGGATTCTGAGAAGGCAAAAGCTTTTACTATTAAACACTGGGCAGAAGGAGACCGGCCCCGGGAGAAGCTCCTTCAAAAAGGCAGGGAGTTTTTAAGTGATGCCGAGTTGCTGGCCATCCTCATTGGGTCGGGGAGTAGAAACGAATCGGCAGTTGAAGTCTGTAAAAAGGTTTTGTTCAGGGCCGGAGACAACTTAAATGAACTGGGAAGGTTTTCCGTAAAACAGCTCATGGAAGTAAAAGGCATTGGCGAAGCCAAAGCTTTAACCATAGTGGCCGCACTGGAGTTGGGGAGAAGAAGGAGATCTTCTGAAGCTCTCGAAAAGAAAAAAATATCTTCAAGTGCTTCGGTATTTGAACTTATGCAGCCAAAAATAGGAGAATTGCCCCACGAGGAATTCTGGATACTCTATCTAAACAATTCCAATAAAGTCATCCAGGAATTGCCTTTGAGCAAAGGTGGCATAACGGGAACCCTGGTTGATGTACGGCTGGCCTACAAGCAGGCTTTAAATCTTGGCGCTACGGCTACCATTCTGGTGCATAACCATCCTTCAGGAAATCTCAACCCAAGTGCGGCCGATAAGCAACTGACCCAAAAATTTAAAACAGCCGGGGAATCACTCGACATTAAAGTTCTGGATCATTTAATAATAACCGAAAATTCCTACTTCAGCTTTGCTGATGAAGGTATGTTGTAAGAAGTATTTATGCTGCTGGTATACACCCAAAAGATCACTCCCAGAATTACCTATGTGTTCAAACATGTGTGTACGCAAATCTTAGGTTTGCCTGTGGGTTTTACCTCGAAGATCGAAGAATTTGTGGCCCATGAAGGCATGAAACTTTCCTACGGAAAACAAAGCCTGGCAAACGAGGTCTTTATTCAGAATGTAGACCTTCTGCTGGAGCAGGGAATGAACGATCTCGAAGTTAAGGTGCACGACTGGGATGGGGTGCCTTGTTTCTTTGCTGTTGGGGAGACCAGCTCGATTCCTTTTGACATTTTTGCAGCTTCTTTTTACCTGCTTAGCAGGTATGAAGAATACCTTCCGCATGTGAAAGATAAAGAAGGGAGGTTTCAGGCAAGTGAAAGCCTGGCATATCAGGAAGGTTTTCTTGAGAAGCCGGTCATTGATATTTGGGCGCAGAAGTTCAGGCAGGTTCTTAGTAACAAATTTCCAAATCAAAAATTTCCGAAGAGAAAATTCACCACCCAAACTATCGTTGCTGTCACTGAAGCTTATTGCTATAAGAAAAAGGGGATTGTTAGAGTGGTTCTTGGGTTGCTGCTCGACCTTATCCGGTTTAAGCCGAAATACGTTTTGCACCGCTTGCAGGTAATGACCAGGATGAAGAAGGATCCCTACGATATTTACACTAAGGTGATCCAGTTTTTGAAGAAGTACCGTGTTCCCATGAAATTCATGTTCCAGGTAAGCGATTTTTCTACTTACGACAGGAACATCAACCACAATAGGCTGGAGTTGCAAAGCCTTATTAAGTCGGTCGCCGATTATGCCGAAGTCGGGTTGCAGCCGGGTTTTTATGCCAATCAGAAATTTGCAGTCCTAAAAGAGGAAAAAAAGCGGCTGGAAGACATTATTAAAAGACCGGTGAAAAGTGCCATCAACAATCACTACAATTTGTTGCTGCCCGATACCTACAACCACATGGTAGAACTTGAATTTCAGAAAGATTTTTCTATGGGTTACCCCGAAGCTCTTGGCTTGCGCGCCGGCACCTGTACGCCCTTTCTGTTCTACGATCTCAACTTTGAAATTACCACGCCTTTGCTGGTTCATCCTTACGCGATCAATTCTGAAGCCTTCGGAAAATTAAAAGAAAATGAAGTTGAGTATAAGGTTCTCGAAATAAAACGACAAATCTCCATGGTAGAAGGAAGGTTGATTTCCGTATTTACAAATAAAGATTTTTCTGAATACGCCAATGCAAGAAGGAATTTTTCAATTTTAAAAATACTTAATGAAATTCAGTAATATCCGTCATATATTTTTTGACCTTGACCATACCTTGTGGGATTTTGACCGCAATTCGGGTCTTGCCTTTAATTCCATTTTTGAAAAACATAAGATCAAGGTGAGGCTGGAAGAGTTTCTGGCCATTTATGCTCCCATAAATGCCAATTACTGGAAGCTTTACCGCGAAGACAGGGTGACCCAGGAAGACCTGCGTTACGGCAGGCTTAAAGATTCTTTTAAAGGGATGAAAGTGAATGTTTCCGATGCCCAGATAAAGCAGTTGAGCATAGATTACATAGAGCATTTGCCGCAGAACAATTACCTGCTTTCGGGTGCTGTTGAGATCCTTGAATACCTTCAGCCGCTTTATAAACTGCACATCATTACCAACGGCTTCAAAGAAGTTCAGCATAAAAAACTGGAAAGCTCTGGGATCCTCAAATATTTTACAACAATTACCACTTCCGAAGATGTGGGGGTGAAAAAACCCAACCGGAAGATCTTTGAGGTGGCCCTGGAAAGTGCCAGTGCTAAGGTTGACGAAAGTATTATGATAGGCGATAATCTTGAAGCCGATATTTTGGGTGCCAAAGACTTTGGAATGCAGGCTATACTGTACAATTACTACAAAACCGAATTCTCTACAGATCACCACCAGGTGATGGAAATGAAGGAATTAACCCGCTTTTTGTAATAAGCGGGAGCAAATTTCGTTAGACTAAGAACTGTATGAAGATGTCCTGGAGAAAATGTTGTTCTAAAATGGCCTTTTTGACACTCCTCGTGGCCTGTTTTTCCTGTGTTAAAGATGTTGATCTTGACCAGGCAAACGAGATAGTGCTGTCTCCCGAAGCAGCCGTAGACCTTATCTTTTTTGACCTTGTTGCCAGTGAATTTACCACTGTGTCTGGCAGTGGCGTAACGGCAAAAGATGAGACCCGCCTCGATTTTCTCGATGATGATTATATTCAAAACGACCTGGTGCGGGCCGATTTCAACTTCAGGTTCACCAACACCTTCGAGAGTCCTTTAAATGCCATCATCAGGTTCCTTTCGCCGGGAAACGGGGTGCAGCATACCGTGGTAGTTCCTATTCCGCAGGGAAGTTTAGAAGAACCAGCGGTGGTAGATTACACCGAAATCATTAATGAAGCACAAATAACACGAATAAGAAGAAGTATAAAAATGTCTGTTGAAGTCACCAGGCATGACCCTTCGGCGGTTGCAGGTTCTTTGCAGCTGGCCTCAAAAGGGTTTTTCTACTTTGAATTCCAATGATGAGAATATTGTTTGTCCTCTTCATATTGACTTTTTCTTCGGGTATAATGGCCCAAAACAAACAGCTGCTGTACAATTTTGACGATTTGCCGCAAAGCCTCCTGTTAAACCCCGGTGCCGAAACCAATTTTGACATGCATATTGGGCTTCCGTTTCTGTCTCAAATCCATTTGTCGGCAGGCTCTTCGGGGGTGAATATGTACGATATTTTCAGGGAAGGTGAGGGTTCAGTAAATGACAGGATTAGAAGTTCGCTGCACAAGCTTACCCGAAAAGATTTTTTTACCGTGAACCAGCAGCTTGAGATCTTTTCAATTGGATGGCGCGACAGGAAAAGAAGGTATTATACGGCCGGGATTTACCAGGAATTTGATGCCTTTGTGTACTTTCCCAAAGACCCTGCAGTGCTGGCTTATGAAGGGAATAAAAATTACATAGGGCGAAATTTCGATTTTTCGGATGCTGCTTTCACTGCCGAGGTACTCAACGTTTTCCACCTGGGTTTTACCAATTATTATTCTGAAGATTTTAACTACGGCTTCCGCGGAAAAATTTATTCCGGAATTTTTAATGCCCACAGTGTTGATAATACCGGGATTTTTAGAACCGAGCTTTCCCCTGAAGGCCCCAACCTTTACCGGCATTATATGTCGCAGGTCGATATCTTGATAAACACCGCCGGGTGGGACGAACTCACAGATTCTGATGCTACCGACAGGCAGCTGATGGCGAGCTTCTTAAAAAAGGCATTTTTGGGAGGTAATATTGGGCTGGGCCTCGATGCCGGCTTCACCTGGTACCCTTCAGATCAATACAGGGTGACAGCCAGCCTGCTGGATATAGGTTTTATGCGCCAAACCAAAAATGTTGAAAACTACAGGTACTACGGAGATTACCAAACCGACGGGATCGAGCTGCTTTTCCCTGGTACGCGCGAGTACTGGGATGAATGGGAAGACAACTTGGACAAAAACCTGAAAGATGAAACCCTAACCAATTCTTACACCACCTGGCGCCCGGTAAAGTTCAATGCCTCAATAGATTTTGGGTTTGCTGAAAATGCCGAACCCTGTAACTGCTACCGCCCCATGGGCCGAAGAAGGTATTTTAACCATCTTGGAGCCCAGTTTTTTGCCGTAAAACGGCCTAGGGGCCTCAATTATGCCACCACGCTTTATTTTGATAAAACCTTTAACGACAATTTCAGGGGGAAGATCACCTACACTGCCGATTCCTACTCGTTTTCAAATATAGGGCTCCTGTTTTCTGCCAGACTTTCCAATTTTAATGTTTATCTTGCTGCAGATAATCTGCTGGATTATACAAATCTTGTAAAGGCGCAAAATGCCTCGGTGCAGCTTGGGGTCCAGTTAATGTTTAGCAGGGAATGAGAACCTTTTTTTTCTTTTTTGTTTTTTTGATCGGCATCACCGGGAACATTTTTGGGCAGGATGCCAATAAGTATCGCTATGTGCTTGTACCACAGGAATTTGAATTCCTGAAGCACCCAAACCAGTACCAGTTAAATGCCCTCACCGCCTTTCTTCTCGAAAAGTACGGTTTTGAGGCTCTTTACGGGGAGAAGACTCCGGCAAATGTGGGGCTTTGCGATGTGCTCAAAGCCAATGTTCACAATGATTCGGGGATATTTCGTTCAAAACTCTATGTGACCCTTGAAAACTGCCAGGGAGAGGTGTTGTTTACTTCAAAAACCGGCACGAGCAGGGAAAAGAATTTCAAAAAATCATATCATGAGGCTTTGAGGGAAGCCTTTACTTCTTTTGAAGGCCTAAAAGAAGGCACAGAGCTTATAAAAAGTCAGGCTGCTGTTGCTGAAAATTCTTCGGAAAATGATCCTGCTGAAGTGGTGATAGATCCTGTGCCCGGGGCCAGAGACCTTCAGGAAAAACCTTCAGAAGTCATTGTAGACCCTGTGGTTACTTCCGAAGAAATGGAGAAAGCTGCGAAAGCATCCCCCGCAGTTCCTGAAGCAGTTCAGAAAAACGAAAATTTGCAGTTCGTGAACGGTGCCATTACCTACAAGCTGGTGAAAACACCTACAGGTTACGAGCTTTTCAGGGAAGGCGAGCCGGGTAAATTTGGAACTTTGCTGAAGTCGGGAGGCGGAGACAACTATTTGTACTCTTCAAAAAACATCTCCGGAAATGCCTTTTTTGACACCCGTGGAAACCTGGTTGTTGAATACCTTGACCCTAATTCCCAGCAACTCATTAGCGTAAAATATACGGCGAAAGCTCAATAACCGTATTTGCCTTTCCAGCGTTTTTGCAGAAAATCCCTTTGTGCCTGCTCCCGCTGATTGTTTCCGGGGCGAAAGAATGTGTGATTGCTTATTTCCTTCGGAAGAAATTCGGCTGCGGCAAAATTCCCTTCGTAATTATGGGCGTATTTATAATCTTCGCCGTAACCAAGGTCTTTCATGAGTTTGGTAGGGGCATTTCTTATGGCCAGCGGCACAGGAAGGTTCCCGGTCTTTTTTACCATCGCCTGGGCTTCATTGATCGCCATATATGAGGCGTTAGATTTTGGGGAAGTGGCCAGGTAAATACAGCACTGGCTCAATATGATCCTCGATTCGGGGTGGCCAATGGTAGAAACCGCCTGGAAGGTATTATTGGCCAGGATCAAAGCCGTGGGGTTTGCATTGCCAATGTCTTCGGAAGCTAAAATGAGTAAACGGCGGGCAATGAATTTCACATCTTCACCCCCTTCTATCATTCTTGCCAGCCAGTACACGGCCGCATTTGGATCGCTGCCGCGGATGGATTTGATAAATGCCGAAATGATGTCGTAATGCTGCTCCCCGGTCTTGTCATAAAGCACCGTATTTTGCTGAACTTTGTTCATCACCATGTCGTTGGTGATCACTACCTTGTCTTCTTCTTCAGAAGTCACCACGAGCTCAAAAATGTTGAGGAGCTTTCGGGCATCACCGCCGCTAAGCCTTAACAGAGCTTCGGTTTCCTGTAACTCAATTTGTTTTTTGGAGATGAGCTCATCTTCAGCAATAGCTCTTTTCAGCAGGGCAATAAGATCGTCTTTTGAGAAAGAGTTGAGTACATAAACCTGGCTTCGCGACAGCAAGGCGGGAATCACTTCAAAACTGGGATTTTCGGTGGTGGCACCAATTAAGGTGATCCAGCCCTTTTCAACTGCACCTAAAAGGGAATCCTGTTGAGACTTGCTAAACCTGTGGATCTCGTCAATGAACAGGATGGGATTTTTGGTGGTGAAAAGTCCGTCGCTCTTTTTTGCTTTTTCAATAACTTCCCTTACATCTTTAACACCGCTGCTAATGGCACTAAGGGTGAAGAAGGGGCGGCCAGATTCGTTCGCAATGATATTTGCCAGGGTAGTTTTGCCCACGCCGGGAGGCCCCCAAAAGATCATACTGGGTATAATGTCCCTTTTAATTTGCTTGCGCAGGGCAGCTTCGGGACCCACCAGGTGTTGCTGTGATAAATAATCGTCTAATGAAAGCGGACGTAATCTTTCGGCCAATGGTTTATTCATGAGGTAAAAATAGTAAATTGACTACTCTTGCAGAAAACGGAAGAGCTTTAAGTTTTCTTAATGACGAACTGGCAGAAGGAAGAAGGTGTGCAAGAATGAGGCGTCAAAAATGTCATTTTTGGGAGGTTTTACAAGCCTCGTTTTTAATGGTCAGCTTTTTGTAATGTGCTAAGCCATGAAGGCGGAAAAATCGGGAAATACAGATCCTTTTATATTTACTACAGGGGTGGTAGGTTACCCTTTGTTGTTTGTGCTGGCTATCTGGATCGTGTTTTGGATGGAAATACGCTTTGGCTGGGACTTCACCAGCTTCGGGATCTATCCCCGGAGCCTTGAAGGGCTAAGAGGCATAGTTTTTTCACCTTTTATACACAGTGGGATAAAACATTTGTTTCACAATACAGTTCCGCTGTTCGTGCTTAGTCTTTCCCTCTTTTATTTTTACCGGAAATTAAGCTGGAAAATCCTTTTTTTAGGGCTCCTGCTGTCGGGCTTCCTTACCTGGCTCATTGGGAGGCCGGCCTTTCACATCGGGGCTTCAGGAATGATCTATGTGCTGGCGGGATTTTTATTCTTTAAAGGCATTTTTTCGAGATATTTTAGACTGGTAGCGCTTTCCCTGATCGTGGTTTTTCTTTACGGCGGATTGTTGTGGTACATTACACCCATTGATCCCAAAATTTCCTGGGAAGGTCACCTGGCAGGACTTCTTTCAGGATTGATCTTTGCGCTTATTTACAGGCAGAATATTGCCCGTGCCCCAAAATACGAGTGGGAAAAGGAAACCTACAGGGAAGAGGAAGACCCTTTTATGCGGCATTTTGATGAAAACGGAAACTTCATTGAAAACCCTGATGTGGAAGACGATCCGCTGTATGTTTACCACTACAAACGGGAAGAAAAAGACCGGCCAAAGGAAGAATAGACTTCGCTAATCCAGTCTCTGCCGCATCACCTCATAAAGAAAAGCACCGCAGGCTACAGATACATTTAAACTGCCAATACTGCCCTGCATGGGGAGTTTGGCTTTGTCGTCAACCAGCTTGAGCACAGATTCAGAAATACCCTTGCCTTCATTTCCCATTACCAAGGCGGTTGGTTCTTTAAAATCTACAGAATACAGCAGCTTATCTGTCTTTTCTGTGGCAGCCACCACTTTAATACCCGAGCCCTGCATGTAGAAAATTGCATCTTTGATATGGTCTACCTTTATAAGCGGAATCTTAAAGATTGCCCCGGCAGAGGTTTTCACCGTATCGGCTGTAACTGGAGCACCCCCTTTTTTCTGAATTATGATCGCGTTCACACCGCAACATTCGGCAGTTCTTATAATCGCACCAAAATTGCGCACATCATCAACCTGGTCGAGTAGGAGGAAGAGGGGAGCAGCCTCCTGCTGAAGTGCTTTTTCAACTTCAGAAGCCAAATCGGCGAATTGCACGGGAGAGATCTTTGCCACAACACCCTGGTGGTTTCCTTTTACCAGTCGGTTTAATTTTTCTACCGGCACGTAAGAAATATTGTAGTCGCCAGATTTGGTCTTTTGCTGTAACTCCTGGAATAACTGTCCGCTAAGGCCTTTTTGAACAAAGATCTTATCTATGGTCTCATTATTCTGAATGGCTTCAATAACGGCCCTAATTCCAAAAATGGTGGTTGTATCTTTCATACTGCAAAGATAGAGATAATTGAATGGCTGCGGCGGACTCTTAAAAAATTACTTCATTCCCGAGCCTGAACTGAAAAAAACCTTTTTACAGAAACAGGTTCTCCCGAATTTGTAAAACCTTCCAGGTGAATTTCATAGTTCCCGGGAACATCGGAAGTGAAGAATTCAATAACTTCTTCGGAAGCATCTATTTCTACTGAAGGTTTCCACAGAAGTTGAGTCCTTAGATCTGGAATCCTTGACAGCGGGTTACCTGAAGAAGCGGCATAAGATTGCTTAAAGTAATTCTTACCGGCTTCAGGAAGTTTCATTGCCACTCTTTTAATGTAATCCTGGTTTAAAGTTTCAGAAAAATTTCCCTCAATAGTTTCAACATCAACAATTCCGGAGAAAATATGAGAGCCCAAAAAGAAGTTATCCCTCAGGATCTTTATGCTTTTCACGTATTTAGCCGGGTAGTTGATCAAGAGATCGTGATCTTGCACCATAGCGCCGTCTACTATAAGCAAAGCCGGAAGATAAAAATTTGTTGCGCCGTCTGTCTGGTTGATGACGAACTCAGATCCGTCTTTGCCCTTTGCCAGGTGGGCAAACATGACAATTTCAACCATGGTTTCTTTTATAGTGGGAAACCGGGTGTAATCATCGAGATTATAAACAGTTGGTTCCTGAGAGTAAAAAGGTTCTTTTTCAGCTAGAATTTTTAATGTGTCGGGTTTAACGCTGTAATAGGCATTTTCAATCTGAACCTGTACGCTGCGGTCAAGAATATACTCTTTCATGGCAGGGGTTATCCTGAAGTTTGCGAACTCCAGTTCAGGAGCATTGATTTGAGGTAAGGGGTCGAGCCGTATCTCGTAATTTTCGGCTTCACCTCCCAAAATCTGCATCAAAGCTTCGGGGGTGTTGTAGGCTTCATCTAAATTGAGATAGAATTTTCCCTGCTTGTTTGTAGTTGCGATCTTGAGAATGTAATCTTCACCCGGAAGGGAGAAAGCCAGTTTCTTACCGGCTAAATTGCGGGCTGCATCCGGCGTATTTGCCACAATTCGGCCAGAGATGAGGTTTCCACGGGCTTCAGGAAGAAAGACCGAATCTGTATTTTGACGTGCGGCAGGAAAGGAAAGGTCAAAATCTTCAGCAGTAAATTTCTTCGGAATAGAAATGCTGTCTCTTTTTCTAACGGAAAGAGAATACTCACCGGCAACTCCTTCGAGCTTTAGAGCTACTTTCTCTCTCCTGTCAAAAATGGCATTTTTCAGTATGATTTTCACAGGATTCTTGCTGTCTGTAACAGGAGTTTCAGTTGATTCAAAATTTTGAAAAATGGGCAGATTTCCTTCAGAAGTTGACAAAATAGCCGAAGAATCGCCACGGTAAGGGTTAATTATCGCAATATCCCCGGCAAAATACGACTTGTAATTCCTCATCCAGTTTGAATAGCTCAATAATTTGTAATTTCCGGAAGGTACCGTGGTGGGAATAAAGAAATCTCCCTGTGCCTGGCCATTTTTCAGCAAAAGTTTATGCTTAAAAATGCTATTTCCATCTTCGCTTATTAATTCTACATAAGCAACTTTGCTTATTTCGCTGAATTCTTCTGTATCCTTTTCAAGAGTGTAGAGCTTGTAGTACAGATATTCTCCCGGAAAAAGCAACGAAGAATTGTAATGGACAAAGATCTTTTCCTGCGGAACTTTTTCGAGCAGTGCAGCTCCGGCTGAACTATCTACTGCCTGCGCAGAAAAATGCAGCGGGAGAAAGAAACAGGTAAGTGTGAAAAAAAGGTATTTCATGTTCATTTTATTCAGTCCAAAAATCGGGTGCCTGGTTGGTGCCATAAACGGTGCAGTCTACACATTCGGTGGCAATAACTCTCATGGGGCCTTCGCCTAATTCCCCCGGAACAGGTGCTCCGGCCATGCTGTAATATCGAACTGTTCCGCCTTTGATCATACCAATTGGGGTGTCAAAGTTCTCTCCCGGCCTAAATATTAAACAAGATTCTGGAAATTGTGGTCGGCGTTCATCAAATGCAAAGAAATCATGGTAGTTGAAATATACCCTTTTTGAAGAGGTAGAGGAGAGGGTGAAGAAGCCTATAACTTTCTCGTCTTCATTAGCAGCCCGAATATTACCACTTACAAAACCCGGCTGGGTGGGGCTTAAAACACTTCCTGAACCCGAGATTTTTTTAAGTGTGGAATAATAAGAAAAAGCCTCGGGGGTTAAAGAATATTGTTTCACCAAAATGCTGTAACGCTGGGCCAGTACAGGGTCTTTTGAATCTATAAAGCGCACCACAAATGATTTGAGCTCATTGTCGCTAAGGGAGCTTGTGTTTGAGAGAATGATGTCATTTGATGGCACCGTGTTGTAACATACGGTTTCCTGGCGGGTATTTGGAACAACGCTCCAGTTGTTTCCTTCAAACTTTATGGTGTTGCGCACCGTATATGGAGAGACAATTTTATAAGTTTCTTCATACTCGTATAACGCGTACCTGGAGGCTGATGAGGAATACTCACTGTCTACCATTAATGCAACTCCATCTTCTCCCTGGTAAAAGCCGCGTTCGGCATAAAGATTATCGATTTGAGCTCCCAGGATCAAAGCGGCGGAATCTGAAATATAAGAGTTTCCGTCACGGGTTTCAATTTGCAGCTGGTAAGTGTGTTGTGGCCGGGCAGCAAATTGGGTACTGGAAAGATAGATTCCCGGAGTATCTGATTCGTAGAACCGGAATTGAGTACCTGTATCATCGGTTATGGTAACAACTGCATTTGTTTCTGCAGCAGGTATTTGCTTTTCGAGTTCGTAGGTGCGTGTGAGCCTGACTTCCTGGGTTTTGACTTCATCGGTGATCAAAGCTTCTACCACGAGAAGGTTCTCGAAAGTTTCCGTTTCAAATTCATAAGGCTCCACACAGCTGTTTATGACCATTGCAGAAATGAGCAAAAGAAGATGGCGAATGACAGATTTAATGTTGATACAGTTCATATTCTCTCCGCTTTAAAATCTGAAATTATAGGTGATGGTAGGTACAGGAATTGAAAAAATGGAGCTTTTGTAAGCTTTGACTTCTCCTTCTTCAGTCACAAAAAATACTGAATACGGATTATTTCTTCCCAGGACATTGTAAACTGAAATATTCCAGAAACTGTGAGCAAATTTCTTGATCTTGTGATTTCCTTCTACGTTAAAACTGAGGTCAAGGCGGTAGTAATCTGGAATCCGGAATTTGTTGCGGTCGCTGTAAAGCACGTATTCAATTCCATTTTGATAGTATTTCCCGGTGGGGAAGGTAACGGGGCGCCCGGTTTGATATACAAAATTGGCTGAGAAACTGAAGCGATGGGTCAATTTATAATTAGCTACCAGGCTTAGATCATGGGGTTTATCATAATTGGCCGGAAAATACTCGCCTTTATTTACCTGCTGTTCATTAAAAGCTCCGTCGAGTTTTAGTTCAGATTTAGAGTAGGTGTAGCCCAGCCATCCGTTCAAACGGCCTTCGGTTTTTTTCAGAAGAAATTCGGCTCCAAAAGAGCGGCCTTCTCCCTGTAAAACTTCAGTTTCAATGTTTTCATTCAGAAAAAGCTGCGCTCCTACTTTGTAATCCAGGATATTATCAGATTCTTTGTAGTAGCCTTCCACACTCACTTCATACATATTGTTGTTGAAGTTCTTGTAAAGCCCTAAAGAATACTGGTTGGCACGTTGGGGTTTTATGTTTTTATCAGAGAGCTTGTAAGTATCTGTAGGCGAAACCGTCGTGTTGTTGGAGAGGGTATGAATATACTGGTAAGCATTGTTGTAGCTAAGCTTTAAAGAGAGATCGGGAAGCAGAAGGTATCTTGCCGAGAGACGTACTTCGGGTCCGCCGTAAGTCTCCATTACTTCATTTTTTCCGTAGTGAATGGTATCTATTACTGTAGCTTCAGATTTTGGCAGGCCTTCTTCATATACTTTCTGGTTCTTTTCACCAAGTGCGGCATAATGAGAATAGCGAAGGCCGCCGCTAAGAAGCAGTTTGTTATTAACCGTGAAGTTATCGGCCAGATAAATAGCCGATTCCAGGCCTTTTTCCTTCGGAATTTCAAAAGGTTCAATAATAGACCCACTTCCCATAGGTTCTATTTTACCGGGGTGCACATTGTAGAGTTTGGTTGAAATTCCATAATCAAATTTATGAGCAGCATTATGAAGGTACCTCATGTTGAGCTTAACTTCAGTTTCATTTATTTTATAGCCTGATGTAAAGTTATTGTTGTATTCGCTTTCGTAATCTATATCAAAGTTGTAGTGGCTGTTGGTAAGAATGAGGCTGCCGTCATTTTTGTCATTAAACTTATGATTGAGCTTCATGGAGAACAGTAAATTCTGATAGTTAAAGAGCGAATCAGAAGTGATGCTATAGTTATCACGGCTAAAGTAGCCAGTGGCTTTTAAATTTGTTTTGTCACTAAATTTATGGTTGTACTTTGCTATGACATCATAAAAGGAAGCTTCGCTGTCTTTCAAAGATTCGTCGTCCAGGTTCTTTAAAATCCAGTCTGAATAGGTGCTTCTTCCGCCAAGGAGAAGTCCCGACTTCTCTTTAATCACTGGGATTTCGAGAGCTACATTGCTGGTTACGGGCCCCACCGAAACCTCCCCCGCGAATTTCTGGGTATTAGCATCTTTCGAGGTGATGTCGAACACAGAAGAAAGTCTGCCACCAAACCGTGCCGGAATGTTTCCTTTGTAGATGGTCATATCTCCAGTGGTAAAAGGATTTACGGCAGAAAAGATTCCGAAGAAATGTGCAGGATTGTAAAGCACTGCATCATCAATCAGGATGAGGTTTTGATCGGTTTTGCCGCCTCGCACATTAAAGCCGGCAGACCCCTCACCCGTAGTGGAAATTCCCGGAAGAGTAACAGCTACTTTCATAACATCCCTTTCTCCCAGTACCAGGGGAATATTTTTGATTTCACTTATGTCAATATCTTCTGTCCCGCCAATGGCATCTTCTACATTCTCGGCCTGGTTAGAATCTACCAGTACTTCTCCCAGCAGCTCATAATCTTCCTTAAGGTTTAAATTGTACGTGCCGTCGCTAAAGATGACCAGCCGGGTCACCACGTCTTCATTTCCCAGAGATCTGGTCTCCAAAAGGTGCTCTCCTGCGGGCAATCTCAGGTTATAATTACCATTGATATCGGTTACAGTTCCTATAGTCGTTCCCTGAACAATGATAGATAGATTGGAAATAGGTTCTCCAGTATGCTGATTTGTTGCCTGCCCAGTCAAATTGAAAAACCCGGTGCCTGAAGTCTGGGTTTCTTTACCTATAAATATTGTCTTGCTTGTTGCCTTGGGGCTCTTGTTTTGAGTGTAGAAAACAGGATTATATTCTTTCGTCTCTTTTGGCCTTTCAGCAGCTATTTTTGAGGTGTCGGGGAAGAACCCCTGAGGTAACTGGTCATATATGATGTTACTTTTTGTAATGACCACTCTGTTATTGTCTAAAAAATAGTAATTGAGAAGAGTCTGTTCAAGTAGCTTTTCTAAGACTTCAGATACGGGGATTTCGTTGTAGTTGGCCGTTACCTGTGTGCCTTTTACCCATTCTTCTACATAAAAAAAGTGTAAGGCTGTTTGCTGTTCTATTTCGCCAAGAACCTGTTCTAAGGTAGTTTGTTCTAAAGAAAGGGATACTTTAGGAGTTTTCTCCTGAGCCGTGAGGTACTGCAGAGAAAAAAGTATTAGCAGGGTAACAAAATTCTTCAAATTAGTTGTGGTTTAATTCTGAAGTTGATGGAATGAGGCTTTGAAACAGCTGACTAAAAAATTTGTCGGGATTTACCCTTTTTAGAGGGGAATTAGACCTGTAAAAATTTTGAATTTGCTCTTCCTTGTTAGGGAACAGCTTACGAACAGATCTTTGGGATTCAATTTCTTCGGGAATACCATTTACCGCAACAAAATATTCAGGGGTGTCTTCCTTGAACTCGAAGTAGGTGAAATTCTGATCTAAATGTTTTTTAATATTCTTTCGATGTTTCTTCAGCAAGAGAGTATTGTTGCCCTCCAGTAGAATTTCATAGAACTGAGGCTTTTCATCTGAAGTTCCTTTTAGGGCAATAAAGCTGTGCCCATCAATATTAAAAGCCTGTACATTTTCTTTGTGCAATTGGATGAGTGTAGCACCACCGGCGGTAGGAATTCGAGTAAGAAGAAGATCGTCGTAAACGTTGTATTGTAGATCTAGCTTGTAATAAGGCTGACCATTATACACAATGTTGCCATTTAAGTATACCATGGTTTGAAAATACTTGTGATCATTACTTTGTATTATATGCTGTTCCACGTACTCTGTGCCATTTGCTAGATCTGTATTTTGAATGTGGATTGCAGAATCAAAGAGTTCATAAACAGGCTCTACTGCTGTTTGAGAAAAGCTTGCTGCAGGATACAGGAGAAGCAGAGATAGAAACTGTCTAAAGTTTTTTTTCATTTAAAAAATAGGCTGGTGAAGTATAAGAGGGGAAATTAGCATTTTTATAACATAATGAGAAGTGTTTTTAAGATTTTCCTATATTTTTTTGTTTTGTATTGTTCTTTTATGGAAATACTATAAAATCTATAAGCTGGATATACTAAAACAACTTTGAGGAGTTACTTTTTTCGGTTTTAATTCAACCCCGATAGAAGTTTAATCAAACAAGTGACTTATCAATATTTGATTATTTACCCTTAAATAAAAAAAGGCTGCCCAATTGGACAGCCTTTTTCTTAATCAACGATTGTAAGTACTTTTGGGTTAATCCTGATCCCAGAAAATTCTAGTTTGTTGCTCGTCTCCACCTATAGCACTGGAAGCGGCTTCCCAATTTGCACTGTTTAAAGTAGCTTCGCTTACAGGATAAGTGAATCTTAATGGTACCGGAAGACCAGACTGTGCTGCATTAGGTAATTCAGGTACATCTAATTTTCTCCAGGTAGACCAGGCTTCAAAACCGCGGTTGTATAAAGCGATCCATTTTTGAACACCAATTTTTTCTATCCAGTTTTCCTGGCTGTAGGCAACTGCTGGTTGTGCAATGTAGGCATCGGCTTCAGCTTCAGTTCCGTCCCAATAAAGAATAGATGAAGTAATGGCTTCGTTATAATGAGTTTCTGCATCTTCGCTAATATAACCTCTTGCGGCAGCTTCGGCGATTAGGAATTCCACTTCAGTATAATCTAAAAGTACACCTTCTAAAGTCGGGTCTTCAAAACGCTCGCTATAAATTGTGCTGTTACCTTGAGTGTTTCCGTTGGCACCGTAAGTTCCCCCATCATAAACACCCTCTCCAAGATTTTGAGCAAAATAATCATCTCTTCTTGGGTCATCAAGTTCATTCATTTTATCAACTATTGTGTTAGCTGCAACGAAATCGGCACGACCAGATTGTACAAGGTCTTCCCAGATAGGGTTGGTGTTTGGAGCTGATGCTTCATAATCCATA
>Ga0098069_100212_pt1 | contig 32610 bp, 29 predicted proteins | sample 27_taG_FD_92584 | JGI IMG/M metagenome (GOLD analysis project Ga0098069, IMG submission 92584) | Marine viral communities from Cariaco Basin, Caribbean Sea - 27_WHOI_OMZ | ecosystem: Environmental > Aquatic > Marine > Oceanic | place: Caribbean Sea: Cariaco Basin | collected 2014-11-09
TATATATAATTGAAGCAATTAGAACACAACAATCGCTAATAAAATGAGTAAAAAGAATTACGCCGGCATTCCGGACAAGTATGCACGCTTAGATGACGCAAAAGTAGTTTTGATCCCGGTTCCTTATGACGGAACAAGTACCTGGGGTAAGGGAGCCGATAAAGGCCCCGATGCTTTTCTGGAAGCTTCAGAAAATATGGAGCTCTTTGATATCGAGACCCGTACTGAAGTCTATAAAAAAGGCGTGTACCTTGCACCGCCGGTGACCGAAAATTCCTCCCCCGAGAAAATGGTGGAAGCGGTTCATAAAACTGTAAAGAACTACATTAAGCAGGAAAAATTCGTTACTATTTTTGGAGGCGAGCATTCCATTTCTATTGGAACCATTCGTGCTTTTAACGAAAGCTTTGAAGACCTTACCGTGGTGCAGATCGATGCACATGCCGATTTGCGTCCCGAGTATGAAGGCACCACCTGTAACCACGCCTGTGCCGTTCACGAAGCCAGTAAGAAAACCAACCTTATCCAGGTAGGTATCCGCTCCATGGATATTTCTGAAATGGATCATATGGATGAGAACCAGGTGTACTGGGCTCACGATCTTTACGAAGACTGGATGGAAGATGCCATAGGGCAAATGACCCCAAACGTGTTTATCACTATAGACCTTGATGCGTTTGATCCTTCTATCCTTCCATCTACAGGTACTCCCGAACCCGGCGGAATGTTCTGGTATGAAACCCTCGAATTCCTTAAGCTAATGTTCAAAAAGAAGAATGTGGTAGGGTTCGACATTGTAGAGCTTAACCCGAATGAAAACGAAAAATCATCCGATTTTCTTGCGGCCAAACTTTACTACAAGATGTTGAGCTACAAATTCAAATATTTAAATCATAACGAAGACGAAGACGATGAGTAAAGGACCGGTTACGGAATTTATAGAAAGACATTTTAAACATTTTAACTCAGCGGCTCTTGTAGATGCGGCAAAAGGATATCAGGCCCAACTTGACAAGGGGAACAAAATGCTTGTTACCCTGGCCGGGGCGATGAGTACTGCCGAGATTGGTAAAAGTTTTGCTGAAATGATCCGTCAGGATAAGGTGCAGTTCATTTCCTGTACAGGGGCCAACCTCGAAGAGGATGTGATGAACCTTGTGGCGCATACCCACTACGAGCGTGTGCCCCATTATCGGGACCTTACAGCGCAGGATGAATGGGACCTGTTGGAGCGTGGTCTTAACCGCGTGACAGATACCTGTATTCCTGAAGAAGAAGCCTTTCGAAGAATCCAGAAGCATATCGTGAAGATATGGAAAGATGCTGAAGCTGCCGGAGAACGGTATTTTCCGCATGAATATATGTATAAGCTGTTGCTCAGCGGAGTAATGGAGGAGTATTACGAGATTGACCTGAAAGATTCCTGGATGTATGCCGCCGCCGAAAAGAACCTGCCAATGGTGGTTCCCGGCTGGGAAGACAGTACGATGGGGAACATTTTCGCTTCTTATGTCATGAAAGGCGAACTAAAAGCCTCTACCATGAAATCGGGAATTGAATATATGGGCTTCATTGCCGACTGGTACACGAAGAACACCGATAAGGGAGTTGGTTTCTTCCAGATTGGAGGAGGTATAGCCGGAGATTTCCCAATATGTGTGGTGCCAATGCTTTACCAGGATATGGAAATGCATGACATCCCATTCTGGAGCTATTTCTGCCAGATATCAGATTCCACAACCAGCTACGGAAGTTATTCCGGTGCTGTGCCCAATGAGAAGATTACCTGGGGGAAATTAGATAAAGACACACCTAAGTTCATTATCGAGAGTGATGCTACCATCGTGGCGCCTCTTGTGTTTGCTTACCTTTTAGGCTGGTAACCACAAGTCTTAAAATAATTATTCAACTCCGGAAGCAGCAATGTTTCCGGAGTTTTTGTTTCCCGCAGATTGCGCAGATCTTCGCTGATTTTTTTGTGGTATCAGGGTGAAGCATAGCCACGGATTCACAGAAATAAAATAAAACTCTCCGCTTTGCCCCGGTCCTAAAAGGAGGCGGAATATTTGAGAAAGTAAGATTTCTTCGTGCTCTTCTTTTTTAATCTTTGTGTCTTTTCTGTGAAATTTTCACGTCTTCATTTGCGGGAATCTGCGAGATCAGCGGGGAATATTTGTAATTCTAATAACTTCCAGTAATTTTTTTTCTGATCACTGATCACTGACCACTAATTTTCTGCGGCCTCTGCGGAAAGCCTTTGCGCCCTCTGCGAGAAAAACTTCTTTATTGGAATTTGGAATTTGTTGCCTGGAATTTGACAGCCTCATAGACCATCACTCCAAATATTACGACATATTCCAAAGCAATAATCCACAGGTTCTCCTTATAATCCGGCTGCGAATAAGCAAAGTAACTCAGCACCACCATCAAACTCCACACCTGCACAAATTTATAGCGGGTAAAAACAGAAAGTAGGAGCGGAGTGGCCAGGTACCAGGGATGTACTGTAGTAGCCAGCAATAAATAGATCCCCATACCAAACATCATGCTGGTGAGCAGACCCCGAATTTCCTGATTTCGTTTTAAAATGGCCATAAAGAGGATCGAGACAAACACCACACCCGCCAGTGCAGGTCCCGCATATCCAATGATGTTATAGCCTTCAACCTCATAGCCAATCCACCTGATGAGGTAATAAATACTTGCATTAAACTCAAACTTCTGAAACCAGAGATTTATGCTGCTGAAGAAATTTTCTGCAAATGCACCCGAAAGAAATGGCAAGAAAAACAGGAGCAATAAAAAACCAGTCACTGCGTAATATACCAAAGCTCTTTTCCAGCCAAGCCTTCTGAAGAGGAGCGGAAGAAACATTAGCGGGATCAGTTTTACCGCAATAGAACAGGAAAAGAAGAGGGCGCTAAAAAGCCATTTTTGACACTGTAGTATATAGAGGGCTGCCAGTAGAAAGAACAGCATTACTCCTTCAAAATGAAGATTTCCGGTGAGTTCGATGATGACGAGCGGATTTAGCAGATAGAGAAAAATATTGCTTTCAGGAAACTTGAGGTTTCTCAGCAGTTTTCTTCCGAAGTAAAAGATCCCGATATCGGCAGCGATTATAAATATCCGAAGCCAGACAACAGACGTGAGGATGCTATTTCCGCCAAAAAGAGCAGCCAGGGCAAAGAAAAGTTGGTTGAGCGGCGGATAGTTAGTCGGGTTCCTGGCGCTAAGGCTGCTCATGCCTTCATAAAGTTCCTGCGCTCCTGAAAATGGTAAATCTCCTGAAGAAAAATATTCAGCAGGAGTCATCAAATAGGGATTTATTCCTTCCAGCAATAACCTGCCGTCCCAGATGAAGCGATAGAAATCCTGGGATAAATTTGGTATAGCAAACAGGAATAGCAGGCGAAAAATAATTGCGGCTGCCAGTAAAATTTTCAGATTGTACCGCTGCAATTGAAAGAATTTGTAGCTAAGAACAAAGAGTCCGCCCCAGAGGGACAAAAGTTTGAAAAAGTCCGTCCTTTCCAGGTCGTAAGAGAAAGCCAGATAAAAGGCACAGCAACTGAGGAAAATGAGGAGAGGGATCTTGTGGAGGCTGAGGAACTTTTTCATGCTTCACAACTAAACCTCACAGGTTTTCAAAACCTGTGAGGTTTGAATTTATTTAATGTTCTTTAATTAAAATTTTCATCCTCGAATGCATCATCCAAAAGAAGTTCATCATCAGCATTTTTCGCCATCTTCTGGAATTTCTCTTCCCAGTTTTTTCTTGGAGTTTTAATGGGAGGTCTCCCAACCTCAATATTTAAAGAAGTCAGCACCACATAAGAAAACCCGAAAAACATCATTAAATGGAAGGGGAGCAGGCTGTAACTACCAATCCTGAAAGCTGAAAAGATCCCGAAGCCAAACAACAGCATCAACATAATTTCCAGGATCAATTGAAAAGTGATCTTCACCGGAACTTTAATTTTTGTGTGAAGGTTTTCTTTAAGATTGAATTTTGGGGTTCTTATGAACTCGCTTTTCTTCCCAAAATGCCCTTCCAGAATGGCGATACTATTGTGCAGGGAAAGCCCCATAGCGATGGAAAAAAACGTAAAAAACAGGCCTGTAAACCTGAAAAATGAGAGCTGTTGATCTTTATGGAGTTCCCGATAAGCTGCGTAATAAGTAATAAAAAAAATAACCGGACTTAAAATGAAGACGGTCATCCCGGTCAAAATTCCGGAGTAGGAGGGATCATTGAGTAAGAAGAGCACAGGGATACTAATAATTCCCATCAACAGTACCACGAAAAAAAAGCTGCTGTTTAAAAGGTGAAAGAAACTGTGGATGCGGGTGCCAAAAGTGGTGTTTTTTTCCTTTAATACTTTCCTGTAATTCTTCTGAAAATTCTCTGCTGCCCCTTTATTCCACCGGAATTGCTGTGAACGTGTTGCCTCAATGGTTATAGGTAATTCGGCGGGAGTTACTACTTCTTTTAAGTATTTAAATTTCCAGCCTTTGAGCTGGGCCCGGTAGCTAAGGTCGAGGTCTTCGGTAAGCGTGTCGCCTTGCCAGTTTCCGGCATCAAGGATGCAGGTTTTTCGCCAGATTCCGGCGGTGCCGTTGAAGTTGATAAAATGTTTCCCAAAGTTTCGCCCTGTTTGCTCCAGGATAAAGTGGTAATCGAGCAGGAAAGCCTGCAATTTTGTGAGCAGCGAATAATCGGCATTAAGGTGCCCCCAACGCGTTTGTACCACCCCCAGACGTTCGTTTTTAAAATAAGGAACAGTTTTTTTGAGCCAGTCTGGCTTCGGAAGAAAATCGGAATCAAAAATGGCAATAAATTCTCCTTTTGCAGCGTCCAGTCCGGCTTTTAGCGCACCGGCCTTAAAGCCCATGCGGTTTTTTCGGGTGAGGTGTTGAATGGGGAAACCTTCAGCCCGGAGTTCAGTAATAATTTGGGCTGTTAATTCGGCGGAATCATCGGTAGAATCATCGAGTACCTGAACTTCGAGTTTGTGGTGGGGATAATCTATTTCAGCAATATTCCGAAGCAGGCGTTCCACTACAGGTTTTTCGTTGTAGAGGGGCAGTTGTATAGTGACAAAAGGGAATTGAGCGGGGTGTGAAAAATGCCATTTTTGAGAGGTGTCTTTGTGTTTTCTACTTCTTCGGAAGTTGATGAGCAGGTGCAGCAGGGAGAGGCTGTAGAGAAAAACTACAAACATTAACAACCCGAAAATTATTAAAATTGCCGTTCCCATTATTTGAAGCTGTATTTAAAGATCCATGTAAGGATCTTGACTCCGGCCATAAAAGCGCCTTTTACAGTTCCCGAAACTTTTGAAACCCCTATCCGGTTGCGGTAATGCACCGGTACTTCTTCATAGCTGAAGTCCTTTTTCAGTGCCTTTAGTTGCATTTCTACCGTCCAGCCGTAGGTTTTGTCTTCCATTTCCAAAGCCAGTAACTTCTCGTACTTAATTGCCCTAAACGGACCAAGATCTGTAAACTGGGCGTTGAAGAACAACTTCATAAGGCTTGTTGCCAGCCAGTTTCCAAAGATCTGCGGAAAGGTCATCGCTCCTTTTTCCCGCCAGCGTTTCACTCTTGCGCCAATCACCAAATCAACATTTCTTTGGATAATTGGCTCCACGATCTTTTCCAGTTCCTGCGGAAAGTCGCTGTAGTCACCATCTAAAAATACGATAATTTCAGGCTTTTTTGGGAGCTGTGCGACATATTCCATTCCTTTTAAACAGGCGTGGCCGTAGCCTTTTTTCGGCTCCCGAAGCACTGTGGCACCAGCTTTTGCAGCATTCTCTTCTGTGGCATCTGTAGAATTATTACTCACCACGATGACCTCGTCCACAATTTCAGGCACATTTTTCACTACCAAATTAATCGAACCGGCTTCGTTATATGCAGGAATAATGACTTTTATTTGAGGCATTTCAGCAGAAATTTTTACTCCGCCAAAGGTCAGGAATTGAAAGGAGAACTGTGAGGATCCCGGGTAGCTTTTTTCTGTTGCCGGATAAGATCGAGAAGATCGACATCATTCCCTAGAAGTACAGCTTCGCTGTTGATCCTGCCTTCCAAAGCACCATTTTCGAGTTTAAGGACGCCCCGCGGGCACACAGCGCTGCAAATCCCACAGCCCACGCAGCTGGAACGCACAATATTTTCCCCTTTTTGAGCATAAGCCCGCACATCGATTCCCATTTCACAGTAGGTGGAGCAGTTGCCGCAGGAGATGCACTGCCCGCCGTTGGTGGTGATCCTGAATTTGGAGAACAGGCGCTGCTGCATTCCCAGCACGGCGGCCATTGGGCAGCCAAAACGACACCACACCCGGTTCCCAAAAATTGGATAAAAACCGACCCCTATCACCCCTGAAAAAGCCGCGCCGATCAGGAAGCCATACCATTGCCTTAGCAGGTAACCGTAGGTCATTCCGCTGAAGTAGAATGCAGCGATAATCGCCAGAACAATGCTGAGGGAGATAATTGCACCTTTTTTGGCATCTTTTGCCAGCCTGTGTCTTTTGAATATCCAGATAAGACCAAAAAGCAGGACCAGAAAAGCTGCAGATCCCAGTAGAAAAACATTCTTGTTTAGCCAGAACTGGTCGGGGTTTTCATTCAGAAATGAATATACCACCGCGATGGTCATGACCACCACTAAAACCAAAACCGTATGTATGATATATCTTTCAAATTTCCATGTTGCCCTGCTTTTGTCGGATAAATGCCTGTACGGGTCGCCCGCAGTTTCTGCGAGTCCGCCACAGCCACAAACCCAGGAGCAGTACCATCTTTTTCCATAGAAATAGGTGAGGATGGGGGTGATCACAAATATGGATGCAATTCCGAAGAAGAGCATAAGCAGCCCAATATTTCCTGCGGAAAAGAATTCTGATAATTTATAGCCCGCAAAAAGATCGTAGTTGAGCGGCCATATATTCACCGGATTAAAGTACGGCTGATTGAGCCGCATGAGGATCTCGGGAATAAGGAACGCGAACCCTAACTGAAAAAACATAACCGAAAAGGTGCGCAATACCTCGTACTTGTTGTGCCGGTACTTGAGCAGGAATTTATATCCAAAGATAAGGATCGCGAGGGTGTAGAATGTTCCGTAAACAAACCACTGACTTGCAGGTTGGCCGCTTATAAACCTGCTGAGCGGATCGAATAAACCAACGAGTCCGGAGTTGGCACCATCGGGATTGTAGCCCAGGTATTGAGGAAACCAGTAGAGTACAACGTAGAAAAGGGTGAGCAGAATTGCGGTGCCCCAGGCGAGCACTCCCCGAGCGGTCATGGATTTGAACCAGATCCCGTCGTTTTTTACACCTGCAGGTTTTCCATAGTACTGGTCATTTGCGAAAATTATAACGCCAAGGCTTATCAATCCAAGACCCAACCAAAGGAACATTTGAGGCAATTGCAGATTAAAAATGGCCAGGGTAAAGATGAATACTCCCGTCCAGCCAATACCCGTGGCTACTTTTTGAGTAGTGGAGAGTGTTGCGGGCGGTTCTCCGGAAAGAGACATGTTGTGTTGGGGTGTGGACATAATTTAAAGATCAGACCTCACAGGTCTTGGAGACCTGTGAGGTCTTTTTTTTTATGATTCAATGTCTGAATTTAAATCTAATCCTGTTCTTTTTTTCTTTTTTTGCAGACCTCAGAGGTTTTTAAAACCTCTGAGGTCTAATGTTCTAGTCGTTCCCTGACCTGATGTTTAAAACTACTAAAAATCTCCTTCTCGTAGCGATCGTAAAATTCAGGATCGAAATTAGCTTCGCGAAGGTGTGAGAGGATAAACTCCAGATCGCGTTCGTCTGTTAGCCAGCGGTCGAGAACTTCATGTCTCATACGGATTCCAAAGGTGTTGATCCCAAAAAACCTGAAATTCTCAGGATGATATGCAATGGTTACAGCCTTTGTTCCATCCGGATGTTCCCAATGCAGATGTTGCTCATGTTCCCCGGGATTGGCACTCACATAACCATAGGTTTGAAATTCGATCTCAAAAAATTTCGCGCTGTTGAACCAGTGGCCGGGATTATAAGGAAATGGCTTTCCGCAGATGGTCTGCGCCACGGTCTCGCCCATCATACGGGCGGTGTACCATACAGCTTCGATGTCTTTTCTGCCATTTTTGGGCTCCTTGTGCTGCGCACAGTCACCAATGGCATAAACATCTGTTATATTGGTCTGCAGGTAAGGATCAACAAGGATTCCGTGGTCAATTTCAATTTCTGAACCTTCCAAAAATGTAATATTTGGCTTCACACCCACAGAGATGCCCAGCAGGTCACAATCAATTTGCTCTCCCGCAGAGGTTTTTACAGAAGTCACTCTGCCGTTGGTGCCTTTTATTTCCTTTAATTCAGTTTCGTGTTTCAAAATGATCCCGTGGCTTTCAATGTGCCGGGAGATGAATTGCGCATTCTGCAAAGGCAACACATTTTGCCAAAAAGCTTTTTCCCGAATGAGCATGGTCACCGGTATGTTGCGGGTGTGCAGCATCTCGGCCAGTTCCACGCCTATGAGTCCGCCGCCAACAATCACTGCACTCTTGCAGTTCCGGGTATTTTCTTCCAGCAATTCAAGATCCTGCTTTGAAACCAGTCCCTGAACGCCTTTTAAATCTTCCCCTTCAATCCCGAGGAAACGAGGCACAGAACCGGTGGCAAGAATAAGTTTGTCGTAATATATTCTTTCACCACCTCTCAAAAATAGCATTTTTGAAGAGGCTTCTATTTTCTCGACATACGCCTGCTTCAGCTCAATTCGATTTTCCTCCCAAAACCAGTCTTCGTAAGGCTTCAGGTGCTCCCATTTCATGTGGCCCATGTACACATACATGAGGGCGGTACGCGAAAAAAAGAAATCACTTTCCGCAGAGATGACCGTGATCTTTTTATCGGAAATTCTTCTTATGTGCCGTGCAGCAGTGATCCCGGCAATGCCGTTTCCAATGATCACCACATGTTCGGGAGTAGACATTATTCCGCAGGTTTTAGTTCTATCCGCTTGATGAGTTCTCTAAAGAGCGTGATCATTTGCGGCTCGGCTTTTCCCGCAGTTTCTATAATATCCTGAATATTTACAGGTTTAAGATCGTCCGGATTCCCTTCATCTGTCAATACTGAAACTGCAGCAATTGGGATCTTCAAATGATTTGCCACGATCACCTCGGGCACTGTACTCATGCCAACAGCATCGGCCCCAATGGTGCGCAGGTAACGATATTCGGCCCGGGTTTCGAGCTGAGGCCCTACCACTGCAGCGTAAACGCCTTTGTGCAGTGGAAAGCCGTTTTCTTTGGCAATTTCCTGCATAATCCGGCCGCTTTGCTGGTCGTAAGGCGCACTCATATCTGTAAAGCGGGTGCCCAGTTGCTCCACGCCTCTAAATGCCAGCGGGGAACCGCCCTGAAGGTTGATATGGTCGTCGATAAGCATGATGTCCCCCTTTTTAAAATCGGGGTTAACAGAGCCGGCGGCGTTCGAGATGAGCAGCTTCTTTATGCCAAGCCGTTTCATCACCCTTACCGGAAATGTCACGTCCCAAAGGGAGTAACCTTCGTAAATGTGGAAACGCCCCTGCATCACCACCACTTTTTTATCGTCGAGCTTTCCAAAAATGAGCTTCCCTTTGTGGAATTCCACGGTTGCTGTTGGGAAGCCGGGAATGTGGTTGTAACTGACTTCTGAAATTATTTCCAGTTCATCAATTAACTTACCCAATCCTGTGCCCAGTATGATCCCTATTTCGGGTTTATCGAAGCCCCTGGCCTCAAGAAATTCTGTAGTGTGTTCTAAATCTTTGAGCATTGATGTGTTATTAAATATCCATTTGTTTAAAATCGAGCGCCAGTGAATTCAGGCAATGCCGTTCTTCTGTTGGCACTCCCTCGTAAGGAAAGATGTGCCCCAGGTGAGAGCCGCACTGGGCGCACACCACTTCTACCCGCTCCATTCCGTAGCGCCGGTCCACCTTTCGTTTCACGAGCTTTGGGTCTATGGGCGCATAGAAGCTGGGCCAGCCTGTGCCCGAATCAAATTTGGTGTTAGAGCTGTACAGCGGTAAACTGCAGCCGCCACAGTAGTAAATTCCTTCTTTCTTGTTGTTGTAATAAGCGTTGCGAAATGCCGGTTCTGTGCCTGCCTCCCGTAAAATGTGGTATTCTTCGGAAGAAAGCAGCTGTTTCCATTCGGCTTTAGATCGGGTGATATTTCCCACCTCAATGGTATCGGCCTTAACCGAATCATACTTTTGGGTCTGCACAGGCACTTCTTCCACCTGCGTCATAAGGTTTGCTCCCTGTTCGGTTTTCTTTTTGTCGTTACACGCCAGGGTCAATGCCGCTGCAATTAAAAAACTTAAAATCTTCATCTTCTTCATAACATGGTTTTTAATTAATCAGTTCCATAAGCTGCGGGTGGCCGCGCATATCTTCAAAAGTATCAATATCGTTGCGCACCGGCAACAGCTTTAGCTTTTCCTGTTCCAGGTCGCCCAGGGTTTGTTCGAGTACACTGCTCGTGCTCCAGTTTTTATTTCTGAAGAGGCGCGGCGTGGGTGCGGTCATACCCAGCAGGAAATAGCCCCCATCTTGTGCCGGGCCCACAACATACTGGTGTTCATGAAGTGCCAAAAATGCCATTTTCAGGTCTTCTTTTGTAAGCTCAAAAAGATCGCTTCCAATGATGACCACTTTTTTAAATCCGGCTTTAAATGCTTCGGAAAAAGCCTGCTCCATACGCTGCCCCAGGTCTTCCCCCTGCTGAAGTTTTTTTCTGAAAAGATCCTTTTCCCATATATCATCCTCCGGAAGTGCTTCAGAATAATACACCCATTTTTCTGCCCCAAGATGCTTTGTAACCTCTACCGTATGCTTAAGGAGGTACTTGTACACCTTTAAGGCTGCCTGGTCTCCTATGCTTTGCGCCAAACGCTTTTTGACCTTGCCTTTTTCCGGGTTTCGTGTAAAAATGAGGAGCAATTCATCGGTTTTATTTTTTGTCATAATATCAGGTTACGCTGCCCTGGCAACTGCTTCCTGCCCCTGCCGTGCAGCCATAACAGTGTTGGGAAATGCAAATCTCTCTTTCCTGAAGCATTTCAGGGTCAAAATCTTTTAAATGCTGCACTTTGGAGTTGACCTTTAACCCCAGTATCTGGTTAAAATCACAGTCGTACAGCCAGCCGTCCCAGCTTACAGAAAGGGTGTTTTTGCACATCACATTTTCTACGGCAGCGGGATTATAAGCTTCAACCAGCGCAGTCATGTAATCTTCATAGTTTTCTGAAGCTATAAGGTACTCCAAAAACCGGCTTATTGGAAGGTTGGTAATGCAAAAAAGCTGATTGAAGTCTATGTCAAAATCGGCTTTTAAGGCCCTTTTAAAATCCCGCTCCAGCGCTTCCTGGCTGGCCGGCAAAAATGCCCCTGCTGGATTGTAGACCAGGTCGAGTTTTAGTCCGCTGCCTTCTCTCCCGTAACCAACGGCATTCAACATTTTTAAAGCCTGAATGGATTTATCGAAAACTCCGTCGCCACGCTGCCTGTCGGTTTTTTCTTTTTTGTAGAACGGAAGCGACGAGACCACGTGTACCTTGTGCTTTCTGAAAAATTGAGGCAGGTCGTGGTACTTTTTGTTGGCTACAATGATGGTGAGGTTGGAGCGAACTATAAAATCCTTTATTCCTGCTTTTGAAGCTTCCTCTACAAACCACCTGAAGTTTGGATTCATCTCGGGTGCGCCGCCGGTGAGGTCTAAGGTATGTGCGCCCGATTTCCTAATCACGTTTAGGCAGAGCTGCATGGTTTCGCGGGTCATGATCTCCTTGCGATCGGGGCCTGCATCTACGTGGCAGTGCGAACACACCTGGTTGCACATATACCCAAGGTTGAGTTGCAGGATCTCCAGCTTTTTGGGCTTAAGCGGATATGCGCCTTTCTCGCCCACTTTATCTCTGAAAAAAGGCAGTTCCCCTTCTCCAAAGATCCCGTTGCTAAGGTATTTTAGTTGTTCCTGCGGGTTGGAGAGGTTGCTTTTTCGGGATTTTAGAGATTTTGTGGGCATCTGTTAGTGGTGGTTAAAGTGACTGCTGAGCCGTTGCGTGCTTTGGAGCCGTTGCATGCAACGGCTTTACGAGCTGAGATCCCGCTTTACAGCGGGGTGAGCGACTCACATAGACAGCTTGTTGTACTTGTTCATCATCTGTACGCCGTGCACCAGGGTGGCACCGCCTTTTATGGCTGCGCCAACGTGGATGGCTTCCATCATTTCTTCTTTTTCTATTCCGCGTTGGAGGCCGTCTTTGGTATATGCATCAATGCAGTATGGACATTGCACCACATGTGATACGGCAAGGGCGATAAGCGATTTTTCACGGGCGGTCAGGGCTCCTTCCTCAAACACACTGTTGTAATATTCGAAGAACTTGCTTCCCAATTCCTCATCCCACTCCGATATACTGCCGAACTTCTTCAGGTCGGCCGGGTCATAATATGTTTTTGACATGATCTCGTTTTTGAGCCCCTAAGATAGGAAGTGTGGGGAAAAGAGCACTTAAACCTTCAGGAAATAAGGTTTCAGAAATGGCTTTTTGAACCCTAGGCAAAGACATCAGAGAAAAACAGCAGGCCCAGCACCACAATAGCAATGATCACAATAATTGCGATCATTCCCAGGCTGCCGCCAGATTTCTCTTCGGTTGACTGATTGACATGGTACTTTTTGTCAGTTTTTTTATTCTCTACGGGCGTAGATTTTTTATTTTCCTTGCGATCGTTAGTTTCCATGATAAAAGCTTTAAAACTTTAAGGTACAAAATTGCCTTTAGAAACTTCTGCTTCTATATTTGTGCAGGGGCACAATTAAGAAAAGTTTAGAGGTTTAAGCTTCAGTAAAGCTTTTTCCAGTCAATTTGCTGAAGGATCTCTTCCAGCTCTTTTTTGGGAATATCCAGCGGCGTTGCGGGCAGTTTATCTCCTTCTCCCGGGCTAAGCGGGTATCCAAAAATGCGCATTAGCGGCCCGGCTTTTATTGCAGCTTTTTCAAGCCTGTCTATGCTTAACTGCTCTACCCATTTTCGGCTTTTGCCTTTATGAAGATGCCGCGGATTATCTTCTTTCATGATGGAAAAGCTCACTTCTGAAGCAACTGCCTTCTTTTCATCCTCATCAAGCTGAAGGCCGAGATACTTCAGCAAAGAATCGTATTCCTTCGGAAAGGATTTCAGCAGGTTTTCGTAAAAAACAAAATGCAGATCGAGCTCTTTTGAATGCAGCAGGTAATTTCCGTAGAACCAGACCCATTGCTCCAGGAGGCGTTCATATTCCGCAGAAAAAAAATCTTCCACCGACTCATAAGGCGAAGGGTAATGCTTCTGCATGTAAGGCGTAAAGGCAAATTTAGCGGCCGAAAGCGCAGTATCCCGCGGATCTCTTACCATGCAGACTTTCCTGTCAAAAAGGGCAAAAACGGTGGCAGTTTTCTGGCACCAGGTAGAATGCGTCCAGGCCAGGCTGGCTTTTTGGGAATAGGCCTGCAGGTTGGGTACAGGCTCTTTGAGCAGGGAACTTACCCTAAAGAACACGCCTTTATCTTCAATGTCGAGCATATCGGTTCCTGCCTGGTCTTCAAAACTCAGCTTTTCCTGCTTTAACCTGGCATATTCGGGCCGGGATTTTATAAAATAGGAGATTTCTTCACCTGTCTTTTCAAGGCTTTTCTTTAAAATGGTATTTAGCCAAAAGCTACCCGATTTTGGGGCACTAACCTGTAGAATGTTCATTTTTCTGCTTTTTAGCCCAGAAGTTATAAAATTTAGAGGAAACCTTCCTGTCTTTCTTCTTAAGTTTACGGTTTCGAAACTATGCTGGCATGGTACTTGAACAAACCCCCGGCAAATAAAACTTTTATTATGATTAAAGTAAACAAACTGGCAGGAGCATTAATGTTCTTTTTGATAATGGGCAGCACGGCGGCTTTTGCACAGGAGCAACAGGCGCCGGCACAGCAGGAACAATCGGCTGAAGTGAGCGATGCCGAATTGACCAAATTTGTACAGGCGCTGCAGGGCGTACAACAGGTGGCGATGGAAGCACAACAAAAAATGATGCAGCTGGTGCAGGACGAAGGCATGGATTTCGCCCGTTTCAACGAGATCCACCAGGCTTCGGTAAATCCTGAAGCTGAGGTAGAAGCTACTTCCGAAGAAAAGGAAACTCATAAAAAGATCATTGCCCAATTTGAATCTATGCAGGAGGGACTTCAGCAACAACTTGAGGAACATATCAAAAAACAGGGGCTTACCATGGAGAGATATGAGCAAATTGCCATGCAGGTTCAAACCGATATGCAACTTCAGCAGAGAATCCAACAGATGATACAGGGTTAAACCTCCTCAAAATATTCTTTTAAAAAGGCTGTTCTAAACGGCCTTTTTTTGTGCCCAATGTTAAGAGGTTTGTTAGCAGCCTCCCAAAAAAGGCTGGTGAGCCTATAAAGTATCGTTAAAAAGTTTTGCTGAAAGATCTCTTTATTTAATTTTAAAACACACGAAATCAGGCTGATGTAATTTCACTTCTGATTTTTCGATGCTTTTAAAAAGAAAAACTTACCAGTATGCTAGCAATGAATTACCGCGGTCCTTTCAGGATTCGTGCAGACCGTGACCGCCCTTTCCCCGAAATTGAGCATCCCGAAGATGCTATTGTAAAAGTTACCAGAAGCTGTATTTGTGGCTCAGACCTTCACCTGTATCACGGCCTGGTGCCCGATACCCGTGTGGGAACTACTTTTGGCCATGAATTTATAGGAGAAGTGGTAGATGTAGGCGCATCGGTCACTAAAGTGAAGGTGGGCGACCAGGTGATGGTGCCCTTTAATATTGCCTGTGGGAAATGTGCTTTTTGCAGGCAGGAGATGTATGGGATGTGCCATGAAGCCAATCCGCAGTCTACCGCTGCCGGGGGGATTTTCGGATATTCGCACACCACCGGGGGTTACCACGGTGGGCAGGCAGAATATGTGCGGGTTCCTTATGCCAATGTTGGCCCCACGGTAATTCCAGACTGGATGCACCCCGATGATGCCGTGCTGCTTACCGATGTGGTACCCACAGGATATCAGGCTGCCGAAATGGGAGGAATTCAGGAAGGTGATACGGTGGTGGTTTTTGGTGCAGGCCCCATTGGGATCATGGCAGCAAAATCGGCCTGGCTATTTGGAGCAGGCAGGGTAATCGTAATAGATAAGCTCGATTACCGGCTTGAATTTGTAAAGGAATTCGCACAATGCGAGGTGTATAACTTTACCGCGCTTGAAGACCCGGTGGTGTTCATTAAAAAAATCACAGATTCACTGGGTGCCGATGTTTGTATAGATGCCGTGGGTGCCGAGGCCGCAGGAGATACTATGAACACCATGCTGGGGCGAAAACTCCTCATGCAGGGAGGTTCAACAACCGCATTGCACTGGGCAATTAATTCGGTCAAAAAAGGCGGAATTGTTTCTATAGTCGGTGTGTATGGGCCTATAGATGCGCTGGTGCCCATAGGGAATGTGGTGAACAAGGGCATTACCATCAGGGCGAGCCAGGCTTCGGTAAAAAGGCTGCTGCCAAAAATGATAGAGCACGTAAAATCGGGCGCGATAAAGCCGAAAGAAATGATCACGCACCGAATCCCGCTGGAAGAGGTGGCCGAGGGTTACCACATTTTCAGCAATAAGCTCGACAATTGTATAAAAACCGTGCTTATCCCGCCAACAGCATAAGCAGTATTTCAAATTTAAAAACAGAATCTATGATCGGAGATCAAACCAAGCCCGAAGACTTTGAGAATGTAAGAGGGGGCGACCACAGCCATATAAAAGGATGGGGAATAGACCGGGATCCAAAGAACGATCCCACTTACCCTATGAAACATAGGACAGATGAAGAAATTGAAGGTTACACCTGGGAGCGACCCGAGCAGCAGCCTGTGAACATCGAGGTGTTGCATTCGGTGGAACGGCCTAATATTCCGGCGGTTTTTGGAACCGCACAACCCCCACAGGGCCTGAGCGGCGCTTTGCGGCGGTTTGCTTTTAAGTACAGCGAATCGAGCTATGGGCGCTGGCTGCCGCTGGTAATGGCCGACAGGCTTGGGGAAATTGAAGGCATAGTTGATGACCTCAAAAAAGGCCATATCCCAAACCTTTTCGCCGAGCACGGCTTAAAATCTGAATGGAAGTACAACCGCAAGAAATTTGTGCTAAAATCGGCAGTTACGGCAGCTGCATTGGCTGGTGTCCTGCTGTTTCTCACGCGCGACAAAAAAGATTAAGCCGAAGTTTATATTCGGTTAAATGAAAAACACAGGTGCCAAAAATGCCATTTTTGGCACCTGTGTTTTTTTATACAGCATATTATTTCAGAAGAAAATTCTTCAGGTCTTCGTAACCCGAAATTTGCACAGCTTTTTTTTCCTGGTGTTTCAGCTTTTCAATTTCGGGCGGGAGCGGGATCTTTTTTTCGATCACAGCTTCAATAGTTTCCAGAAACTTTACGGGGTGGGCCGTTTCGAGGAAAATTCCGTAGTGATCTTTATGGGTTTTCAGAAATTCTTTAAGCCCTAAATAGCCTACAGCACCATGTGGATCGAGCAAATATCCCGTATTTTCAAAAACCTCTTTTACAGCCTGTTTGGTCTGGGAATCGCTAAAGCTGTAAGAGGATAAATTCTTTTTAAGGTCTTCAAAATTATTGCTGAAGAGCTCCAGGATCCTTATAAAATTGCTGGGATCGCCCACATCCATAGCGTTAGAGATGGTCTGCACACTGGCGGTAGGTTCATATTTTTGCGTTTGCAAAAACCGGGTGACCACGTTGTTCTCATTGTTGGCAGCTACAAAATGGTCAATAGGCAGCCCCATTTCTTTGGCGAGGAGCCCGGCGCAAATATTTCCGAAGTTCCCACTGGGCACCGAAAAAGCCAGTTTCTGATCTTTGTGCTTAAGCTGCCGGTAGGCCAGGAAATAGTAGAACATTTGAGGCAGCCAGCGCGCCACATTGATCGAATTGGCCGAAGTAAGTTTTTTGTGCTGCCGAATTTCAGGATCCAGAAATGCCGTTTTTACCATGTTCTGACAGGTGTCAAAAGGCCCGTCAACCTCGAGGGCCGTAATATTTTCCCCCAGCGTGGTGAGTTGTTTCTCCTGGATCTCACTTACTTTCCCCTTTGGGTAGAGAATGACCACTTCAATGCCTTTAACCTTCAGGAACCCACGGGCCACGGCGCCGCCGGTATCGCCCGATGTTGCTACCAGCACGGTAAGGCCTGGAAGATTGCCTTTCTTTATGAAATAGCCCAGGCTGCCCGCCATAAATCTGGCACCCACATCTTTAAAAGCAAGGGTAGGGCCGTGAAACAGTTCGAGTACACCCACCCGGTCTTCCACAGCTTTTACCGGAAAGTCAAAATCAAGCGTGTTTTCTATAATTTTTGAGAGTTCGGCTGGGGGGATTTCATCTTCCACATAGGGACCAATCGCTTTTTGCGCAATTTGGGTAGGTGTAAGGGAAGAGATTTGTTCAAAAAACTGCTGCGGCAGCTTTTTTATTTCCTGCGGAAAATAAAGCCCTTTTTTTGGCCCTAAACTATTAAGCACCGCGGTTTCGAAATTTACTTTATGGCTTTTATCGTTTAAACTGAAGTACTTCATGATATAATTTTTACGCCTTCATTCCCTATTTTTGAGAGGTGAAGATCAAAGTCGATTTCCTTTTCCTGGTAATATTTTTGAATAGCCGCTCCCGTTTTTTTAGCTGCAGCCTCGCCTTTGCACAAGGCAAAGACCGAAGGGCCAGAGCCGGAAATCCCAAATCCCAAAGCGCCGCTTTCAAGGGCGATAGCCTTAAGGTCGTCAAAAAAGGGAATGAGAATGGAACGCACCGGTTCTACAATTTCATCTTTGAGGCTTCTGCCCAAAAGTGCGTAGTCATTTGAATACAGGGCACTTACAAATGCCCCCAGATTGCCCCATTGTTTTACCGCTTTTTGAAGGCTGATGTTCTGCCTGATAATAGAGCGCGAATCCATGGTCTTTACCTCTATTAACGGGTGCAGGATCACCATGCGCAAATCCTGCGGAGTGGGCAGGGGAATTACTTCCAGCGGCTCGTAACTTCTTATGAGGTTAAAGCCGCCCAAAAGTGCCGGTGCCACATTATCGGCATGGGCATTTCCGCTGGCAAGGCGTTCCCCTTCCATAGCAAAAGGGATGAGTTCTTCGGGTGAAAAAGGTTCTTTAAGGAGTTTGTTGGCGGCAAAAACGGCTCCTGCCGAGCTGGCTGCACTGCTGCCAATGCCGCTTCCGGCTTTGATTTTTTTATAGATCTCTATATCAAAACCCTGTTGTGAACCCAGCTTCTTCAGCAGCGCACGAACGGCCACTCCTGCTACATTTTTATCTGCTTCCAAAGGAAGGTCCTGCCCGGTGATCATGGTAATTCTGATCTCGCCGCTGGAATTCTTCCGAAGCAGCATTTCATCGCCTATAGATTCCAGGCAGCAGCCCAAAACGTCAAATCCGCAGGATAAATTTGCAACAGTTGCCGGAGCAAATACTTTGATTTCTTCCATGGCCTATTTTTTTCCGATCCTTATAATGTCGGCAAAGATCCCGGAAGCGGTAACATCGGCACCGGCACCTGCACCTTTCACGATCAATGGCTGCTGGCTGTAGCGATCGGTAAAGAAAAGTACGATGTTGTCACTGCCGCTCAGATTATAGAACGGATGCTCTGGCCCCACTTGTTGCAGCCCCACACTGGCCTCGCCGTTTTCAAGCTGGGCCACATATTTTAACTGGGCATTGTTCTGGGCAGCATGGTCATAGATCTCTTTGAATTTAGATTCGTCTTTCTTCAGTATCTCAAAGAATTCTTCATTAGAACCGGCTTCAAGGCTCTCTTGAGAAAGAAAACTCTTGTTCTCTATTTCTTCAAGTTCCATCTGGAGTCCGCTTTCGCGGGAAAGGATGAGTATTTTCCGGGCCACATCAACGCCACTCAGGTCAATAGTGGGATCGGGTTCTGTATAGCCTTCTTTCATGGCTTTTTCCACCACCTTGTAAAATGGTTCTGTGGCATCATAGTTATTGAAAACAAAATTGAGGCTGCCCGAAAGCACCGCCTGAATTTTAGTAATTCTATCCCCCGAAGCCACGAGGTTCTTAAGCGTATCTATAATGGGAAGGCCGGCGCCCACGTTGGTTTCGTATAAAAAGGAAGCCCCGTATTCGCGTGATAAATCCTGCAGTCTTGAATAGCTTTTGAATTCCTGCGAACAGGCGATCTTATTACAGGTCACCACCGAAATGGAGTGGGAGAGGTACTTCTCGTATAAAGAGGAGATCTCGGGGCTGGCTGTATTGTCAACAAAAATGCTGTTGCGAAGGTTGAGGGATTTTACCTGCTCAAAAAAGGCATTTTTGTCACCCTTTTCCCCGTTTTCAAGAAGTTCTTTCCAGTGGGTAAGATCGAATCCGTTCTCGTCAAATACCATTTTCCGGGAGTTGGAGAGGCCAAGTACCCTCACTTTAAGCCGAAGCTTGTCCAGGAGGTAGGTTTCCTGATTTTTTAACTGGTTGAGCAGTTTGCTGCCCACGTTGCCCACCCCGGTAATGAAGAGGTTGAGCTCTTTGGAAGGCACTTCAAAGAATTGTTCGTGAAGCACATTCAATGCTTTGTTCACATCTTTTCTGGCAATCACGGCTGAAATGTTGCGTTCTGAAGAGCCCTGCGCGATCGCCCTGATGTTAATATTGTTATTGCCCAGCGCACTGAACATCTTTCCGCTTAGCCCGTGATGGCTCTTCATGCGGTCGCCCACCAGCGCAACAATGGCGATATCATCTTCAATTTCCACACTTTTAATTTTTCCCGACTGTATCTCTACCTCAAATGCTTCATTGAGCGCATCTTTTGCAGCCTGGGCTTCATCCTCTTTTAGGGCAAGGCAAATGCTGTGTTCAGAAGAAGCCTGGGTGATTAAAACCACACTGATGTTCACGTGAAATAGCGCCTCAAAACAGCGTTTTGAAAACCCGGCTACGCCTACCATGCCGCTGCCTTCAATATTGATAAGTTTTACGGCATCAATATGGGTGATGCCGGTAACCCATCTAAAGTTTTCTTTACTTCCTTTAGAAATAAGGGTTCCGGGTTCGTTGGGGTTAAAGGTGTTTTTGATGTTGATCTTGATCTCATTTTTGAGAAGTGGCTGAAGGGTGGGCGGGTACAAAACCTTTGCGCCAAAATGCGAAAGCTCCATGGCCTCTTCATAGGAGATGTTTTTTAATGCATATGCCTGTGGCACTATACTGGGGTTTGCAGTGTACATTCCGTCTACATCGGTGTAAACTTTAAGCAGTTGCAAGTTGAGCGCGCCGGCAAAGATCGCTGCCGTAAAGTCAGATCCGCCCCGGCCCAGTGTGCTGGGAACGCCCTGTTCATTGCGGGCTACAAATCCGGGTGCGACAAAGAGTTTTGCCTTGTTCTGCTTAAAAAAATCCTGGATGTTTTTGTACGTCTTGTCGTAGTGAACCTGAATTTTCTCCTGGGTATTACGGCAAACAATGAGCTCACGGCTGTCTACAAACAGCACGTCTTCTCCCAGGCTTTTAAAATATTCAGCAATAATGAGCGAGGAGAGGATTTCTCCAAACCCCGAGATCACATGCCGGGTGCGGTCAGACAATTCATTTAGCAGGTACACCCCTTCATACAGTGTTTCCAGGCGGTTGAATTCATTCTTTACCCGAGCCAGGATCCTGCTTTGATCCTTTACCTGTATCAATTCCTTGACTACATTGAGATGTCTTTTTTCGTTTTTTTCAAGCAGGTCTTTATAAGAAGCGTCTTCATTTGCGGCGAGTTCGGCCATTTGCAGGAGCTCATTGGTGACGCCGCCAAAAGCTGAAAATACAGCAATGGTATTATCGGTATTTACGTGATCTTGAACAATTTTTGCAGCGAGCTTTATATTCTTCGAAGAGGCGACAGAAGAGCCCCCGAATTTCAGGATATTCATATGGTTAGATTTTAAAAACTATAAATGGTTTGATGTCTTGTTTAAAAAACAAGATGGTATGCGGACGGAAATTATATTAGCTCACTACCCCCAAGGGGTAATCATAATCATCGTAGAAATAGTCATCATGGCAACAGTCCCTGTTGCGGAAAGAAATAGATTATATGTGGACTGTTGATTGCTCATGTACGGCTAACAGTTGGTGAATATATTCAATATTTTTAATTAAAGAAACTAATCCTAATAATTTTTGCTAAAAAACTGTACGTTTTTTAAAATTCAGGGGGTTTAGGGTTTACGATAGATAACTTTTCTACTAAAGGGTGTTTTGGTGTGTAAGCAGTGCCAGCAAAGAGCAGAAGCCTGTTAATAAGACTATTAAAAAAATATTAATTAGGTTTTTTATTAGGGTATTTAGCATAGCATTAACGGCGATTGCAATTTCATCTGGGTAATTTGAAAAAAACCTAAAAAAAGAGCTATTATGAAATTAAAGAAATTTTATCTTCTAATGTTGCCAATAATTCTAAGTCTCGGATTAGTGGCGTGTAGTGATGATGACGATGGTGGGGTAGACCCAGAACTTCCACCAACCGGAGCTATTGTTGTAGATGAGCAGGTAACTGTGCAGGATGGTACCTTAACCATCAATTCGGTAAATATTAGTGAAGACGGCTGGGTGGTAATTCACCGTGATGATGACGGAGCACCTGTAGTGCCTGAAATTATCTCTGTTCCCAAACAAATTGATGATGGGCCTACCACTAATGTGACTATTGAGTTAAAAGACGGGGAACAGGTACAAAACGGAGAAACCCTTTGGGTAATGCTTCACGTAGATAACGGCCAGAGCGGCGTGTACGAATTTGATACCGTTGACGGCGTTGATGCGCCTGTGACCGATTTACAGGGAGATATCGTAACCCTGCCATTTACTGCGACTGTAGAAGGTGATGATGTATTGCTTACTGCTGCCGATCAGGATCTTGTGAACGGAGTGGTTTATGTTGAATCTATTAGCCTTGAAGAAGACGGTTGGGTGGTGATCCACGAATCTAATGCCAACGGAGACGGGCTCCAGGTACCTGAAATCATTTCTCAGGCTGTTTATCTTGAAGCCGGTGCCTATGCTAATGTAGGTGTGCCATTGAAAGAAGACGCCACAGTTGAAGCCGGAGATGTTTTATGGGTAATGCTCCATGAAGACACCGGGGAAGAGGGTGTTTATGAATTTGACGGGGAGAATGAACTTGACAGCCCTCTTACAAAAGATGGGGACATTGTTGTTACTTCCATTACCATCAATGATGTCACTGAGGCTGCAATGAGCGGTATGCTTACGGTAAACGACCAGCCAATCGCCGATAATACCATTACTGTTGAAGCCATTAATGTTGATATGGACGGATGGGTTGTAGTTCACGCTTCAAATGAAGCCGGAGACGGGCCCCAGGTTCCCGAGATCATTTCTGAACCTGTTTACCTTGAAGCCGGAGATAACACCGATGTTGTGGTTACTTTTGAAGAAGACGCCAATGTTGCTGCAGGAGATACCGTTTGGGTAATGCTGCATGACGATACGGGAGTTGAAGAAGTCTATGAGTTTGACAACATGAACGGGCTTGATTTGCCTCTGTTTGATGATGACGGAATCATTGTCACTCCTATCACTCTAGAGTAGTAAATAATTGCTGATAACGAAAGGCTGCCGGTTTTGGCGGCCTTTTTTTATTCCCAAGGTTGAATTTAAACCGGGCAGCTCCATAATCCTATACAGGCTTGATGCCAGTTACTCTCTAATACTTAAGCTGAAAATCAATAATTCGTTCTTTGTGCTTCAAAAATGCCATTTTAGAAGAGTTTTTTCTGAAGCCTTTAGCGGGCGATTTTTTTCCAGATGCCGGTGGCTGCTTTTATAAGGAGCAACATGAGGATACCAACAGCAAGGCCGGTTAGTAATTCTACCACAATTCCCGGCAGGTTTGGGAAAAGTTCGTGCAGAAAATGAATATTGTGAACAAAGATTCCTCCTGAAACCAATAGCAGCGCAATTGTGCCGATTACCGACAGGCTTTTGATGACTTTAGGAAGGGCACTCACCAGAAACGCCCCAACCTTGTCTGAAATACTGTCTTCAAGATCGTTTAGGTCGATAAGTTTCGCCCCAAATTCATCCATTCTTACAATTAGGGCCACAATGCCATAAACGCCCACTGTGGCGACTAAAGCGATAACCGTGACCACGAGGACTTGGGTCACAAGGTTCTCAGCGGCCACACTGCCAAGAGCAATGATCACAATTTCTACAGAAAGTATAAAATCGGTTACAATGGCCGATTTTATTTTCTCTTTTTCCATGCTCAAAACCTCTTCTTCAGAAAGTTTTTCGAGCTTAGGAGCTTCGGTTTCATGTTCATGAGAAAAAAAATATTCATAGATCTTCTCTGCACCTTCGTATGCCAGGTACAATCCGCCAATAATCAGGATCACGGTCACTGCAGCGGGCAGAAAAGCGCTCAGCAAGAAAGCGAGTGGCAGGATAATCAACTTGTTCAAAAAAGAACCTTTTGTGATGGCCCAAAGTACGGGCAGCTCACGGGAAGACATGAAGCCGGAAGCCTTTTCGGCATTTACCGCGAGATCGTCGCCCAGGATTCCGGCGGTTTTCTTTCCGGCAACTTTAGACATCATGGCGACATCGTCCATTAAGGTGGCGATATCATCTAAAAGAGCAAAAATTCCTGAAGCCATAGTGCGGTGTGTTTTGTAGGGCAAGATAAGGGGTTTTAGGAATACCCTATAAATAGATTGGTGGTAAAGAAAAGTTATTTTTTAGGTGGTACTTTCTTCGGAAGTAAAAAGAGGATAAAAAAAGACTGCTCAAAAATGACATTTTTGAGAGGTAAGCCTAAAGCTGGCTTCAGCTTAAAAAAGTATATTGCTGAAAAAGCTCTCCTAATTTACGTAAACCGAAGAGCCTGAACACCTGGAATTCTTCCGAAGAAATAGGCTAAAAAATAGCCCGGCCCCGCCTGTGGCTAAATTTTTCAAGCAGCTCAAGTTCACTGTCTTCGTAGGTGACTTCAGAATGGTGTTGCAGGGTATCTTTGGAGGGCGGTGTCCTGGGTGCCATTTCCAGCCTCATTCCCACCGGGGGTTTGCCGCAGGGGCTTAGATCGTATTCTTCCCAATCTGAAAAAAACATAGTTGCTGCGGAAATGCTGATGATGGTAAAAACAATAATTCGTTCTGTAGTTTTCATAACTATTAGTAGGCTTTGGTGCTGGTTTGGCTGATGTTTTTTTATTTTATTATAGATTAGAGGGGTTTTGTTTGCTCACCGGGCTGGCATTAATGCGGCTGAAGGAGGTGAGTAAGATCTTATAGTAGGCTCCAATTAACAGGAGCTGTACGAGGAGGTTCAAAATATCGTTCCGGTAATCGGGGAGGATAAATCCTATTTTTGCAGCAAAAAGCATGGCTGTAGCAATGATTGCGGCAATAATGAAGAAAATGACAACGGTTTTAAGTCTCGCTACTAGGGATAGTGAAATCAGGCGTTTTAGGTAATCTCTGCCGTCGCCGTTCTGGTTGATCTTAAAAGTCTTGCTTATTCCCCATGAAATGGCAGCAAGGGCAATGAGCAGTTTAGCATACAGCGACCACAGCGGAACACTGGGAGTATTTACCGGGATATTGTTCAAAAGGGCCCAAAGTAAAAGATGGGACAGCAGGTATTTGAACTCAGTTATATCTGAAAGCTCACCCTGGGCCAGGAGCTTTTCCAGCCTTTTAATCTTAAACCAAATCATAATTTTATTCATAAATTCAAGACATACAAAAACTCTTGTGCTGTAGGGAGATCATCGGCCTTGAACCGGCAGAAGTGACAGAGAGTTGTAGGTCTAACAGCTGCAGGGAGTGCTGTTTTAATAGGGTAAAAAAGGACAGGGATGCTTCAAAAAATAATTTCCGAAAAAACCTTGCCACTAAATTTGCGACAATATAAACAGAAATTTTAAAATTTCCTGAATAGAGCAAAATTTTAACTGCTGTTTAATAGCGGGTTGCGAATATTATGGCGCAGCCGGGGATAGAGCCAGACTCGCTTCGCCTGCCTCACGGCAGGCAGGCTGTAAGGGCCGGGAGCCAGGAGTAAAATTTGGGAGGTTCTTAGATATTTTTCACCCCTACAATACTCACCAGAGAAAAAAGGTTTTCGGGTTTTTGTACTTCCAGCATCTGATATGCACTGGTTGAAGGTTTGTAGGAAAAAAGATATAATTTATTGTCTGATGCCACCAGCGCTGCAAACTCTTTTGCCTCTTTGTTGTAAAAGGTCTTATACGAAAAACCGAGGGCGGAGATACGCTGAACTTTAGATATTTCGGTTGTTGTACCATCCTGGATATCGAATGTGACCGGCCTCACTTCTGCCATAATATCAGAATTTGGTACCGGCGAAAATCCAAAGAGGCTGTTGGCACTGCCGTTGTTCCCCAGGTTGGTGATCCCTAAGTCACGGCCTTGCACCTCAAGGACTTCTACCTTGTTATTTACAGGGTCGATTTCCAGGAGGTGAGGCTGCCAGTTGCTGCCTTTAAGGCTTACGGCATATATCTTTTGTCCTATCAGGCTGGTAGACATCACGTTTGAATAGCCCAGGGCATGTAAGTCAAATTCGGAAGCAGTGGCCACCGCAAAACTTGCAGGGTTTATTTTTACCACTTTTATGGGTTTAAAACTGGTAGTAGATTCCAGGTCTTCCCGGGTTATGCCCAGCAGGTTCTCGTTTTCCTCATCCCAATCTAGAGACATCAATGCGGTATTCTCGCCAAATTCTTCGGGAAAATCGAGCACGGCAGAAACTGTTTCGCCCGATTGGCTGTCATAGCTGTAAAGAGTGCCTGCAGGCGGGTCAAAACGATGTTCATAAATGAAGATCTTTGAACCGGCCGAAGTAACCGAATTAAAGATGGTATTAAACTCAATGCCGGGAATACGACCGGTCTGGGTTACCTTTCCGGTTTTGTTGCCAATGGTATATAAGGTGCCGTCATTCTTTAGCACGATATAATTATAGGTGTCTACAAGGGTTTCTGCGGGGGGCTCGGGTAGGTTTTCTTTTTCTGCGGAACTTTCCTCTTCTGAACAGGAAATGAATAAAACCAGGAAGGTCGACAAAAGTAGTGACCTGAATATTTTTAAAGCCATATATCTGAATTAGCAGAAGTGAAAGTAAGTAATTTGTAGATATGCAGGGAAAATCTTCTGAAAAATTCTGCTGGGAAAGGTGTTAAAAATGGCATTTTTGAATGGTTGTTTCTGAATTGAAAAAACCTGAACCTAAAGTTTTTATGAGATCCTGGTGTTCGGTGACTTCAGAATATATTGCCTTGCTTTTTTTATCAAAGTTTATTCAGACAGTTAGTCAAAATCGAATTCTTCAGTATGTATGCTTTCAGCCGGTACTTTAAGGCTTTTTAATTCTTTACAAATAGTTTTCCGCATTCGTTTGGGGCCGCAGATGAAAATGTCGCTGTGCATAATTTCGGGATGATCTTTGGCATGAAAATAATCCCCGGTTTCCCGGGAGATCACTTTAAGATGAAAATGAGGCATTTTTTTCTCAAGGGCTTCAAAAGTGGAAAGCTGGGTGGTTGCTGCAAAATTTTTCACACAGTAGTATAAATTCACGTGTAAATTTTCATCGGGCTGCTTGAGCAGGTAATTGGCCCAGCTCAAAAAAGGTGCAATGCCCACGCCACCGGCCAGCCACAGCTGCTGTTTTCGGGCAGTATCAAGGCAAAACCTTCCGTAGGGGCCTTCAAGTAAAGCGGGGGTGTTGGGTTTTAAAAGGGCATAGAGCCGGTGGGTGTAATCGCCCAAAGATTTTACCATAATCTTTAATTTTCCGTCACTGTGGCGATCACACAGGGTGAAAGGATGGCTTTCTGCCGTAAGATCTTCAGAAAGAAATGAGAAGAAATAGAACTGGCCGGGGCGGTAAAGGCTTTGGGGTTCTTTTTTTGGCTCAAGTTCAATTTCAATAATGCTGTCATTAAGGTATTTGAGTTCGCATACCGAATACAGCGACTTTCTTTTTACCAGGTCAAATAAAACCGATTTATACAGCCAGGCGGCTATCCCGCCGGCCGAAAGCAGGCTGAGGTAAAGCCCTAAGAGCACATTTTCAGAAAAAAACAATCCCTGGAAAAAGATGTGCGCTACGCCTAAAATGAAGAAAAAGCCCATGAATTTATGCGAGAGCTTCCACCTGTGGTATGGGATCTTTATTAAGAGGGTGAAGATTATAAGTAGGGTCATTCCCCACAGGGCCCAGCTCCCCAGGTCTATTTCAAGGCGCCGATGAAGCGGGAAGAGGTACCAGAGCGCTTTGGAAACATCCTGCGGAATCCATCTTAGTGCCAGCAGCACTGGATGGGCCAGAATTAGGAAAAAAGCAACTTTGCCCATGCGGCGGTGCATTTTATAGACCTTGTCGAGTCCGCCAAACCAGGTTTCGAGAAAATTAAAGCGGCAGGTGAGCATCAAGCTGAGGGCAAAAAGGGCAAAGCCGGTGAGCGAAAAAAGCTGGCTTGCATAAACGAGTATTGGAGTGGCATTATGTTTTACCGTAGTTGCGGGATAGGAGAGCATCCAAAGCGGAATTGCCAGCAGGGCGACTCCCCAAAAAATGAATTTTCCGGGCCTATATTTTTTCGCCCCTCCCCATCCGGGCCTGGCTATGAGTTGGTAGGATAACATATCTTTTTGTATTAGAAATTTCACATCAAGGCACAGCTGTAGTGAGCTGCTTTCAAGATATCCGGAGAAAGGGTGGGAGGGAATCTTAAAGATCTTCTGCTTCAGCAAACAGAACAGCCTTATAAAATTACGATAAAATCAAATGCAATTCGCATTAAAGCTTTGTGAAAATATTTACTGAAAAACATTTCTTTAAAATGTCATTTTTTAAGGCAAATTCAGAAAGAATACAGGCGGAAAATTGATCGGGTGCCGGAAAAAAGCAGCAGGAGTAGAGGTTGAGGGTAGTTTGCTAATCGAAATTTGAAAAAATCTCAGAATTGCTTCTTCATCCCTGATTTTCAGAGTCTCTAACAAAATATTATCGACCAGTTAACGCAGATTAGGTTTTGTTAGGTATACCTTGGGCTAAGAGTGAACAAGCTGTTTTACTCGTATTTATTAACCACATATTTATTAACCAAAAACCAATTATTTATGTTTTATCATGATGGAAAGCTTCAGTATGAAGTAAAAGTAGACAAACCCGATCCGCAATTCGCAAAAATGCTTCAACAGGCAATTGGCGGAGTAGAAGGGGAAATGCGCGTATGCCTGCAATACCTTTTTCAGGCCTGGAATATGAGAGGCCCTGCAAAGTATAAAGATATGTTGCTGGACACCGGTACAGAAGAAATGGCGCATATTGAAATGCTTGCTACTGCTGTTGCCCTCAACCTCGAAGGGGCGCCAAATGAGCTGAAGGATAAAGTAGCCGGAGACAGTCCATTTATGGAACAGGTCATGGGAGGCGCTAACCCAAGGCACATACTTTCTTCAGGTCTGGGAGCAATGGCTACCGATAGTTGTGGTGTGCCCTTCAACGGTTCGTGGATAGTAGGATCGGGGAATATGGCGGCCGACATGTACGCCAACGTCATGGCCGAATCAACCGGAAGAACCCTTGCAGCCAGGTTGTGGAAGTCAACTTCAGATAAAGGAATGAGAGACATGCTGTCTTTTCTCCTGGCCAGAGACACCATGCACCAAAACCAGTGGCTCGCCGTACTTGAAGAAACCGGCGGACTTAAAGGGGCGCACCCAATACCAAACAGTTTTCCGCAGGACGAAGAGAACCACGACTTCAATTATACCTTTATTTCAACCAAAATTGATGGTGAAAGTGAAGCAAAAGGTAGATGGAGTGAGGGGGAATCCCTTGACGGGAAAGGACAGTTTAAGTTTGAAAAAGCACGCCCTTACGGAAAGAAACCACACCTGGGCGCTGCCTCCCCTTCAGGTTTTGCTCAAAAAGAGCAAATGGAAGAAGGCTTTACAGACAAGATTAAAGATGTCTTCAAAAAATAATACCCCCGGCATCTTATACGGTTTAAAAGAGGACTTCGGTCCTCTTTTTTTTGTGGATTTAAATAGGTATGGGCTGTAAAGTTTATTCTGAATAATAAATATACCCGTGTAATCTCGTTAATGCTAAACCTGAAGTTGTAGACTTACAGGTAAGTCAGATAAATTCTTCGGATTAAAAAAGGGTGAAAGATAATCAGACAAAAGCCTGTAGGGAGTTGCTTCTGTCCTTAACTCGTTAACTAGTTCTTAAATATAACAAAAAATATTATTGATTACCAAATTGACAGAAATTTATGGCTAATGGTGTTAATATCTCGATGAAATGCACAAGGATTTTATAAATCGGTGAGAAACACTGTATGTGCTGGTGACAAGCTGAATAGCTGTTAGTGAGAAACATGAGTCTGGTCTCTCAAAAATGTCATTTTTAAATAAATTTTATTTTACTGATAATCTTTAAGTTAGGCTATAGCTAGTATCTTTTATTTGTAATTGTTTTAAATAAGCTTTTATATCTAAATTCTGGTTCCTAGATTTGCGCTCTATTTATAATTAGTCCAAATAAAATTTTTACTAAATGTATCAGAAATACTACGTCATTTTTCTGTTTATGCTCATGGCCACCTTCGGCTTTGGCCAGGCAACAGGAAACATTGAAGGAAATGTTATTACCGGCAACGGCAACCCCATTGCCAACGCTAATGTGAATATTGTAGGCACAAGCCTGGGTTCAGAAACCAACAGGAACGGCGAATTTGTTATTAAAGGAGTTCCGCAGGGAAATTACACACTGCGTATTTCTTATGTAGGGTATGGGAACAAAGATCTGGCATTTTCGGTTCAGGCCGGACAAACCACCTCGATCCCGGCTGTTATATTGAGAAATAACGAAGAGGATCTTGATGAAGTGGTGGTTACCGGAAACGCCAACATCAACAGCTTTGCCCGGGCGAAAAGCGAATATGTGGCGAAACTTCCTTTAAAGGATATTGAGAACCCGCAGGTGTACAATACCATCACGGGAGAATTGCTTGAGCAGCAGGTGGTCACTTCGTTTGATGATGCCCTGAAGAATGCCTCCGGGATCACAAAGCTTTGGGAGTCTACAGGTAGGGGAGGCGATGGTGCCGGATATTTCTCAATAAGGGGTTTTGCTGTACAGCCTACTTTGGTGAACGGCCTGCCTGGTTTGACCAATGCGAGCCCCGATCCTGCCAATATTGAGAGGATAGAGGTGATTAAAGGCCCTTCGGGAACCCTTTACGGAAGCAGCCTTATCTCTTATGGAGGATTAATTAATATAGTGACAAAAAAACCATACGATTACTTTGGCGGAAGTGTTTCGTACACTATGGGTAGCTTCGGAATGAACCGGGTGACCGCCGATGTGAACATGCCGCTTGACGAAGATGGAGATGTGGCTTTGCGCGTAAACACGGCATACCAAAAACAAAACAGCTATCAGGATCTGGGCTTCAGCGAATCTTTCTTTGTGGCCCCTGCCTTGAGCTATAAAGTGAATGATCGTTTGTCGTTCCTGGTAAATACCGAATTCTATACTTCTGAAACCACCAATCCTGTGATGTTGTTCCTTGACAGGGGCGCGCCGGTGAGAGCTACAAGTATGGATGAGCTGGGCTATGACCCCAACCGCTCGTACACCAGCAATGACCTTAGCCTGAAAAACCCGAATTACAGCCTGCAGGGGCAAATGGAATACAAAATATCTGATGACTGGACGTCTCAGACCGTTTTTTCCAGAAGCTCTTCCAAAGCTCAGGGTTACTACTCCTATTTGTATGAAACCACCCGTTTCTATATGGGCCGTACCGAGGTAGAAGGTTCGGTGACCAACCTGGATGAAGGTTTTGTTTTCACCCGCTACATGAATAACCAAAACTCTACTACGTTAACGAGCGATATTCAGCAAAACTTTATAGGCGATTTCAATATTGGCGATTTGAGAAACCGCGTTGTGGTAGGGCTTGATTACTTCAACAGGAAAACTATTGACAACAGTTCTGGTTATATTGCCAACGGAAATGTTTACATAGGTGATGCAAGCCTTCAAAATGTGAATGAGAGTGTGTTTGGAAGGTTTGACCCCGCCAACCATGTAAGGAATAATGACAGCGGGTTGCTTTCTGAAGCCTCTGTGAATGACCTGCTTTCAGGAGTGGCACTAAACAATTCTACAATTACTGAAGAAGTGTACAGCGCGTATATTTCCAATGTGTTGAACATTACCCCAAAAATTTCTGCAATGGCCAGCCTGAGGATTGACCAGTTTGAGGGCGAAAATAACAGCCAGACCGCCCTTTCGCCAAAATTCGGACTTGTTTATCAGCCTGTTCTTGAGAGGGTTTCGGTTTTTGCGAACTATATGGATGGTTTCAGCAATGTAGATCCCCGAGAGCAGGGAAATCCTGCAGAGGGGGCTACCACTACGGTGAGTTTTGATCCCGAGAGGGCCAAGCAGCTGGAGGTGGGAACCAAATTAAACCTTGTTAAAGACCGTGTTTCGGCAAGCCTTAGCTACTATGATATTGAAGTTTCTAACATAGTGACAGAAGCTGTTGACAGGCCGTTCTTCTACGTGCAGGACGGGAAGCAGTTCAGCCGTGGTTTTGAGGCCAGTATTACAGCCACTCCCGTTGACAGATTAAATATTATTGCCGGGTACAGCTATAATGAAAGTGAATTGGAAGAAACCGGTTTACGTCCAGAAGCTGCGGGCCCCAAGAATTTGGCAAACCTGTGGGCGAGCTATAGCTTTGCCGGGAAACTTGATGGCTTTGGCCTTGGTTTTGGAGGAAACTATGCAGATGAGAACATGATCTTCAACCGAAACCTCGGGACTTTTACCCTGTCTTCTTATACCGTTCTTAATGCAGCGCTTTTCTACAACGCAGAGAAGTTTTCGGTCAACCTGAAGCTGAACAACCTTAGCGATGAAGAATATTACAGCGGCTGGTCTACGATCAACCCGCAAACGCCAAGAAATTTTGCGGCGAGCTTTACCTATAAGTTCTAGTCGAAATCAATAAGAATGAGAATAACCGCTTCGGAAGAAATTCCGGGGCGGTTTTTTTATGCTGAAGAAGTAGGTGCCGAGGTGTCAAAAATGACATTTTTCTTTGCTGGTTTTCCTGAAGGTTTAGCTAATCCCCAACTTTTGATCATGATCCATCATGATCCCCCAAAAATGCATTTTCGGAAGGTGTATACACTAAAAAAGCCCCCAAATTTTCATTTGAGGGCTTCTGCTTTGATGGTGGTGCCTCCAGGAATCGAACCAGGGACACAAGGATTTTCAGTCCTTTGCTCTACCAACTGAGCTAAGGCACCAGTGTTTAAAGCGGCTTACCTTGTAGTAAGCGGGTGCAAATA
>Ga0098069_100215_pt1 | contig 32402 bp, 29 predicted proteins | sample 27_taG_FD_92584 | JGI IMG/M metagenome (GOLD analysis project Ga0098069, IMG submission 92584) | Marine viral communities from Cariaco Basin, Caribbean Sea - 27_WHOI_OMZ | ecosystem: Environmental > Aquatic > Marine > Oceanic | place: Caribbean Sea: Cariaco Basin | collected 2014-11-09
ATACAGCCAGCTGCCATCTTTTATATCTTTAGTTTTCCCTATAAAGGAAAAGGTAGATTCCTGAGCCTGAACCGGAGTGAGTATAAACAGAATACCGAAAATGATAAAAACTAATCGCATGGATCAACGAATTTAAAGGGCGATACGTTGAAGATAAGCATTAAATCTAGATTGGATGTAAAAAGGTTTTGTGAGAAATAACTTGATCTAGAATTCTTATAGATTATTTCAGGTGTTTTTTCCGAATTGACCACCTAAGACAAAACCAATCCCGATTAAAAATCCAATGATAATTGCACGGGTAATACCGGCGATACCATCACTAAACACGAGATAAATTAATATCCCGATCAATAGAACCAAAAGGCCAGCTTTTGTAGTTTTATTCATATTTGAAATCTGGATTAAACTGAAATAATTATTGTTTGGCCTCTGGAAATTTCCACTTCCAAAAGCGAAATTTTCCGGTGAGCAGAAAAGGAACTCCTGCACCGACTAGCATACCCGCAAAGAAATTTAAATTAAGAACTTCAAAATTAGAGCTCCAGATGAGTCCGGCGGTTATAAGAAAAAGGCCAAATAATCTTGCTTTATTCACAGTTTGAAAAAATATGGGGTGAGATTAACCTGCTACAATAGCTTTTAAAGCAAAGTCTAAGAAAATAACCAGCATAAATGCGGTAAAAATTATTCCTACTAGTTTTAAAGTATTGATGCGATCTTTCATATTTATATTTTTAGTTACACAAAGATTTTGAGAAATGTTTCGAAGTAAAATCAGTTTGATTTTGGAAACATTAATTCCTAAGAAATTCAGTTTTTCTCAACAAATTTTAACAAAACTAACGGTAAATATAAGGAATTCTATATGTTTTATCCAAATTTAATCTTAAATGAAGGTGTTTTATACGTGTTTTGGTTAAAAGATTACAAGTTTTTCAAAATTCTTTCTTTGCTAAAGAAGCTAACTATTTTCGGTTAAATTTTTTCTTTTCTGATAGTATCTAAAAAAAAGCAGAATCAAGGCTATTTGTAGGATAAGAGAAAAAATAGAAGCTTCAAACCCGAATTTTCCTCCGTTTAAAATATTTTCTTCAGCAATATTAAATTCAACTATAGAATAGAATTCCTGGCCACTTACATTAAAACCAAAATTAGCTTGAAATAAATTCCAGCTAAAGTGCAGGGAAATAGGAAACCATAGGTTTTTGGTATAAATATAGGAAAGGCCCAATAATATCCCGGCGCCAAATAGGCCTGCAAGCGCTATCCAGCTGAGATTAGGATTAAAACTATGAGCCAGTGCGAATAATAAAGATGAAACAATTAAAGCGATATAATTATTAAAACTATACATTAAATTCCTTTGAATATAGCCTCTGCACAATAGTTCTTCGCTGATACTTACAGCCATAAAAACTCCAATAGATAATAAAACTTCCTCTAGATCGAGGTTAAAATTTTGAATATTAATTTCATTTAATACTATGAGCATAAAGAAGCCTGTAGCCATTACTACAAGTCCTATTATAACGCCTGCAAGAAGATCGAACCCGCGATCTTTAATCTTTAAGCCCAGCTCTTTAAATTTTCTTTTTTCCACAAATCTCATAAAGGGATAGAGAACTGTAAGTGTTCCCAATAATGTAGCTATGCTTATAATAAATGACTGGGTGGTGGTTAGTTGTAATTCTTCCTCAAAAGATATACCTGCTATTATATATCCTATTATTTGAAATATACCTACAATAATAACATAAGGGAAAATAAGAAGTAGTACTCTTATCCCCCCCATTTTTTTATCGTCTCTTTCCATTTTTAATATTCGGGAATGCTTATGTTTGTTGGGGTTTCAGTTCAATTTGGTTTAAGAAATCGGTGAGTTTGTATAATGACTCATCTTCCATTAAATCTTTGTCGATCTTAATTTTAGCTTGCCTGGTTTCAAGTGTAAAACTGCTTTTAAACTTCCAAATTGCGGTAAGTTCGTTAAGTTTTTTGCTTTTAGGAAAAAGTGAATTTTTGGTTAGGCTGCCTTCCGTAATATATAAGTATTGATGTTTCTTTTTAAAATACCAAGTGCCCAGCTGCAGTAGCCCAAGTAAAACCCAGGTATAATAAATAAGCGAGAAGTTATTTAGAAGCACTATTGCAATTCCAATAATTAAAAATCCTATCCCGGAATAAAGTTGATGATTAAGCTTTTTCTTTTGGTAATATAATCACGGTTTAGGATACTTTTAAAGTGCATTTATATTGGGTTATTCCAACCATCTAACGCCGCTTCTATAGTGAAATCGAGTAGGTAAACTGCCATAATTATTAAACCGATGATCCCTATGATTTCCAGGAAAGTATAGTTGCGTTTCATAGATGTATTAAATTCCTAAAAGTCCTTGTTTAAAATGCTCCCAATCTGAAAGTATTAAATACACAACGATAAGCGCTACACCTATTAAAAAAATACTGGTTTTGGAGAATTTCTGAGTTTCCTGTTTTTCCATAGCTTGTTTTCGTGATAAGTTGATAAAAATATTAAAATGTTACAAAAAACTACTGAAAAATTGAATTTCTATTGATTAAAGTTAAAATCCCGGTAAATATGCCAAATTTTCCCATCGTGCTTTAAAAGGCTGAAATTTTCGACCGAAAAGTAATCAGTAAATTCGCGCGTTTTAAAATCTGCCCAGGCTTTGGGGAATTGTTTATGATGAAGATCTCGAGATGCGAGGGTGATATGCGGATGAATCTTAGAAAAAGTTTCTTGCTTATTTAAGCTGAAATTTTTCATAAAAATTTGCTGTAATTCGGCGTGCAGGTTGATTATTTCTTTGTGATCTTAATTATTTATAAAGATCACTTTTTGACCGAATCTTCCGAAATCTTTTAGATTAAGCGGGAAGCTTTTTTGATTTTCAGCAAAGCTTTTTAAACTATCGATTAGTTTTCCTTCTTCAGTTTCTGGAATTTTAAATGGAATTTGCAGCGTAATATGCGCCGGCAGTTTCAACGCGTGTTTTGCCTCATATTTTTCAGCGATCTCCAGCTTCAGCGATTTTATTCGCATACTTATTTCTTCCGGAGGAATTATTGCGAGAAAATATAATGGCATTTCAGTTGAAATTTGAATTGACACTGCTTTAATTTCCGAAGAAAATTTTACAGACCCTTAGAAAAACGCTTTTAACTACCTGCACAAACTGCCGGGAATTTAAAACTGACTTCTTTCAGTAATAAAAACGGTTTTCTTATTAAAATAATAAATGATCAAACCAAAAGTGAACAACAGTAGATTTTGCACCAGGCTGTCTACCATAAAATTTAGATCGTCTCCCGTTGCTACTTTTATGAGTTTTCCAAGTATGGAGAGTCCGGGGCCAATCATCATGATAATCGCCCAAAAGTGAATTGCCGTTTTTGCCAGTCTGTGTTTATTAAAAAGTAGATATAACAGCGCTAATTCTATAACTATTGCAATTAATCCCAGAAGGTTGCCGGTAACCACCATATAGGTGTTCCAGATTAGTAGAAGAAAAATATAAGCAATAAGCAGTCGGTAGAACCACCTGTTTTTAAAAACCGTTTCCATAAGGACTTATTTTGTAGCTTTTTTGGCTGGTGCTTCTAAATCTACAATTTTTTGATGTCTAAGCAAATCTTCAAAAGTTTCGCGCTCCCTAATTAAATGCGCTTTGCCGTTATACCATAAAACTTCAGCGGGACGGTAACGGGAATTAAAATTGCTGGCCATAGAGAAAGAATAGGCGCCGGCATTGCTAAAAGCGAGGATATCGCCTTCGGTAATTTCGGCTATTCTACGGTTGTTGGCGAAGGTATCGGTTTCGCAAATATAACCTACCACCGAGTAAAATCTGAATTTCCCATCGGGATTGGAAATGTTTTTAATATCGTGGTGAGACCCATAGAACATAGGCCTAATTAAATGATTAAAACCTGAGTCTACTCCGGCAAAAACCGTGGAGGTTGTTTGTTTTATCACGTTTACTTTCGCAAGGAATTTACCAGCTTCGCTCACCAAAAATTTTCCCGGTTCAAAAACCAGGGTAAGTTCACGGCCGTATTCTTCACAGAAATTTTCAAAACGCTGGGTGAGCTTTTCTCCTAATTCCTCAATATCGGTTTCAATATCATTTTCCCGGTAAGGCACTTTAAAACCACTTCCAAAATCAAGGAATTCAAGGTTTTTAAAATTTTTAGCCGAATCAAAAAGAATTTCAGAAGCGCGAAGAAAAACTTCAATATCCAGGATATCGCTTCCGGTGTGCATATGGATCCCGTTTATGGTCATCCCGGTATTTTCAACAATGCGCAGCAACAGGGGCATTTGATGAATGGAAATCCCAAATTTAGAATCTACGTGCCCTACCGAAATTTTAGAATTTCCGCCGGCTAAAATATGCGGATTTATACGAATACAAACCGGTACCTCTGGGTGCTTGGCTCCAAACTGTTCCAAAATAGAAAGGTTGTCTATGTTTATTTGAACGCCCAGTCTTACTACTTGTTCAATCTCTTCTAAGGAAACTCCGTTTGGGGTGTAAATAATATCTTTTGGAGTAACACCGGCTTCCAGTGCAAGTCTTACTTCCTGGATAGAAACGGTATCCATCCCGCTGCCAAGTGAGTTTAAAAATTTTAGAATAGAAATATTAGAAAGTGCTTTTACCGCGTAATGAATGCGCAGATCTTTAATTTCTGAAAAAGCATTTTTTAAACGATTGTACTGAAAAGCAATTTTTTCGGCATCGTAAACGTATACCGGGCTTCCGAATTCCCGGGCAACAGCAAGTAGATCTTGATTGGTCATAACAGCTAAAAAATTAGTTGGCAAAAAAGAGGAGAAATATCAACTCTTACAAACGCAAGTTCCAAAAATAACGAATTCCCTTAAATTGTTAAGATTAAAGAAACACATCTTTTTCCAGGTCTTAGCTTGCGGCGGCAATGGCGCTTTCTCTTCTTTTTCTTAAAAGAATAATTGCTGTGGCGATAAAAACACCAAGTCCGGCCATAATTGCTCCTACCAGCGAGGCCGAAGTAAAGCTATACCCAAAGGCAATAGGTAGGCCGGCAAAATAAGCACCGGAGGCATTCCCCATATTAAAAGCGCTTTGATTCATAGAAGATCCTAAACTTTCTGAGCCTTTAGCAGAGTTGATCATGACCATTTGAATTGGAGTGGAAAGACAAAAAGCGATCGTGGCAATAAGGAAAGTCATTATCAAAATTGCGATTTGATTTTCGGCAACATAGGCATTAGTGATAAGAGCGATAACCATTAAGATCATACTCATAATCACAGCATAGATCGGTGAAAATTTCTCGGCCAGTTTTGCGCCTATCAAATTTCCGATAACCATTCCCAGTCCCGCTAAGATCATTACGTAGCTTACAATCCCTTCGGGATGCCCGGCTACTTTGGTAATTAAGGGAGCGATATAACTATACCAGGCAAAAAAGCCTCCGGTACCAATGGTAGTAAGTAAGATCACCATCCATAGTTCGCCGCGCTTCAAAACGTTCAGGTCTTTTCTAATTCCTGCGGAAGAAGATTTTGGCAATTCTGGCATCCAGAATTTTACACTGGCCATAGCCATTAAACCTACTACACCCACAAGCATAAACGAAACGTTCCAACTAAAGTTATGGCCTAAATACGTACCCAGCGGTACGCCAATTACGTTGGCTAAGGTTAATCCGGTGAACATTGTAGCGATCGCCTGGGCCGATTTTCCGGGTTTTGCGAGTTGCCCGGCAACCACGGCGCCAATTCCGAAGAAAGCTCCGTGTGGTAAACCCGATAAGAAACGGGAAACCAATAAAAGTTCATAAGAATTAGCAAAAGCCGAAAGCGAATTAAACACTGTAAACCAAACCATAAGTAGGAGTAGGGTTTTATGCGCAGGCCACTTACCGCCAAAACCAGTTAATATTGGAGCACCAATCACCACCCCTAAAGCATAAGCAGAAATAAAATGCCCGGCCTGCGGAATACTGATGTCTAAAGCCGAAGCTACATCTGGCAGAATTCCCATGATCACGAATTCGGTCATTCCAATTCCGAAGCCTCCAATAGCAAGGGCAATAAGTGCTTTATTCATTTTTTAGGTTCAGTTTTTAGCAAAGGACAAAATTAAAAGAGATAATACTAATAAAATATAAAATGGCTAAAATTCTACGATAAGCTTATAGTTGCGAAATCGCAGTAATGGCGCACATTTTGAAAATTGGCAATCCTTAAAGAAAAGCTAAATTTTTCTGTGGAAATAGATTATAGCAGGGCTGGGGATATCCTAAAAAAGATTGGTACAATAGCTATACATTTGTTACTTTTGCTAACCGTAATTAATACTGAAGAAATAGCTGATTATGAACATACACGAATATCAAGGAAAAGAAATTTTAAGCAGTTTTGGCGTACGCATTCAGCGTGGTTTAGTTGCACATAATGCAAAAGAGGCCGTAGATGCCGCTAAAGAACTAACCGAACAAACCGGTACCGGATGGCACGTTATAAAGGCTCAGGTACACGCGGGAGGCCGTGGAAAAGGTGGTGGTGTGAAACTTGCCAAGAACTTAAAAGAGGTAGAAGAAGTTGCAGGAAACATTATTGGAATGGACCTGGTAACACCACAAACTTCTGCCGAAGGTAAAAAAGTACACCAGGTGTTAGTTGCCGAGGATGTTTATTATCCTGGAGATAACGAGCCAGAAGAATACTATATGTCTGTATTGCTAAACCGAGCAACCGGGCGTAATATGATTATGTATTCTACTGAAGGTGGTGTAGATATTGAAACTGTTGCTGAGGAAACTCCGCATTTAATTTTCACCGAAGAAATAGATCCTGCAACAGGACTTATGCCGTTTCAGGCTAGAAGAATAGCTTTTAACCTTAAGCTTAGCGGTACTGCTTTTAAAGAGATGACCAAGTTTGTAATGTCACTTTACACAGCTTTTGATAAATCTGATTCTTCTCTTTTTGAGATCAACCCGGTTTTAAAAACAAGTGATGATAAAATTCTTGCAGTAGATGCAAAAGTAACACTTGATGATAATGCGCTTTTCCGTCATAAAGACTATGCTGAAATGCGTGATATTCGTGAAGAAAATCAAACTGAAGTTGAAGCTAAGGAAGTTGGACTTAACTATGTAGACCTTGACGGAAACGTTGGTTGTATGGTGAACGGTGCCGGACTTGCAATGGCAACAATGGACCTTATTAAGCAAGCTGGTGGAGAACCTGCAAACTTCCTTGACGTTGGTGGTACAGCTGATGCCAAACGAGTGGAAGAAGCTTTCCGTTTGATCTTAAAAGATGATAAAGTAGAAGCTATCCTGGTAAATATCTTTGGAGGTATTGTTCGTTGTGACCGTGTGGCACAGGGAATTGTAGATGCTTATAAGAATATGGGTGACGCTGTGAATGTGCCAATTATTGTGCGTTTACAGGGAACCAATGCAGATATCGCCAAGAAATTAATTGACGATAGCGGATTTAAGATCCACTCTGCTGTTCAATTCCAGGAAGCTGCAGATAAAGTACAGGAAGTCCTTAAATAATCCCGAAGCTTCGGGATAGGAATTTATTTCCTGTTGAATTTAAGACTGTCTAAAGTTTGAATTAGACTGTCGGGAAAGTTTTACAATTCGTCATTCTGAATTTATTTCAGAATCTAAGTTGATAAGAATTTTAGAAGCTGAAACAAGTTCAGCTTGACGCAAGAAGGACTTTCCGGATAGTTATAACATACCAAATTTTAGACAGTTTTTTTATGCGCTAATTTTAAGTGGTCGTTTCTGTTAAAATAATATAAATCTGTAACATTTAGAGGTTTAACCCAGTCTTTAAAATGTATAACCTTTAAAATTTATATTATGGAAACCTTAAAAGTAGTATTATTTGCATTAGCTATTAGCGCCGGAAGCCTACTTCACGCTGCACCAAAAGATTTGCCCGAAACCTCAAAAGTTGCTTTTAATAAGGAAATTCAGCAGTTATTGAAAAACGTTGAGATCACGGTTGAAAAAGATGTAGTTGCCTATTTAATAGTTAGGTTTAATTGCAAGAATGAAATGGAAGTGCTTTACGTTGGGTCAAAAAATGTGGAAGCCGGAAAAAAGATTAAAAAGTGTTTAAACAATAAAGAGATAAAAACTGTTTTAGATCCTTCAATTAAAACCTATAAGCTGCCAGTAAGATTAAAAGCCTAGTATTTACTTCAATCAAAAAATGAAAAGAAATAAAAAACCCGGTTCATCACCGGGTTCTATTTTTTATAAAAGATCCAAACTTATTCTGCTCTATCAGGATACCATTCTAGCATTTCCACTTCAATATCCTGGTTTCCTTCGTTCACCAACGTCTTAAATTTTTCCACATCGGCAAAACCATCTTTACCTCTAAAATGAAAAGGAATTACCTTTTTAGGGGCAAAAGCTAAAACTCCATCTGCCGCATCTTCTACGGTCATGGTATATGGTAAATTCATAGGTACCAAAGCGATATCTATGTCCTTCATATTTCGCATTTCAGGAATATCTTCGGTATCGCCGGCAATATAAAGTCTTTGTCCGTTTCTTTCAACTACATAGCCATTACCACGGCCTTTAGTATGAAAAGCATCGGGATCTTCCGGGAGATTATACATAGGAATGGCTTCAATATAAAAGTCCATTACCTTTGTAGTCGCGCCGTTGTCTAAAGTTCTAAGAACGCTGTTTAATTCTTCAGGTAACTGATCTTTTACGGCCTGCGGTACGATTACATGAACGCCTTCAAGATCCATAGCCTGTAAAGTCTCGGCACTCATATGGTCTCCGTGAATATCGGTGATTAGAATGAAATCTGGTTTTTCCATTCCCTCAAATGCTTCAGCACCTCCAACGGGATCCAGGTAAAAAGTTGCTTCTCCCCAATTTATTACTGCGGTAGCGTGAGAAATGGGCTGAATGTCTATAGCAGCAGTGTCAGCCGCTGTTTCGTTTTGTGCTATTTCAGAAGTGTTTTCTGTTTTTGCTTCTGTATCTTCGTTTTTTTTGTTTTCATTTTTACAGCCAGTAAATAGAATTCCCACTGCAAGTAAAGTCAATAAATATTTCATATTTGGTTGTTTTGTATTAAAAATAAGGAACCAAAGATAAACTGACTTAGGATTTGTAAAATTTTAAGAAAGATTCAATCGCATTTTGATATCGCCTCGTGAGTAAGGATTATTTTCTCCAATAGGAATTTCCCTGAACCCATATTTTTTATAGATATAGATCGCATTTTCAAGCTTTCGATTAGAAAAAATAATAAGATGATCCCAACCTTGCTTTTTAGCGAAATTTAGAGTGTGTTCCATTAATTTCTGGCCTATTTTCTTTCCCTGGTATTCGGGGCTAACCGCCATTTTAGTAAGTTCAAAAACACCTTCTTCCATTTTCATTAGAGCTACACAACCAATGATCTTTTCGTCATCTTTTACGAAAAAAATGTTTCCACCGGTTTCAATAATATATTTTTTAGGTTTCCCCAGCACTTCTTCATCGTGGGGTTCTACCCAAAAGTATTTTTCTAACCAGGCCAGGTTAAGGTTCTTAAAATCTTCGGCATATTGTGATTGGTAAGAGATTATTTCCATTTTTTTACTGAAATTTCTGGCTAAAATAATAAATAAAGCTTTTTAAGTAGATTGCCTTAAAGTAAAGAGCGAATTGCAAATTATTCTTTACATTCACGCTTGGCTGATTAATCAAAATTAAATTTATGAAAAAGCTTTCGTTGAATTTCCTGTTTCTGTGTTCTTTTATACTATTGAATGCCTGCTCTTCAGCAGTAAAGACCGAGGAGAAATCGGTTAGTATTCTTCCCCCTGAAGAACTTTATGGCGACTTGTTTTATGAAGTGCAGGAAAATGAAAATTTGTTTGCTGATAGTAAGACTTTCGTAGATGCGGTGCCACGTAACGCTCCCAGAGAGATCAGGGAAAAGTATGCGGAAGAACAACCGGAAACCAATGCTGAATTAAAAAATTTTATAAACCAAAATTTTAGAATTCCGGAAGAGGCCAGCACTTATAAAACCGATTCTTCTTCGATTAACCTGCATATAAAAAAATTATGGGATGTGCTTAAACGACCGGCCGATGAACAGATTTCAGGTACTTTGATCCCTTTGCCCAATCCATATATCGTTCCCGGCGGGAGGTTTCGTGAGATCTATTATTGGGATAGTTATTTTACGATGCTGGGGCTTCAAGAAGATGGGGAAATTGAAACCATCAGAAATATGGTAGATAATTTTGCCTGGCTCATTGAAAACTATGGTTTTATTCCTAACGGAAATCGTACCTATTATTTAAGTCGTTCTCAGCCGCCATTTTTCGCAAAAATGGTAGAACTACTAGCCGATATTGAGGGAGAACAAGTTTATTCAGAATATCTTCCCGCTTTGCAAAAAGAATATGATTTCTGGATGAAAGGCAGCGAAAAGAAAGAATTAGAAGCTTACAAAAGAGTTGTGAAACTTCCGGGTGGCGAAATCCTTAATCGCTATTGGGATGATAAAAATTCACCAAGACCTGAAAGCTATCGCGAGGATGTGGAGACCGCTGAAAAAGCGATAGCTAAAGATCCAGAGCGAAGCAGGGAAGAAGTATATCGAGATTTAAGAGCTGCGGCCGAATCTGGTTGGGATTTTTCAAGCAGGTGGCTAAGTATTAATGGCAATGGGGATTTTAATCTTTACAGCATCCATACTACCCAAATAATTCCGGTAGATCTTAACAGCTTGCTTTATAACCTGGAGCAAACACTTGCCCGTGCTTATAAATTAGAAGAAGCTGAAGAAAAGGCTGAAACCTTCCGAAGAAAAGCAGAAAATAGAAAAGCTGCTATTCAGAAATATCTATGGGAAAAAGAAACGGGTTTTTATTTTGATTATAATTTTAAAAAGGAAAATACTACAGGAATCTATTCCCTTGCCGGAGTTTATCCGCTTTTTCTTGAAATTGCAGAAGAAGAGCAGGCAAGTAAAGTTGCCACTTCGCTGGAACAGGTTTTTCTTAGGCCTGGCGGCCTGGTAAGCACCCCGCACAATACCGGTCAGCAATGGGATGCACCCAATGGCTGGGCACCGTTGCAATATATGAGTATTGAAGGGCTTCGTAATTATAATAAAGACGAGCTGGCTTCAGAAATCAAGCGAAGGTGGTTAGATCTTAATCAAAACGTATATAAGAATACTTATAAGTTGCTTGAAAAATATAATGTGGAAGACTTGAGTAAAGAAAGTGGAGGCGGAGAATACCCTACCCAGGATGGTTTTGGCTGGACTAATGGAGTTTACCAAAAACTGTCAAAAGAATAATAGGAAAGAAAATTTAAATTTTCTTTCCTATTTGATCTGATAGGCTGTAGCTTATAGTTTCTGCAGCTATAACCATTATTTTATTAAGATTTTGAAGCTTTTTATTTATAAGGTTCTTTTATAAAATCTGTGATAAAAAACGATAATGCTTTGCCAACCTGCACCGGACTTGTAGAGCTTGGGGCAGCTTCGCAAATGTGTAAATATTTACAATTTTTTTCTTCAGAAGTAAGCTGAAGAAAGTTTCGAACCATATTCAAGGCAAAACCAGAAGGAGATTGTGCACTGCTGGGAAAATTTATGATGGCATCACAGTCTAATTCTAAACCAAAAGGCTGTTTATTTATAAATTCGAGCTGGGAATTAAAAGCGGCCATTTTCCCCTGGTGAGTTTGTAAAATAAGGTCTTCAAAAAGATGAAATTTAATATTGGAGACCGACTTTATTTCATCGAAAATATATTGAGGGGTGTAATTTTTATGCAAACCGAAAATTGCATATTTCCCCAGAAATCCTTCTCGTTGTGCAAAGCTGAAACCATTGCCACTATGCCGGTGTTCTAACTTCCTAAGATCGGTGTGCGCATCTATATTTAAAATATTTAGCGGCTTTTTTATGGCTTTAGAAGTACCTTTTATATTACCAAAAGCATTGTTATGACCCCCGCCAATTATAATTGGAGTTTTTCCTGCAGCAACTATTTTTTCCACCAGAAAGCTTACTTTCTCATCGATCTTTTCTACCAGGTCACCAAGCTTTGTATAATAATTAGGATCCTCATTATCTATATTGGTTGCTTTTTGCATTTCGGTTTTACAGTCAATTTCACCGAGTAGCAAAATATTTTCAGCATTAGTAAACTCGTTTTCCTGAATATTCAAAAAGGAATTCAAACAGGCTTCCCAGGCTTTCGAAGCACCCGGTTTTCCATGGTTGGCTCTAATCCCAATATCTTCCGGAATTCCAAAAAGCACAAATTTGGCATTACTCTTTGATATTTCTTCAAGATTTTCAATAAAACTGATCTTTTCTCCCAGGCGCGTTTCACCTTCTCTTTTCGAGACCAGTTTTTCTATGGTTCTATAGTTGTATAATTTTAAACCGTCCATTGTTATACTGCTTTTCCGTTTATAAAAACCGACTCAATAGAATTTGTTCCGAAAGCATAGGGCAGAAAAGTATAGGAAGGAATTTCTTTGGTTAGTATAAAATTAGCTTGTTTTCCTTTGGTAATACTACCGTGGGTTTTACTAAGTTCCATGGCATAAGCGCCATTTATTGTGGCAGCGTTTATGGCTTCTTCTGGAGTCATTTTCATTTTTATACAAGCCAGGGAAACTACCAAATTCATATTTCCGCTGGGCGTACTTCCCGGATTAAAATCGGTTGCCAAAGCTAACGGCAACCCAGAGTCTAGCATTTCTCTAGCGGGAGTATAAGGAATACTTAAAAATAGGGAGCAGGAGGGAAGCGCAACCGGCATTGTGGTTGTTCCTTTTAAACTTTCAATATCTTCGGGGCGCATTACTTCCAGGTGGTCTACACTTAAAGCTTTGTGTTCTATTCCCGCCTGAATTCCGCCGATAGCATTAAATTGATTGACGTGTATTTTAGGTTTTAAACCGAATTTTTTCGCTGCGGAAAGCAATTTATGAGTATCCGCCACGCTGAAATATCCTTTTTCACAAAAAATATCAATGTATTCAGCCAGGTTTTCTTCGGCTACTTTTGGTAAGATTTTCTCAATTACCAAATCCATATAAGCATCTGGTTTTTCTTTGTATTCCTTCGGAATAGCATGTGCTCCTAAAAAAGTAGCTTTAATTGGAATATTATAATTTTGCTGAAGTTTCTTTATAACCCGAAGCATTTTTAACTCACCTTCTTCGGTTAAACCGTAACCCGATTTGATTTCTACCGCACCGGTACCAAGCTTCATTACTTCTTCCAGCCTTTTAGCCGACTGCTTATAAACTTCTTCTTCCGGAGTCTCCTGTAGGGTTTTTGCTGAGTTTAAAATTCCGCCACCGCGATTGGCTATTTCCTCGTAGGAAAGTCCGTTAATTCGGTCTGCAAATTCTAATTCCCTGTTTCCGGCATAAACAATATGTGTATGAGAATCGCACCAGCTGGGCAGGATTATTTTTCCTTCAGCATCAATAGTTTTATCGGCCTCGATTTCTGGGATTGAATTCATTTCACCGTAGTCAGCAATCTTATCGTCTTCAATAAGTAGCCAGGCGTTTTTTATGGTGGGTAACTCCTTCATCTCAACTCCAGATAGTTTATCTATCGTGTTTTCCCTTACCTGAAGAAGTTCTTTTATGTTAGTGAATAATTGTTTCATTGTGGTTAGTTTTTGGTATTTGTTCTCTGTTGAAAACTCCAGTTAAACAAAGATAAAAACTAAGCCGTGAAAACCCGATTTTTCAGTAGAAACAAACAGGTTGAATTAATAGGAAATTATAGATATCATCGCAATCGACGTAAAACGTATCGCGGCGATCTTTTGTTTAAGACGTGGCCGTCATTTCGAGTATCCAGATAGAATCGGGATATATCGAGAAATGTTTCTTAATTAGAACTTCTATTGGTTCTCGATACGCCGTTATTTTCGCCCCTGGCTCATGTAACGCTACTCGAACTGACGCACCGTTTTGATCAATAAACCTAAATCTCAAAACCGAAAACTGAAGCAGAACAGATTGCCACGTTGGCTAGTGCCTTCTCACAATGATGCATTATTTCTAGCTTCCCATTTAGTATAAAAAAAAATCGTCAGTCTAAAATTATTTTAGACTGACGATACTAAGCTCTTTAGTCAACTTTTTATGAATTCTAATTCTTCAGCGATTTCATATCGATCACGAAACGATATTTTACATCAGATTTTACCACCCTGTCAAAAGCTTCGTTTATATTTTGCATATCGATCATTTCAATATCTGAAACAATATTATGCTCCCCACAAAAATCCAGCATTTCCTGGGTTTCTTTAATGCCTCCAATCACAGAACCGGCAATACGTTTACGGCCGCCAATCAATCCGCCGCCGTGAACAGGATCAAGAGGTTCAATTGCACCAACCAGAACCATAGTGGCATCTCTTTTTAGTAAAGCTACGTAAGGGTTCATATCGTGACCAACCGGAACTGTATTCAGAAGAAAATCGAAAGTACCGGCTTGCTTTTTCATATCTTCTTCATTTTTCGAGATCAGCACTTCATCGGCGCCAAGTTTTTTCGCGTCTTCAGATTTGGAGGGAGAAGTAGTGATCATTACCACGTGCGCGCCTATAGCGTGCGCAAATTTAACTCCCATATGGCCAAGTCCGCCAAGACCAATTACACCAACTTTATCTCCTTTTTTTACATTCCAGTGGCGTAGTGGAGAATAGGTGGTAATCCCTGCACAAAGTAATGGTGCAGCTGCTTTAGCATCAATGTTTTCTGGAACTTTAAGTACAAATTCTTTGTCTACCACAATTTGTTCTGAGTAACCTCCAAAAGTATGCCCACCTAAATGCTCATCTTTACTATTGTAAGTTAGCGTGGCACCATTCTCGCAAAATTGCTCCAGGTCTTCCTTACAGGAATCACACTCCTGGCAGGAATCTACCATACAGCCCACTCCTACAAGATCACCTTCTTTGAAGTTGCTCACATTTTTCCCAACCTGGGTTACACGGCCTATAATTTCGTGACCCGGTACAACAGGATATTTAGAATTTTTCCAGTCATTTCTAACTTGGTGAATATCGCTGTGACAAACACCACAGTAATCTATTTCTATCTTCACATCGTCAGCAGTAATTTCTCTGCGTTCAATATTCAGGGCTTCTAAATTGGCGTCGCTGGCTTGCGCGCCATATGCTTTTACTTTACTCATATCAATTGTTTTTCTTAAAGATAAAGAAATTAGGAGAGCAATTTTTAATACAAATATTGCTTTAACTTTATTTAACTATTGTTTCAAATAATAATTTCCCGCATATAGGAAACAGCCTGAAAACGCAGGACATTTAGAATATTTCTTTTTACATTAGGGCGAATTTTGAAAGCACTAGAAATGACAAAAAAACATCCCGGAATAAATACTATTTGCACCCATAGTGGAGAACTGGAAGACAAACAATTTAAAGGCGCGGTTTCGCCATTGTATATGGCTACTTCTTATGCTTTTGAAGATGTAGAGGTAAAGCGTTATCCACGTTATTTCAACACTCCAAACCAGGTTGCCTTAGCTAAAAAAATGGCAGCTCTGGAACACGGGGAAGCTGCATTGATCTTTGGCAGCGGAATGGCAGCGGTAAGTACTTCACTTATGGCTTTTGCCCAAAAGGGAGATCACGTGGTTTTTCAAAATACCCTTTATGGCGGAACCAGTAATTTGATCACCGAGGAATTTGAGAAATTCGGATTGGAATATTCATTTACTAAAGATTCAAAACCTGAATCTTTTGAAGCCGAAATCAAAGTAAATACAAAGGTGATCTATATAGAAACACCTTCAAACCCATTGCTTACCGTAACCGATATTAAAGCGATTGCTGAAATTGCTAAAAAGCATAAGCTGGTAAGTATGATAGATAATACTTTTGCTTCCCCGGTGAACCAGAATCCTATAGATTTTGGTATTGATATTGTCTTGCATTCCGCCACAAAATATATGGGTGGGCATAGCGATATACTTGCGGGAACCGCTATAGCTTCTGAAGAGCATATAGATAAGATCTTTCAGCTGGCAAAGAATTTTGGCGGCAACTTAAGCGATTTTACGGTTTGGATGCTGGAACGCAGCTTAAAAACCATGGGCTTAAGGGTAAGAGCTCAGAATGAAAATGCATTGGAATTAGCTCGTTTTCTGGAAAAACATGAAGATATTTCGAGGGTTTTTTATCCCGGACTTGAGTCTCACCCCGATCACGAACTGGCTAAATCTCAAATGAAAGGTTTTGGAGGCATGATGTCTTTTGAACTGCGTGACGGACTTGATTTTGACCTTTTTCAGAAGAAATTAAAATTAATAAAATCTTCTATGAGCCTGGCAGGAGTAGAATCAACTATTCTTTCTCCCTCAAAAACCTCGCACGGGTTGCTTTCTCCTGAAGAACGGGAAGCCCAGGGAATCAAAGATGGTTTAATGCGATTTTCTGTAGGGATAGAGGAGAAAGAAGATTTAATGGAAGACCTGGAACAGGCTTTAAAAGAAATTAGAGGCTAGAAAGACAAGTAGAGACGTTTAAAGAACTAACTTAAATTAGATTTCCGTCCCGATTTTTTATCGGGACGGAAATGACAAAGTAATTATTATGAAACTAGATATATTGGCTATAGGCTCGCATCCCGATGATGTTGAACTAAGTTGTTCGGGCACTATAGCAAAAGAAGTAGACAGAGGTAAAAAAGTAGGAATTTTAGATCTTACCCGGGGAGAATTAGGAACCCGTGGCACGGCAGAAACCAGGGATAAAGAGGCAAAAAATGCAGCTGAAATTTTAGGGGTTTCTGTAAGGGAAAACCTGGAATTTAGCGATGCTTTTTTTATAAATAACACCGCACATCAGCTGGAAATTATAAAGATATTGCGAAAATATCGCCCTGAAATTGTCTTGTGCAACGCGGTAGACGATAGGCATATAGACCACGGCAAAGGATCAAAACTCACAAGTGATGCCTGTTTTTTAAGCGGACTTCGAAAGATTGAAACTATTTACGATGGCGAGAGCCAGCAGGCCTGGCGTCCAAAGCACGTGTATCATTATATTCAATGGAAAAACTTAACACCCGATGTAGTGGTAGACATTTCTGGCTATATTGATAAAAAAATGGAGGCGGTAAAAGCTTATAAGAGTCAGTTTTTTGATGAAAACAGTAAAGAACCGCAGACTCCAATTTCCAGCAGTAATTTCCTGGAAAGTATTACCTATAGAGCAAGAGACCTGGGGAGATTAATCAATACCGAGCACGCCGAAGGCTATACTGTTGAACGATATCCCGCAGTAGATTCGATCTTTGATTTAATTTAGCTTGATTTTTAGCATTTGCTAATTATTTAATTTGAAGCTTTTTAGCCGCATAGACTTGAAATAGCTTTAAATTTCAATTTATTATTGAAATTTTTTCTTTGGGAAATTGCTAAAATAAACTACATTTGCAACCGCAATTAAAATGGTGGTTGTAGCTCAGCTGGTTAGAGCGCCGGATTGTGGTTCCGGAGGTCGCCGGTTCGAAACCGGTCTTCCACCCTTTATTAAGCCTTCAGTTTACTGAAGGCTTTTTTTATGGGGTAAATTCGAGAATAACCACTAAAGAAATGAGAATAAAGAACCTACGTCATTCTGCCCAAATGCTTCGGGATTGTTTTCAGCATATAATAAGTTTTAAATTCGATGAGCTTAGATTCTGATGGGAATTCAGAATGACAGTTTCAAGTATTTATTTTCGAGCCTAAGTTTATAAAATCCTAAAAGCAATCCTTATTTTTACCGAAATCAAAAATTTCTACCAATGAACTCCAGAGAAGAGCAGCTAAAAGCATTTGATCGTTTACTCACTATTATGGATGAGCTTAGAGAGCAATGTCCCTGGGATAGAAAGCAAACGATGGAATCGCTGCGGCATCTTACTATTGAAGAAACTTACGAGCTCGGAGATGCGATTTTAGACAAGGATCTGGAGGAAGTGAGAAAAGAGTTAGGGGACCTTTTGCTTCACCTGGTTTTTTATGCTAAAATAGGTAGTGAAACCAATGATTTTGATATTGCTGATGTTGCCAATGGAATTTGCGATAAATTAATAGATCGTCACCCTCATATTTACGGAGACGTTGAGGTTGCCGATGAAGAAGAAGTAAAAAGAAATTGGGAAAATCTAAAATTAAAAGAGGGCAAGAAAAGCGTATTAGAAGGTGTGCCACGTTCTTTGCCGGCTGTTGTGAAGGCAAGTAGAATTCAGGAGAAAGTAGCGGGTGTTGGTTTTGACTGGGAAAAACCGGAACAGGTTTTTGAGAAACTGAAGGAAGAACTGGGAGAATTGCAGCACGAGATAGAAACAGAAAACAAAGATAAAATGGAAGCCGAATTTGGCGATGTAATGTTCTCCATGATCAATTATGCTCGTTTCCTTGGTATAAACCCTGAAAATGCTTTAGAGCGCACCAACAAGAAATTTATATCTCGTTTCCAGTATCTGGAAGCTAAAGCAGCTGAGAAAAATAAAGCTTTAAAAGATATGACTTTGGCTGAAATGGATGTCTTTTGGAATGAAGCTAAGCTTCTGTAGAACTACTTGCTAAAAATAATTGCGTTTGGATGAACTTCCAAAGCTGAAAAAGTAAGATTTGTTTTTATCCATTCGAGGCTTTTTACTGTGTAAAAAAAGATATGGGTGACATCATTTTTATAGTACCAGTTGTCAAAATCAATTTCTTTAGAATAGAGAGAGGTTTTGCAGTAGAGTTTTCCTCCAGGTTTTAAAAGGGAAGCTAATTCCCTAAACTCCCTATTAGGAGCAGAGAAATGTTCCATTACTTCGCAGCAAATTATAAAATCGTATTGGGTCTTTAGTGCTTCTGTATTGGGATAAAAGTAAAGATCATACAGCGAGATAGTATATCCTTTTTTTTCTAATTGCGTAGTTATTACGGGACCATTACCACACCCGTAATCCAAACCGCTATGTTGTGGGGAAAAATCGTTTAAGATTCTTGAAGTTATGGGCTTTACGAAATCCTGGTATCCTGGATCGTCTACATCGTTATTGTGGGTGAGGTAGCGTGCTTCCTCTGCTTTTTCTGAAATATAAAACTGGGGTAGAAGTTGAATGCCCCCGCAATTGGTGCATTCAACAAACTCCCTATTTTTACTCTCCCAAAATTTTTTGGTATTGCCTTCGCAAAGAATGCAGTTCATGGCCGCTTTATTTAATAAAGCGACTTGATTTTACGCAATTTTTCTTTCCAGACTTCAAGCTGCTCTTTGTGGTCAGCTATATTTTTGTGTACGTCCTGTACCAAAGGATTGTCTTCGTCTACATTTGAGAAGAATTGCAGATTATTTTCCAACTGCCTAATTTCAGCTCTGGTTTCTTCTATTTTTTTGGTTAAGAAATAATGCTCGTTACGAAGCTTTTTATCGTCGTCAGCATCATTTAAAGCCTGGACTTTGTTCTCATATTTAAGCATTTCAGCTTTGGTGTGATCTACATCCAGCTTATTAAAAAGCTGATCCAGGGCTTTGTTGAATTTCCCTTCAATAAAACGCTTATTATAAGGTACACGGCCTAAATTCTTCCAGTCTTCAATAAACTGTTTTATTTTAGGCAGGTCTTCTTTTTTATCGTCGCTAAGCTCCACAGATTTCACCTGATCCAGTAACTCTTTCTTCTTGTCAAAAGCTTCGAATTCTTCTTTATTCTCGTCTTTACGTGTTTCGTGTAGGCGTTCAAAATAATGGTTACAGGCCGCTTTAAATTGTTTCCAAACCTTGTCGCTATCTTTTCTAGGTACGTGGCCAACCTTCTTCCAGTCTGCCTGGATCTTTTTCATTAAAGGTGTTACCGTTTTAAAGTCGTCGCTATCCTTATTATCCTCGGCAATTTTGATAAGCTCTTTTTTCTTTTCAAGGTTATCGTATTGTTGCTTTTTTAGATTTTTGTAGAACGCGTTCTTATTTCGATTAAATCGGCGAACGGTTTGTTTGAAGTCTGTCCAGGTTTCTTCGTTCTTACTACGCGGAACTTTCCCGGCATTAAAGAATGCTTCCCTTAGCGCTTCAATTTCTTTAATCTTTTGCTGCCATTTGTTGTGGCTTTTATAATCTTCGTCGGCAATTACTCTTATCTTCTCAATAATAACTTGCTTCGCTTTCCAGTTCTCTTCGTAGCGTTCATCTAACGTATTGAAATACTCCTGGCGTTTATCGTGAATTTGTTTGGTGGCGCTGCTAAAACGATCCCAAATATCTTCACGAAACTCTTTGGCAACCGGCCCAAGCTCTTCTTTCCACATTTTGTGAAGCATTTGTAATTCCCTAAATGCACGGTTCACATCCGCTTCCTGTGCCAATTCTTCAGCACGGTCAATTACTTTTAATTTTTGATCAAGATTATGTTTAAAATCCAGATCCCGGAACTCACGATTTAAATGCAGAAAATCATAGAAGTTCTCTACGTGATGGTGATAGGTATTCCAAACATCGTTGTATTTTTCTCTCGGAATTGGTCCTGCAACGCGCCAGCGATCCTGAAGTTCCTTAAAGTGTTTGTAAGTGGTGTTTATATTTTCTTCAACATCAATAAGACCTTTTAATTCTTCAATTATTTCCAGGCGTTTATCCAGGTTTTTATTAAGGTCTTGTTTAAGTTGCTTGTAGTAATTATTGCGTTTTTCCCGATAATCGAAATAAAGGGAATTAAAACGTTTTTTAAGCGGAGTAGAGTAGTGGAAGTCTATAATATTCCCGCCATCGGCAAGGAATTCCTCTTTTTTCTCCTCTTCCTCTTCATTAAACTTGGCATTAAATTCAGCACGAATTTCAATCACATGCTCTTTAATAGCCTGTACTTTTTCCTTTTTTAGCAAAGATTCAAACTCATCTACGAGTTGCTCTTTGCTCATAGCGTGATAATCTTTCTTCGGAATATCGTGGCGCTCAGCTTTAGACTCATCTTCACTGTCTTCAGCAACTGAATCGTCTATATGCTTCTGGTGGTGTTTTGATGTGCGTCCTTCTTCTTCAGAAGTTTCATCTTCGTCCTCATCATCTTCATCAGATGTATCTTCAGCTTTAGCTCCTGTTTCTGCCTGAACCTTTTCTTCTTCCGGACGGGTTTTTTTTCTGCTTTCTTCAAGAATAGCATCGTTCTCGTCGTCTTCCTCGCTGCTTGCTTTATTTTCTTCTGAAGTGTTTTTCTTGTCACCAGCCTCAGCGATCATAGCATCTTCCAGCTTATCATCATCAGTTTTAATTTCAGAAGCAGTTTCGGCAGGTTCTATAACCGTTTCTTTCTCTGTTGAGGTTTCTTCGGCTTCAGACTTTTCAGAAAATGATTTTTCTTCTACATTTTCATCCTGGTTTTCTTCGGTAAGCTTCTTTTCATTCTTAGCTTTTTCAGAATTATTAGTAGCTTCGTTAGAAAACTCTTCTTTGTTTTTATCATTTTCTTGCTGAGACATATCTTTCAATGTTAAGGTTCTTAATTAGCCTGAAAGATAGTAACTCCACTAAAATTGGGCAAACAATTCCCTTTTTTTGTAGAATTTAAAAAGAAAAATTAGCGCTATTTGTTCCAAATGTTCCAGGCGCTTTCGGCCTGTAATTCCAGCATTTTTAAACCGTTTTTAACCGTAGCTCCTCGTTTTTTTGCCAATGCTAATAGTTGGGTGGTTTCCGGATTATAGATAAGGTCGTAAACCAGATGATTTTTGGTAAGATATTCGACTGGGAATTCCGGATATTCTTCTACGTCTGGAAAGGTCCCTACAGGTGTAGTATTGATGATGATATTGTGATCTTTTATAACTTCTTCGGAAAGATCATCGTACCCCAATTTGCCTTTTCCTGAAGATCTTGAGACAAATTTATATTCAATGCCCAGTTTTTTTAAGGCGTAGGCTATAGCTTTCGAAGCTCCGCCGGTCCCCAGAATAAGTGCTTTGTTATGGTGAGATTTAAGCAGTGGTTTTATAGATTCTGAAAAACCAATATAATCTGTATTGTAACCAATTAGCCGATTGCCCTTTATCTTAATGGTATTTACCGCGCCAATTTCTCTGGCTTCAGGAGCTAAATCGTCTAAAAATGTAATGATCTCCTGCTTGTAAGGAATGGTAACGTTTAGGCCGCCAAGATCTGGCATTTCTTTAATTACATCCCGAAATTGATTGATTTCTTCCAGGTCGAAATTATAGTATTTAGCGTCAATATTCTCTTTCTTAAATTTTTCGGTAAAATAAGTTCGGGAAAATGAGTAGCTGATGTTTTTTCCAATTAAGCCAAAAGTTTTCATCGCGTTGCGGGTTTTTGGTTTTTCTTTTCGTACCAGGCGAGTCCTAATACAATGAGTATACCTACAAAGATAAAGAAAATTGCCAGCCAGGTTTCAGCAGAAGAAAAAGTTGGGAAATAACGGTCGTAATAATCTATTACACCATTGCCCTGGCTATCCAGAATTATTTCTCCGTTCTGGTTTAGTTTAAAGATCTTTTCTTTCCAGGGCCAAACCACTCCAAGAGAGCCGGTAATAAAACCAATAATCGCGGCGAAAGTATCTTTTTTATAGTGTTTTAAAACATAACCCAGAAAATGGGAAAGCGTAACCAAACCGGCCAGGGAACCAGCGCCAAACACCAATATCACCTCTAATAATCTAATTCTATCGGGATTATTTATAAAATTAAAATCCAGCACTACCAAATCGGCAAGAGTATCGTAAAGTGCATTTACTGAATCTACGAGAAGCAATACATAATTTCCGAATAAGATAAGTATGAAGGAACCTGAGAGTCCGGGTAAGGTCATTCCGGAAACGCCTACCATTCCACAAAAGAATACGAACCAAAGATTGTCGTTTTCTTTTGCCGGCTCCAGGAAGCTAATAGCCACTCCGGCAATTATTCCGAGGAAAACAAAAAACAGAGAGCGTTTACTCCATTCGTCAAAATCTTTACTGATATAATATATAGAACCTATAATCATTCCGAAGAAAGAGGCCCAAACGTAGAGTTCGTAATGAAGTATTAAATAATCGAGTAATTTGGAAACACTAAAATAACTAATAAGCATCCCCAGGATTAGTAAACTCAGGAACTTTCCATTGGTATAATGATACAAACTTCTAAACCGCCCGTTTATAAGCAATATAAAAGCCTTGTAATTTATTTTTTGGAGGGAGTAGATAAACTCTTCATAAAAACCCGCAACAAACGCTACCACACCACCAGACACACCGGGAACTTTATTAGCTGCTCCCATAGCTAAACCTTTCAGCACTAAAAGCACTTTATCTGTAAAGGTTCTAGTTTGTTGCATTGGCGTTTTGTGAGCTTTTTGAGGCGAAAATTTCCAGGCCTAGAATTAAGAAAAATCCTGCCAGCATTAAAACGATAGCATATACCGTTTGTGGTTCACCATTAAAATTCCAGGGTAAAACCGAGGCTTCTTTTAGCACAACTTCCTTATCTCCGTACATTTCTGTTTGCAATACGTGTTTCCAGGGCCAGATCTTGTTTAGCGATCCCGCTATAAAACCGGTTAATACGGCCAGGGTTAGATTGCTATAATGTACAAACAGCCATTTTAATATTTTAGAAAAGCTAAGTAAGCCAATTATGGCTCCAATGCCAAATACTCCCAATGTTTGAAAATCGAAATCGTGAGCGGCTTCTGTAATTCTTTTATAAGCTCCAAGTAGTACTAAGATAAACGCACCCGAGATTCCGGGTAAGATCATAGCGCAAATAGCAATAGCTCCAGAAAAGAAGATGTATAAATAGCTGTCATTTGCTGCCATTGGAGGTAGGGAAACGATGTAGAAAGCTATAGCTGCTCCTATTAATAGAGCGAGAAAGATCTTTACATTCCACCTGGGAATTTGTTTACCAACAAACCAGATACTGGCAAGTACAAGGCCAAAGAAAAAGGACCAGATTAATATTGGATGATTTTCTAATAAATAATTTGCGATTCGCATCAGTGAGAATACACTGATGAGGATTCCGGTAAAAAGTGCTAAAATAAAAGGCCCGTTAAGCTGCTGCCACATGGCTTTAAAACCTTGCTCTTTCCAGGTAGTGATGAGTGAAAAATTAACCCCGCTAATGGTAGAGATCAGTTCTTCGTAAATTCCTGAAATAAAAGCGATCGTGCCTCCTGAAACTCCAGGAACCACATCTGCCGCGCCCATCGCCATACCTTTTAAGGTTACTGAAAGATGGTCTTTAAAGCTTTTCTGCATGTGTACAAATTAAAATTCCGGATCAAAGTTAGTAAAATAACTAAGAGAGATTTATAAAGGAATTTATAATTTGCTTTACGCTTTTTCGGTTAAAGATTTGAGGGAATAATTCTTCGATAACTATATAATACTCGGCATCTAATTTTAAACCTTTATTTAGGTGGAAGTAAGCTTTTTCACCTTCATTATGACTAAAATAAAGTCCGGCCAAACGGAATTCAATCTCGGCGGTATCGGGGTAAAATTCCAGCGCCTGATTCAAATTTTGAATAGCCGTATCAAATTCTCCAAGGTCTATTAAAATATCGCAACGTCTAATCCAGGTTTCTAATTCGTAGTTTCCAAGATCCAGACTTTTTTTATAACCACGCTCTGCCTCTTCGTAAAACTTTAAACGGTTATTTATTTTAGCGTAGCGCTTCCAGTAAAGCACATTTTCTTCGTCTATATTTATCGCTTTATTGATATAATAGAGGGCTTTCTGGTAGTTTTTCTTTTTGATATAGAAATCGGTGATCGCGATCCAGCCTTTATCCAAAAGCGGATCTTCGTGAACGCAATCTTTATAATGTTTAAGCGCAAGCTCGTTTAAGCCAAGTTTTTCGAAACATTTTCCGATTCGTAAATAAGCAAAAGAAGTAGGGTCGTCTAACTCTAAAGTTAAACGGTAGTTTTCTATGGCTTCGTGGTAACGGCCCAATTTCTCCAGTACTTTTCCTTTTTCAAGGTAGGCCCCAATAAAATAATCGTCACTAATTATTGCAAAATCGAAAGCCGATAAAGCCTTCTCATAATCTTTTAGATCAAAATATTGTTTTCCTACCTGGTGCCATGCTACCTCGCAGTAAGGATTTTTATCCAAATACATATTCAGGTATTCGATGGCTTCGGTTTTTTGATCCAGAAAATCAAAGCAATACATAATATTGTATAGGGCCGAATAATCTTCTTCGTCGGCCTCCAAACACTTCATAAAGCTGAACTTTGCATTTTCAAAATCTTCAAGAAACAGGTGTTCCATCCCAATTAGCGAGTAAATTTCGGCAGGATCCAGGGTAATATCAAGCGCCATCTCCAAAACCTCTATGGCCTTAGCGTGGCGATCTCTTTTAGAAAGAATTTGTGCTTTTTGTATATATACTTCTTCGTTAGAAGATTCTAATTGTTGTAATTCGGTAAGCATAGATTCGGCTACATCCAGCTTATCTTCAAAAACTAAAATCTCAATTTTAAAGAGCTTTAAGTTTGTAGAAGTTGGATGTTGTGCCAGGCCTAATTTAACGGCCTTTTTGGCCAGTGCAAATTTCCCGTTCTCTAAATAATAGTTAATAATGTCCTCAAACTCTGCGGAATCAAAGAATAAAACATCATTTGTTTTAAGCATAGATTCAAATCGGGAAAGTGAGAAATTGTTTTCGTCGTTATGGCTTAATTGCATACGTAGGTAATTACGGGATTTCTACTACTCACTAAGTGAGATTTAAAATATTTCAACGCTTAAGTTGAAATTGCTTGATCTTTTGAACTTTCTGTCCTGCGGCTCAGCCTCAAGGCATTTCTTAAAATTAAAAATGAATCTGCTTTAAAAGCTCAAATATCGAGATTGTTGTTAACAAACTAATTAACAGTTTCAGTCTGCTTCATTATTTCATCCAATACGGCAATAATGATGCCACAGCCTTCTTTTATTTCTTCTTCTGAAATGGTGAGGGGAGGAGTAATTCGCACGGCTTTTTTCTCGAATAGTAGCCAAAAGAGAATGAGGTTTTCTTCCTTACTTTTTAAAACTAATTGATTCGCTATTTCTTCGGAAGTGGTAATAATAGCAAGCATTAAGCCCATTCCTCTAACTTCTGAAATAAGCGGATGCACCAGCAATTTTCTGAATAGTTTTTCTTTCTCAAGACTTTCTGTCATTAAGTCTGAACCGGTAATTTCTTTTAATGTAGCTAGAGCTGAAGCAGCAATTACAGGATTTCCCCCAAACGTAGTAATATGTCCCATTTTTGGGTTGTCTGAAAGGCTATCCATCATTTTAGCTGACGCCGAAAAAGCACCAATAGGCATTCCGCCGCCCATACCTTTTCCTAAAGCAACGATATCTGGAACTATGTCAAAATTCTCAAACCCAAACAGTTTTCCTGTTCTCCCGAAACCGGGTTGAATTTCATCCAGAATTAATAATGCGCCAACTTCCTCGCAACGTTGTTTGACCTTTTTCAAGTAATTATTCTTCGGAATAATAAATCCCGCTCCTCCCTGGATACTTTCCAGGATTACGGCTGCGGTTTTTTCGGTAATTTTTTTCAGGTCTTTCTCTTCGTTAAACTGAATAAAAGAAATTCCGCCTAAGAGAGGTCTAAAAGGTTTTTGGCGTTCCTCATAATCCATCAAACTTAGTGAACCCATGGTGTTACCATGGTAAGCCTGGTGAGCCGCTATAATTTCAGCTCTCCCTGTATAGCGCCGGGCTAGTTTTAAAGCACCTTCTATAGCCTCGGTACCTGAATTTGTGAGGTAAGTTTTTTCCAGTGGATTTGGAAAATGTTGTGCCATTAATTTGGTTAGCTCAACGGCCGGTTGCTGGGCGTATTCTCCATAAACCATTACATGCAGATACTTTTCCGCCTGTTCTTTAATTGCGTTTACAACCTTAGGATGGCAATGGCCCAAACTGCAGGCCGAAACACCCGCTACAAAATCCAGGTGCTTTTTTCCATCGGTGGTGAAAATATAAGAGCCTTTGGCTGAGGCTACTTCCAGGCCTAAAGGATGCGGAGTGGTTTGCGCCTGGTAGGTAAGGAAATCTTTATTCATCCTTATTCTCTTTAGTTTCAGGCTCGACCCTATCATCTTTTTGTTCTTCTGCTTTTATAAGCGGCTGTGGTTTCTTTAACTGAGGAATAGAATCTTTTACTCTTTCCTGTAAATCTTCAGCTTCAGTTTTAGTATCGTCATCTACAGCATCTAGCAAGTTCGGTGGTTCTTTTAATTGTGGGATGCTATCTTTTGCCCTGTTTTGAAGATCTTCCGGTTTTAGCCTGGACTTATCATTTAAGAGCAGGTCATCTCCTTCCTCACGTTCATCAAAAAATTCTTCCGATTCTTCGGGTAAAGATATTCCTTGAATTTTCACCAGATCGGGTTCAGGTTTTCCCTTAAAAAGATCTTCTTTGGTAAGTAACCTTTCGTCTCCACGCCAGTTAAAACCTAATAATTGCCGAACATTTACAGGAAAATCTTCTTCCGGAGTTAAATTTCCATCTACATTTTGATAGTAATAGATCTCCTGAATTTCCTGTTCTTCAAATAAGATTTTTATAGAACTGGAAAGAGTTTTATTTATTCCTATAAGTTCCTGCTCGCTATTTCGGCTGTAATAAAGTGTTTCGGTATTCTTATTAATATCTACCTGGTACAATTCATTATCTTCAAACAAGCCTACCAGATCCATTCCTTTTACCTGGTTATAACCTTCTATAGTGTCTTTCTGAATTAAAAAGGCATTATTAAAAACCCGCATAGAATCCAGTTGTTCTGTTTTGGTATTGCTTTGCAGATGAATGGTATCACCGGTCATTTGGCTAAGTCCGCTCCAAAGTACGGGGCTTCGTCTTTTGTCTACAGAAGAAATAGGTCCTTTTGTAATATTGATCATTTTGGTTAATCCGGTTTCCTGATTAATATGAACCGAATCACTTTTGCCGCTCATATCGCTTTTAAAAAGTCGAACATCATAAAACCCGCGAATTATACGTTTGTCTGGTTTCCCGGTAATCATAATAGTATCGCCGTGAATAAAAAGCGAATCCTTATCCTGAACGCTGGCAGCAACCGCTCTTTTAGTGATAAAAACGGAATCTTTGTCTCTAAAGACTTCCGCATAATGCCCGGTGACGACACTCTTATTAATAGTATCTATAACCCTAATATTGTTGGTGGCGGAAGCAAAATTGGTATTCCTGTTAAAATAAAGACTGTCTCCTTTCACTGTTCTATTATTATAATCTATCCTTGAATTTTTCACAAAATAGCCTGTATCACCACGAGTATCATAAAAACCGCGTTCACAATAGACGGTGCTGGTCTCACTTTCTATAGTAGAAGGCCCATACAGATAAGCGTGTCCGGTTTCGCCGTAAAAATCTAGTTGTTCAGAATTAATTATATACTCAGGATTGGTAAGCACCACGTCTGAAACAAATGAATATTTATCCTGTTCCATATAATATCTACCTATATTGCTGGTAATAACTCCGCCGGTATCTATCACTTTTCCGCCACTTCTATAATAAGCCTGTTGTTTTAAGCGGTCAAAGAATAAACTGTCTGATTCTAAAGTGGTTTGTGGCCGCTTCATCACTACATCACCACTGGCAAAAGCAAACTGGGAGTTCCCATTATATTCGGCATAATTACTATTAAGCTTTACCGTATCGCCCTGTTGCATTCTAACATTTCCGAAGGCTCTAAAGAAATTTTCCTCTTTATAATGAATGGCGAGATCACACCAAACCTTTATGCCTTCGTGTTTAAAATAAACCTGGTTCTCTACTTTACTCAATACAAAGGCTCCTGGATATTTTTGATCCTGGATATTTCTATCAGCACTATAATCAATCTCTTTAGCTTCCTGAGCCTGGATTAAAGAGGGAAAAGACAAAATTGCAAATACTAAGAAAAGGATGATTTTTTTCAAGCCGAAAATTTTTTCAAAAGTAAATAAAATTTAGGGGAATGGGATTTTAAATGTAAAAGCTCATTTATTAGATAATCCTTTGATTTTGATTATTTCTATTGATGAATGTGTATTTAATTCATAAAATACATCAAAAATTTGTTAATATTAATAGAATTTAAGGTTTGGAAATTTTTCTTTAGAAAACTTTAACGCCGATTATAAAACCGACCTGTACCTTGTCCCGTAAGTTTACTAAATAACTAAAACTCAAATTATGGAAAAACCACGTATTAAGGTAGATGCAGTTACTGCAAAGCCTTCAAAAAACAGTAATTCCCGAAGAAAATTTCTTAAAATGGGAGGACTTGCCATGGCAGGATCGGGATTGTTACTTTATGGATGTAGCGACGATGACGATATGAACCCCGATCCTATGCCTCCAGGAGAAGTTTTTGATCTTGGAAGCGGTGATGTTGGAATTTTAAATTATGCCTACGCATTAGAACAGCTTGAAGCTGCTTTTTATACTAATGTATTAGATGGTTCTTATTGGGCCGGAGCTAATCCTGAAGAAAAAAAGATTTTAGAGGATCTATATGACCACGAGGTAATTCACCGAGAATTTTTTAAGGCTGCAATTGGTGCAAACGCTGAAGCTAGCCAGGTATTGCCAGAACTTGAATTTGATTTTAGCAGTGTAAATTTTGCTGATAGGGATTCTGTTTTAGGAACGGCCAGAGTGCTTGAAGATACTGGTGTAGCCGCTTATAATGGTGCAGGTAGATTATTACAAACTCCAGATTTTCTTGTAATTGCTGGAAAAATTGTGTCAGTAGAAGCAAGGCACGCAGCAGCTATTCGTTCCATTTACTTAGAAAGTGATACTGCTTTTGCAGGAGATGATATTATTGATAGCAACGGTCTTGATCTTGCTAAAGATCCGCAGACAATTCTTAGCGAAGTTGGAAATACCGGCTTTGTAGTGACAGAATTTACGGCCAATAACTTGCCTCAATAATTAATAAATCAACTTAAAAACAATATTATGGATATTATAAAATTTTTAGATGAATTTACTTCGGAAAGCCTTACCAAAAAAGCTTCTTCCAGGAGAGAAATTCTTGGTAGCTTAGGAAATTTAGGTAAGAAGGCGGCTATGGCAGCTGTTCCTTTTGGACTAGCTTCTACATCTGGTAAAGCCTTTGCACAGAGCAGTAGTAACGATGCCACTTCTGCATTACAACTTGCACTTACCTTAGAATATCTTGAAGCCGAATTTTATATCAAAGCTTTAGATTCTGGTGTTTTACCTAGCGGTGGTAGAGCCGAAGCAGTTTATAACCAGATTTCTAAACACGAATCTGCTCACGTTACATTTTTACAAACCGGTTTGGGAGATAACTCTATAGACTCACCAGAATTCGACTTTACTGCGGGAGGAGCTTTTGATCCTTTTAACCCAAATAATGATATGGCCTATGCTCAATTATTAGCATTAGCCCAGGCATTTGAAGATACCGGTGTGAGAGCTTATAAAGGCCAGGCAGGAAACCTAATGGGAACTCAATTCCTTACCCCTGCATTACAGATACACTCTGTAGAGGCGAGACACGCATCCGAAATTAGAAGATTAAGAGCAGATGTTATCAACGAAAGTTCTAATGAAAATGCATTAGGATGGATTACCTTAAATAATCGCGGACCGGGAATGCCTGAAGCTACTCAAGCGGTATATGACGGCGAGGAAAATGTAGTACAAGGTGGAGTAAATCTTGTAGACGCTACCGGATTTAGTGCAGAAGCAGTTTCGCAGTCTTACGATGAACCTATAAGTGGAGAAGTAGCTAATCAAATTGCGGGATTATTCATTGTTTCTAACAATGGATAGGTAACTCAATTCTAAGTTTTTGTTATAAAGAATTTTGTTATAAAAAAGCCGTTTCAATTTGAAACGGCTTTTTGATTTTATAAATACTGGAACTTCTTAACGCTGTATTGTTTGAGTTCTATCTGGACCTACTGAAACCACTTTAATTGGGATTTCCAGTTCTTTTTCCAAAAACTCTACATAGTCATTAAATTCCTTGGGAAGTTCATCTACTTTCGTCATTCCGGTAAGATCGGCAGCCCAACCTTTAATTTCGGTATAAACGGGTGTTACATTTTCTGCTTCAATATTATATGGTAAATGCTGAATTTCTTTTCCCTTATAATTATAGGCGGTACACACTTTTAGAGTTTTAAATCCGCTAAGTACGTCACCTTTCATCATAATTAACTGGGTAATTCCGTTTACCTGTACAGCATACTTTAAGGCTACTAAATCTAACCAGCCACATCTACGTGCACGTCCGGTTGTAGCGCCAAATTCATTGCCCACACGGCCCATAGTTTCTCCATCTTCATCAAAAAGTTCGGTAGGGAAGGGGCCGCTTCCAACTCTTGTAGTATAAGCTTTGAAAATACCATAAGCTTCACCAATTTTATTTGGTGCAACGCCAAGGCCTGTGCAGGCTCCGGCAGCTGTAGTGGTAGAAGAAGTTACAAAGGGGTAAGTTCCAAAATCTATATCAAGTAAAGAACCCTGCGCACCTTCCGCTAAAATGGTTTTTCCTTCTTTTTGCGCTTCGTGCAAATAAGCTTCACTATCTATAAAAGTTAATGATTTAAGTGTTTTTACCGCATTAAAGAATTCCTTTTCCAATTCAGCGAGATCATATTGTACATCAACATCGTAGAATTTGATCATTTTCTCGTGCTTATCGGCAAGGGTTCTGTATTTCTCTTTCCAGTTTTCCAATTCAAGGTCACCTACACGAATTCCGTTTCTCCCGGTTTTGTCCATGTAAGTGGGGCCAATACCTTTAAGAGTAGATCCAATTTTTGCTTTTCCTTTTGAAGCTTCAGAAGCCGCATCTAATAACCTGTGTGTTGGCAGGATTAAATGAGCTTTTCGTGAAATAAGCAATTTAGATTTATAATCTACATTGTTCTTGCTAAGGTTGTCCAGTTCCTTTTTAAAGATCACTGGATCTATCACTACGCCATTGCCTACAAGGTTTATGGTTTCATCGTGAAAAATTCCAGAAGGAATAGTGTGGAGTACGTGTTTTTGCCCGTCGAATTCGAGGGTGTGTCCTGCGTTTGGTCCTCCCTGAAATCTAGCAATAATATCGTATTTAGAGGTGAGTACATCAACAATTTTTCCTTTGCCTTCGTCACCCCATTGGAGACCGAGTAGTAAATCTACCGCCATTGAAATCTTAAGTTAATTGGTTGTTTTTTTATTACCGTAAAAATATAAAGAATGTTTGGTAATTTCTATGTCAAACACTTCTTCGATTGTTTTTTTAATAGACTGAATACGTGGATCACAGAATTCTATAACCTC
>Ga0098069_100216_pt1 | contig 32397 bp, 22 predicted proteins | sample 27_taG_FD_92584 | JGI IMG/M metagenome (GOLD analysis project Ga0098069, IMG submission 92584) | Marine viral communities from Cariaco Basin, Caribbean Sea - 27_WHOI_OMZ | ecosystem: Environmental > Aquatic > Marine > Oceanic | place: Caribbean Sea: Cariaco Basin | collected 2014-11-09
ACACCTGATTATTCCTGAATCCTGGTTTTAAGATCCATTCGTCTATGTAATATTCTTAGAATTTCAATTTCTCCTTCCTTAAGGCGGCGATAAAAGATTATATGTTCCTTCCATTGCATCCCCCGAAGATTTGGTAAAATGAGGTTATATACCTTTCCTAAATCCGGGTAATTAGCCACCTCATTAAAACCTTTAAGAAGCACGTGGTAATATATATCTGCCTGTTTTTCTGACCAGTTCTCATAAGTGTACCTCCAAATGCCATTGAGATCTTCAACAGCTTTTTTAGTGAGATAATATTTAGCCATTCACTTTTCGGGATGATTTTAAAGACTGCAAATTCTTTTGAGCATCAAAATCATGATCGTAACCACTGTCAATTCCCTCCTGAATAGCATTCTTTAGAAGAATTGCTTTGGTTTCTTCATTTTCGAGAAGTCTCAACCCCGCCCGTATAACCTCACTCACATTTTTATAGCGGCCGGCAGCAACCTGTTCCTGGACAAAGTCGTCAAAATAATCCCCAAGGGAAATAGAAGTGTTCTTGCTCATAAGATTTTAATCGAAATGCACAGCATTAAAGTACCAAAAATTGGTAACAAATAAAAATAATTTCCATTTCTATGAAACGACAAGAGCAAAAATACCTGTGAAAAATGTCATTTTTGACCGCTTAGCAACAGCTGATCCTAAACGAATTGGTAGCCGGAGAATTTTTTTTCCACCTCGTCAAAGGCTGCAAAAACATCGGCGGCATCATCGCTGGTCACCATCTTTTGACGGTATTCCTTGAAGTGCGGAATTCCTTTAAAGTAGTTGGTATAATGCCGCCTGGTCTCAAAAACGCCCAGCTTCTCCCCTTTCCAGTCAATCGCCATTTGCAGGTGGCGTCGGGCGGCGTCAAGACGTTCTTCCATAGTGGGTGGCGCAAGGTGTTCACCGGTTTTAAAGAAATGCTTTACCTCTTTAAAGAACCAGGGATAGCCAATACTGGCACGGCCAATCATTGCTCCGTCCAAACCGTATTTATCACGCATCTCTACAGCTCTTTCGGGCGTGTCTACGTCGCCATTCCCGAAGATTGGAATATGCATCCGCGGATTGTGCTTAACCTCGGCAATAGGCGCCCAATTGGCATCTCCCTTGTACATCTGCACCCGGGTGCGGCCGTGAATGGAAATGGCACTTGCACCCACATCCTGTAGCCGCTCAGCAACCTCAACGATCTTAATGGAATCGGCATCCCAGCCCAGTCGGGTCTTTACGGTGATAGGAAGTTTGGTGTGCTTTACCATGGCTTCGGTAAGGGAAACCATGAGCGGAATATCTTTTAAAATCCCGGCCCCGGCACCTTTGGAAACTACTTTTTTAACGGGACAGCCAAAGTTGATGTCTATAATATCGGGACCCGATTTTTCCACAATCTCTACCGACTGTAACATGGATTCAAGGTTGGCTCCAAAGATCTGGATGCCTACAGGCCTTTCTTTTTCGTAAATATCGAGTTTCATGACGCTTTTTGCGGCGTCGCGAATAAGCCCTTCCGAAGAAATAAATTCGGTATACACCACATCGGCGCCCTGTTCCTTGCACAACGCACGAAACGGCGGATCGCTCACATCTTCCATTGGTGCTAACAACAACGGAAATTCTCCTACATCTATGTTTCCTATTTTCGCCAAAACAACTGTTTTTCAGGCGGCAAAAATAAGGAAATTTATTTAGACGTTAGTCTTTAGTCGATAGACGGTAGTCGATAGTCGGTAGAAGGCCAATTTTAAAAAAATGATTAAACCTATGAAAAGGGCCAGGCAGAAATTCAACCATTTGTCCTTTTTCTTTTGAATGTAAATCTGAATAGGGTGCCTGAATTTATCTTTTTCAAAACACTTCTCCCTTCGTCTTTCTCAAATCGTATTTCAACTTGTTTCCCGCAGATCTCGCAGATTTCCGCAGAAAAAGACTTTCCTGAGAATGCCTATTAAATTCATCCGGGTCACCAGCACATTATACAATGTACCTTCATTATACAATATACATTGTTTAGATCCTGTCTCTCTCTGCCGCCTCAATAGCTCTCTGGTTGTCGCTAAGCCTGAAGTTTCCGAAGTTATATTTGAAACCAAGACGAACATAACGGGTTTCGGGTCTTGGGTAGTAGCCGTTGTCCTGGTTGAGGTAGCGCGACCTTAGCCAGGTGTTGGTCTCATCAAGCAGGTCTTCCACATTCACGCTAAGCTCTGCACGATTGTTCCAGAAAGTTTTTCTAAGGCCAAGGGAAAGTGTGGTCATGGGATCCATTTTGTAGGAACCACTAAGCCAGTGGGACACATAAGTGAGGGTCAATTCTCCTGTAAGTGTCCCGTCTTTGGAAATGATCACATTATTGTAGAGGCTTCCGTAGAAACCATCTATTTCAAGGGTCACCGGCACATCGCCACTTTCAATTGCCACAAATGTACGCTCCTCATTAAAAAGTGAAACATAGGCGTATGCGTACCACCAGTTGGCCACAGAACGGCCGTGGGTAATGTCGAGACCGTACGATTTACTCTCAAGCAGGTTCATACTCACCCTGCGCACAAGCATTTGATCGTTATCCTGGAAACTGAGCGTTTGAGGGGTCTCGCCGCTATCGCGATAATAAAGGTCAAAGAAATACTCATTTTTGAGGGCGTAGCCAAGAGTAAAGTTGTTGCTTACGGAAGCCTTCAGGTTTGGATTCCCCGAGTTGTAATCAAATTCAGTAAGATAATACCTAAACGGGTTAAGGCTTTCATAGCGCGGCCGCTGAATTCTTCGGCTGTAATCAAAGCTGAGGCTGTGGTTGTTGTTAAAGCTGTGCTGCAGATAGAACGTGGGGAACAACTCAAAGTATTCGCGGGTATCAATTTGTTCCATAGATCTGGAATCCCCGGTACGATCGGTAAATTCACCTCTAAGTCCGCCTTTGACGCTCCATTTCTCCCAGTCTCTGGCAAGAGAGAAATAGGCTGCATAGATATGCTCGTCATAGAGAAAGTTATCTGACTGGTCTTCATCAAATATATAAGTGCTGGTATCGGGAGCCATGCGGAAATAATCTATCCCGCTTTCAGAAGAAATTACCGAAGCTTTAATCCCGCTTTCAAAACTGGTGCTCCCAATTGGGGTAGAATAGTCGAGCTGAGCGGTAAAAATGTCAATTTCCTGTTGGGCTTTGGTGTTAAAAGCATAATCGCTGGCACCAGCATCAAGCTCTACAATCCTAGTGTTTATTCCCTGGTCCCTGTTCTGGTCATAGCGGGTATAATGGGTTTTTGCAGAGATTTGAGCCCCCGGCTTGTCGAGCAAATGCCTAAATTCAAGATCGAAGGCCGCATTTGAGATATCCTCTTCAAGCTCGCTATGGGTAATAAGGTTTTCAACTTCCTCATTACTTTCAAAAACTGATGTGGACACATTATTATCAAATGTCTCATTGGGTGAATAGCTAAGGCTCGAAGAAAAATTCAGGATATTCTTTTCATCAAAATTGTAATCGAGCAGGACGTTGGCAGTATGCGCATTTGAGCGGGTGGTGCGCTCAAAATCTGTTTCCCATCGGGTAAATATTTCTTCGGAACTGTTTCTGAAGTTGATGTAGCTGTCATCTTCCTTATATTCCTTACGGGCAGAATAGGTGTAATTTCCGAAGAGGTTGAGTTTATCGGTCTTGTAATAATGGCTGGTCCCGGCCTGAAATTTTGGGTAAACCGCCTGCGTCCAGGCGCCGTTTATGTTCCCTTTATAGCCGGGGGCAATACTTTTGGTGGTGACAATATTGAGGATCGCCCCTCCTTCGGCATCATAACGGGCCGGCGGGGTGGTGATCACCTCAACAGATTTGATATTTTCAGCTGAGTAATTTTCCAGCAGCGTCTGCAGCTCGGCAGCGGTAAGTTGCACCTTGCGGTCATTAATATAAACCTGCACCCCCTGATTTCTCACCATAAGGGAATTGCCTGACAGGATCACCCCCGGAGTCCTCTTCAGGATATCCCATGAAGTCCCGGTGGAAAGGGTGGTATTCTCCACGCTAAAAACCAGACGGTCAACCTCCTTTTTTACTGAAGGGTTTTTATAATTTATGGAAACTTCGCTAAGAGTAGCGGTGTCTTCGCTAAGAACAATGTCTCCCAAATTCTTATTCCCGGTAACTTCGATGCGCTGCAACAGGTTCTCAAAGCCTACGAAGCTTATTTTTAACAGGTAATTATCGGCTTCAATAGATTTAAGAGTAAAGAGGCCATCTTCTGCAGATACGGCTCCCTTGTAAACACTGGTAGAATCTTGCCCATTGAGCAGGATTACATTGGCAAATGCCACGGGCTCGCCCGAAACATCCAGAACGCGGCCCTCGATAGTATGCTGGCTAAAACCCGAAAAAGAACAAAATATTAAGAACAGGCACAGTGGGAGGCTGTATAATTTGGTCATGCAGTATGGTGGTTAGTACTTGATAAAGTTAACAAGATCAAACAAATATAGCATTTATGCGCTAAGCACAAAAGATTTTTGCTGCCGCTGTTGCTGTTGCCAGAAAATATCTTTTTCTGCAAGAGTTCTAAGGCTGTACAGGAGTCGGCTTCTTTTATCAAAGCCCAAGACCATTCACTTTCAATTAGAGGATAAGGTGCAGAATCACAGGTGTGCTTACAGCTGTTACTATTCCATTTAGGCACATCGCAATACCACTGTAGACGCCTGGAATCACTCCTTCTTCGATCGCACGGGCAGTGCCTATACCGTGAGCGGCAGTGCCAAGGGCCGCACCTATCGCCCTTTGACTGGTAATCCCCATTTTGTTGAGGAAGTAAAGCCCGAAAACATTTCCAAAAACCCCTACAGCTATTACTATGCCTGCAGTAATATCGGGAATTCCACCCACGTTTTTTGTGATCTCAACAGCAATAGGAGTGGTAACAGATTTTGCTGCCAGAGACTGTATCAAAAACAGCGGCATGCCCAGTAGAAGCATGAAAACAACTATGCTTACCACCCCGCAAATACCCCCAATAATCACTGCAATGGATAGCAGCCTGAGATCTTTGCGCAGCTCTTCATACTTCTCATAAAAAAAAGCACCCAGAGCAACCACTGCCGGACCGAGGAAATAAGTGAGAATTTTCCCTCCCTTATTATAAGCCTCAAAAGGAATATCGAAAACCTTCAGGAATATAATTATCCCCACAATAGCAAGAAGAACAGGATTCAGAAATGCTATTTTAAACCTCTTTATTCTTCCGGCTAAAGCATAAAAAACAAGGGTTATCCCGATGCCAAAAATAACCCACAGAAAAAAGAAGTTCATTTTCCCGATTTTTGAAGGATTACAGCGGTTATGTACAAGGTTAAAAGGGTGCTGGCAATTACGGCAATTGAGAGGGGCAGCCAGTAAGCTTTTATAAGATCAAAATAGATCATCAAACCTACCCCATAGGGAATAAAAAACAGCACTAAAAACTCCAGTAGCTTATCGGATGCCGGTTTGATTGCGCTCAGAGCTATCCACCTGTACTTTAGCGCCACAAAAAGCAATACCATGCCAATGATATTACCTGCAACAGGCAATTTAAACAGATAACGTATCAATTCTCCCGCGAGCAAAAAAAGCAGAATAAAGAAAAAGGCTTTTATACGCACCCAGGAGAAGAGATCGGTTAGGTATTTAAGTACTTGCCGCAATTTTTTACATGTTTACAAAATTCAGGTTCCAAAAATGCTAATTTTTAATTGCGTCATAAAGCACCTGATGAATCTCGGTACGGGTGTTAAGACTGTACAAACGGTGGTTATCCCTGGTAGGGTGCACGCGGTTAGAAAGGAAAATATACAGGAGATCTGCCTCGGGATCCATCCACACCATAATGCCGGTAAAGCCGGTATGGCCAAAACTTGCAGCCGATGCATCCTGTGCCGTATTCCTGCTCTCTCCCTGCTCGTTGTAATATGGCTTGTCAAATCCTAAAGCACGGTGGTTATCGGAACCTGGAAAGGTAGTTTCGGTGAATTTTTGAAGCGTTTGCGGCTCCAGATATTGTTTGCCGCCATAATTTCCGCCATTGAGGTACATCTGCAACAGCTTCGCCAAGTCGTTGGAATTGGCAAACAAGCCTGCATGGCCAGAAACCCCGCCCAGCATGATGGCACCCTCATCGTGAACCGTACCATGAATTGGTTGTTGCCTGAATGAAAAATCATATTCTGTTGGCACAACTTTGTAAAGTGGTAGCTGCGGATTAAAACCTACCGTAGTGGCACCTAAAGGATTGAAAAAGTTCTGCTGAAGAAAATCGGTAAAAGACAACTCGGTTCTGCTTTCTACCACTCGTGGCGCAAGAATGAAAAAGAAATCTGAATACACGTATTCCTTTTTATCCCGTAAAGGAGATTTGCGAATTGCTTTTGCGATCTTATCAGGATAGTCTTTATGCAGGTACATCCCCTCCTTTATTTTTATAGGGTAATTTTCAGAAGGTGTTTTTTTAAAGGTCTTTCTCTTGTAACTGCCGTTCTTTCTAAAAGTATCTTTCCAGAAAGGGATCCAGGGTTGAAAACGAGCCTGGTGGGTCAAAATATCATAAAACTGAATATCTGCTTTATTAGATCTTCGGAAGGAAGGGAGGTGATCGGCCAGAGTTCCGTCCAACTGGAATTTTCCCTGCTCATATAATTTCATGAGCGCAGCCATTGAAGTTGAAATTTTTGTCACTGAAGCGAGATCGTACACATCATCTTTTTTCACAGTAATCGTGTCAAAATAAGAATGTGCCCCGTAAGCTTTATGAAAAACCACCTTTTGATCTTTTGCTACCAGAATCTGCGCTCCGGGAGTTGCTTTCATCTTTATGGCCAGGTTCATAAGCGAATCAATTCTGGTGTGTAAGATTTCTGAATCCATTCCTGCGGCTTCAGGAAGAGTATAACTAAACCTGATACCTCCTTCCACCTCCAGGCCGTCTCCGGCTTTAAATTTCTCTCCCACACTCACCGGCAGCTTTCCGTTAGCTCCAATTCCGCCAAAGATAAGCTGTGCCGCCACCTCCTGGGTTTCTTCGCTATCCTGATAAGCAACCACCAGCCCTGCAGCATTTTCAATCCCGTCAATTTTATTGAGTACGTATGGGTTCTTAAAAAAGGCAAAAATCGAGTTGTCTTTAGAAGCCAGTTCTTTTACGAGCTGCAACACATCTTCATTAAGTCTCAGGATATTCCTTGGGAATTTGCTGAAGTCATGGATTCCGGAGATCACCAGATCATAGTTCTCTAGCTGGTCTTTCAGGGTTCCTACCATCATTTCTGAAGCATCTGCCGGAAGGAAAAAATGTGTGATCCCTGTATAAAGGTCGAGGGTTTCCTGAAATTTTGTTTTTTCGGCAGAACCAAAAGAAACAGAAGCTATTTTCAATGACTCCAGCTCCTGTACCGGAAGTACATTATTGTTATTTTTAAGCACTGTTAACGAAGCCTCTACCAGCTGGCGTTTAAGGTAAACGGCCTTTGGCGTGTTGATCTCTTCTAGAATATTTTTTACTTCTACAGGCTCATAGCTGCTTAGCCCCACCCACTGTTTCACTGCCAGGATCTTCCTAACACGGGAATCGATTTCCTTTTGAGAAATAAGCCCCCGGTCAACGGCTTTTCGAATTTCTGAAATAGCTTTAGAAACTTCAACCGTAAACTCCAGCAGGTCATTACCTGCAAGGATGGCATCTTTATCTACTATTCCCGGTTCGTTGCCTTCGGTAACCCCTTTCATGTTCATCGCATCGGTAACAATAAGGCCTTCAAAGCCCAGCTTTTCTTTTAAAAGACCTGTAGTAATGGGTTTTGATAAAGTAGAAGGCACCCCTGTAGAATCGAGGGCCGGAATGTTTAAGTGTGCTACCATTACCCCGCCTATCCCTGCTTTTATAACCTCTTTAAACGGATACAGCTCTAAAGAATCAAGCCTTACCACCGGATGGTTAATTTGCGGAAGCGAATAATGCGAATCGGTATCGGTATCTCCATGTCCCGGAAAATGCTTGGCTGTGGGGAGCAGTTTTGCATCCTGCATTCCCTGCATATAGGCAGTAGCTTTTCGCGCCACATTGTATTTGTCTTCCCCAAAAGACCTGTAATTGATTACAGGGTTGTTAGGGTTGTTGTTCACATCTACTACAGGTGCAAAATTGAGGTGCAGTCCAGATCTTTTAATTTGCCTGCCCACTTCGGTACCCAGCTCATAAATCAAATCTTCGTTTTGTATTGCACCCAAAGCCATTTGAAAAGGGTAACTAATGGTACTATCCAGGCGCATGCCGAGGCCCCATTCTCCATCAATAGCCCCCAAAAGTGGCACTTTTGAGGCTTCCTGATATTCGTTCATCAGCTTCACCTGAGTCTCGGGATCTCCTTGGAAAAAGATGAGCCCGCCAACTTTCTGTTCATTGATCAGCTTGAGAATTTCCTGCTTATGGTCTTCGCCGCGATTGGAATATGCCGCTACCATAATAAGCTGAGCAATTCGTTCATCTGGTGACAGGCTGGTCATCACGGAGTCTACCCATTTGCTGTTGGTGTATTTCAGAAATGGAGGTTTAGCGTGTTGAGCCTGTAAGCTAAGATTGGCCAACAGGGCCACAACTAAGAAAAAAGAGGGGAATTTTGACATTTTTGAGGTTCTATCTTTAATATAAGGTGTGCAAAATTACACTTTGATATAAATTCTTTTTTTATCCATCCAGTAACCCATGAGCCACATGAGCAGCATATAACTAACGGCAAAAAGCAGGGATGCATTATAGGGCCCCAGCCAGCTAAGGAAAAAATTACTGTAAACCCAGCCTTTCATTGACCCACCATTGATCCAGATAACGCTCATGAGCATCACAAAAATGCCTGACATCACAAATATGAATAAAGGGTTTTTCCCAAAAACTTCAAAGAAGTACGTCCAGGATTTCAACTTCACAATTTCGATGATCCAAATTAGAAATCCGATAAGAACAAGGCTCCAGCCAACGGTTAGAACCACATAAGAGCTGGTCCACAGGGGTTTATTGATGGGGAAGACCAAATGCCACAGCTCTCCAACTATTACGAAACCCACCCCGGCTGCAATTAATTTCCACACCGTAGTAATACTATTCCCTGATTTCTGAATGAAGATACCGGCAACATATCCTGCAATTACATTGACAATGGCAGGTAAAGTGCTCAAAAGGCCTTCGGGATCAAATGGAAAACCGAAGCCACCCCAAAGATTTTCAGGAGAAAAGATTAGAAGGTCAAATTTTAAGGCTGCATTACCTTCTTTGGAATAAGGATTGGCCGCATCACCAAAATAATACAGGATGTACCAGTACATCAAAAGTATGCCCGCACTTATAATTACTGATCCCTTCAGTTTAAAATATTTCACGATAAGTGATCCAAAAAGGTAGCAAAGAGCAATACGCTGTAAAACTCCCATAATACGCATTTCTGAAAGGTCTTTTAGAACGAGTTCTCCTCCCGACCTGTACACAAAAGGGAAGGCACTTAAAAAAAGACCAATAGCAAAAATTTTAAAGGTTCTTCTAAATACCTTTTTAAGGAAAACAGCATCAGGTTGCGAATCAAATTTGCGCATGCTAAAGCTCATTGCATTGCCTACTACAAATAAAAAGCTGGGAAAAACCAGGTCTGTTATCGTAAAACCATGCCAGGCAGCATGTTTAAAAGGAGCATAAATGGTACTCCAGCTTCCGGGGGTATTTACCAGCACCATAAGCGCAACAGTAAGACCTCGTAATACATCTAAGGCCAAAAATCTTTGACCCCGTCTGGGTTTGAAAACGGTATTTTCTTTCCCGGACTTTGTTACAGTAAGGCTTTCCATAATGTGGTTTAACTATTATTTACACCTACCTCTTTAGAAGTTTCGTAAATATTCAGGATTTAATCTAAGCATAAAAATATAAATTTTTATTAAACAAAATAACTTTTATAAAAATTTTCATTAAGTTCTTTGGTTGTATACTCTTTTTGTTCTACTTTTAAATTTCAATCATTCTGCATAAAGCAGCTTCAAAATTCTAATGAACATCGACGAACTTTTTATTAATAGCGAACAGCTAACCAGCAACGTAGAGCGAAAAAAACACCTTCAAAAAATAAAGATCTTAAAGAACCTTTATTTTGAAGGCCCAAAGACAAACACCGAAATTTGTGAGCAATTTAATATTAGCTCCCCAACATCTATAAGGCTTCTCAATCAGCTAATGGATGAAGGCTGGGTTAAGAAAAGCGGCAGGGGAAAATCGGCAGGAGGCCGCAAACCCGATCTTTACAAGCTTGAAGGCAATAGCTTTTATGTCATGGGAATCCAGCTGGAAAGATCCAGGCTCAAAATTGCCATTTTTGACAACCACAACAAAAAAGTAGCCGACTTTAAAGATCTTTTTGAGCTCGAAACCGGGGACGGACTGGTTGATCACATTTTTGAAGAAGCAAATAAACTTATAGAAACTTCGGGCATAGACCTGGATAAGCTCCTTGGGATAGGGATAAGTATGCCCGGCTTGGTGTCTTCAAAAGAAGGACGAAATTTTACCTATTTTATCAAGGAAGAGGAGTCTGAATCTCTTGAAGACATCCTGGAACGAAAGTTCAACAAGCCTATTTTTATTCTGAACGATGCCAAGAGTGCCTGTGTGGCAGAATCTAATTTTGGGATGGCCACCAACAGGGATAATGTACTGGTGATCTCTATGGACTGGGGAATTGGACTGGGTGTTATCATTGACGGAAAGGTTTACGAGGGTTCATCGGGCTTTGCAGGGGAGTTTGGTCATATTCCCCTCGTTGATGACGGGCAGTTGTGCCATTGCGGTAAAAGAGGCTGCCTGGAGACAGTGGCTTCAGGGCTGGCTTTAACAAGAATGGCCCAGGAAGGAATAAAAGCCGGGGAAAGCACAAGTTTGAACCTCCTTTCCGAAGAAGACCTGAAAAACCTACAACCCGAAAAGATCATTGAAGCAGCCAATATGGGCGATCAATTTTCTATAAATATACTTTCAAAAGTGGGCATTAACCTGGGAAAAGGCCTGGCCATCCTCATCCAGCTCTTCAACCCAGAACTTATCATTCTGGAAGGAAAGTTTGCGAAGGCCAGCCAGTTCATCACCATTCCTATACAACAATCCATAAACACTTATTGTATGGCGCAGTTGAGGGAAAAGACCAAAATCTCTCTTTCCAACCTGGGTGATGATTCGGTGCTCCTGGGATCTGTGGCTACAGTGATGGAAAATATTTTCGGGAAACAAATTAGCCTGATAAACAATAGTTAAACTGAACCAACATACTACAATTTTACCTCTACAAATATTATGGCAAGATTAAATCTTCTTGAAGAAACACGTTTTGAAAAAGTACCCGTAAGTGTCTATGAAAATGCACAGATTGCCTCCCTTAAAGTGGCCGACCGCATTGCCAACCTCATAAAAAGAAAGCAGGACAGGGAAGAAATGGCTGTTCTAGGGCTGGCCACAGGGGCCACTCCTGTACAGGTTTACGAAGAGCTGGTGCGCCGTCACAAAGAAGACGGGTTAAGCTTCCAGAATGTCATCACCTTTAACCTGGACGAATATTACCCCATGAACCCCGAATCACGTCAAAGCTACGTGACGTTTATGAACGAGAACCTTTTTGATCATATTGATATCAAAAAGGAAAACATACATATTCCCGACGGCACCCTCGAAAAAGAGGAGATCGCCGATTTCTGTATCGATTATGAGAACCAGATAGAAGCTCTGGGCGGTTTGGATCTACAAATCCTGGGAATTGGTAGAACCGGGCATATTGGTTTTAATGAACCAGGGTCGGCACCTAACTCGGGTACCAGGCTTGTAACGCTAGACGACCTTACCAGGCGTGATGCCTCTCGGGATTTTGGGGGAAAAGAAAACGTTCCTACCAAAGCCATCACGATGGGAATTGGAACCATTTTCAAAGCCAAGGAAATTATCCTGATGGCCTGGAACAGGAAAAAAGCATCTATCATTAAAAAAGCTGTGGAAGGGGAAATTTCAGGCGAAGTTCCTGCTACCTATCTTCAGCTTTCAGACAATACCGAATTTGTGCTCGATCATGATGCCGCTGCCGAACTAACCCGCTTCAACACTCCGTGGCTTGTAAAAGACTGCAGCTGGGATGATGATCTTATCAGGAAAGCGGTGATATGGCTTTCAGCAGAAGTTAATAAACCAATCCTGAAGCTTACCGATGAAGATTATAATACACACGGCATGGCACAGCTGGCTACAGAGAAGGGGCCGGCGTACAATATCAACATCAACGTGTTTAATCAGCTGCAACACACTATCACCGGCTGGCCCGGTGGAAAACCCAATGCCGATGATTCACAGCGCCCCGAAAGAGCTGAACCCGCTCAAAAACGTGCTCTTATCTTTTCACCCCACCCAGATGATGATGTGATCTCCATGGGAGGAACTTTCATTAGGCTGGTAGATCAGGGGCATGATGTGCATGTGGCTTATCAAACCTCCGGAAATACCGCAGTGTGGGACACCGATGTTTTACGCTATGTGGAATTTGCGATCGACTTCAATAAAAGTATAGGTGAAGACAGCAGCAAACTGGAAAAGATCTACGATGAAATGCGGAATTTCCTGAAAACGAAGCAGCCAAACCAGCTCGACCTTCCTGAAATAAGAAATGTAAAAGGCTTCATCCGTAAAACTGAAGCTATTGCCGGTGCCCGTTATGCCGGACTGGCCGATGGAAATATCCACTTTATGGCCCTGCCTTTCTATGAAACCGGAAAAACCGTGAAGAACCCTCCCACAGATGAAGATGTGAGAATTACCATGGACTTGCTGAAGAAAGTAAAACCACACCAGGTTTTTGCAGCAGGAGATTTTGCCGATCCACACGGCACCCACCTGGTATGTTTCAATATTGTGGTAGAAGCCTTAAAGCGACTAAAAGAAACTGAAGACTGGGTCAAAGATACCTGGCTATGGTTGTACCGTGGGGCCTGGCACGAATTTGAAACTCATGAAGTACAAATGGCAGTTCCTTTATCCCCACAGGAAGTGGAAAGAAAACGCAATGCTATCTTTCAGCATCAGTCGCAGAAAGACCGTCCTGTATTCCCCGGAGATGACGAAAGGGAGTTCTGGCAAAGAGCCGAAGACAGAAACCGTGAGACCGCCAGGGCCTATCATAAACTAGGTTTGGCAAATTACGAAGCAATGGAAGCCTTTGTTAAGTGGCAGTTTTAAAATGAAGCAAAATCATTTTATCTGGGTTGGTACTCTCCTGTTATCCCTACTAATAGGTTGCGGTACCAACCCTTATTCAAAAACAAACCGGGCCCATAAAAAGCAAGCCCGGGAATACGCACGGAATTTAAAAACATTTCCGCAGCAACATTCCGATGACTCTCTGCTAGAATACGGCCCCTATCCTGTAGGCACCACAAATTTCAGTCTTCGGAAACCCAATTTTGTGATCATACATCACACCGCCCAAAATTCTGTTGATCATACCCTAAAAACCTTTACCCTTCGCCGCACATCCGTAAGTTCACATTACGTGATAGGTCGTGACGGAGAAATTTACCAGATGCTCAACGATTACTACCGCGGCTGGCACGCCGGTGCCGGAAGATGGGGTAACGATACAGATCTCAATTCTTCTTCAATTGGTATAGAACTGGACAATAATGGTTTTGAACCCTTTGCTGGTGCACAAATTGAAAGCCTCTTACAGCTTTTAAAAGTTCTTAAGGAAAGGCATGGAATTCCTACTGCAAATTTTATAGGCCATGCAGATATTGCCCCCGGCAGAAAGGTTGACCCAAATCCCAATTTCCCCTGGAAAAAACTGGCCGAAAAAGGTTTTGGTCACTGGTATGATGAGATTGAAATAAAACCAAAGCTAATTGGAGACAGCCTTGTGTCATCAAACAAGATAAGGGAAGTTAAGCTGGCACAAAACGAGGTAATACCTGAAGCTAAAGAGAAAGATTCCCTACACCTAACCATAGATCCAAAACTCGCACTACGGGTAATTGGTTACGACGTAAGTGACCTGAAAGCAGCTATTCAATCTTTCAAGATCCATTTTATTCAAAAGGATATTAATTCTGAATTAACAGACCAGGACCTCAAGATCCTTTATAACCTCTATCAAAAATACCTTTAAAAAATGCGATTTTCAGCCCTCTTTACCACCTTGCTGGCCCAACTTCTTCTAAGCAATCCTGCCGCCGCTCAAATTGAAGTGGAAGGTATAGACATCATAACCCGGGAGGAATGGCAGGCAAAACCTCCAAAAATGGAGGTCATTCGTCACATACCCAGTATGATCACCATTCACCACACAGGTACATTTCAAAACAAAGATCGCAGTACTTCAGAAAAACTACAGGCCCTTCAGAAGTTTTCTTACAGTGAAGGAGCTCTGGGCGACGGAACCCCAAAAAAACCCTGGCCAGATGTGCCTTACCATTTCTACATTGGAGTTGATGGAAGTGTAGCCGAAGGCCGGGAGCTGGAATATCAGGGAGATTCAAATACAAATTACAACCTCAACGGCCATGCATTAGTGGTGGTTGAAGGAAATTTTAATCAGGAAAAGATCAACCAGAAACAGTTAGAGAACCTCGAAAAACTGGTACTGGCTTTAGCAGAAAGGTATAAAATTCCTGCGGAAAATATTTCAGGTCATAAAGACCAGGCAGAGACTTCCTGCCCGGGAACAGACCTCTACAAACTTCTTCCACAACTCCGCAAGAAAGTGGAAAACCTACACAATTCACGTGTAAAAATTGGAGCCGAGCAACTTTTGTCTCCCGCTTTTGCGCATTTGGTAAGAGGTAAAAGAGTGGGGCTGGTTACCAATCACACCGGCGTTCTGCCCGATGGGACTCACCTCATCGATTTACTCAATGAACATCAAGATATCGAACTAAAGGTGCTTTTTGGGCCAGAACACGGACTTAGAGGAGAAGAAGACACACATGTTGCCGATGGAACAGACAAAAAAACAGGCCTTCCTATTATATCTCTTTACGGAAAAAACCGCAAACCCACTCCCGAAATGCTGAAGCAGGTAGACGTGCTTATTTTTGACATTCAGGATATAGGTGCGCGATATTACACCTACATAAAAACCATGCTCCTGGTACAGGAAGCAGCTGCCGAAAATGATATATCTTTTGTTGTATTAGACCGGCCCAATGCTATTTCAGCCACTTATGTTGACGGCCCGGTGGGCCAAGCCCTGGAACCTGAAAAAGGCATAGGGGTAATTCCAGTAACCCACGGTATGACGGTTGGTGAACTGGCTTTGATGTACAATGGCGAAAGGGAAGAAAAAGGTCTGAAAAAGGCAAATTTGTGGGTCGTTCCCCTTCAGCATTACCACCGCGAACAATGGTATGATGAAACCGGTTTGCCCTGGATCAAACCTTCCCCCAACATGCTCACACTGCAAACAGCAGTAGTTTACCCTGCTACCTGCCTGCTCGAAGGCACAAATTATTCCGAAGCCCGTGGCACCATCTACCCTTTTGAACGCATTGGTGCTCCCTGGGTAAAAGGCCGTGAACTGGCCGATCAATTGAACGCTTACAAACTAAAGGGCGTAGATTTCCGCCCCGTAATGTTTATGCCCGACAGTATTGTTGACGGAATAAAGATTTATCCGCCAAAATTCCTGGGGGAACAGGTAAACGGGGTCGAGATGATCGTGAAAGACCGCGATAACTTTAAATCGACTGAAGCAGGAATCTACATTCTTCATGCCCTAAAAAAACTTTATCCTGAAAAAATGGAGTGGCGGCAAACCCGCCTCGACGGACTCTTAGGAACTCCCCGGGTTCGTGAAATGCTGGAGGCAGGAAATACTCCCAAAGATATTATCTCTCAATGGCAAAACGACCTGGAAGATTTCAGGCAAAAAAGAGCCGAATATTTACTTTATTAACTTTAAACTACTGGAATGAAAAAGATCTTCTTCGGAATTCTATTCTTCTTCAGCTTTTACCTGCAGGCCCAGGAATTCAAATTCGCTTTTGTAACCGATACCCACATTGGCTCCCCAAATGGCGTGGCCGAAGAAGACCTGCAAAGAACAATTGAAGATATTAACAGTCTCGAAAATATTGACTTCGTCCTGCTTACCGGCGATATCACAGAAATGGGAACCGATAAGGAGATTGAACTTGCCAAAAGCATTATTGAACAGCTGGATATTCCCTGGTACATCGTTCCCGGCAATCATGACACCGGCTGGTCAGAATCTGGCGGAGTGAGTTTTATCCGTGAATTCGGATATGACAAATTTGTGTTTGAGCACAAAGGTTATAAGTTCATTGGTAATGCTTCGGGCCCTTACGTAAGAATGTCCGACGGGCATATTCCACGGGATGCCATTGTTTGGCTTGATAAGGTTTTAGCTGAAACCCCAAAAGATCAGCCTGTCATCTTTATTAACCACTATCCGCTGGACAATAGTCTGGACAACTGGTATGAAGCCACAGACCGGCTGAAGAATTACAATACCCAGTTCGCCATTTGTGGCCATGGGCACAGGAATAAAGCCCTCAATTTTGAAGGTATCCCGGGAACCATGGGTCGCTCAAATTTACGTGCAGGACAAGAGGTAGGCGGATACAATATCGTGGAAATTACTTCCGAAAATGCCATTTTTAGAGAGCGTACCCCGGGAGGAGCAACCGCAGATGCATGGCGGGAAATACCGCTGGGGAAAAGAAGGTTTGAGAGTGACAGCATTTATGAAAGACCTTCTTATGCCGTAAATGACTCCTTCCCACAGGTGCAGAAGAAATGGGAGTACCATTCAAATGCCAATGTGATCTCTACTCCGGCCAATAATAACGGACTTGTAATCTTCGGAAACAGCACCGGCAAAGTTCAGGCGCTTTCCGCAGAAACAGGAAAAAATATATGGAGTTATGACACCCAGGGCGGAATATTTTCTTCCCCGGCGGTTTTTAAGAATTCGGTGATTATGGGTTCAGGTGACGGAAATATTTACTCCCTTGACGCAGCTTCCGGCAAACTCAACTGGAAAACAAAAACAGATCATTCAGTATTAGGCTCTCCTGTGGTGGAGAATGGTATTGTGTTTATAGGAGGCAGCGATGGAAAATTCCGCGCAATAGATGCTGAAACAGGGATTGAAAAATGGGTTTTTGAAGGCCTGCAGGGTCCTGTAGTCTCCACTCCCCTGCTTTACGAAGATCAGGTGATCTTTGGCGCATGGGACAGGCATTTGTATGCGCTCAACAAAAAAACAGGAGAGCTTAACTGGAAATGGAACAATGGTTCGGCAAACCGTATGTTCTCTCCTGCCATGGTCATTCCTGTAGCCCACAACGGTGTGGTATATATTGTAGCACCAGACAGGGTTCTTACTGCTATTAATGCCCGAACCGGAAAAAGCATGTGGAGAACCAAAGAAGCTACCGTAAGAGAGTCTCTGGGGATTTCCAAAGACGGCTCAAAACTCTTTGGAAAGACCATGAATGATAAGGTGGCAATTTTTCAAACCAACCCTGAAGTGCCAATTTTGCTAAAAAGCATAGACGTTAAATTTGGCTATGACCATGTACCTTCAATGTTATATGAACAGGACGGGCAGGTGCTTTTTGGAACCAGAAATGGCATTGTCTACAGCATTGATCCTGAAACTGAAAAAATAAACTGGAAGTACAAGATCGATCATTCCATGGTCAACAGCATTAGAATTTTAGACAGCAATAGCCTTATCGCCTCTACCATGGATGGAAAAGTGGTGCTTTTAACCTGGAAATAAAATTACATGTACATAAGATCAATTTCTCTGCTCCTCTTCTTCTGGACTGGGATCAATTCCCTTTTTGCCCAGCAAATCAAGATGGACTGGCAACCCAGGGAAGACCTCAATATCCTGCTCCCGTCTTCTGTTCACATATTTGATGGCTTTGGAAGTTTAGCCGACGGAGCCCCGGTGAAAGCAGTTTATGCCAGAATAGATCTTAGCGATGAAAACCTGACCTTAAGGGCTATTGGCAGCAACACCCATCGTGAGACCACAAAACAAACTCACGACCGCCACAACGGAATTCTCTCCATTAACGGAGGATATTTTGCCGCAACCTCATCGGTAAGTGCGCTCATCTCTGATGGTGAAATTATAGCGCCCGGGCCGTCGGGAGAAACGCCCAGGGGAGCTTTTGGAATGCTAAACGGCAAACCGCAAATAACCTGGACCCTGGCTGCAGAAGATAAAATCCCATTTAATATTTTACTCCCAGATGGAAAGAAAGGAAAAGCTTTTTCGGCCACCCAGGCAGTTGGTGGTGGCCCCGTATTGATGAAAGACGGTAAAATACATGTAACTACAAAAGAAGAAGGTTTTGGAGGCAGCCACACAATACGGCATCCAAGAACCGCCATTGGCTATGACGGGCAGGGGCATTTGATCATGATGGTTGTTGACGGCAGGCAAAAAGCCAGCGCCGGTGTCACTTTACCCGAACTTGCCACCCTCATGAAAATGACAGGAGCCAAAGAAGCCCTTAATCTTGATGGCGGCGGCTCATCGGCTATGGTAGCAAAGAACGAAGTTGTGAATATTCCGGCAGATATTCCAGGCGGCAACCGCAACAGCTTGCGCAGAAATGCCAGTGCTCTTGTGCTTTCCGAAAAACTTCCGTCTAAAGAAAAAGAAATCTTTTACTATGATACTTCCGGCGACAATTATCGTGAATTTGGGCTTTGGAAGAACAGTAATGCCGTGAATTACTACGGAAGTACTCCTTCCCGAACCACTTCAGCAGGGCTAAAATACAACAAGGCCATTTATAAGTTTGACAGCCTTCCGCAGAAATATTACCAGCTGGCAGCCTGGTGGACAGTCAATGAAGAACAAAACACTTCAAAAGCGGCTTATGTGATACATAGAGCCACAAGCCGCGATACGGTTTATACAGATCAAAGCAGCCTCAAAACCCAGGGAAAATGGAACGTCTTGGGAACTTATCAGCTGGGCGCTAAAGATTCCATTGAAATCATTGGAGCAGGAAAGGAAGGCAGGCTTGTCGCCGATGCAATTAGATTAGTGGCCACAAAAAATTCGCCGGTATTGCCGGTGCGTGGTGACGTGAGAATTGCGGTAATAAGCGATTTGAATTCGGGGCTGGGGGCTGCGAATTATGAATGGCAGGTAGACAGCATCATCAACAGGATTCCGCGCTTATGGCAGCCAGACCTTGTGGTTTGCGGTGGCGACATGGTAGCAGGTATGGGGATTAATGACAGTCTTCTCCTTAAAAAAATGTGGGCCGGTTTTGATGAACATGTTGCCCAGCCTCTCAAAAAAGCCAAAATCCCCTTCGCCTTTACTCTTGGTAACCACGACGGCCCCCGCTCCTATGAGCTGGAACGAGCAATGACTGCCAGGTACTGGAACCACAATCTGCCCAACCTCGATTTTATTGATAAGTCCCACTTTCCGCATTACTATTCATTTGTAAAAGACGGGATCTTTTTTGTTTCCTGGGATGCCTCTTCTTCAGAAATTACTTCGGAAAACCTAGCCTGGATGGAGCAGCAATTTGAAAGTCCGGAAGCAAAAAAAGCCGGCTACAGGTTTGTTTTGGGCCACATGCCACTCTACAGCGTGGCTCAGGAAAGAGATTCTAAAGGAAATGTACTCCAGCAGCCCGAAAAACTGCACAGCCTCCTTGAAAAGCATAAAGTACATACCTACATTAGCGGGCACCAGCACGCCTACTATCCCGGAAAAAGAGGAGACCTGAACTTTCTAAATACCGGAGCGGCAGGATCGGGCGCAAGAGGCTGGCTCACCCTCGAAGATGCACCCGTCAACACGCTTACTATAATGGACATTTTTAAGGAAAATGATTCCATTGCTTACACCACTTACGAGATCAAGACCCCAGATGCCGGCAAGATGAAGATCTTTGATGAAAAGAAGTTGCCAGCTTCAGTTTTTGGAGTGAACGGTCATATTTTGCGGCAGGATGTGACTTTAAACTCTTCTGCGGAAGGTACTTTTAGTCCGGTTTCAACAGCAAAAAAAGGCACTGGCAAAGTTCTTGCAAAAATTAGTTCAAAAAATGTCATTTTTGAAGGTTCCCTTCAGGATCTCTCCGGAAAAGCTGTTGCAGCCGATCTATATTTGGGCCGCCATACCGAAAATGGGGAAAAACTGTTTTCCCTTAAGCTCAAATCCCGCCGAAGCGGGGCCAGAATATGGGGAGAGATGGCTGCCAGCCGTGATCTCCAGGAATATTTATCGGTGGGCGCACTATACATACAGGTAGAGACCACCTCAGGAAAATTACGGGCCCAATTATACCCGAAAAACAACCAATTTCCGCCGGCGCCCCGAGTTATATCCCACGAAGAAAAAAATATTTACGGGCTGCGTGACCTGGAAGCGCTTTACGAACTACAGTGGGAGAAAGTAATTGATCCCGACGGGGATTTTGTTTCTTACAAATATGAAGTGGCTACAGACAGCAGCTTCAAAAATGTCATTTTTCATCAGTATTCCGGTCGCAGCAACAGCATAAAACTGACCGAGCAGGACTGGTTCCGTTTCCTCGGAAATGCTTCGGAAGGGGAACCGGTGAGCTTTTACCACAGGGTCACCGCTACAGATGGTAAAAATGTTAGTCTAGGGCCTGTTTCAGCTTTGCGGCTGATGAAAAGCACACAGCCCCTTGATGACCTTATTGAAGTACCCGCTCCAAAACTAAAATTTTCCGGAAAGATCCATCCTTCAGGTGCCGGATATGGTGCCGAATGGGACCATCAGGGAAATATATGGCTGGCCGATTATAACAGTGGATTGATCATCAAAGACAGCAAAGGGAATGACGTTCCCTTTTCCCCTTTAACAGAGGTGAAAATCAATGGAGAAAAGTACAACCTGCGACCTATTAACGGCATTGGAGTAGATAACGACGGTAATATCCTCGTAGGAAGGAACCGGCACCTTATTAAGATCAATGCCCAGACCGGAGAAGGGCTTGCAGTATGGGAAGTTCCCGAAGGGCAAAGGGCGATTACCGCACCCAGGGTATCAGCTTCGGGAGAAATCTATGCCATGTCTTTGTTTGGAGATGACCCCAATTATGTTCTGAAGCAAAGTGTAGATGATCCTTCTGCCTTTGAACTGGTAAGAACGCTTAAACTTGAAGGCAGGATACTATCCCGCACTTTTGATATGGGCCATGATGGGAAAACTCTTTATTTTCCCGACCCTGGGAGCCCCTTGATACAGAAATTCAGTTCCGTAGACGGAATCAGTTACCAACAGGAAAAAGATATTGTTAGTACAGCTTCGGGTTCCAGTGCCATTGAGGTAATGAAAGACGGGAGACTCTTCGCAGCGGTGCGGGCTAGTGGAATTGCGCCTTCCACCTTCCATTTTAGAGATGAAAAAGAAAAACGCATGTGGACGGTTGAACTTCCGGAAGTAAATGGCGCAGAACCCCGAGGAATAGGAGTTTCTCCCGATGGCAAAACCCTCATATTCTGTAGCTGGGATAAAGCCGGAGGTTTTTATAATTTTGATATTGAATAATATATAATAAAAATTGAATTACGCATATCATACTCAAATCCTTTTGAAACAGGAACAAACAGCGTAAATCGGAGGGTTCAGGTGAGATTTTTTACCAATAGGGCATTACGCACTGATGTCTAGAAGCTTTTGAAAACGATAAGATTTGAAAACCGCTTGAAGTTCATCAATAATAAGTCTTTGTTCCTGGCTAAAGAAGCCTGGTGGTCTTGTCTATTTTCCAACACTGGTATGGAATACTGAATAGTTAATTATTAACTGCTAATTGATCATTGTTATATGCGAAATCTGCCATTTTTGCTCCTGCTCTTTTTTATAAGTACAGTAGCGAATAGCCAGGAAATTGGGCAAGAGAAAACAGTAGTAAGAGTTCTTACCTATAATATTCTGCATGGGGCAACTACCAACAGAGACAATGATCTCGACGTGGTTGCGACGGTGATCAATGAACTAAAGCCGGATATCATGACGCTACAGGAGGTGGATTACAGGACCAACAGGGTACAAAAACGGGATATAAGTACCGAACTGGCTCTAAAAACTCAAATGTCTTCTATTTTCGCAAAAGCGGTGAATTTTGATGGCGGCGAATACGGGCAGTCGATATTTTACCGCGGAAGCTTCATTGAAACCGGCAAAATTGATCTTCCCGGTGCTCCCGACAAAGAGCCTCGAATTGCTGTTACGGCAAAAATTATTCTTCCTGCCGGGGATACAATTCAATTCATAGGAACTCATCTTGATCATGTCGCGACCAGCACCGATAGGCCAAAACAGGCAACGAAGATCAACTCCCTTCTCAAAAATGACAAAATCCCCACCATCCTGGCGGGAGATCTCAATGATGTTCCCGGGAGTGAGACTATTAGAATTTTTGAAGAACAATGGACATCAACCTATGATAATGAAGCTCCTGCCTTTACTTTTCCATCCCACGCACCAGACAGGAAAATCGACTACATCATGTTTTCTCCTGAGGGCAGATGGAAAGTGCTGGAGAAGAAAGTAGTTTGTGATAAAATTGCATCAGATCATTGCGCTTACCTGGTGGTGCTGGAGTTGTTGCCACTTTAGGAGAAGCAAGATTCAAGAGACAAGAACCAAGACTGTAACTAGACGCAAATCTGTTGGGCTAAAGCTCTTTTCTAATTCATTTTTTTTATCCTCCGGCTAAAGCCGGAGGCAAATAATGTAAAACCCTGCCAGGGTTTTTAAACCCAGGCAGGGTTGAGCTTTTGATTTTGTACAAAATTTGAATTGCCCCAGCCTTTAGGCTGGGGAGAAAGGGAAGTCATCTAAAAAGGGCTTTAGCCCAAGCATTTCTGAGCCTGTTATTTGTTCCCTGCTAATTGCTCATTGCCTTACATAGGTACCATACTCACTGGCACTGCCAATCCTCCAGTAATAATTAAACAGAATTTCTGACACCTCTTCCATTACCTCTTCTGCTTCCCCGGCTACTTTATAACTTTCCATCAGGGCTACCGCATAAGGCCGCTGCTCCAGTAGAACAATTGACCATTCTGTAGAAACACCGTTAATAAATCCGGGTTTAAAGGCAATAATGACATTTTCAGGAATAGCGGCAGCGAGGCGGCTATCTTCCCTGTCGGTCATTTTCAGGATGTCCAGGATCTCTTTAGAAACCTCAGAACTTACGAATTCTCCCTTGTATAAAAGCTGCAGGAGCTTTGCCGCTTCTGCCGGGGTTGCCAGGTTCTCCTCTCCTCTCGCAGAAGCCTCAGAATTTATCATTTTTCGTTGTAGAAGGGTATTGTTTACTCCAAGGCTTTTCAGCGTGCTATTGACCTCTGAAATGCCTATCAAGTCAATCAGCGCATTGGTGGCAGAGTTATCACTTAGGACGATCATCATAATCGCGAGGTTTTTAATGCTTAAAGTTGCAGGAGCTTCAAGATGTTTGATGACCCCTGTACCACCTACAAGATTTTCCGAAGAGACAGGCAAAGGATCGGAAAGGGAAAATTTACCTTCATTGGCCTGTTTAAAAACCTCCATAAGGATCGGAATTTTAATGGCACTGGCCTGCGGAAACTGAACATCGGGATTCCAGCTGATCTGCTCTCCGGAAGTGAGGTCTATGGCCACCAGGCCTGTTATCGCAGGTGAATTGCGAAAGATCTCCTGAAGCTGTTGTTCTGTCTTTTGCTTCAGTATTTCATGAGTTTTTTCCTGTGCAAAAAACGTGTTTACGCAAAGAAGAGAAAGTAATACAAATAACTGGCCGGTGTTTTTCATTCCGAAGAATTTAGAAGTAATGTTTAAGACTGAAACTGGCACAAAAAAAGCGGCCTGAAAAGCCGCTTTTTGAAACCTATTTTTTGAACTCGGTGCTGTCATTGGTAAAAAGATCGCTTTGGGTGAGGTATATGATCTTCTCATCATTGGTTCCCAGGACTCTCTTGGTTCTCAGATAACGATTGTAGTTATACTCATCAAAATCGGTAGCCGTGGTATCGAAATTACTGATATGCACATCGCCCATGGAATGTATGAATTTGTTATCTCCAATCCACATCCCCACGTGAATGATCCTTTCAGAAGTGGTATCTGTGGCCTTTCTTCCGAAGTAAAGCAGGTCTCCGGGCTGCAGGTTTTCAAAATTCTTTACCGAGTCGATCTCCTCACCGGCCGCGATTTGCTGGGAGGCATCCCTGGGTAAGACCATACCGTTAAGGAAGAAGATGGTTTTGGTGTAGCCGCTGCAGTCTACTCCTTTAGGGGAAGTACCACCCCATAGGTACGGCACGCCCATCATTTCTCTTGCCGTTGCAATAAGATTTTCGCCCGTAGGCTCCAGTGACGCTACCCACTCTTTATAAGCCTGCGCCTCCCCTTTCTTTACAAAAGCTGTTTTATCATTGGGATATTTCACCTCGTAAAAACTTCCTCTTTGTCCAACAAGTTCCAGGACATTTCCGGCAACAAGATCGGAAACCACCTGGGAATCTTCAGTGGGCTGCTCAAAAGAGGATCCGGCGGTTTCAAGGTAAATCAGTTTTTCAGTGGATTTCCATTCCTGCAATTCTTGGGGGGTCATTGGGGTGATTCCGCCGTAATCCACCCAGGCCAGATAACCTTCAGGGGTCTGAATATAATACCAGCCGCCATCTTTTTTATAAACTTTTACCGGCATTCCCAGAGTCGCCTGGGTTACAAGTTCAGCTGAATGTGTAGGTTTCGACCTGAGATTGGCAACGGAAATCTTCACCACGCCCTCTGTTTTTCCTTCAAGATCTCCGGCGGGTAGCAGCGCAATACTGTCTGTATAGGAAATATTCTGAGCCTCCAGCTTTTGCTTTAAGGAAGACACAGCTTCCGGAAGATTGGATTCTCCCTTGAGCACATACACGTCTCCCTCATCGCCGGCCTCCACGTCAAAAAGCGCAACGCGGGAATCTGGTGCAAATTCCTCTTTGACCTCGGCAATGGCGAGCTCTGCTTCATTTACTTCGGAAGTATAAGCTTGCTTTTCCTCATCGTTGCAGGAAACAAGAGAGGCCATTAGCAGAAGTGCCAAAAAGGTGAAATTTTTAATTGATTTCATAGGTCTGTATTTTATTCTTTAACAATGTAATTATTATATGCTGATTCTTTCTTCTATCCCTGCTGAATGATCTTCTGCATGAGGCCATCTAATTTAGCATTTTTGATCAACTGCAGGTCTTCTTCCTGAAGCTGTGTAATGCTCCTGGTGTTTTTTTCTGCCTGGGCTGCCGTTCTTATACCCGGGATGACGGTAGAGACTTCAGGATGGCTTAAAATGAAGCTCAGTGCCAGTTCTGTCTTGCTAAGATTATACTTATCGCAAAGTTTCCACACTTCTTCCATGCTTGCGTTGTAGACATCAATTACTTCTGCAGTGAGCCTCTTATTCCTGTGGTCATTTTCGGGAAATTCTGCACCCTTGTCAAACTTTCCTGTAAGAAGGCCGAACTGCAAAGGCATCCGTGCGATGATCCCGAAACCTTCTTCGGAAGCTCTTTTTAACAGGGCTAAGGCTTTTTGGTTGATCATATTCAGCACCAGCTGAAATCCATGCCCCAGGTTTTTCTCCATCAAATATTCAGCTTCAGGAAAAGGTTCGTAGGTATTCAAAGAAAGCCCCCAATACCTGATCTTTCCCTGCTGCTGCAGCTGCTGCACGGCTTCAATGCAGGCTCTATCCTGCAAATTAGTGAGATTAGCCGTATGCAACTGGTAATAATCAATTGTTTCCCGCTGCAGTCTTTTCAGGCTGGCTTCACAGGCGGTTAAAATATGATCTTTTGAATAATCTTTTCCAAATTCCCCATTCCTGGCCACATTGCCTGCCTTGGAAGCTACGATCACATCCTGCCGGTTGCCCAGAGTTTTCCCCAGCAATTCTTCGGAATGTCCCAGGCCGTAGATATCGGCTGTATCAAAAAAATTAATTCCCGTATCAAGGGCTTTAAAAATGGCTTTTTTGGAGGTCTGGTCATCTGCTTCTCCCCAACCTATGGCTGTATCTCCAACCATGGCGCCACCGCCTATTGCCCAGGCTCCAAAACCTACTTCACTAACAAGAAGATCTGTATTTCCGAATTGGCGCAGCTTCATGTCCTAGTGCTTTAAATTCTCATAGAGTTCGACGCCGGTTCCATTCCTTTCCGGAAAATGGGTTTTGTCATCATAGACCTTAACGCCATCGGCAATGTCATTTTTGATAAGCATTCCGCCGTCCATATCAACATAATCCAGTAAAGGTAATAAATGGCCAATTGCCGAAATTCCCACCGTTGATTCTGTCATACAACCCACCATAATTTTAAGCCCGAGTTCTCTGCCGCGGGCGATCATTCTACGGGCAGGAGTGAGTCCGCCGCACTTGGTGAGTTTGATGTTGATGCCATGGAAATACCGGGCACATTTATCTACATCGGCTTCGGTGATACAGCTTTCGTCGGCAATTACAGGTAAAACTGACTTTTCATAAACTTCACCCATTCCCTTTTCATCTTTGGCCGGAAGGGGCTGTTCCAGGAACTCCACCCCAAGCTCCTTCAGCAAAACTGAATTTTCAATGGCTTGTGCGGCAGTCCATGCGGCATTGGCATCCACCCTGAAAATCGCATCAGTATGCTTCCGAAGCTCCTTTACCAGCTCCACATCATGATCGGTTCCCAGCTTGATCTTATACAGCGGCCAGGGAAATTCCTTGATCTTATGCACCATCTTTTCCGCAGTATCGATTCCTATGGTATAATTGGAAAGCGGAATATTCTCCAGGGAGAGGCCCCACAGCTTGTAAAGCGGTAAATTATTCCTTTTGCCGTGCAGGTCGTGCATCGCGATATCGAGCGCACATTGCGCAAAGGAATTGTCTTTGAGAAAGGGCGCTGTGATCTCCCACAGTTCTTCAGGCGATTTATGTAGGTTCTCTAAAATGACATTTTTGAGAGCCATTATTTTTTCGGCCATGCCTTCTACGGTCACTCCATAATAGGAAGTTGCCGCAGCCTCCCCATAGCCGGTGTATTTCCCGTCACTGAGCTCAACGATTAGCGTAGGCTGAAAATCCCTGGAGGTATGGCTTATCCTGAAGGTATTTTTTAACTCCAGGTTATAGGTGTAGGTCTTTAAATGCATTTTTTACTGCTTTTGTGGCTCCCCAAAATATGCCATCATAAATATTGCGCCTGCAGTGCCATCCATGGTTGGTTCATTGGTAGAGTAATCTCCAAAATCGTCATGGTAAACTACAAAATCATTTTGAAACCGGCTGAATTCATCGGGTTCTGCCAGGTGCAGGCCTTTGAGGCTGTTGTAAACGGAAGCATAAACGGGACCGTCCACCAATCCTCCCGGAACTTCCTTTTTGGTAAGAAACCATACGCTGGTATGCACATCTTCGGGATATTCTCCCTGTCGGGGAATATTCATAAACATGGAAGTACCCCAGGGGTTTCTTCCCAGTAGCCAGTCGCGTTGTGCCAGCATAAAATCGTGGTATTGGGTATCTCCAGTCATTTTCTCATACAGGATCATTTGGGTGGTAAGGGCTACCGCCAGATTATTTGAGCACCATATAAAAGGCACCCCTATCTGGAAGGCGTTTTTAGAACCTCTCTCCAGGGCATGTTCGATCCCGGTTTGGTAATATGCTGCCAGTTCTTTTTTGGTTTTTTCATCTGCGTGTTCATAAAGTGCAAAATGCCCAAGGTTGATAAAAGGATAATAGCGGTAATGCTCTGCATCTTCCTTATCTGTCCAGGAAACCGTATTAGCCAGCTTAGCGTAGTGTTTGGCATCTTCCAGGTACTGCTGTTCTCCGGTATTTTTAAAGATTTCGGCTGCGCCCCATTCCATATCATCTGCCCAGGTATCTTCATTGTAGCGATAGGGGGAACCGTAAGAATTTCCCTGCTGGTAACCTTCCTGTTCCTTTCCCATGGCGTATAATTCCAGAGCGGCTTTTTCGCATTTCTCAGCAAAAACAGGATCATTGAGCTCTTCTCTCCAGATCCTGGCGGCAATGGCCATTGCGGCGGCCGATCTTCCGGCGAGGTTTGCAATGCCCGTAGCTTTACTTTTGTGCTCCCGCAGCCCCTGAGGTTCTCCCGTAGCAAAATAAGCTACGCGGTAGCTGTTAGGACCCCAGCCATAATCTGAAGAATCTTTATCGGGCCACTTCATCCCCAGATGGTCTCTATCATCGGCCACCTGGTGAAAGAGCATATCGGGGCCGTAGTGCATTTTGTGGATCCAGTCCAGCCCCCATTTGGCTTCATCGAGCACATCGGGAATCCCATTAGGCTGCTCCTGCCCCAGATAGTTTACCTTGTCTCCGAATTTATCGGGGGCAAGTTCATAAGCTTTGAGCATACGGGCGGTGGCATTGCTCGAAGTGATGAGATACTTTAACTGATCGCCTGCATCATGCCAGCCCCCACTCACATCCACAAATGTGGAATCGCGCATTGGGCCATACATGCTCCTGCCGTCGCGCTGGTGACATACCATATCCAAAAAGGGATTGTAGCCGCACCTTTGCTGCCTCATAAACCCAAGAAGATCTTCCTGGTAGTCCTTATAGGAATGCTCCCGCCCTATTCCGAAAATTCCGGAGCGGGTGTTTTTAACTTTAATAAAATATTTCCCGGGAGTTTTTACTTCGGAAAAATCCAGATGATAGTAATGAGAGAAATTGCCCCAGGCTTTTACTGCTGAAGGCGTTATTTTACCTCGGAAAACCCTCTTGCCTGTTTCAGCTTCATGAAGACTGAAGCTTGCTTTCACTTCAGCTTCAGAAAAAGCAATACCTACTTTTGTATCTTCTGCCAGATAACCCGCCTGGTTTATCCGAAGAAATATGCTGTCTTTCAAACCTTCCGAAGCAATTGAGCCAAAAGAAATAAAAAGCAGCAGGCTAAAAAATGTAATAACTTTATTCGATTTCATTTGTTAGCATTTTAAAGGTGTTAATAATTAGTATCTAATGGCGCTTTCTTAGAAGGAAAAGTCCAAGACAGGTGATAGTTGCATTCACGAGTAAAATTTCAAAACCAAACTTGTACCCGTTAAACCAAACGGTGGAGTTGATATCCAGGATCACCGAAATGATTGGAGCTGCTATACAAACCAAAGGCACAAATTTATCTTTCACTTTCACTTTGGAAAGCAAACCGAAAGTGAAGAGCCCCAGGAGTGGACCATAAGTAAAGCCTGCCACCTTAAAGACGGAATTCACCACACTACTGTCGTTCACCTCATTGAAAGCCACAATAACACAAAACATGAGCAGTGTAAAGCCAATGTGCACCAGGAGGCGCGTTTTCTTCTGACTCTCCTGCTTTCGCTTAGGAATATTGAGGATATCTACGCAAAAGGAAGTTGTTAAGGCTGTTAAGGCAGAGTCGGCACTTGAAAATGCCGCGGCAACAATACCCAGTAAAAACACTATACCAGCTAACACCCCAAAGTGGTTTAGGGCCAGCATGGGATAGAGATCATCTGTACTCTGTGGAATTTCAAGGCCCTGATCTAAGGCGAATTTGTAGAGCAATACCCCAAGGGCGAGGAACAAAACAGTAGAAAAGAAAAAGGTAAGGGAGAACCAAAAGATGTTCTTTTGAGCATCGGAGGTTTTTTCAATAGTCAAATTCTTTTGCATCACGTTCTGGTCAAGCCCGTTCATCGCGATTGTGATAAATATCCCTGCGAGAAAGGTTTTGAAGAAGTTACGATCAGACCTCCAGTTCCAGTCAAATACGGTAGACATTTCGCTATTGGAGATCACCTTGACCACCTCACCTGCACCAAGGTTCATCTGGTCCATGATCATATAAATACTTATGAGAACTGCCAGAAGTAAAAAGGTGGTTTGGAGGGTATCTGTCCAAACAATAGTCTTTATCCCTCCTCTAAAAGTGTAGAGCCATATAAGGGTGATCGTGACAAAGACCGTAACATAAAAAGGAATACCAAAAGCGTCAAAAAAGGCAATTTGGAGCACCAGTGCTGCGAGGAATAATCGGAAAGATGCCCCAATTGTTTGGGAAATTAAAAAGAAGCCTGAACCCGTGTGATAGGAATTCTGTCCAAACCTGTCCTGCAGGTACTGGTAGATTGACACCAGCCTAAGCCTGTAAAAAAGCGGGATCAACACGAATGCAATAACGGCGTAGCCAACCATGTTACCCATTACAAATTGCAGATAGGTCCACCCAGAATTCCCAACTTCCCCGGGAACTGAAATAAAAGTGACCCCTGATAAAGATGCTCCTACCATTCCAAAAGCCACAAGAAACCATGGGGATTTCCTATTGGCGGTAAAGAAGGTTGAATTATCGGCTTTTTGAGAGGTGAAGTGACTAATTGCCATTAGCAACAGAAAGTATCCCAGAATGATACCAAAGACCAGTAGGGGTGTCATAGATTTGTATTAAAGATTAGAAATTAAAGTTTCTTTTTGATGAGTATTTCCTGAAAATCACTTTCATTGCCTGAGCGATCAACCGTAGTTACGGCAAAAGCTTCCAAGTATACTTTATCACCATTCTTTCTCTCTACGTACTGGCTAAATTTTGTTTCAACCGTATTTCGGTCAAAGATCTTGTAGCTCCAGGTATCTCCATACCTGAAATACACCACATACCTGAACCCGTCTTCTGCATTAACCGGAGACACCCAGGTGATTTTAATCGACTGACCTTCTACTGTGGGCACAGCCACCGGACTTTCGGGAGCTGTTTTATCCAACCAGGGGCTGGCAGGAACCAGTGCAGGTTTTTTATATGGTCCTTCAGAAATGCTTTTTAAAAGCTCCGGATGTTTTACAAGAGGACCAATGCTCCAGTGCACTACTCCCGGATTCTTTGGCGTCATACCACGGGTGATCATGATCTGGTTGATGGTTTCATCTATATTTTTCTCATCTCCTCCAAGACCTACATTGATACCGGGCCACAGGTGACGTTTTTCAAAGTTTTGGCTACCCCACCATCCCAGGAGAACAGGAAAACTTTGGCCTTCGGTATTTATCTTCCAGTACAACTGAGGCGTGTAGTAATCTACCCAGCCTTTATTAAGCCATAGTTTTGCGTCGGCATAAAGCTCATCATACTGATCATAACCCGTTACAGATTTTGGATATCCGGGTCTCCAGATGCCGAAGGGGCTTAATCCGAATTTTACGGTCGGTTTTTCAGCTTTAATTTTTTTATAAAGGTTTTCTATAAAATCGTTCACGTGATATCTTCTCCAGTCTCCTCTTGCTAACTCTCCGCCTGTATTTTGATAGGCTGTCCAACTCTTGTCATCGGGAAAATCTTCTCCGTTATTATAGGAATTATACGGATAGAAATAATCATCAAAATGAATTCCGTCGAGATCATATCTTTTAATTAGGTCCATTACAACCGCTGTTGAACGTTCTTTGGTTCCTTCTTGCGCCGGATCCATCCACCACATCCCGTTCTTAAGTTTTACCACTAGCTCGGGGTTAGTTTTTACTACTGACTCTTCACTGATCTCTTTGGAAGAATGATGGGCACGATAAGGGTTAAGCCATGCATGTAATTCGAGCCCGCGATCATGAGCGGCTTCTATCCAAAAATGAAGCGGATCGTAAAAAGGTTCGGGCGCCTGTCCCTGCTTTCCTGTAAGATAGTAGGACCAGGGTTCCAGTTCACTTTCATAAAGCGCATCGGCCTGAGGGCGTACCTGAAAAATCACCGCATTAAAATTGTTCTTTTTAAGCATGTCAAGCAAGGCAATAGCCTCTCTTTGCTGCTCTGCAACACTTAGACCGGGTTTACTGGGCCAGTTGATGTTGGCTACAGTAGCGACCCAGGCGGCACGAAACTCCCTGTCGGCCTGTGGATGATCTACAGATTCTTCGATCATATCTTCAACTTCAGCGGAATCTTTTACCGGAGGAGGTACAGGAGCTACTTCTTCAGGATAGGCAGGATCGTGAGGCTCAGGAACCGTAGTAACTTCAGAAGGTTCTTTTGAGGTTGTTGTAGCAGGTTGAGGTGTTTTACATGCCTGCAGGAATAAAAGTATGCTGCAAAAAAGAATTAATGGGGAAGGAATTCGTGTCATAATAAAAATGTAAGGGATAGAGAGACGACGTAAAAAAATTATAAAAAATTGCCCCCCAGGTTTTCACCAAAGGGGGCTAATTTATCTGAAATACCGGCTGGGTTAATTAATTACCAGCCTGGGTTTTGTTCCAGGTCAACCCCTTGATCGGCATAAAGCTTA
>Ga0098069_100218_pt1 | contig 32248 bp, 26 predicted proteins | sample 27_taG_FD_92584 | JGI IMG/M metagenome (GOLD analysis project Ga0098069, IMG submission 92584) | Marine viral communities from Cariaco Basin, Caribbean Sea - 27_WHOI_OMZ | ecosystem: Environmental > Aquatic > Marine > Oceanic | place: Caribbean Sea: Cariaco Basin | collected 2014-11-09
AGTAGACAAAAAGATATAGATAAAATAAAATCACAGATTAATAGCCTAAAATTAATTCACCAGCATCTTAAGCAGAATAATATTGAAAATAAGGCTTTTTTTAAATGGAAATTACTCCTTTTGTTTCACCAAAACTGGGAAGCAAATAAAGAAATATTATATACAGAATATGATTTTCTATATTCTAATGGAATCGATCTAAGAATTTCTAGATATTATACGCTGAAATATTGGTTGTATAGAAAAGTATATCCAATTTATAAACGATTATTTAAATAGAAAACTTGAAATATCTCATTTGTTTTGGTACCCGTCCTGAAGTAATAAAACTGGCTCCAGTGATTTTGGAAATGTATAAGAGAGGGATGAATCCTGTGCTTTGTACTACCGGTCAACATCGGGAAATGTTGGACCAAATGCTGAAAGTTTTTAACCTGGAACCACATTACGATCTCGATTTAATGAAAGTCGGCCAGTCTTTGAATAGCTTAAGTGCTGAAATTTTTAAAGAAATAGATGGTATATTTGATCATGAAAAACCTGATGTGGTTTTAGTACAGGGAGATACTACCACGGCTAATATTATTGCACAGGCCGCATTTCATAGAAAGATTGCCGTGGGACATATAGAAGCCGGTTTGAGAACCTATCAAAGATATTCACCATTCCCGGAAGAAATTAATAGGCAGCTTATAAGTAGAATTGCTACCTGGCATTTTACTCCAACAAAAAAAGCTACTGAAAATTTGTTGTCAGAGGGAATCAAGAAAGAAGCTATTGTTCTAACGGGGAATACGGTCATAGACGCATTAAAAATGATAGAAAGTGAACTGGATGCAGAAACTATTTCAAACAACCTGGGATTAAAATTAACCGACTTTGAAAAAATGATTTTGGTCACCGGACATCGCCGTGAGAATTTTGGTAAAGGAATAGTGGAACTATGCAATACTCTTTTAGAACTGGCGAAAAATAAAGAACTTCTTATAGTGTTTCCGGTTCATTTAAATCCTGGTACCAAAATGATCGTAGAAGAAAGACTGAAGGAACAATTGAATATTAGATTGTTACCACCTGTAAATTATCCAGAAATGGTATTGTTAATCAGCAACTGTGATCTTATCATATCCGATTCTGGAGGAATCCAGGAGGAAGCTCCTACTTTTAAGAAGCCAGTTTTGGTAACCAGGAACTATACCGAAAGAGAGGAGGCGGTTGAAGCCGGTTTTTCAATTCTAACAGGATCAAATTCTCAAAATATCCTGAGCCATGCTTTTGGAATTTTAAAAGATCCACCAAATTTTCAGGATGTGGAGAATCCTTTTGGTGATGGTAATTCAGCTAAAAGAATTGTAGATTTCTTAGAAAAACAAGCGACTTCCACAGGAGTGTTTTGAGTTTAATGGACGGGGCTCATTCTTACATTGTTCTCTATTAAACTAAACTTTCTCTCTCATTGAGCTTGTCGAAATACTAAAATTCATAGTTTTACTGAAAACTCCTTGGCAGTGCTCCAGAAAAAAATCCTGATTGTTGTTGAATCTATAGACGTAGATGATAGTAGCGGCTCAAAAGCTAATGTGGCGTTGATCCATAATCTTCAGCAATCCGGTTTTAAGCTTTTAGTATTACACTATACTCGTAAGGAGATCCAGTTAGCATCCATAAAATGTATCGCCATAAAGGAAGAAAAATTTAGCGCTAATTACTTATTAAGTAGAATACAGCGTAAAATTCAGCACTGGTTTGGAGTTAACCTGGCAAAATATTTGGAACCCAAATTCGGGTTCAGTTTTACGTTCTTTAACGATGTACAAAGTATTAAGAATGCGCTTGAGGAGCATAAGGGTTTTAATCCAGACCTTGTTTTAGCTTTAAGTAAAGGTGCTAGTTTTAGACCTCATTATGCGATGCTCCATTATCCGAATTTTCATGATCAATGGATGGCTTATATTCATGATCCTTATCCATTTCATTATTATCCTGAACCTTATAACTGGAGTGAGCCTGGATATACTAAAAAGATTGAATTTTTCAATGAACTTGCGAAAAAATGCAACTGGGCTGCGTTTCCCAGTGAACTCTTAAAAGAATGGATGACAGAAAAGTTTTCTGAATTTCAGGGAAAAGCAGTTATTATTCCGCACCAGCTTATTGAAAACCAAACTCCACAGGAAATGCTAGATTTTTTTGATATTGAAAAATTTACGGTAATGCACGCCGGAAACCTCATGAAACAAAGGCCTCCTTTTCATCTTATTAGAGCGTTTCAGAAGTTTCTAGAGAATATGCCAGAAGCTAAAAAAAATGCTCATTTATTATTGCTTGGCAATGCCAGATATCATAAAAAAGAACTGGAAAAAGTAAGGAAATCTAATGAAACTATTTTTATCAGAGATTATTTGGAATATGAGAAAACACAAGCGCTGCAAAAAAGGGTTTCCGTAAATGTGATCCTGGAATCCCAAGCAGCAGTGAGTCCCTTTCTTCCCGGTAAATTTCCTCACTGTATCGCTGCCGAAAAACCTATACTGTTGTTGGGGCCTAAAAAAAGTGAATCCCGGAGATTACTGGGAGAAGAATATCCTTATTGGTCTGAAATTGATAATGAACCTAAAATAACACAACTTCTGGAAGACTTATATAAAAGTTGGGTTGAAAACAAAAAGGATTTAAAAATGAAGCGAGAAGATCTTAAGAACTATCTTTCTGCAGATCATTTAAATGCTGAAATTGAAAAGATCCTGAATTAGGCAATGGAAGCATCTATTCTCATAGTTTCAAAAAACCGAAAAGAAGAGCTCTTTAAAACCTTGAGAATTCTGGAAAATTATATTGATAATAATAAACATGAAATACGGGTCTTTTTGGATGGTTGTACCGATAATTCTAAACTTTTACAAAAGGATTTCGAATTTATACACTGGTTTTCTTCTAAAGAAAGCATTGGTGCTTCAAAAGCGAGAAATATTCTTTATAAAACAGCTAGAGGTAAATTACTGTTCGGTTTTGATGATGATGCTCATCCACTCCAAGCTGATTTTATTCAGATCTCTGAAGAATTGTTCCGTAACAATCCAACAACCGGAATTTTAGCCTTGAAAGAGATTAAAGGAGTGTTCGAGGGAGACGAACATATTCCGCAGAAACAACTAATTTCCAGACCCGATCTTCTGGTGAATGATTTTATAGGATGTGGATTTGTAGTAAGAAAAAATGTATACGAAGAAACAGAAGGCTTTCCGGCGTGGATAGATATTTACGGAGAAGAGGTTTGCCTGGCATTAGAAGTTATAAATAAAGGATACAATATTATTTTCACCCATAAAGTACAGGTGAATCACCGGGTAGATTTAGAAAAGCGAAAGCTAATCAGAGCTAATTATTTCAGGTTTGGAAAACAGCTTAAAAATACCGCCTATTTTTATATGGTCTATTATCCATTTCCATTGTTGTTGAAGAAGATCGCCCGACTTTATTTTCTTAATTTTAAAAAATATGCATTGAAAGATAAAAGGTATTTTAAAGAGTTCTGGAAAGCCTTTTTTATCAATATATTTAACTTTGGTAAAGTATGGGTAGAAAGAAAACCGGTTAAAGGGGAAACACTAGCTACTTTTAATAAACTCTCAAAACCGCAGTATTAATGGCGTTTATAATTGCAGAAATTGGTCAGGCGCATGAAGGCAGTCTGGGTATGGCATTAAGTTATATCAGAGCACTCGCTGGAACGGGGGTAGATGCCGTTAAATTTCAGGTTCATATAGCAGAAGCAGAAAGTAGCGAATTTGAACCGTTTCGGGTTAAGTTTTCTCAGCAGGATAAAACAAGGTTCGATTACTGGAAGCGAATGAGTTTCACAGAAGAAGAATGGAAACTGTTAAAGAATGAATGCGATAAAAATAAGGTGGAATTTCTAGCCTCACCTTTCAGTAATGAGGCGGTTGGTCTTTTAGAGAGATTAGGTGTACACCAATATAAAATAGGTTCTGGAGAGGTGAACAACTTTTTGATGCTTCAGAAAATTGCCAAAACGGGAAAGCCTGTAATTCTATCTTCTGGAATGAGCTCTTTTAATGAGCTGGATGATACTGTAAAGTTCTTAAAAGAAAAAAAAGTCGGGTATTCTATTTTGCAATGCACTACTGCGTATCCAACAAAACCTGAGGAATATGGGTTGAATGTTATAGCGGAATTGAAGGAAAGGTATAATGTACCTATAGGCTATTCAGATCATTCTGCGAAAGTAGAAACCTGCATTGCAGCTGCTGCTTTGGGAGCTTCAATTTTAGAATTTCATGCTGTTTTCTCCAGAAAGAGTTTTGGTCCCGATGCGACTTCTTCTCTGGAAATAGAGGAAATTAAAGCTTTAGTAAATGCTATTAAAAATATCGAATTAGCCAGGAGTAACCCTGTTGATAAAAGTGATAATTCAAAATTCGCCTCCCTAAAAGATATTTTTGAAAAGTCTCTGGCGGTGAATAGAGATCTAAAAGAAGGCCATGTTATTCAGTTTGAAGATCTGGAGGCAAAAAAGCCTAAAGGCTTTGGAATTCCTGCTTCCAGATTTGAGATGGTGATTGGTAAGAAGATTAAACAGGACTTAAAGCAGTGGGATTTTTTACAAGAGGAGGATTTGAAATAAAATATTTTATTATGCGAACCGTCCTTGCGAGTCCACCGCTGGTGGACGTGGCAATCTGCTGTAGTTGTCTCCTAACACGGTCGTGACTAAACTTTAAAGGATTGCTTCGCTTCGCTCGCAATGACGTCTTCGCATGGATGGTTTCTGAGATACATCACTTCCAATGACGTTCATAAACAAATTTCCTACTTTAGCAAAACTAACTGAGAACTAAAATGCCAAAACGAAAAATTTGTGTAGTAGTTACCGCCCGTCCATCTTATAGTCGAATAAAGTCTGCACTTACTGCAATTAACGCACATCCATCTTTGGAACTTCAGCTTGTTTTAGCAGGTTCTGCATTATTGGACAGGTATGGAAATGCTGCCGATTTCATTGAAAGAGATGGATTTAAAGCCGCTGCAAAGGTTTTTATGGTACTTGAAGGTGAAAACCCAACTACAATGGCGAAAACCACAGGAATAGGCGTTTTAGAACTTACCAATGTATTTTATAATCTTAAGCCGGACGCCGTGGTAACGATTGCAGACAGGTTTGAAACCATTGCTACTTCCATTGCTGCGGCTTATCAGAATATTCCCCTGGTTCATATCCAGGGCGGCGAAGTTACTGGCAGTATAGACGAGAAAGTAAGACACGCCAATACCAAACTAGCTGATCTGCATTTGGTTTCAAGTGCTGATGCCAGGGCAAGGGTAATCAAATTAGGTGAAAACCCGGAAAAAGTTATTAATACTGGTTGTCCTTCCATAGATTTGGTGAAAGAGATTTGTGCTGAAGAGACACTGAATTTTGATCCAATTGAAAAATACGGCGGTGTAGGAGAAGAATTCAATTGGAAAGATGGCTACGCCGTGGTAATGCAGCACCCGGTAACTACCGAGTATCAAAAATCCAGAGAGCATATTACTGAAACCCTTGAAGCTATTAATAAATTAAACTATCCTGTTTTTTGGTTTTGGCCAAATGTTGATGCCGGTTCCGATGGCACCTCTAATGGAATTAGAACTTTCAGGGAAATGGTTAAGCCAAAAAGCATGCATTTTTTTAAAAATATGGAACCATTGGATTTTCTGAGACTCCTAAAGCATTCAAGTGCCTTAATTGGAAATTCAAGTGCAGGGATAAGAGAATGTTCCTACCTGGGATTACCGGTAGTAAATATTGGAAATAGACAAAACCGAAGGTTACGAGGGAAGAACGTAAGAGATGTTTCGCCTCAAAGGGATGAAATTTATGATGCGGTGAAAGAGATTATTAACTATAATAAAATCCCAGGCTCTCATATTTATGGCAACGGAGAAGCCGGAAAGAAAATAGCAGAGATTTTGGCAAGTTCAGAACTCAGCTTTAATAAAACAATAAATTACTAATGAGGATTCTTGGAATTATACCTGCCAGGGGTGGAAGCAAGGGAATTCCTGGCAAGAATATAAAGGTTCTGGCAGGAAAACCACTTTTAGGATATACGATCGAGGCAGCTTTAGATTCAAAACTACTTACTCGATGTATCTTAAGTTCAGATTCTCAAAAGATTATAAATACTGGAAAACAGCTTGGGATAGAGGCACCTTTTATCAGGCCTTCTCAACTTGCCGAAGATAATACTCCCTCTCCTGATGTTGTAAAGCAGGCTTTGTCATATTTTGAAAATGCCAATGAGGATTATGATGCTGTTTGCCTCCTTCAGCCAACAACTCCTTTTAGAAAAAAAGGCTTAATAGATGAAGCTATCAAAGAATTTGAGTCAGGAAATCATGATTCTCTTATAAGCGTTCGGGAGGTTCCTCACGAATTCAATCCGCATTGGGTGTTTGAAGAGCAGAATGGAGCACTGCAAATCGCTACGGGGGAGAAGAATATTATTTCACGCCGGCAGGAATTGCCGAAGGCATTTCATAGAGATGGGGCTATATATTTAGTCAAAACAGATATTATACTCAAAGAAAATTCGCTTTACGGAGAGAATATTGGATTTATTGAAAATTCAGATACTGATTATGTGAATCTTGATACCGAAGCCGACTGGATGAAAGCGGAAAGTATACTAAAAAGCAGGTCTTAATGTGCGGCATAGCTGGAATTATATCTCCATTTGATCGTCAACGGGATCTGGAGCAAATGCTTGAATTACAAAAGCATCGTGGACCGGATAACACGGGGAAAGTTCATGATATTGGCTTTGCTTATCTTGGACATAACAGGCTTTCAATTATAGATTTAAACGATGCTTCAAATCAGCCATTTTCTGATAATTCAGGTAGATACCAATTAAGTTTTAATGGTGAAATTTATAATTACCTTGAACTGCGTGAAGAATTAAAACCATTCTACGAATTTAAAACTGAGTCTGATACGGAAGTTCTAATGGCTGCCTATATTAAATTCGGGCAAGATTTTCTGAATAAACTGAATGGGATGTTTTCTTTTGCGATATGGGATACAAAAGAAAAATCTTTATTTGCTGCCCGTGACAGGTTTGGAGTTAAGCCATTTTATTATTCCAAAAATGCTGAAGAATTTTTCTACGCTAGTGAGATCAAGAGTATAACCGGAATCCTCAGAAACAATGAACCATCCTTAAAAGTATGGGCAAATTACTTCGCGTACGGATCATATGGTCTTCCCAGTGAAACTTTTTATCAGCATATTTTCCAATTACCGGCGGGGCATTTTCTAAGCTTTAAGAATGGGGAGGTGAAAATTCAACAATGGTATGACTTCGTTGAGAATGTTCAGAAAGTTAAAGTTTATGATAATATTGAAGAAGCCAAAGCGAAATATCTTAGCCTCTTAAAGGACAGCATTTCGTTAAGGTTTAGAGCCGATGTAGAAGTTGGTTTTAATATAAGTGGAGGATTAGATAGCTCCCTTTTACTAGCTCTTGTGAATCAATATCAGGAGAAAGAAAAGATCAGTGCGTATACATTCTATTCAGATGATGAACGATATGATGAATTACCCTGGGTAAAAAAAATGATAAGGCAAACCGGAAATCCTTTATCAAAAATTCGACTTGATGTTAATGAAGTTAAAGAATTATCGAGAACCACAAGCATTATACAGGATGAACCATTTGGGGGATTTCCTACGATCGCTTATTCAAAAATATTCCGGCAGGCAAGACAGGATAATGTGTTGGTACTTCTAGATGGTCAGGGGATGGATGAGCAATGGGCTGGATACGATTATTACCGTGGTGGCGATCATTCCAATAATATTCAGGGACAAAGAAGGAATTTCTCTCCTTTTAAAATAAATTGTTTGAGTAAAGAATTATTGAAATTTGCCGAAAAACCAAATTATCCTAAGCCTTTTGATAATCAACTCCAAAACCTACAATATAGAGACCTCTTCTATACAAAAATTCCAAGAGCCCTAAGATTCAATGATAGAATATCTATGGCTGCAAGTACCGAACTCAGGGAGCCATTTCTTGATTACCGATTAGTAGAATTTGCCTTTGCTCAATCTGAAAATTTTAAGATTAAAGGGAGTATAAATAAATACCTTTTACGTGAACTCTTAAAAGAACTGGTACCTTTAGGGATTTCTTATGCACCAAAACGTCCCTTGCAAACACCTCAACGAGAATGGCTTGGTGACGAATTAAGTGTTTGGGTAGAAAAACAACTAAACAGAATAGCGGAAAGCCAATATGCTGATTGGTTTGATCCTGATGAACTGCAGAAGGAATGGCTAAAATATAAAGAAGGAGAGAGGCATAGTAGTTTTCACATCTGGCAATGGGTGAATGCAAGTTTTTTGCTTCACCAATAAACTAATCGCTTAGGCTTGTAGTTAATTTCTAATTATATTTGAACACGAATTTAGCCTAATATTAGTGTAAATGCTTATTCAAGAAAATGATTAAAAAAATGGATTCCGATAACACTTTAGGCTTGGTGATTACTGACGGGGTTGGTTTTCGGAACTTTTTTTTAAGCGGTTTTTTAGAAGAAATAAAGTCGAAATTTAAGCAAATAATTATTTTTTCTGCGCTTCCCAGCTCAGTTTTCAACAAATTTGATCTTTCCGGTTGTGTGTTGGTGCATCTGGAAGATTATCGTGAATCAGGTTTTAACTGGTTTTTTAGAAAAACCAAGGAGCTAGCGCATCTTAAGAAAAATGCTGGGAATAATTTTGGGTTTCAGGATAATCTAAGGGCAAATTATACTGAATCAAATTCAAGAAGGGGTAAACTTGTTAGATTCGCCTATAAGCTCAGCGAGCGTTTTAATTCTGAGGAATCAATAGAGAGGTTCTACAGGCTTCAACAAAAAAGTTTTGCAAATCATCGTTCAACTAAAAATTATAGAAAACTTCTAAGTCAGTATAAACCTGGTCTTCTTTTTTTTACTCATCAAAGACCTCCTTATATCGCACCACTTTTATACGCCGCGGAAAAAGAAAGAATAAAAACTTGTAGCTTTATTTTTAGCTGGGATAATCTTGCTTCTAAAGGAAGAATGGCGGGAAATTTTAATCATTATTTGGTATGGAGTGGGTTGATGAAAGATGAACTACTTCAGTTTTATAGTAGAATTTCAGAGAAACAGGTTCAAGTGGTGGGAACGCCACAGTTTGAACCTTATGTGATGCCAGAGTACAGTAGTAATAAAAATGAATTCCATAATAGGTTTCAACTGGATTCTGGAATGAAGACTATTTGCTTTAGTTGTGGTGATGTTTCAACCAGTGCAAACGATCCGTTATATATTGAAACTATAGCCGAGGCTTTAATAAAAAATGAAATTGAGGGAAATTTTAATTTTTTGGTAAGAACCTCCCCGGCAGAGGAACCTGAAAGATTTACTTATTTAAGAGAAAAATATCCTTTTATAAAGTGGAATTATCCCGCCTGGACCCAAAGCAGAAGTGATCATTCTGAAGCCTGGTCACAACGAATTCCCTCTACCAAAGATCTTAAAGACCTAAGGATGATTTTAGAATTTTCAGATATGGGTATTAATATGTGTTCTACGATGAGCCTGGATTTTATGGTATTCGATAAACCGGTTATAAATCCCGTTTTTGGAAATGAAAATAATGGACTTTATAATGATCAACGTTTTTTGAAATATGCTCACTATAAAAAAGTGATAGAAAGCGGTGCGGTTATAATAGCCAAAAATAAAATAGAATTAATAGCAGGAATAAATACATATTTAGAAAAACCAGGATTGCATTCCCGACAACGCAAATCTTTATTAAAACTGCAAATAGGTAAACCGCTTAAGAGAACTAGTGCAGAGATTGCCGCTTCACTAAAACAACTTTCCATAGCTTGAAAAGTTCAAAACACATAGCGGTAATTTGCAACTATGAACTAAAGCCGGAAAGGATTGGTGGAATGGATCGCTTCTTTATGGCCTACGACCGGGCTTGTAAAGAAAAAGGTTATGAGGTAGGCTGGTTTTTTAGTAACAGCCAGGTTCATTCTTTTTATAAAAATTTAAAGGTTTTTGTTTCTCAAGGAATTTCCGCAGAAGATATTTTTCTTGAATATTCAAAGGAGGGAAAGTTGTATGACATTGTAATTACTCATTTTGTTGCCTTATGTACACCATTTTTTCAGAAGTTAAAAAATGAACAGGAAGCTTATATAATCGCCGTAGATCATAATCCAAGACCTATTAATGGCTTTCCTATTAGAAAGAAACTGAGAAATAGGCTAAAGGGGCTATTATATGCTAGGTATATTGATTGTTTTGTGGGAGTATCAAAATATACCATTAATTGCATTCTAGAAGATTACGGCAGTCATTTAAAAAGGAAGACGGCACTTGTTTATAACGGAGTAAAAACTTCTTTATATGAAGAAAGAAAATCTGAAAATTTTGGAAAAATGGTCGTGGCTTCTCATTTAAGAGAATCAAAAGGGATTCAGGATCTCATTGAGGCTGTGAATTTGCTGCCTGAAGAGAATAAAGTCTTACTCCAGATTGATATATACGGGGAAGGTCCAATGCAAATGGAGTTAGAACATAAAGTGAAGTTATACCACCTGGAAAATCAAATCACTTTTAAGGGTAGTTCTTCTGAATTACCTCATCTGTTGGAAGGCTATTCTTATTTATTACAGCCTACCTATATGGAATGTTTTAGCCTATCTATATTAGAAGCTCTGGCGGCAAACGTACCGGTAATTACCACTCCGGTAGGAGGAAACCCTGAGATCATCAAAGAAGGAAAAAACGGATTTATTTTTAAAGCTGGAGATACACAAACCTTATCTTCTATTATAGACAAGGTTTTACAGAAGCAATATAAAATTGATAAGAAAGTAAACCTGTTAATTAAAGAGCAATTTACCCTGGAAAGAATGGTTGAAGAACATTTAAAATTGTTGCCATGCACATAGGATTTCTTACCCCTGAATATCCACACCTTAAATCTACATCGTCGGGCGGACTCGGAACAAGTATTAAAAACCTTGCATCTTCTCTTGTCGCCGAAAATATAAAAGTAAGTGTATTTGTCTATGGGCAAAAAACACCACTCAGATTTAAAGAGAACGATATTGAATTTCATTTTATAGAACAGCGAAAATATAAGTTTTTTGGATGGTACCTTTATAGGAAATATCTGCAAGCCTATCTAAATTCTACGATAACTAAAAATAAAATTGATCTTATAGAAGCACCAGACTGGACAGGAATTGCTGCCTTTATGAAGTTTCAATGTCCCTTGATCATTCGAATGAATGGATCTGATGCTTATTTCTGTGCTCTGGAAAGTAGGAAACAGAAATTTAAAAATCACTTTTTTGAAAATTCAGCATTAAAATCGGCAGATGCTCTTGTTTCGGTAAGTCGTTTCACTGCAGATAAAACCAGAGAAATATTTAAGCTTAAAGAGGATATAGAGGTTATTCCAAATAGTATTGAGGTAGATAAGTTCTTAAGAGCTGAACAAGTGGAAGTGAAAAATAAAAACAGGGTTTTGTATTTTGGGACTCTTATAAGAAAAAAGGGGGTGTTGGAACTCGCCGAAATTTTTAATGAAGTAATTAAAGCAAATCCAAAAGCAGAATTATTTCTTATTGGTAAAGATGTGGTAGATATTTTTGAAAACAAATCTACCCTGGAATTGTTCCAAAAAAGATTAAATGTTGAAGCTGTAAACCAGGTGAAATATTTTCCGGAAGTAAGTTATTCAGAGATCAAAGAACACATCTCCAGGGTAGCTGTAATCGTTCTGCCCAGTTTTGCAGAGGCTTTACCGATGACCTGGCTGGAAGCCATGGCCATGGAAAAACCATTAGTTACTTCAAATATTGGTTGGGCAAAAGAAGTGATGCTGGATGGAGAAACGGGATTTACGGAAAATCCTAAAGATCATAAAGCTTATGCCGAAAAAGTCCTTTATCTATTAAATAATCCTTATGAAGCGGCTGAAATGGGTAAGGCCGCTAGAGATAGAGTGAAAAAGAAATTTTCTACTGAGGTAGTGGTTAAAAGTAATTTAGCATTTTACAAGAAGGTCGTTGAAAATGGAAAAACATAAATGTTTGATTAAATGGAACTAAAGCAATATCAAACTAAAAATGGAGAGCATTTGCTCTATACAGGAGAACCTGATTTTAATCTTCTGGAAGAGCTCGTTTCCGGGCCTGGTGATCTATGGCATAGTTCTTTGAAACAAGGTTATCAAGATATTTTTCCTGAACTTGTTTATCAAACAGCTGTATTTTGGTTTTATTTGAACGATTTGCCCAACTTGAATTGTTCTGTGAATTGGAGGATTAACCCATATAGCTTTGTGGTTAGAAAAAAATGTTGGGAATTTTTTAATGGTTTTAGTGAGGAATATTGTTCGGCATCTACTGCTGCTCTCGATCTTGGTTATAGAATGTTAAGGTTTGGCGGTGCCGTTCCGCTATTTGTTGATGGACTTTTTTCCAGCGAAAAAAATGACCCTATCATTCCTGCAGAAGATCGTTATCTATTTTTTCTAAAAAATTTTAAAAACAGGCATAGTTGGTATATGTTTCTGAGAGAATCTCTAACTGCTCCAATAAAAGAATTTAGATCTTTTAATAAATCAAGAAGAAAAGAATTTAAAAAGCATAATCTTGTTAGTTTGCCTTCAAAGCCGCTCAATAATTTGATTGGTAAACCAACAGTAGATGTGATTATTCCTACCATGTTTCGCCAGGATTATATGGTGCAATTGCTGGAAGATTATAAAAATCAAACGTATTTACCCAAACGGGTTATTGTTGTTGATGCTACACCGAAAGAAGAAAGGGATATAAGTTTGTATAAAAAATCAGACTATCCTTTTGAATTGATAATCAAGTGGCAAAAATCTAAAGGAAGTTGTAAAGCCAGGAATGAGGCGATTGAACTGTGTAGATCGGATTATATAATTTTTGCAGATGATGATACACGAATCCTCCCTGATTTTGTTGAAAATCATCTTAGGTTTCTCCAAACTTATAAGGTTGATGGTTGTACTGGATTAGATATTCAAGCTTCAGATTATCGTCAGGATTTAGATGATTTGCGTAGAATTTTGAAAGGAAAAGGGAGAGAACGCTATAAGGCAGGGGCTGCTCAAACCTTTAATAATGCGAATTCTTGCGTAAAGCGGGAATGGGTAGAAGAAATTAAAGGAAATGATATTAATTTTGATGGAGGTTATGGAGAAGATGCTGACTTTGGTTTCAGGCTCATAAAAAATGGTATGCTATTAATGTTTAACCCTTATTCGATTAACTTACATCTTAAACCACCCTCAGGAGGATACAGATTTTGGGGTTTTCAATCTTCAGTTTTAGGAAAGAAACGAAAAAGACAGCCCTGGGAGCTGGATAAGCCAGTAGGTAAAATTAGACCTGTACCAAGCCCTACAATTCTTTATGGAATTTTAAAGCATTTTAAGCCAGATCAGGTGAAGGAATATAAAAGGCGTTATCTCTTTTTGTACCTTTCCAAAGATTTTAAAAAAACTCCATTGCGTTTTGTTATTCTGCCTTTTAAAACTCTACAGTTTAATAAAGCCATGTTTTATGCTCAAAACCTAATGAAAAGAGGGGAGCGCTTTTAATAGCATTTAATGAAATTCACCTTAATTATTTGCACTTATCACCGGGCAGAACCTTTGTTAACACTACTTAATTCAATAGTAGATCAGGAACTTTACCCAAATCAAATTCTTATTATTGATGGTTCTATAGATGATGAAACCCAAAGGAGACTTAAAGAACATTCTTTTAAAAACCTCGAATACTTTAAGGTTGATTCACAAAATAGAGGATTAACCAAACAAAGGAATTTCGGTATAGAAAGAGTAGCCACTTCCTCTCAAATAGTTTGCTTCCTCGATGATGATATTGTGCTTACTCCAACATATTTTCAAAACCTTTTAGATACTTATCGAAAATTTCCAGATGCCGTGGGAGTTGGAGGATATATTAAAAATGAAGTACAATGGATAAAAGATAAGGAGGTTTTAAAATTTGATGATTTTGAATATGATGGATTTACAAGAAAATTGGGAAGTAGGCACTTACTTAGAAAGAAGCTAGGCTTACAGCCAGATGTTCCACCTGGTTACATCCCGGATTTTTCAAATGGTTATGCCATTGGATTTTTACCGCCTACCGGAAAAAGCTATAAAGTAGAAAGTTTTATGGGAGGTGTGGCTTCCTACCGAAAAGTACTTTTTAATAGAATAAAATTTTCATCTTACTTTGAAGGCTATGGCCTTTACGAAGATATGGATTTTTGCCTGAGAGCTTCAAAAATAGGTCAGTTATACGTTAATACTGCAGCACAACTTTATCATCATCACAATGAATCTGGCCGTCCTAATCAATTTAAATACGGTAAAATGGTATTAAGGAATGGCTGGTATGTTTGGCGGGTGAAAGTTCCTTCACCGAGTTTAAAGTCGAAGATAAAATGGCACGCTACAGCTTTTTTGTTAACTTTAGTTCGATTCAGTAATGTCCTTAACACTTCACAAAGAAAAAAGGCTTTTACCGAGAGTCTGGGGCGAGTAGCAGGATGGTGGAGTTTACTCTGGAATAAACCGAAAAGTGATAAATGAGAAAATCTATAATTAAGTTTACCTTTATCGCATTTTGTTGTGGATTAATTATCCTTTTAATCTTTAATTATAGATATCCTTTTATTACTCCGGCAGTAGGAAATTGGTCAGTTGGCTATATGCAAACCCAAAAGCTGTTTCCCGCACCAAAATTGGACGAAAATAACATTTTTAGTTACAAAGAAATCGATGCTTTAATACCTGAAGATATTGATTATATAGCTGATCCCTTTTTTATTCAGGATAGCTCAAAATTTTATCTCTTTACCGAGTTAAAAGGAAGAGGGAATGCCAATATTGCTTTGTTCTCCTCAAAGGATGGAAATAATTATCAATACCTGGGAATAGTTCTGGATGAAGATTTTCATCTTTCTTATCCGCAAGTCTTTAAATATAAGCATGAATATTATATGCTTCCGGAAGCAAAAGGCTCTGGAAATGTTTTATTATATAAAGCTAAAAGATTTCCTATGGAATGGGAAATATCAGATACATTGCTTAAAGATACTTCCATAAAGGATCCTTCAATTTTATTGAGTGATGAGCTAAATCTAATTGTTGGAGTAAACGATAATCTTGAACAGCTTTTCTTTACCGCTGATTCTTTAGAAGGAAAATGGAAAGAACACCCAAATTATAAATCAAGATGGGGTAATGAGAGTAGACCTGGAGGTCGATTTTTTAAAGTAGATGAAGAATGGTATTTGCCAGTTCAAAACAGAGCACTGGGATATGGAACCGGTATTTCAATACATAAACTAAACAACAATTCCGGGCAATTAAACTTAAGTTTAGCTCACAAAATGTATCTGGGTCCACAACCAGAAATACTCTGGTTTAATCGGGGGATGCATCACCTTGATGTGCAGTCAAACGAAAAGGGATATTATATGGTGTACGATGGGGATAGAAACACAGATGGAGAAAAGGCTTTTCAATATAAACGGACTTTAAAATTTAATTTTATCGATCTTTATAATTACTTCAGAAACTGATTTTTTTTAAAATTTATGCTGAAAAAATTTAAAACAGATTTAGATAAATATAGGAGGTATAGCAATCGCTCTACGATTACCCTTTTTCTCACTCAGCAAGGTTTGTGGGCTTTGTTTGTATATCGCGTTAACAATTCAGTCTATAAAAAAAACTGGCCTAAACTCCCGAAGCGAGCTTTACTTTTAATAGGTCTTTTTTTTCAAAAACTGATGGAAATTATAACCGGTATCTCATTACCTTATTCAGCCGAGATAGGGTCGTCCTGTTATATTGGTCATTTTGGTGGAATTATAATAAACGCTAAAGCAATTATTGGTCGAAACTGCAATATTTCTCAGGGAGTCACTATAGGAGTCAGTGGAAGAGGCAATAATAGAGGAGTTCCCATAATTGGAGATAGTGTTTATATTGGAGTAAATGCTGTTTTAGCAGGAAAGATCGAAATAGGAGATCAGGTAGTGGTAGCAGCCAATTCACTAGTTACTAGGTCTGTTCCGTCAAAAAAAACAGTTATGGGCGTTCCTGCTGAAGTTGTATCCGAAAATACTTCAAACTTTTATATTTAATGAGGTTATTAGTGATATCAAGTGCCCCTGTTTTAGTTACAAAAGGTTTTAAGACTGCATATGCCCCCTATGTTAGAGAGATGGACATATGGTTTGATCAGGTTGAAGTTGCACGAATCGCAGCACCTGATACGTATCCATTTTCTTTAAAAACTATAGCCTTCAAAAGGCAGGATTTTATATTTAAAGCACTTCCATTTATGAAGTTTGAAGGATTAAAAGACTCAATTTTAAGTTCGTTGAGAATCCCTCAAATTTTTATAAAACTAGTAATAGAAATAAGGAAAAGTGACCACATCCATTTGCGCTGTCCCGGCAATATTAGTCTAATAGGATGTTTGCTTCAGGTCTTTTTTCCAAATAAGCCTAAGTCTGTAAAATATGCAGGAAATTGGGATCCCCAGGCTAAACAACCCTGGACTTACAGGTTTCAGAAATGGATTTTAAGCAATAGTTTCTTAAGTAGGAACATCAAGGTGCTGGTCTATGGGAACTGGCCGAATCAGTCAGGTAATATAATACCTTTTTTTACTGCGAGTTTTTCTGAAAAAGAAAGAGAATCTATTCCAAAGGATTTTAAACAGCCTTATAAATTTATTTTTACTGGCAACCTGGTGAATGGCAAGGGAGTTTTTGAAACTATTGACTTTATTGAAAGCCTTAAAAATAAGGGAATGATTTCAGAACTTGATATCTATGGTGACGGAATACTGGAAGATTCTTTAAGATCGTATATTCAAAAGCAAGAACTCCAAAATCTCGTAAAACTAAAAGGCCGTAAAAGTCTGGAAGAATTAAAGCAAGCTTATAAAAAAGCAGATTTTGTTGTTTTACTCTCAGATAGCGAGGGCTGGCCTAAAGCCCTGGCGGAAGGGATGTGGTATGGTTGTATTCCTATTGCAACCCGGGTTTCATGTGTGCCCTGGATGTTAAAAGCCCCCTCCGCCCCCGAAGGGGGAACTGGCGAAATTATACTTGCGAAAAGAGGGATTTTACTAAATAATATACATTCAATTAAATTTCAGAAAGGCCGTCAGTTCGAGTTTACCGACTCGAGTCGGGATGTATCGAGAACAGGTTTTTCTGAAAAAGAATTGTCAAAAATAATCAGCCTAATAGAAAATCCTGAAAAACTGAAGCAAATGTCTATTGCCGCCCAAGAATGGAGTCAGCAATATACTTTAGAAAAATTTGAAAAGGCAATTCAGAAAATTTTAGGAAAGCACACCCCACACCCCACACCCCATAACCGTGAACCAAGAACCGAGAACCCACAACCAAAAACCGGGAACCGAGAACTCACAACCGGCAACCGGCAACCGACGACCGATAACCCCAAACAACAAACTTTAAACAACAAACCGAAAACTGAGAACCCACAACTAAGGACTGAGAACCCACAACCCACCACGGATTACATCCATCGACAAAACCCAGACCGGGAACCATTAAGAGTACTGCAATTAATAGACAGTTTACGCCCCGGTGGTGCAGAACGAATGGCAGTAAATACTGCAAATTCATTAGAGTCATTCGTCAATGGATCGTTCTTATGTTGTACTCGGCAGGAAGGTTTGTTAAAAGAAGAATTAAAACCTGGAGTTGGTTATCTGTTCTTGAATAAAAAATCCAGTTTCGATCCAAAAGCGATTATAAAACTAACGAATTATATTCGTGAGCATAAAATTGACATTATTCATGCTCATGGAACCTCCTGGTTTTTGGGAGTTTTGATGAAGTTATCGAATGAAGTAAAAATTGTATGGCACGATCATTATGGCGAAAGTGAAAACCTGGAAGCTAGAAGTATAAAAGTTCTTAAGCCACTTTCAGGATATTTTGATGGAATTATATCTGTAAATAAAGGTCTAAAAAGATGGGCAAAGAAAACATTGAGGACTAAGTCAGTAATTCATTTAAATAATTTTATTGTTGAAAATGGAATAAAAAGGCCATCTCCTAGATTAAAGGGAGAAATTAACAGTTTTAAGATTATTTGTGTAGGGAATATAAGACCGCAAAAAGATCATCTTAATCTTTTGAGGGCTTTCGAAATAGCGGCGACTTCTAACCGGATGATTAGTTTACATTTAATAGGGGAAGATCCTGAAACTACATACTCTAAAGCTGTGCTGAAAGAAATTTCTTCATCTGCAGCCGCTGATAGAATCTTTTTCTACGGAACCCAAAAGAATATCTCTAAAATATTGGAGCAGGCAAACCTGGGAATTTTATCCTCTCGTTCAGAAGGTATGCCCTTGGCATTATTGGAATATGGAATGGCTGCTCTGCCGGTTGTATGCACGAATGTGGGCCACATTCCAGAAGTAGTTGGAAACGCCGGAATTTTGGTAGATAGGAATAATTCCGAGGAACTTGCTCAGGCAATTTTAAGTTTTGCCGAAAATAATGAACTTTGCTTACTTAAAGGAGCAGAACTAAAAAGTAAGATAAGTTCTCGATTTGGAGAAAATTCCTATAGATTAGATTTACTTAAATTCTACAATAGAATTAATTTTATCCAAGCGATATCTTATTGAAACAAGTGAGGAAATAAACAGGTTTTAGAATATTAAAACTTATTAATTGATTCTATACTGAGTGTATAAAAGGAAACCCTATTAAAAAGTTAGAATACATAAACTATCTAAAATTATTATTGCTTCATCTTTTGATAGCAGTGGTGGTATATATGTATAGACCGGCAGGCCAGTTTTTACTATTCGGTACGCTTGCGTTTTGGATATTTTATGTCATTTTAAAAGAAAATAAAAATAACGAGGCCCTAATGGCTGCGGCCTATATTTCAGGGGCAGAGGTTTTTTACCGTATGACCGGTTCTATGGTCTTCTATGAGACCGGTAAATATTCCGTCATTTTGTTCCTTCTCATTGGAATGTTTTTCAAGGGAACTTCTGTAAAAACAGTTTCGTATTGGTTTTATCTTCTTATTCTCTTTCCTGGGGTAGTTGTCGCTTCATTTACCTTAGATTATGATGTGGTTTTTAGAAAGGCTGTAGCCTTCAATCTCAGCGGCCCGGTGACTTTAGGAGTGTCAGCATTATACTGCTATTATAAAAAGATAACTAAAACTCAGTTTAATTATGTTTTGTTAATGCTCTTACTTCCGCTAATAGCAAATATGATCTATTTGTTTTTATATACACCCAGTGTTGGAGAAGCCTTAATGAGTGGAACAAACTCTAATTATGCGACTTCGGGTGGCTATGGGCCTAACCAAATTTCAACAGTGATGGGAATGGGAGCAATCATTCTATTCACCAGATTTTTTCTGATAAAGAATAAAACTATCAACTTAATAGATATTGGATTATTAGCCTTAATGAGTTATCGTGCCATTATAACTTTCTCGAGGGGAGGAGTCCTAACTGCCATTATTTGTATTTTGGCCTTTATTGCCGTCTATTTTTACAAACAGGACAGTAAGGAACAGAGTAAGATTGTGTTTAAAATGGGGCTCTTTGGTGTTATAGGAATTATGATATGGTTGTTTACTGCTGTTAAAACTGAAAGTCTCATTGTAAATAGATATACCAATAGAGATGCAGCCGGAAGACTTGAAGATGATATCACCACAGGAAGAGCAGAACTTATTATTACTGAACTACAGGGGTTTTATTATAATCCCGTAATTGGTATCGGCGTTGGAAAGGGAAAAGGAATGCGAAGTGAAATGACCGGAACTGCTACTGCCTCTCATAATGAAATTAGCAGATTATTATCAGAACATGGTCTTTTGGGACTGGTTGCTATTCTAATTCTTATCTTAGTCCCTATAATTTTCTGGACAAAGTTTAAGAACAATTATTATTTTTTGGCGTTCTTAGCATTTTGGTTTTTAACCATAAATCATTCGGCGATGCGAATTGCCCTACCGGGCTTTGTTTATGGATTGGCCTTATTATATATAGTAGATGACAAAAAGCATCCTGTACATAGGAAACGACTTACAGATTAACAGCTTTACGGCAACCTATATCTCTTTCTTTAGCAAAATGTTGCGGAAGGAAGGATATAAGGTGAAAACGGCTTCTACCCGAAGTAACAAAGGTCTGCGGTTAATCGAAATGCTTGGACTCATTGTGCGCTATCATAAAACTACCGATGTTGTGCTGATCGATACTTATGGGGCGATGAACTTTTACTACGCTTATCTGGTGGCTAAAACCTGCCAGGCTTACAATTTAGACTATATACCAATTCTACACGGTGGAAACCTTCCCGAACGCTTACACGCTTCCAAAAAATATAGTAAGAGTCTCTTTGGAAAAGCGAAAATCAATATAGCGCCTTCTAAATTTTTGTACGATATTTTTAAGGCTGAAGGTTTTAATAATACCAGGATTATTCCCAATGCGATTCAAATGGAGAATTATCCGTTTAAAAAGAGAGAAAATTTTGCACCTAAATTATTATGGGTAAGAAGGTTTCAAAAAAGATACAATCCGGTGATGGCTTTGGAGGTTTTATTGTTGCTGAAGAAGGATTATCCGAATGCTGAATTATGTATGGTTGGGCCCGATAAAGATGGGACTATGAGAACCTGTAAAAAAATCGCGGTCAAACACCAACTCAACCTGAAATTCACGGGGAAATTAAAGAAAAAAGACTGGGCTAAACTTTCTAAAAACTACGATTTCTTTATCAATACTACCAATATAGATAATACTCCCATTAGCGTTATTGAAGCCATGAGCCTTGGATTAGCGGTAGTTTCTACCAATGTAGGCGGGATGCCAATGCTTATTGAAAATAATACAGATGGAGTGTTGGTGCCGGTTAATAATGCTAAAGCTATGGCTTCAGAAATTGACCAACTGATTAAGAAGCCGGAAGAAGCAAAAGTGATTACTAAAAATGCCCGCGATAAAGTGGAAGCTTTTGCCTGGGAAAAAGTAAAAGCTGATTGGAATGGGGTTTTAAACTCATGAAAAATCTGCTTTATATCGGCAATGAACTGGAGCTGCGAGGTGGTGCTCCCACATCCATAGATAGTTTAACCCCATTATTAAAGAAAGAAGGTTTCGAGGTGAAAACTTCATCTGCGAAAGAAAATCAGTTGCTGAGGTTATCTGAGATGATGATTTCAATAATTAGAAATAAATCCTGGGCAGATGTTGTGCTTATCGATACCTATAGCACCCGGAATTTTTGGTATGCCTTACTCACGGCAGAACTTTGCAATAAATTGAATCTGGATTATATTCTTTTGCTCCACGGAGGAGGTCTCCCTGGGAGATTAAAAAATACTCCAAAATTATCAGCTTCTTTATTTAAAAAAGCAAAACTGAATATAGCCCCTTCGCGTTACCTATTTAAAGAATTTCAACAAGCAGGATTTAAAAATATTGAATATATACCGAATTCCATCTTTCTAAAAGATTATTCCTTTAAGATCAGAAATGTTATAAAACCAAAATTATTATGGGTGCGTGCCTTTGCTAAAATTTATAACCCAATTTTGGCGATAAAGGTGTTGGAGGAATTATTAAAAGAATATCCCAAGGCAGAACTTTGTATGGTGGGACCCGAAAAGGATGAATCTTTTAAAGAATGTTTTAAATATGCTGAAAGTAATAAATTGCCGGTAAAGTTTACCGGAAAACTAACTAAGCAGGAATGGATTGATCTTTCAAAAGAATATGATATTTTTCTCAATACTACGAATGTTGATAACACCCCGGTAAGTTTAATTGAAGCAATGGCTTTAGGCTTCCCAATTATTTCCACCAATGTTGGTGGAATTCCTTACTTAATCAAAGATCAAAAAACCGGCTTGTTAGTCCCGGCGAAAAACAAATCGGCAATGGTGCATGCAATTGGCACTTTATTAAAGAACCAGAATTTAGCAGAAAGCTTAAGTCAGAACGCTCGCAACCAGTCGGAAAAATTTGATTGGGAAATTGTGAAAAATGAGTGGAAGGAAGTTTTACTCGGTTAATTTTATTTTATACTCGGCATTACGAGCGACATTGAGCGTGGTAATCTTTTTAATGAGAGGTTCCTCAGTTGAAAAGATTGCTTCAGACGTACCGTCTTCGCAGTGACGGAGTTTTTGAAAATTTAGTATGAAATATACATTTGCTCTGTCTTTTGATTTCAAAAAAAAGCTCTCTGAAAAGTTAATAAAAGGCTTCATCCTGAACTTGTTTCAGAGCCTGCGCTGAAATTTATTCGGAGATCTAAGTAGTTTTACGGTAATAACAAGTTAGAAGCTGATGCAAGTTCAGCTTTACGAAACCAGGTCTTTTCCAGAAAGTATCTGATTTTTTCAGCACAGCGTAAAAGTTGGAGGTTTCTTCATTTAAAGCAAAAGATATTTGTGTATTCGTGGCTAAAAAGCGTATGATTCATTTTACTCCATTAAAAGTTGCGGAAATCAAAAAAATTCTATCTTTATCCCGTAAGCAGGTAATTCATGTCTCAACGACCCCTTGTACATTTTGAAATCTCTGAGCGCAAGGTCTTGCTGCGTTTGTTAGACTCTCTGTGTATTCTAACCAGCCTTAGTCTCGTAGGAATTATCTTTGAATTTGATTACTTTCGGGTAGATTCTCAAAATTGGTATTGGACGCTGGTTTTACTCCTTTATTTTAATCTTTTTGCAAGTATTTTTGAACTTTACGATCTGCAAAAAGCTTCAAAATTTGATAGTGTATTACAAAATTCCATATTGAGTGCCGGAGCGACTGTGCTATTCTATATGCTTACGCCTATTTTAACTCCAAGTCTTCCTGAAAATAGGCTGCAAATTCTCTTTTTCTTTCTGGCCATTTTAATACCCCTGCTTTTATGGCGCTTTATCTACATCACTTTAATTTCTTCTCCGCGATTTTATAAACGTGTGCTGGTAGTGGGGAATTCTTTTGACATTAATCTTATTAGCTCCGATCTTCAAAAATCTGATCCTAATTATATGGTTGTTGGTTATATTAAGACGGAAGACCGAATACAGTCGGAAATTGATAAAGACAAATTAATAAGATTTGAGATCAAAGATATCAGGGAAGCGATAAAAGAGCACCATATCAACGAAATTGTGGTAGCTAGCGGATATAAAAAAGGTTTAATGTTATCATTGTATAATCAATTGAGTTATTTACTGAAGGCAGGTTTTCCTATTAAAGATTATACACAGGTTTATGAGGAAGTAACTCAGAGAATTCCGGTGCAGCACGTAGATAAAGATTTCTATAGATATTTTCCTTTTAGCCGAAGCAACCAGAATAAATTCTACCAGGTTTTCTTTAGAATATTTGATGTGATTATCGCGTGTGTGGGGTTAGTATTTTTTATTCTAATACTTCCCGGCTTATTAGTAGCAAACTTGGTGGGAAACCGTGGATCGCTTTTTTATCGGCAGGAAAGAATAGGTAAATACGGTGAGGTTTTCAGGATTTTGAAATTGAGAACTATGGTAAAGGATGCAGAGCTAAACGGACCGCAATATGCCGAAAAGAATGATCTACGAACTACTCGTTTCGGAAAGTTCTTAAGAAGGTCAAGAATTGATGAAATTCCGCAGTTTTATAATGTTTTAAAAGGAGATATGAGCCTAATAGGACCAAGACCTGAAAGACCTGTTTTTGTTAATGAATTATCAAAGGTGATTCCTTTTTATGAGACCCGTCATGTCATAAAACCCGGACTAACAGGTTGGGCCCAGGTAAAAGCAGATTATGGAAATGGGCAGGCCGATAGTCTTGTAAAACTGCAATACGATCTTTATTATATAAAACACCGTGGCATTTTTTTAGATCTTAATATCATTTTAAAAACTCTTAGTACCGTAATTTTCTTCCGGGGTCAGTAATTCAGTTGTCAGTGAGCAGTATTTTATAATGCTCTATATAGATTAAATTCCAGGTCGGTTGCGCTTATACTTCACCACTGCAAATAAGAAAATAAATAAAGCCAGGAACTGCGCGATTCTTGCTAGATAATCTCCGTGCTTTACATAAAAAGTTTTCTCTGAATTCAGGTGAATATCGGACTTTATACTTCCCTGTTTTTCATAGCCTAAACTTTTAGTCACTTCACCTTTTTGATTTATAAAAGCTGAAATACCTGTATTGGCGCTTCGCACAACATCTCGCCTGGATTCAATGGCACGTAATTTTGCATAGCTGAGGTGTTGCTGGTGGCCTTGCGTATTTCCCCACCAGGCATCGTTGGTAATTATGCTAAGAAAATCGGCATCATTTTCTACGTAGCCCGTTACATATTCTCCGTAAACCGATTCGTAGCAAATAATTGGTCCTGTAAATGACTGATTATTTAAAGCAAAAGCTTCGCGGTCTTCCTGTGTGGTTTTCATAGCAACGGTTCCGCCAAGATCGATCATTACATCTCCTAGAATGGGCTTTAGTATATCCTGGTATGGAAAGTTTTCTACGCCAACCACTAGTTTGGATTTGTGATATAACTGCGGAATATCTTCAGCATTCATTAAAAATGCCGAATTATAATCGTCGTACCAATCCATAGGGCCTATTTGATTACTTTGCTCTCTAACTTTCGCCGGGTCATTGAATCTCTCGTAAAAGGAAATTCCGCTAAGGAAATTGGCTTGCGGATATTTATTGATAAGTTGTCTGGAGAAGAACGCCGCTTCAGATTGTTCAAAATTTGATAATACCGTGCCGTCAGCAAAAACGGTTTCCGGAGCCACAATTAGTTGAGTGCTGTCACTAACTTTTTCTTCACTTAATTTCAGTAATAATTCTCCAATTCGGGTGTCAGTGGTATTATATTTTTCGGTGTACGGATTAATATTGGGTTGTAGAATAACCACTTCCATCGTTTCTCCTTTTTCCTCCACCTGGCTCAATAATAGGTATGAAATCCCTATCGGAATTAAAACGAGTAAACTCAACTTGAAAATTCCGCGGTAAATTAAGTTTTTGTCTTTGAATTCTTTATAAAGCAGTACGGCTTTTAAAACCGCAATATTACCCAGCCACACCCAAAGTGTTCCGCCAAAAGTGCCGGTGTATTCATACCATTGTACCCAGTTTTGAAATTCAGAAAAAGCATTACCAAGATTTAGCCAGGGCCAGGAAAATTCCCAGGCGAGATGTAGTTTCTCAAAAACCATCCAAATACTAATTAAAAATGCTGAAGCTGCACTAAATCCGGTTCGTTTGGCTACAATGTGGTACAGCATAAAGACCAATGCCATAAGCAGGGAATTCACCAAAATAGCGAAGGCACCGCCAAAAGCTGTTGAGAAATAAATCCAGTAGGTAGTTATAAGATTCCAAAGGAAGAAACTCAGGTATGCCAGTCCAAAAGCCTTCCATTTTATAAACTTTTTTTCAGAATTTCTAACTTTAAATTCGGCATATAATAACGGAACAAATGCAAAAAATAAAAGTAGGGGAAAGCCATAAGTTGGCCAGGCTAATGCTAACAAAAGTCCGCTTGATATCGCGTAAATAAGATTCTTCATACAGGGAAATTCTGCTCAAAAATAGCAAACTATTATTTTTTATAGGTGTTTAGATAATTTCTTTGAAGTTAAAGCTTTTGTAATTGTTCTTTCTGAAATTAAAAAAACTTGTAGAAACAGGTTGCAATTGCTTAGTTTAGTAATTTAGAAAACCAATCTATGAGTAAAAAAAGACATATTCCGAATATTATTACGCTTTTAAATCTTCTCTGCGGAACTATCGCAGTAATTTTTGCCGTCCAAGGAAGTCTCATTATGGCTGCAATATTTGTTGCTGGTGGGATCTTTTTCGATTTCTTTGATGGTTTGGCTGCCCGAAGCCTAAATGTAGCCGGAGAACTTGGGCTGCAGTTAGATTCCCTGGCCGATGTGGTGACCAGTGGTGTGGTGCCGGGAATTGTAATGTATCAGTTGTTAGATAATGCACTTCCGGGAAATTCGGGTGTAGAAAATACCGGTTGGGAAGTTGACCCGGGCTGGTGGGATTGGAATTTTAATACGCTTGCTTTAATTGGGTTATTGATTAGTTTAGCTTCAGCCTATAGATTGGCAAAATTTAATGTGGACGATCGCCAAACCGATTCGTTTATAGGCGTTCCCACGCCGGCCAATGCACTTTTGATTTTAAGTTTTCCGCTTATTCTCACTTACCAACCTGATAGTTTTATAACCGGCTTACTTTTAAACGAGTGGTTTTTGATTGGTCTTACTTTTTTAAGTTGTTATCTTTTAAATGCGGAAATAAAACTATTCGCACTTAAATTTAAAAATTGGGGCTTTGCCGATAATAAATTGAGATACTTCTTCCTGCTTTTATGCCTGGCGCTTATCCTGGTGTTCCAGTTTGTAGCTGTGCCGCTTATTATTTTGAGCTATGTGCTTTTGTCGGTAATTTTCCCAAAGAAAGAGCACGTGTAAGAGAAAAATAAAAACCTCACAAATTTTTCGAATCTGTGAGGTTTAAGATTATTATCTTATTCTTAAAGAAGGTATAGTTTTATAATATATTATTGATGAGTTTGTGTCGTCACCCTGAACTTGTTTCAGAGCCTGTCCCGATTTTTTCGGGGGTCTAGGTTGTTAGATGCTGAAACTAGTTCAGCATAACGTTTTCGACGGTTCGGGTTGGCTTCAGAGAATACCTCAATTTGTATTAGATTCCCGAAAAAAATCGAGATAAAGTCTGAAACAAGTATAGCATGACGTGCTCTTCTACGCTTAGTTATCTAAACAACTTCTTTTTCCTTAACTCAAAATTCTGTCCCAGGTAAACCTTTCGTACCATTTCGTCTTCTGCGAGTTCTTCCGGTTGCCCATGTTTTAGGATACTTCCTTCAAACATCAGGTAAGTCCTGTCAGTAATAGCAAGGGTTTCCTGCACGTTGTGATCGGTGATAAGAATACCGATGTTTTTGTCTTTTAATTGCGCAACAATTCTTTGAATATCTTCCACCGCCACGGGGTCTACACCTGCAAAAGGTTCATCCAGCAGAATAAAATTAGGGTCTGTTGCCAGTGCACGGGCAATTTCTGTACGTCTTCTTTCGCCACCACTTAAAAGATCACCCCGGTTTTTGCGAATATGGCCTAGCCCAAATTCCTCGATAAGGGTTTCCATTTTCTCGTGGCGTTCTTCTTTAGAAAGATCGGTGAGTTCCAGTACACTCATAATATTATCTTCAATACTGAGTTTCCTAAAAACTGAAGCTTCCTGAGCAAGGTACCCAATTCCATATTGAGCCCTTTTATACATTGGAAATTTGGTAATATTCTCTTTGTCTAAAACTATCTTACCGGAATTTGGTTTAATAAGCCCTACGATCATATAAAAAGAAGTGGTTTTCCCGGCACCATTTGGCCCAAGTAATCCAACGATCTCTCCCTGGTTTACTTCCAGCGAGATCCCTTTTACAACTTTTTTTCCTTTGTAGGCTTTAACTAAATTCTCGGCGCGTAATTTCATTTTAAAAAGACATTTAAGACCTAAAGTACATTTTTTATGCCAGCCTATTCCTGATGTGCGGTTTCCAGAGCTTCCCAGTATTCATGAGCTCTTCTAAGGTGAGGAATAACAATCGTTCCCCCAATCAAAGTCCCAATACTTAGCGTTTCCATTACCTGTTCCCGGCTTAAACCTTCTTTAAAACTGGATTCTAAATGGTATTTTACGCAATCATCACAACGTAGAACAAGCGAGGCTACAAGACCTAGTAATTCTTTTGTTTTTTTATCTACAGCACCTTCAGAAAAGGCGTTGGTATCTAAATTGAAAATCCTTTTAAGAACTTTATTGTTCTCTCCCAGAATTTTATCATTCATCTGCTGACGGTAAGCATTGAATTCGTCAACTTTATTGATCATAGCTATTTTTTATTAATTTTTCTTAGTTCTTGTTTGTAGATCACTTTTGAAATAAGAATACTTACTTCGTAAAGTATCAATACCGGAATGGCCACAATTATTTGGCTAACAATATCCGGAGGAGTTATTACAGCTGATAGAATTAGTACTATTACCAACGCATATTTTCGATATTTTTTTAAGAATTGCGGAGTTACTACGCCAACTCTGGTTAGGAAGTAAATTACTATAGGTAATTCAAAAATAAGTCCGCTGGCAAGCACTGAGGCTCTAACCAGGCCAATATAACTACTCAGGTCAAAATCGTTAAAAACGGCTTCACTAACCTGGTATTTTCCGAGGAAATTTATTGATAAAGGAGTTACTACGTAATATCCGAAAACTACTCCAATAAAAAACAGGAACGAGGTTATGAAAATAAATCCTTTTGCGTGCTTACGTTCGTTATCATGCATTGCAGGCGACACAAACTGCCAAAACTGGTAAATTACATAAGGAAATGCAATTATAAAACCGGCCGTAATTGAAGTCCAAACGTGGGCAGAGAATTGCCCGCCCATAGTTCTACTTTGAATTCTAAAAGGCATTTCGTCAAAACAAAATCCGGCATCAAGGCCAAGTGAAGAAGATATCTTACAAAGCATATCGTAAGAAAAGAAATCGCCTCTACTAGGGCCAAAAAGTAATACGTCAAAGATGAATCCTTTTAAAAGAAAGGCTATAGAGCCGGCTACAACTATTGCGATAACCGCACGTATTAAGTGCCATCTTAAATCTTCTAAATGGTCCAAAAAGGACATCTCTGGTTCAGGGGTGCCAATTTGCTTCATTATAAAATTCCTTCTCGAATTAGGTTATGGATATGTACGACACCCGAATAGGTTTGGTTTTCCAATGCCAGTAATTGGGAGATCTTATTCTCTTCCAGCATTTCTAAAGCATCAACCGCCAGGGCATCCTGGTCTATAGTTTTTGGTGCGGGGCTCATTATATCTCTTGCAGTAAGATCTTTAAATTCGGTGTTGTTTTTAAGCATACGCCTTATATCACCATCGGTAATTATACCTATAATTTTATCGTTTTCAATTACAGCGGCTACACCAAGCATTTTTTCTGAAATCTCAATAATTGCATCAGTAACCGAAGTTTCTGGAGCAACCTGTGGTTTCATATTTTGGGCGGTAATATCGCTAACGCGTAAATATAGCTTTTTCCCAAGGGAGCCACCGGGATGATATTTCGCAAAATCTTTCCTTGAAAAACCTTTCAGCTTTAAAAGGCAAATAGCAAGTGCATCTCCCATAACCATTTGCGCGGTTGTACTTGTTGTAGGTGCAAGGTTATTTGGGCAGGCTTCTTTTTCAACAAAAGAATTTAAAACATAATCAGATTCCTTTCCTAGGAAAGAATCTCTATCGGCTGTAATTCCTACAAGCAGGTTTTTGAAATCTTTAATATAAGGCACCAGCACTTTAATTTCGGGACTATTCCCGCTTTTGGAAATACAAATTACCACATCGTCTTTTTGTATGGTTCCAAGATCGCCATGAATAGCATCTGCAGCGTGCATAAAAATTGCGGGAGTACCTGTAGAATTAAGTGTAGCAACTATTTTAGTGGCAATAACGGCACTTTTTCCAATGCCTGTAACAATTACCCTTCCTTTAGCTTTATAAATGTGTTCTACAGCTTCAGCGAACTCACTATCAATAAAATTTTCCAGGTTTGCAATTGCTTTGGCTTCAATGGAAATGGTTTCTTTAGCTGCGGTAAGAATTTTTTCCTTCAGTTTCAAATTTTGATAAAATTAAGGATTGTGAGTTTAAAGAAATATGTATCTTTAGTTATGCAAATGTATGTAAAATTGTAACACAATTGAATGAGTTTGACGGAAATTGATTTACACCAACAGCTAAAGAAGTACTTTGGGTTTAGCCAATTCAAAGGACTTCAGGAAGAGGTGATTACCAGTATTGTAAAAGGAAATAATTCTTTTGTGGTAATGCCTACCGGAGGAGGGAAATCCCTATGTTACCAACTCCCTGCGTTGATTGAAGAAGGAACGGCAATTGTGGTTTCGCCCCTAATAGCTTTAATGAAGAACCAGGTAGATGCTATACGTAGTATTTCTGAAGAGCATGGCGTAGCCCATGTGCTAAATTCTTCCCTTAACAAAACCGAGGTTAGACAGGTTAAAGCAGACATAGAAAGTGGCGTTTGTAAACTGCTTTATGTAGCTCCCGAATCGCTTACCAAAGAAGATCATGTTGAGTTTTTAAAACAACAAAAGATATCTTTTCTAGCTATAGACGAGGCGCATTGTATTAGTGAGTGGGGACACGATTTTAGACCCGAATACCGGAATTTGCGAAGCATTATAAAGCGAATAGGAGATAATATTCCAATTATTGCGCTTACTGCAACGGCAACACCCAAAGTACAGGAAGATATTTTAAAGAATTTGGGAATTCCCGATGCAAATACCTTTAAAGCCAGTTTTAACCGACCTAATTTATACTACGAGGTGCGGCCCAAAACTAAAAATGTTGATGCCGATATTATTCGTTTTATTAAACAGAATAGTGGGAAATCTGGGATTATCTATTGTTTAAGTAGAAAAAAGGTTGAAGAACTTGCCCAGACTTTACAGGTAAACGGAATTAACGCCGTGCCTTATCACGCAGGGTTAGACGCAAAGAAGCGCAGCAAACATCAGGATCAATTTCTTATGGAAGAAATTGATGTGGTTGTGGCTACCATAGCCTTTGGGATGGGAATAGACAAACCAGATGTTCGGTTTGTAATTCACCACGATATTCCAAAAAGTATAGAAAGTTATTACCAGGAAACGGGCCGTGCAGGTAGAGACGGCGGGGAAGGGCATTGTCTTGCCTTTTATTCTTATAAAGATATAGAAAAGCTCGAAAAATTTATGAGCGGAAAACCTGTTGCCGAGCAGGAAATAGGTCACGCCCTTTTGCAGGAAGTAGTGGCTTATGCAGAAACTTCAATTTCCCGTAGAAAATTTATTTTGCATTATTTTGGAGAAGAATTTGACGGGGAAACCGGTGAAGGCGCGTCTATGGACGATAATGTTAGAAATCCTAAAAAACAACACGAAGCAGGAGGCGAGGTAGAATTGCTGTTGAAAACAGTTAAGGAAACCAAGCAGCTTTATAAGTCTAAAGAAGTGGTGAAAACGCTTATAGGGAAATCTAACGCGGTTATTTTATCACATAAAACCGATACGCATCCTTTATTCGGAAAAGGGAAAGACCGGGATGGAAAATATTGGATGGCTTTAATCAGGCAGGTGCTGGTTGCAGGATATTTAAAGAAAGATATTGAAACCTATGGCGTGATAAAACTTACCGCTAAAGGAGAAGATTTTTTAAAGAATCCTACATCTTTTATGATGACCGACGACCATATTTTTGACAGTACTACAGAAGCTGTTTCTACTGCAAGCCAATCTAGTGGTGGCGGGGTAGATAAAACGCTGGTAAAAATGTTAAAGGATCTTAGAAAAAAAGTTGCTGTAAAAAATGAGGTTCCACCATTTGTGGTATTTCAGGATCCTTCGCTCGAAGATATGGCGATTAAATACCCGGTGAATATCGAAGAACTCACTAATATTTTTGGGGTAGGAGAGAACAAAGCCAAAAAATTCGGTAAAGAATTTTTGGATCTAATTCAGCGCTATGTTGATGAAAATGAGATTGTACGGCCAGATGATCTGGTGGTGAAATCTACCGGCGCCAATTCGGCTTTAAAATTATATATTATCCAGAATGTAGATAGAAAACTACCTTTAGATGATATCGCTTCTGCCAAGGGCATTGAGATGAAAGAATTTATAAAGGAAATGGAAGCCATTGTTTACAGCGGAACCAAGCTGAATATAAATTACTGGATAGACGATATATTAGACGAAGACCAGCAGGAAGAAATTCACGAATATTTTTTGGAAGCTGATACCGATAAAATTGATGAAGCTATTAAAGAATTTGATGGTGATTATGACGATGAAGAACTTCGGTTATATCGCATTAAATTTATTAGCGAAGTAGCGAATTAATGGGTGAAGGTACAGAGGCGTTTCATTAACCTTTAGAATCGTCATCCTGAACTTGTTTCAGGATCTAAAAC
>Ga0098069_100219_pt1 | contig 31874 bp, 17 predicted proteins | sample 27_taG_FD_92584 | JGI IMG/M metagenome (GOLD analysis project Ga0098069, IMG submission 92584) | Marine viral communities from Cariaco Basin, Caribbean Sea - 27_WHOI_OMZ | ecosystem: Environmental > Aquatic > Marine > Oceanic | place: Caribbean Sea: Cariaco Basin | collected 2014-11-09
CCAACTTCTTTTGCAACGGGCGACTACTTTTTGGGAGGCACCCAGGATAACGGAACCCTGCTGATTGAAAGAGGAAACCCCACTTCTATAGGAATATTGGGTGGCGATGGCGCTCATTCCTTTTTTGACCAGGTAGACACCGAATACCTCATAGCCAATTTGGTATACAACGACCTTATTATTCTTTACAATTACGACAAAGATGGTTTTGCGCTTATTGCCAATAATGAGAACAGGGACGGATTTTTCATAAACCCTCAAGCCCTTGATTCCAATTTGGATATCCTGTTCTCAAACGGACCTGAAGGCGTGCTTTACAGGTATGATAAGCTTACCCAACTTCCGCTTCTTGACGATGACGGCATTCAACAGGACTCTCCCGTTGCACCAAGAGTTTCGCTTAAAAATGGCATTTTAGACAGTTCAATAAGTGCCCTCACGGTTTCCCCTTTTTCAACCCAAAGCAGTACGGTGCTGCTGGGGCTTACCAACTCCAAACTCCTTAAAGTGGAGAATGCCCACGGCGCTCCCGAAAATGCCACCTGGAAAGAGATCACCGGACCCGGATTCATTGGAAGTATTTCGGATGTGGAATACGGCGAAACTGAAGATGAAATTTACGTAAGCTTTTACAATTACGGCGTAAAAAGCATATGGTATACTTCAAATGCCGGTGCAGCTAACCCCACCTGGACAAGTAAGGAAGGTAATCTTCCCGATCTTCCCGTACTTTCCATTCTTCACAACCCGCTTAACAAAGACGAGGTAATTATTGGCACTGAACTCGGAGTTTGGGCCACCGAAAATTTCACCAGCAGCCAACCCGTCTGGGCACAGTCTTATAATGGAATGAGCGATGTGAAAGTGACCGACCTGGATCTCAAAAAGGGCAATAATGTTGTCTATGCTGCGTCTTACGGGCGCGGAATCTTTTCAGGTCAATTCAAAACGGCCAAAGAAGAAGCTGAGGAACGCGGAGAAGTTGTAGTTGAAGAGAACCTGATTGTGGTAGATCCCACTGTCTCTGGCGGAAATTTTCAGATTGTATCGGGAGAGGACATAGCAGATATGGAAGCTTACGTCTACAATCTTCAGGGTAAACTGATCCAGGTTGTAAAGCAGCCACTTACAGCCAATGAACCCATTGATGTTAATCTTGTGACTGAAGCTTCAGGAGTATACCTGTTTAAGATCACGGGTGCCGGAAAAACACAGGTTCAGAAAGTAATTAAAGTTAAGGACCTGGAGTAACTGTTAAAAAGAATACACCACTCCCACTCCCAGTAACTGCTTGAACTGGACTTTTGGGCCGCCGGTCTCGAGTTCCCCATCGCCGTCTAGATCCTGCTTGAACTTTACGTCATCGTCATATTTTAGATGAGAGCCCACGTTGGCCTTCACGTAATCGTTCACCTGCAGGTCGAGATTGAGTTCCCAGTCAACATCTATATTTCCGAACTGGTTGAGATAATCGGAATATAAGCGCAGACTGTTATTGAGGTCTATATTGTCAAAGATCTTCTTCGAAAATGCACTGCTCACCAGGAAGCCCAGCTGCGTTCTCACTTTTTCCCCTTCGTCAATGATATTTCCCTCCTCATCTCTCACAGCCGGCGAAACCCCGAACATCCCTTCATTTGCCAGCCGTTGGTCTAACACAAAAGTCGATTTTTGGGTAACCGGAGAGATATACACGGTAAGGTCTTCTTTTGGGGAAGAATATTCACTTCCTACCCCTACAAAAGCATAACCCGGGGCCATAAATTTAGAAATTGGGGTCTCGGTGTTGGGATACCTGTACCCGAAAGAGAGCTGCGTGTTAAATGTAAATTTTGCCGAATAATACCAATTGGAAACCGAATCTCGCCGGTACCCGAAATTGGAGTTGATCTCGAGGTTATCTTCTGTCTTTCGAAGTTCCCTGCCTTCCTGCGCGTTAAATCCGTATTTTACTGCAAGGGTCGAATTCCAGTTTAAAAGTTCTTTCTGGTATTTCCTTCCGAAGAGTCCGTGGAGCAGGGCAGAAAAAGAATTGTTACCACCCGAGTTCCAGTTGATAAATGCTACTTCATTCAGGTTCACCCCAACTTTATTGGTATTTTTCCAGTAGTTGATCTTTTCATTTACCACTTGAGTGGTATCAACAGCTGTGGTATCTCTTTCGGTACTAAAGCCCAGCAGGCTAAACAGTAAAAACGGGAGGCTAATGAGGAACTTGTGCATTATTTTAATTTTCTGAGCAGGCCGCTAAGACATGCCTTAATACTTTCAACGTCAATTTTTGATTTTTCTTGTAATTCTTCCACTTTTCCGTGGTCTGTGAATTGATCGGGCAGGCCCAGGGCGGTAATTGGGAGCTGATGATCGTGCTGCTGGGCAAATTCCATCACCGCCGATCCTGCCCCGCCTTTAATGACGCCGTCTTCTACAGTAACTATCATTTTATATCCAGTCATGATCTCGTGCAGCAGCCCTTCGTCTAAAGGTTTTACAAACCGCATATCAAAGTGACCGATGGCTTCAGGTTCTCCCAGGTCGTGCAGTGCTTTTTCCACATTTTTACCAATAGAGCCAAAGCTAAGCACGGCAATAGCATTTCCTTCCTTCAGCTTTCTAGCTTTTCCGAAGCCAATCTCTTCAAATGGCAACTTCCAGTCTTCTACAAAGCCCCTGCCTCTTGGGTAACGTATAGCCAGGGGGTGGTTCAACTTCCCGGTTTGGGCAGTGTACAGCATATTTCTAAGCTCCACCTCATCAAGAGGTGCAAAGATCATCATATTAGGGATACAGCGCAAATAAGCAATATCAAAACTACCGTGATGAGTAGCGCCATCTTCGCCTACGAGCCCTGCCCTGTCAAGACAAAATACTACCGGCAAATCTTGGATGGCCACATCGTGTATCACCTGGTCGTAAGCCCGCTGGAGAAAAGTGGAATAAATGGCACAATAGACCACAAAACCCTGGGTGGCCATCCCGGCGGCAAGAGTCACGGCATGCTGCTCGGCAATGCCCACGTCAAAAGCCCTGTTGGGAAAAGCCTGCATCATGTATTTGAGAGAACTGCCTGTTGGCATGGCGGGGGTAATTCCAATGATCTTTTCGTTCTTTTCGGCAAGCTCCACCAGGCTTAATCCAAACACATCCTGAAATTTGAGCGGCAGCTTACTGGCATCATAAGGCAGCAACTCCCCGGTTTCAGGAAAGAATTTACCCGGGGCGTGATATTTCACCTGGTCTTCTTCAGCTTTTTTCAGGCCTTTCCCTTTAGTGGTGATCACATGAAGAAACTTGGGGCCTTTTATTTTCTTAAGCACTTCAAAAGTTTCCAAAAGGCTTTTTAGGTCGTGCCCGTCTACCGGGCCAAAATATTTAAAGTTGAGCGCTTCCACGATATTATCCTGCTTCGGCTTATAGCCAACCCGCGCTTTTGTGAGATAATTCTTTAAAGCTCCCACACTGGGGTCAATTCCAATGGCATTGTCGTTGAGAACGATCAAAAGGTTAGCATTGGTTACCCCGGCGTGGTTCAAACCTTCAAAAGCCATCCCGCTGGCGATAGAAGCATCGCCTATCACGGCAATATGCTGCTTCTCATTATCGCCTTTTAAACCCGAAGCCAGTGCCATGCCCAATGCGGCCGAAATTGAGGTGGATGAATGCCCCACCCCAAAAGTGTCATATTCGCTTTCGCTTCTTTTTGGAAAGCCGCTGATGCCGTTAAGCTGCCTGTTTGTATGAAAATTCTCTCTTCTGCCGGTAATGATCTTGTGCCCGTAAGCCTGGTGCCCCACATCCCATACCAGCAGGTCTTCTGGTGTATCAAAAACGTAATGCAGGGCCAGCGTAAGTTCTACAACCCCAAGGCTGGCGCCCAGGTGGCCTTCTTTGGAAGCAACGATCTCAATAATGAATTTCCGCAATTCTGCGGCCAGCTGCGGAAGCTTTTCAGGAGCAATTTTCCGAAGATCTGCAGGAGAATTAACGGTATCGAGAATAGTTTTTACCATAAAAAACAAAGGTACATTTTGAAATCGTATTTTTGAATATGCAATTAGTTTTTGACGACGTTTATTTTATGCGGAAGGCCCTTGAAGAGGCACAGCAGGCTTACGAAAAAGGGGAAATTCCCGTTGGGGTTGTAATTGTGGCCCAGGAAAGGATTATTGCCCGCGGACACAATCTTACCGAACTGCTGAATGATGTAACGGCCCACGCCGAAATGCAGGCCATCACCTCGGCTGCGAATTTTTTAGGCGGAAAATACCTGCTCGACTGTACCATGTACGTGACTCTGGAACCCTGCCAAATGTGTGCCGGCGCCCTTTACTGGAGCCAGATATCAAATTTGGTTTTTGCTGCTTCCGATCCTGAGAGGGGCTACAGAAGCATGGGTGCAAAACTCCACCCAAAAACAAAGGTCAAAAGTGGCATTTTAGAAGAGGAAGCTTCGCAGCTCCTGAAGCGGTTTTTTATTGAAAGAAGGAATTTGAATTAGAGAGCCAAGAACCAAGAGCCAAAAATTAAGATTTAATTATTACTGTGTAGCTCTGGGGCCTTTACTCCGGGCGTCCTACCCTTAATGCCGCTCCTCCGGAGCTCTTTGCAGCCTCAATTTAAGAGGACAGAACCAGGGGACACGACTGTAGAAGGTAACCCTTTCAAAGTATAAATCATGAAAGAAATAAAAAAGATCCTCTTCAAAAATGCCATTTTTGAAGAGGATCTCTGGCTAACTCAACCTGCTTACTTCGTGATCAAGACCCAATCGATAAGCACTTCGGCTTTACCCGATTTTATCAGTTCTACGGTAGATGAAGGCAGTCCGTTGTAAGGTTCTTCCACCCCGTTGGTCTTATAGGGATATGCGCCACCTAGCGCCAGATTCAGAATAAGGTATTTTGGGTTGTCAAAAGCCCATTTTCCGTAGTGTTCTACCATGGGTTTGGTCACCCTGTAGATCAACCTTCCGTCAACTTTGAAATCGAATCTTTCAGGAGTCCAGTCTACCGAATACACGTGCCAGCCAGTCACATCTTCCCCTTCGGGAAAGAAGTATTTGTTCACCAGCGGAGTTTCCCCGGAATAATTAGGGCCGTGTAGGGCGACCCCAATCCAATCTGTCTCTCCAACATATTCCATGATGTCAATTTCCCCGGTTTCGGGCCAGTTGCCCCCACCAAGGGCCCAAAAAGCCGGCCAGTAACCCGCGCTTTTTGGCAACTTCATCCTGGCAGCGGCTGTGCCATAAGTAAACATCACTTTATCCCGGGTGTTGATCCTTCCGGAGATAAAATCAAAATTGTTCCCTCTATAATTGATGTAATTGGGGCTGTAAACAGCTTTTAGGATCAAAGCGTCGTCGACTCCCTGTGCCCTGTCACCTTTTACGGTAAAAATGGTTGCCGAAGAATCGATATATATCTGCTGCTCATTGTTCACCCAAAAGTCGGGCCCCTGTACATTCCATTTCTCCCTGTCGAGTGAGCTTCCGGAGAAATCCTCAAAGAAAAGCGTATCCTTTTGTGACTTTACCAGCATTTCCTGCGCTAAAACTCCGCCGCCTGTAGAGATCACCAGCACCAAAAGAAACTGCTGTGTCAATTTTTTTATGTTCATCTCATTATTCTTAAAGTTTGATTTTAAAGGGTGTCAAAAATGTCATTTTTGATACCCTTTGTTTTAATTGAGTCGGAAACATTCAGTTTTAAGATCCCGGGAATTACCTCCGATCATTACTTTAAATTCTCCGGGTTCAGAAGCCCATTCCCTGCTGGCATTGTAAAATTCCAGTAGTTCATTGGATATTGTAAAGCTTACCTGTTTTGTTTCTCCCGGTTGCAGTTCAACAAGTTCAAAACCTTTTAATTCAATTATTGGTCTTGTGGTACTGGCAACCATGTCCCGCAAATATAGTTGTACAACTTCCCTTCCGGCCATTTTTCCGGTGTTGGTTACGGGAACTGTAACCGTTATAGTATCCTGTTGGGTCATTTCCCCGGCAGAAAGTTGCAGATCCCCATATTCAAAACTGGTATAGCTAAGACCAAAACCAAATGGATACAAGGCATCCTTCTGCTCATCTGTATAAGCTGAATAGGTGACATCTGAAGGATTACTGGGGCGACCGGTGTTCTTCTGATTGTAATAAAGCGGTTCCTGCCCTACTGCCCGGGGGAACGAAACCGGAAGTTTTCCTGATGGATTATATTTTCCGAAGAGTACATCGGCAATGGCGTTACCGCTTTCGGTACCCAGTTGCCATGCCACCACAATCGCGGGAATATTCTGGGCGGCCCAGGAAATCTCTAAAGGACGGCCATTTTGGAGTACCAGCACCACATTTTTGTTCACCTTGTAAACTTCCTGCATAAGTTCCTGCTGCACGCCCGCCAGGCCAATATTCACCTGACTTCTGCCTTCGCCGCTTTGAAACGCATCTTCACCAAGGGCAAGGACCACTAAATCGGCTTTTTTTGCAGCATCAATAGCGGCTTTAAATCCGGATTTGTCGGTAGTATTGATCTTAAGAGGCTTCAGGAAGGAGCGTTCTCCCATACCGAGATCGGCTCCCTTAGCGTAGGTGATCTTCACATTGTTACCCACAGCGCTTTTCAAACCTTCGAGTATGGAAACTGCGGAATTCGCTTCTCCCTGGGCTCTCCAGTTACCAATGGGCGTGTCTTTATCGTTCGCCAGCGGACCTATAACAGCGATATTTTTTACTGAAGAGGCTATAGGCAATAGGTTTTTATCATTTTTGAGGAGTACAATTGACTTTTTTGCCACATCTCTTGCCACAGCCCTATGCTCCTTCAGGTTGAGCTGTTGAGCCATTTGAGGATTGGAATAGCGGTAGGGATCTTCAAAAAGCCCCAGTTTGAATTTCACCCGAAGAATCCTTTTAACAGCAGCGTCAATTAGTGCTTCATCAACTTTTCCGGAGGTAACCAGTTGAACAAGTCCGTTTTCATAGGCCCCACCTTCCATATCCATGTCACTTCCGGCTTTTACTGCTATTTTGGCGGCGTGGGTAAGATCTTCAGCAAAACCGTGGTTTATCATTTCGGCAATTGAGCCCCAGTCGGAAACTATGAACCCGTTCCAGTCCCAGTCACCTTTAAGGATTTCTCTCTGGAGCATTTCACTTCCGGTTGCGGGGGTACCGTCAAGATCGTTAAAAGAATTCATGAAGGTAGCAACCCCTGCAGCCGCAGCAGCCTTAAAAGGAGGTAAGATGGTATTGTGGAGTTCGTTATCGCCTACGTGAACGGTGTTGTAATCACGGCCTGCTTCAGCAAAACCATAACCGGCAAAGTGTTTGGCAGTGGCGGCGATAGTTGCAGGATTGGAAAGATCTTCGCCCTGATAGCCTTTAATCTTTGCTTCGGCCACACGGGAGGTGAGAAAGGGATCTTCCCCGGAACCTTCCATAATGCGCCCCCAACGGGCGTCACGGGAAATGTCTATCATAGGCGCGAAAGTCCAGTTTACGCCATCGGCCGCTGCTTCGAGGGCAGAGATACGGGCAGTTTCTTTCATCGCCTCCAGGTCCCAGCTTGCAGTTTCGCCAAGCGGAACAGGGAAGATGGTCTTGTAACCATGAATGACATCATAGCCAAACATGAGCGGAATCTTGATCCTGGAATTTTCCATGACCAGCTTTTGGGCCTCCCGGGTGGCTTCTACCGAAAGAACGTTGAGCATGGAACCCACAAGGCCCTTTTTTAGCTGTTCTTCCCGGTACTGGTTTTGATTTCCGCTGGCAGGGCCGGTAAGGTCCCAGGTCCCGCTATACTGCACCATTTGCCCCACTTTTTCTTCAAGGGTCATGATGGAGAGAAGGGAGTCGATTTTTGTTTCTACGTTTTCAACAGAGCTTTTGATTCCGGAGTTTTGGGCAGATGCCATAGAGATCCAGAAAAGGCTAAAGAAAACTATATTTATTTTTTTCATTTTGGTAGGCTTATAATATGACATTTTTAATTTGGGGCTTATATAGAATTTATAAATCTCAATTTTGATACACTCGTACATAGTCTATTTCCATACTTGATGATTCAAAGTTGGGATCTATTTTGAACCAATTACCCCCCATAGCTACATTCAATATTAAAAACTGACTGGAATTAAAGGGCCATGTATTGCTGTTTTTATTTGCCGGTTTATAGGTGTAATGAATTTTGCCGTCAACTGAAAAAACTATCTCGTAATTATCCCACTCTACTGCGTAAACATGAAATGCTGTAGCGACATCGTCAATTTTTTGACTGCCGTGATTTACTGTATCTCCAGAACTAGAAGGGGTGTGGAGGGCGCTTTGAACGGTTGCATGGTTATGTCCCCAATGTTCCATGATGTCTATCTCGCCACATGCTGGCCAGCCTACTGTTGATATATTTGAACCTAACATCCATATTGCTGGCCAGGTACCTTCCCCTTTTGGTAATTTTGCCCTAACCTCAACTCTTCCATAGGTGAAATCAAATTTACCCTGGGTTAAGAGGCGAGCCGAAGTATACTTTGATCCCTGATATTCTTCTTTTTTGGCAGTGATTTTTAGGACACCTTCTTCTACTTTTACATTTTCAGATCTTTTGGTGTAGTATTGTTTCTCTCCGTTTCCCCAGCCATTACTTCCGGTACCTATATCATAAGCCCATTTTGTTTCATCTGGACTTCCATCTGTATCAAATTCATCATAAAAAACAAGTTTATCAAAAACTGGAGGCTGGACGAGAATTTCAATCTTCTTAGATTCATAAATAAAATCGTTTGTTTTGGAGTAAGCATAGACATAGACTGTATAACTGTTTGTCTCACGTTTGGTATAAGTGTATTCTACAGCTCCAGTAGTGTTAGTGACAGCCTCTCCGTTTCCGAACTTAAACTCATACCTTACCGCGTTAGTAGCTTTTGCTATACATTTGATTATACCAGACCCATCTCCAAGGGGATTATCTTCATTAGCTCCAACTATTGTGATATCAAGCGTAAGGTTGGACGGAAATTCTTCGACTGGTTCAGGGATTGATGAATCAATATCATCATTACCCTCCGAACAAGATAATAGAAGGCCTAACCCTATAAATATTATAGGACTGTAGTATTTCAAAAAAAAATTCATAATAGATGGGAAATAGATCCTTTTGATTAAAAAGAGGGCAGGTACACCCTCTTTTTAATCTTAACCTTTGTAAAGGAAAGGATATTATTTAGAACAGGCAGCAGTTTGCAATAGAATACTTCTAAAACATAAACTCCTGCCATCTTTTATCATTATTCCTCTGAATCACCGGAATCTTCAGATCCCTCAGGCTTGAACACCCAGGTCCATCCCGAATCACCTGCAGGGGTCGTGGGAACGTAAAGAACCAGTTCGTCTTCTGTTAAAGAAACTATATCATATACTCCATCAGGATTACCTCGAGGGTCTTCAGCTCCTAAGATATTACCATCGTTAATTATCAATTTCTGGTTTTCAACATCTAGAATAAAGCTACCTACTTCGCTTTCAGCAGTTTCACTCGCATAGTAAGTAAAATTAGCTGCGCCATCTAGATCAAACTTCATTTTCCCTGAAGCATCAACTGGAGGACAGCAGGTTCCTGCTGCGTTCCACCAAGCAGTCCAAGCCCCCCCTTTATCGTTAGGAGGAGACATAAACCACCATAGTCCACCATCGGGTTCGGGCCCTCCATCAAACACCCATGTTTTGCCGGCTGCTGTTTCCTCACTAACCAGATCGTACCAATCCTGATCTAACCTGTGATCAAGAGTGTCTATCTGCACTTCTATTGTTTTCGTAAAAAACTCTTTGCCTAAAGTACCTACATAAGTAAAGGTAGATTTACCAGGAATTGGATATATAACTGTCGTTTCATTTGTAAGAGCCTTCCCCAGATTATAGTTCCAGTATCCTGTAATACCGGGTGTTACCATTTCCAAAGTAATTTTATTACCTCCTGTGGTACTTTGTGAAGCTACTAAATCTACACCTTCAACATTAGTTGTGTTTTGCAACTCCTTTTCATCCACCTCCGGTTCGCAGGCCGAGAACAATAGAACAAAAGAAGCAATAAGCAGAATCCCTATATTATTAATTTTCATCTCTATATATTTTAATTTTTATAATGTGTTCTACCATCCCGGGTTTTGTTCATATACACCATTAGATAATCTTATTTCTGTTTCCGGGATTGGAACAAGGCCTTTGGTTTCAGGCCTGTAGTCAACTTTATAAGTAGCAGGTGTCCCTGAATTGTTGACGTTGAGTGTATAATTAAATGCTGATTCAATATCTCCCCAGCGCACTAAATCAAACCATCGGAGCCCTTCAAAAGCAAATTCATGTAAACGCTCCTGCTTTAAAGCTTCTAAAGAATATCCTACAGGATCTAATCCTGCTCTTTCCCTTACGGCATTCATTCCTGTTGCAGTACCTGTAATTTCAGAATGCATTAATAATACATCAGCAAAACGCATAAAGATAAAGTCCTGGGCATGCATTAACTGATAATCTGCGTTACCCCAACCATATAATTGCACAAACATACCTTGTACAGTACCTTCCTCGTTTGGATATTGTAAAGCTGTATATTTCTTATTATATAATCCGGTACCATGATCCTGATTACCAGGAGCAGACCAACCTGCTGTTCCCTGAGCAGGATTTCCTACTTCCAGAATGGAACCTACTTTTCTTGGATCATTATCATCCCAATTGCTCCACAATTGTGGGTTTACTGTCATCCATCCCCAACCTTCTCCAAAAGGAACCAAAGACTGCCCCCGTATAGAACCGTATAAAGATAACCTGTTTGTATAAATATTTCCATTGTCCCAATCCCAGTCACCAAAAGAAAATCTTTGAGCAAACATGGTTTCATAATTTCCCGTACCAAATGTTGGATTGGCTCCATCCTGGCCTACCCATTCTAAATTCTCCTCTGCAGCCCAAGGCAAAACAGTAGCACCTGCGGCCGTATTTACATAAGAATAAGGCCAAAGATTCCTAAAATCTGAAGCTAAAGCATAGCCACTATTATTAATCACATCCTCTAAATAAGCCGCTACATCTGAAGCCCCTAATGAACCTCCATCTACTAAGGGTAATTCGGTAGTTGGGGTTTGATTTATGTTTGTCATATATCCGGTGTAGAATAAGTACACCCGGCCCATATAAGCTTCAGCCACCCATTTATTAGCATGGCCATAGCTGGCGGTAGGAATGCTGGGGAAAGGTGTATTTGGCAAAGTTTCGATTGCCATTTTTAAGTCAGATGCAATTTGTGCGAATGTATCTTCATACTCCGCTCTAGGCACATCTTTAGGATGGTCAATAGCAGTAATTAATGGTACTCCGCCAAAAAACTTGGCCAGTCTAAAGTAGTAGAATGCCCTCATAAAATAAGCTTCTCCTATTGCCTGATTTTTGAATTGCTGCGCTTCCTCGGGACTATTAAAAAAAGTTGAGAAATCGGCATCAACTGTTTTTTCAATAATAGCATTGGTTCTTGCAATACCATTGTAAGATTGAACCCAGGTATCCCTATAGGTATCTTCCGCAGGGTCAATAAAATTATCTATTCTTTTAGCCGCTGCATCATCTGGGCCACCACCACCCAACATCATATCTGACATTAAGTTTGCTGCAATTGGTTCACTACCCTCGGGGGTAACAACATATAAGGCATTGTAAACACCGGCCATAGCCTCCTCAATATCGGTAGGAGTGCTATAATAAGTCTCTAAACTTTTTCCGTAGATATTATCTGTATCCAAGTAATCCTCACAGCCTACAATAAAGAGCAATGTAGAGAGAGCCATGAAATATTTTATTTTTTTCATAATTTTATTTTTTTTAATTAAAAGTCTACACCCAATCCAAACATTACTGTTCTTGCTTGTGGGTACAATCCTAGATCTATTCCTGAAGCCCAACTGGCATCGTGTCCAAAACGCACCTCAGGATCCATACCGTCATAGCTCGTAAACGTATATAAGTTATTTACTGAAACATAGGCATTAAGGTTCTTAATAGCTAGAGATTCAAACATATCTCCGAAATCATATCCCACAGTTAAGTTATTAATTCTCAAATAATCTGCATCGTGCATGAAGATATCAGAAATAAACTGGGTATTTCTGTTTGATGTGTAACTAAGTCTTGGAAGAGTATTTGAGGTACCCTCACCATGCCAGCGATCAAAAATAGAGGTTGTGTAGTTCTGAGTAAATTGATCAGAGAAGGAACGGTAAGACTGCATTACCTGCATTCCGAATTTCCCTGAAAGTGTAGCATTGGCATAAATACCTTTATACTCAACATTTAATTGAATACCTGCTTCAAAATCAGGATTAGGATCCCCCAGGAATGTCTTATCCTTCTCATCAATTACCCCGTCCTGGTTTTGATCTACAAAACGTACATCTCCGGGACGTTGATCACTAAAATATGGATCTCCATTGGGCCCTACATATGCATCGACCTCAGCCTGGTTCTGTAGAATTCCATCAGCTTTGTAACCATAGAATACCCCTATTGGTTGTCCCACCTGAACTCTTGAAATTTCACTGGTTCCTTGCGATAAAACATGGCCCGGACCGTGAATTATTCCTTCGGCATTGGCTATTCTTGTGACTTCATTCTTATTATGGGTGCCAGTTAAGGTAACTCCATAGTTAAAGTCTCCAAAGCTGTCACTCCAATTAAGCACAACTTCAAATCCTGTATTTTTAATATCACCCCCATTAATAAATGGAGCAGCTGCACCCGAGGTTCCCAAGATAGGTGCTTCCAATAACCAGTCTTTAGTGGTTTTTTTATACCAGTCTAAGGTTAGTCCCAGTTTTGAATTAAACATACGTGCATCAACACCAAAATTGAGCTGTTCTGAAGTCTCCCAGGTTACATCAGGATTTGTGACCCTTTCTGGATAAGCTGTTACTCCCGAAACAGGCTTTGTATCGCCAAAGAAATATCCAGGGAATACATAAGCGATTTGTGAGGAATAAATGAAATTAGGAATAGATTGATTTCCATTCTGTCCCCAGCTAGCCCTTAGTTTTGCAAAATTAAGTACATCTGAAGTATCCATCATAAAATCTTCTTCTGTCAATACCCAACCTGCCGATACCGAAGGAAAAGTCCCCCATCTATTACCTTCTGCAAAATTTGAAGACCCATCAACACGTACTGTTGCATTGAATAAATACTTTTCTTTGTAGTTGTATTGTGCCCTGGCCATGTAAGACATTAGTCCTCCGCTACCGGCAGCCCAGTCTGCGCCCCAGGTGTTTATATCGCTAATACTTTCGGGATTTTGAGTGTTATTTACATATGCGTATTTAGGATTACCTGGGAATAAAAGATTATTTCTCGATCCTCCGACCTCATTATTTATTTGATTTTGAAGCAACTCCGTTCCCACTAAAGCATTTAATTCATGATCACCTAAGCGCAGGTCGTAGGAAAGAGTATTTGACCACGTCCAGTCATTTCCAAAATACTGACTTTGCTCAGCACCATCTACTTCATCCTGGTAAAGTACACCTAAGTGATAAGTGGGATTCATTGATCTACTATGCCCAAACCATGCATTTGTACCGTAAGAAGATCTAAATTTCAAGTCTTTTATGGGTTCGATCTCTATGAATACATTCCCTGTAATATTATTTCCTTTGCCAAAATTGTATTTATGACGGTAAAACATTACAGCTAAGGGGTTATTCTGATTGTTACTTATACCTCCTAAAGTTGGTGTGAATCCAAATTCATTGATGTTATTATCAATAGCCGGCTGCCAGTATGCAGGCATTAGTGGATTTTGAACCAAAGCATTGTGCAGGTCGTTATAATATATATTTCCGGTTGCTACACTTCTGTTTTCAATATTAGTATAGGTGAAATTTTCACCTATTGTAATGATCGAATGTTCAGAATTCTTTTTTAAGATCATTTCGGTATTCAATCTCGCAGTAAATCTTTTAAATCCAGCATCGGTAATATTACCACCTATAATACCCTCCTGATTCAAATAAGAAGCACCTAAAGAATAGATAATATCTTCGCTACCTCCGGTAATGTTAATAGCATGACTTCTAACCGGTGCATCTTCCTGTGTCATCTCATCTATCCAGTTAGTTCCTTGCCATCCATTTTGAAGTTTATCCCAAATCTCCTGCCCCAATTGTGTTCCAAGTCCTGGATAATTTGTTTCCAACCAGCTATTATTTTGAAGTAAAGCTTGCCAGTTGTTCGGTGCTAATCCATCATTAACACGAGATTCATCCATGATATACATATACTCCTGCGCATTTAAGGGATCTAAATTTTTGTATATGTTCTGAATACCGTAATATGTATCATAACTAATTTGTGCAGCTCTATTTCTGCGTCCTTTTACAGTAGTTACCAAAACAACACCGTTTGCTGCCCGTGATCCATAAATGGCCGCAGATGCTGCATCTTTGAGGACGTTAATTGAACCAATATCAGAAGGGTTCAAATAGTCAATATTTCCTACAGCAACACCATCCACGATATACAAAGGATCAGAGTTGCCTATGGTTCCCAAACCTCGAATGGTAATTTTAGTTCCGGCCCCGGGTGCTCCGCTGTTCCTGGTGACGCTAACACCTGCAACCACTCCTTGAAGTGCTTCCATAGCTGTGCCGGGATTAAGAGCTGCAATGTCATCTCCTTCAACATTACTGGTAGCGCCTGTAACCAATGCGCTCTTTTGAGTACCATAACCTACAACCACAACCTCTTCTAAAGCTGCAGCGTTTTGCATCAAGGTAATTTGAAATTCGTTGGCTTCTCCTACAACAACTTCTTGTGTTTCATAACCCACATAAGAAATAAGTAGAACATCTCCGCGAGCAGCCTCAAGGGAGAAGTTTCCATCAAAATCGGTAAGTGTCCCCGTAGATGTACCCTGAATAAGCACATTGGCTCCAGGTAAGGGAATTCCCGATTCGTCAACTACAGTTCCAGTTATCACTTCCGTTTGAGCCCAGACAGAACCAACTACGAAAAGAAATAACATCATTAAGTAATTTTTGATTTTCATTGATTGTTAATTTAGTTGTTAGTGCATTTTTTCAGTAATCGAGGAAAAAATTATTTTAAAGATCGAAATCGATTTCGATTTATAATATTCCAATTTTCCTCGGCTTTCAATTACGATATTGACAGCCTCGACAGAATAAGCTTGTTAAAGTTATGTTACTAATTTATTAAGAATAAGATAAATATTAAAAGAACCCACCTGTACAAAAAACCTACACATAGAAAAAAGTTAATGTATAGATTTATTAAACTCCCGTATAATCGAGGTTCCAAGCAGAAAAATCCCCCAATTTAAAGCCTGCTCAAAAGGTTGTAAAACCAGGATGTTTGGTAAAATGTAGAGGTGTGGTAGAGGTAAAATACAGCATTGTTAAGGCTATAAATTCATAATATAGTCTGTTAAATTTGCTTCCCGGGGCAAATTCATCTTTTTTCTCAAACGATATCGTTTAATCTCCACACTTTTTACCGAGATATTTACAAGCGGTGCGATTTCTTTTGAAGACAGATTTAATCTCAAATAGGCACAAAGCCGAAGATCATTGGAAGTGAGTTCCGGGTGTTTCTTCTTAATCTTGTCAAAGAATTCCTTATCGGCATTTTTAAAGGCTTCCTTGAACATTTTCCAGTTGTCTTCTTCCCTTAGTTCTTTATCAATGGTGCGAATCACCTTTTTCACTTCTGGATTGTCTGCTTCCTTAAGATCAGCTTTTAAAGTTGAAAGAAGTTCGTTCTTCTTTATAATAGACATGGTAGAAGCGGCCAACTGACTGTTTTTTTCCTGCATGTCTTTCTCTAAATGCTCTTTTTGAAGCCTTATAATCTCCTGTTCTGCTTCCAGGTTTTTCAGCCTTAAGTTCCTTTCCCTCTTCTCTATGATCTTTTTATGCCGTCGCTTATAGGTATAGTGAATAACCAAAAGCCCAAGCATGAACAATAACAGGTAACTCAACACAGCCAAATTGCTGTAGTACCAGGGTTTAGCAATATTAAATTTATAACTCAGCGTTTGGGTATTATGGTCACTAATTCTGCCTTTTACTTCAAAGGTGTAACTGCCGGCAGGGAGATTTTCAAAACTGGCAATCCCGGTTTGGTCCCACTGAGACCAGGATGAGGAATAATTGAGAAGGCGGTAACTATATTCGGCTTTAGACAGGCTTTGGTAGGCGGGAATGCTGTATACAAAACGAATATTATTCTCCTTACTCTCCAATTCCAATTTATGATCATCTAACTGGCGGTAGGTAAAATTCTCTCTTTTTGAAGAGGTGCTCACAGCATTAAGCATAAGCTCTCCCGAAGGGATCTTATCAAGAGGCAGAGAAAATTCAATATAACCTCCATTAGAGCCTACCAGGTAGCGATTCTCCCCAACCAGCGATATATTCTCAAAGCCTTTGCTTATATTCCTGTGCTCTAACGGAAGGGGAACCTTCTGTAAAATAAGCTTCTGCTCAAAAGGATCTCTGTTTACATAAAACAGGTTATCTACTCCAAACGTCCACCAGCTTCCATCACCCAGCACGCGGGAAGCTCCACTTATTCTTTCAGTAGTAGTAGTCAGTTGATTAAGCACATTTTTAGAAGTAAAATCGTTTAATTTACTGCTGTATTGATAAACGGAATCTTCTGTAGAGTAATAGATCTCATTTTCAAACCTGAAAATTTTTGGTCCAAGGCCCGACTTTCTTGAAATTCCGAAATTCTGCATTGCTTCAACTTCCGAATAACCTTCATTTAGTTCGACACGAAAAATACCCCGATGAAAATGGCTCATCCACAAAGTAGAATCATTTTCTATAATCATGTGCTGCACCGAAAGATCAAAATTATCGAGATAATGAGCTTCTTCCCCAAAATCATCACCAGTAAAAAAGCTTAAACCGTTGTAATGTCCCTGAACAATTCCCGGGCCCATTTCTCCCATGGTCCAGGTTCCTAGTCCGTCCCAAATTTGAACCGCCCGTGCCCCATCAATTCTAAAGGTTCCTCTGTCATGACCTGCATACAGCTCGGCATTCAGGTAGCTAAGGCTCCATACCTGGCCTGTGGTACCTTCTATTAACCTATAAGCTTCGTTAGAATCAACTTCTTTGTAATACAAGCCCTGATTTGTCCCCAAATACATGAGCCCATCAACAACAATGCTGCAGTAAACGGTGCCAATTTCCCCAAAGGTATCAACGAAAATCCGGAAGGGGCTCTGCTTGTTGATCACCGCAATCCCGTTATCCAAACCGCCCCAAATATTTCCTTCATCATCCTCCATAACGGCAAGCAGGGTGTTGTTCATGAGAGAAGGCTGTGCCAGATGATACTCCATCTCTCCTTCAAGGTTGAGAATGTACAGGCCATCGCCTATACTTCCCAGGGCTAAACTGCCATCATTGAGGTAAAGTGCCGAAAAGAAACTTTCAGAAACAGGGTAAGCTTCAACCTCAAGGCGTTTCCAGTCATTTTCAGCAATTAGAAACAGCCCGTCATCCCGGGTTACCGCAAGTATATTTTCTTCGGAAAAAGGAAACAAACCCACAATGGGCATATTCCCGATGATCTCATTGTTCAGCACTATTCTCCCAATCCCGTTCTCGATCGTAAAAAGGCCTTTTTCGGCAACCTGGTAGTAAATCTTATCCCGCACCTTAAAAAGGTTTGAAATATTGTCTTCATTGACTAAAGTTACCACCTCTCCTGTTTGTTTATTAAAACTGTACAGGCGCTGGTGGCTTTGAAAAATCACATGGTTACCCACTTCTTTTATGTCCCAAAACTGCTCCCCGTCCATTAACTTCCCCCCTACAGAATCTTTTAGTGAATGGTACTGCAGCCGGCCATTTTCCTGCGGTCGCCAGTAGCCAAACTCCATATAAGCACCGGTATAAATATCGGTGGAAGCCAGTACCGAACGAACGGCTGTTTCTCCCGGGACTTGATACAAATTCCAGTGCTCGCCGTCAAACTGAAGCAGGCCTGCATTGTTGGCCACATAGATCTGCTTATCGGGGCCCTGGGAGATCATCCAGTTTTGGTTTCCGCCCCCGTACTGGCCAGGCGAAAAGTTGGTCACAGGCGGTAATTCCTGCCCTTTTACAGCCAGGCTGAAAAAAAGGAAGATGAGAAAGGTTTTTACAAGGAGACGCAGGTTCATTGGAAACAAATATAACTGCATTTTGTCTTTAACGAAATTTTTAGGGTGGCATTTTACGCCTTTAAACCTTAGTGGGTAAGCACTGAAACAGCAAGCTTCCAGACCCCAAAAAACCGGCAATTTAAAGGTTTAGCACCTTTACAGATTATCTAATTACAGCGGGATTAAAAAGTTCCGGTTAAAAATGCCCTTTTTGGGACCTGCAGGTTAAAATTCTGTTAGTAAAAGCTTTTAAAGCTGTTACAAAGAGGTTAAATATCAGCAGAATGGCAGTAATTTTTCAGAAATTGATGCTTTGGGTAAAGCACTGACTTTCCCTTTTAGAGAATTTTTTAACTCACGAGTTTTTATGACCCCTAAAATACCCATTCCTCATCTCCTTTTGAGATTTCTATATACATATTCTTTTTTCACTGTTTTTTGCCTGTTTTCTTCTTTTGCACAGCAGCAAGAGCAGGATAGCGCAGCTGTTAGCCGGGTTTTTTACATACTTTCAAACACGGGTCCCGGTGCCGGTATGGCTACCCTGCCCCTGCTTGAGAGCGTTGCAGGAGATTCTCAAAATGACATTTCTGCCACACTCATTTTACCCGGAAACATCACTCCTTCTCACGGCTTTCCGGAAGTTGAACCGCTAAGGCAAAACACCAGGGAATTTCTGCGGAAGAACCTGCTGCAGCCTTTAGAAAATTTCAACGGAAATATCATTTTCACCCCCGGAATCAACGAATGGACAGGAGGATCTCCTGAAAACCTCGACGACCTGGAAAGTTTTTTGCAAGACAACAGCAACGGCAAGTTTCTGCCCAACGACGGCTGCCCTGTAGAAGACATAGAAATTAATGATGAAGTGGCCTTGATTACCGTAGATTCCCAGTGGTACCTGCAAGACTGGGATCGCAGCAGTGACTATAATGTAGAATGTGATATACGTACAAAAGAAAGGTTCTTCATTGAAGTAAAAGATGCCTTAAAAGACAATTTCGGAAAGGTAAAAATCATCGCGGTTCATCATCCGGTGCTTACGAGTTCACAAACTGGTGTTTTCAACAAGATTTTCCCGTTTTCGCGTCAGGATTTTCAGAATCCGCTTTACCGGGAGTTAAGGAGGAGGCTGGAAACCCTTGCCAGCCAGTTTGACGATGTCATTTTTGTTTCGGGAAATGATGCTAACCTGCAATACCTGCACAACGGCAGGAATCCGCAAATCATTAGTGCCACTGCCGCAGGTACAACGCCTGCAAAAACTACCAAAGATGCCCATTTTGCTTCGGAAGCACCAGGATATGCAAAACTCAGGGTCTTCAAAAATGGCACTTCAAACCTCGAATTTTTCAGCCTAAACCCTTCAGGGAAAACACTGCTCTTCAGCAAAAAAATTCCGCAGGAAAGAAATACAAAAATTGAGCTGGAAGGAGCAGGCTGGGAAAAGCTCGGAAAAACCCATTCGGCTTCGATCTACTCTCCCGAAGAGACTCAGAAAAGCAACTTTTACCGCTTCCTGTGGGGAGATCGTTACCGCAATGTTTACAACACCAAAATTGAAGTTCCGGTCTTACTGCTCGACACGATTTACGGCGGGCTCACCCCCATAAAAGAAGGCGGAGGCCAGCAATCCCGTTCCATCAGGTTCATCAATGAAGATGATCATGAGTACACTTTAAGGGCGCTTAGAAAAAGTGCGACTCAATATATTCAGGCCGATCTTGCGCCAACCACTTTTATTGGTGACCGCATTGATAACAGTTACCCTCAGCGGCTCGTGCTCGATTATTTTACCACCTCGCAGCCTTACGCAAAGTTTGCGCTTGATAATTTTGCTGAAGCCCTTGACCTGCCGCACATAAAACCCCAGATCTACTACGTGCCACGCCAGCCTGCGCTCGAGATCCACAACGATGAATACGGCGATGAGCTCTATGAGTTACAGGCGCACGCCGGCAGCGAGAACAAATCTTTTGCGCAATTTGAGGAGCCACAGGACATTTTAAGCAGTTTTGACCTTCTTGAAGAGCTTCGGGAAGACCCGCAGGCCAGGGTGAACCAGGAAGAATACATTAAAGCCCGGCTCTTTGATATGCTCATTGGAGATTGGGACCGCCACCAGGACAACTGGCGCTGGGCCGAATATGAAGACGAAACGGGAAAAACCTACACCCCCATTCCGCGAGACCGCGATCAGGCTTTTTCGAAGTATGATGGTCCGCTCATCAGGCTAATAAAACTGGCGGAACCACGGCTTAGAAAAATGCAGACTTATGATGAAGATATAGACAGCATTAAATGGTTCAACTGGTCTGGCTACCCGCTAGACCTACAGGTACTCTACCAAACCCGCTGGGAGCAGTGGGAAGAGCAGGTAAAACTGATCCAAAATACCATAACCAACGAGCAGATTCAGCAGGCTTTTGCCGAATTACCTGCGGCAGCACAGGATCACACTATTGAAGAGATCAAACAAAACCTGAAGAAACGCAGGGCAAATATGATGGGCATTGCCCGTAATTATTATGAACACCTTCAGAAGTTTAAGGTCATTACCGGAACCGATGAAGATGAAAATTTTGAGATCATAAGACAGAACGACGGGAAAACGGAAATCATTCAGCAAAGTGAAGGTGAAGAGATCTTCAGGCAAACTTATAATTCCGAAGAAACTGAAGATATCTGGATCTACGGAATGGCGGGAGACGACCGCTTTACAACTTCAGGAGAGGGAGATAACCTCATCAACATCAAAGTTCTTGGCGGCCCCGGGAAAGACACTTATAATTTTCAGAATAAAAGAAAGGTCAAGCTCTACGACTTCAAAAGTGCTGAAAATGAGATTTTACAACCCGGTTCCCGAAAGCTCCTCGTAAATTCTTACAAGATCAACAATTTCAATTACAAAAAATTCAAGTACAACATCTTTAAAACCGTTCCCTACGTTAATTTTGAGACCGATGCCGGTTTCACCCTGAGCGCCGAAGCTATCTGGACAAAATACGGGCTGGTGAACAATCCATTCCAGGCCCGGCACAAACTTTTGGCCAATTATTACTTCGCTACCAGGGGTTTTGCGGTACGCTACCACGGGGAATTTGCACATTTGTTCTACAACTGGAACTTTGGGTTTACCGCCCGTTACACCAGCCCAAATTACGGGATGAATTATTTTGGGGCAGGTAGCGAAACCATTTATGACAAAGATGAAGTTGACCGGGATTACAACCGGCTGAAGATCCAAAAATGGCATTTTTCGCCCGCCCTTATCTGGCGTAATGACGCTGGCAGCGTGTTCGATATTGGTCTCAGCGTAGATGCCTATAAAGTAGAATATGAAGCTGCTACTTACCTGGGGGAAATATTAACTCCCGAAAATGACATTTTTGACCAGCAGTTTTACGCAGGTGCCGAAGCCAATTACAGGTTTTACAGCAAGAACAGCAGCGCATTCCCAAGACTGGGATCGGATATTCGCCTTACTACGGGCTATAAAAAAAGTATAGACGAGGCCAAAAACGAGCTGGGTTACCTTGAACCTTCAGTTTCCCTTAATTATCCCATAAGTTCGAACGGGTACATGGTATTTGCCACAAAACTGGGTGGCGAAGTGATCTTTGGAGAAAATTATGAGATCTATCATGCCGCCACCATTGGCGGGAACCGAAGCTTGCGGGGATACCGCAACCACAGGTTTAACGGAAAACAGGCATTCTACCACAGTACCGATGTACGATCGGCTTTGGGGGTGTGGGAAAATAATTTCCTTCCCTTCATTTACGGGCTAACGGCAGGTTTTGATTATGGCCGGGTCTGGGTTCCGGAGGAAGATTCCCACAAATGGCACAGCAACTACGGCGGCTCGATATGGATAAGCGCCGGACTTGCCCTTACGGGGAATATTGGCCTGTACCACGGGGGTGACGGCAATAGGCTGAGCCTGATGCTCAACTTCAAATATTAGCTCAGCAGCCGGTATTAGAATTGTAGGCAGTATTTAGTGGGCAGTTTTGGAAAGGTATCATTGAATTTTTTAGCTTCAGAAGAATAGAATACACTAAAGACTAGTATATGGTTTAAAAATTCAGCATAAAAAAACCGGATCAACAAGATCCGGTCTTAAAAATGTCATTTTAGGGACTTTTATTGGGCGGCTCGGTAATCAAATTCCTGACCCCCTACAGAGATACCTGCCATGGCCCCGGCTTTGGGCATAATCGCTACACCGGCACCATTTTCAAAAGTAATGGCTCCACCGGTTCCTTCATCCCAGATTACTGCAGATGCACTACCTCCAAATTCAAAATCTCCTTCTTTAAATTTATTAAGGGCTTCCTGGGTTTCAAAAACTATAAGCTCTCTAAAGGCTTTTCCTCCAAATTGGAACCCAATATCAATTTGTCGCAGTTCAGCATATCCGGCTACCTGTCCGTTCTCGTAAACAATTCCGTTACCTGCTGCCCCTCCAAGGATCCAGGCTCCTTTCCCCACGTTAGGGAAAATAGCATATCCGGCTGCATCGTTAAGCATACCTTCAAGTTGCGGATTTGCTCTCATAAATGCCATTTTAGCATCCATTGCATCAGATTTTATCACTTCGCGTTTCTCCATGTCCATGATCCTCTCCTGGTCCTGGGCAGTAACCTGTCCCGAGGCAAGAAGTAACATCAGAACTATAAGTCCGCTGTACAATTTGTAAGAAATTCGTTTCATAACTATATAATTTTTTATGGTTATGATCTTAAATTACTCAATTAATTACCCACAGACTGTTAACCGCACGTTATTTCACGAAATCTTAAGGAAAAATGAACCGGTTTAAATAATTATTATTACTGAAGCAAACTATTGATTCCCTAAATGTTAACTTATATTTTCTATTGGGTTATACCGGACATGGCCATTTGCCTGAATTTCCAGGCGGTTTCATCCTGCGTGGTACCCTGGGTTTGTTTCATGATGATGCCAATGAGGTTCTCTTTAGGGTCGGCAAAATACTGGGTATTGAAATAACCGCCCCAGTCAAAAGTACCCTCACTCCCTAAACCACCGGCACGAACTCCTTCTTTATTGAGAACTGAAAATGCCAGCCCATAATCCTTGTGCTGATCTTTGTATAGCTCTTTTGCCTGGTCTTCCATAATAAGTGCTACAGTAGTTTTGCTTAAGATCCTGTTCCCGTCAAGTTCACCCCCATTTAGATACATCTGGAGAAAGCGCGCGTAGTCTTTTGCTGTACTGGTAAGCCCTGCCCCGCCAGAAAAAAAGGCTTTTGCTCCTTTCACAGGATAATCGGGGTCATAAAAGGTCACAGGAAAGTTCTGCCATTCCCCATCTACCTGGTGCTGCACGCTAACCAGCCGGTCTTTTTTCTCATCGCCCATGTAAAACTGAGTGTCGTCCATTCCAAGAGGATCAAAGATCCTTTCCTTTAAAAACACATCAAACGGCTGCCCCGAAATTTTTTCGACAAAATACCCCAGCACATCAAGGCTTTCACCATAATGCCATTCTTCCCCGGGAACTGCATAAAGAGGCAGGCCAGCAAGCTTTTTCACATTTTCGGCGATGCTTATCTCCTTTGTGGTATAGAGATCAACCACCCCGGCCTTTACATATATCTTTTTAATCTTTTCATCAGAATCAATCCTACCATATCCAAGGCCCGAGGTATGCGTGAGCAAATGGCGAATGGTGATTTCTTTCCCGGCAGGCCTGGTTGTGTAGGTGGTGTCTTCGGCTTTGAATTCAGCTATGATCTTAGGGTCTTTGAATTCAGGAATATATTTTGAAATGGGGTCGTCTAACCTGAATTTTCCTTCTTCCCAAAGCATCATCACCGCAGTAGAAGTAATTGCCTTGGTTTGGGATGCAATCCTGAAAATGTCATTTTTCTTCAGTACTTTTCCATTGGCATCGGCTGTTCCAAAGCTTTTGTGATAAACAATCTGGCCGTTTTTTGCGATGAGTACAACTGCGCCCGGGATCTCTTTTTCTGAAATTGCTTCAGAGATCATCCTGTCAATTTGATCAAGCCTTTCCCCGTTTATACCGATTTTTTCTTCGGAAGTATGAGCATCGGCAGTACGGTCAAAAGAGTTTTGGGCCGATAGTATATTGACCATCAGCAGAAAGGCTCCAATAATTTTAGCCTGAAGTGTAGGTTTTGATAACATGGGTTGAATGTAAGTTATAAAAGTGTATTAATTAAAAAAGCAGGTTTTTAACGGGGTTCCTAAAATGCCATTTTTGGAACCCTCCCTTGAAGCCTTATTATTTTACCTGAACAATTACTTCCTGCAGAATATTTCTTGAAGAATTGCCCAGCTTTAGCGTATAAGCTCCCGGTTCTACAGTCCATTTTCCGGAGTTCATATCGTAATAGGCCAATTCTTTAACCGGAACGTCTATAGTTACCGTTTCTGTTTCGCCTTTAGCGATATTTGCTTTTTGGAAACCTTTAAGTTCCTGTGCCGCCCGTTCTACTTTAGAATCAGCTTTTGAAACATAAAGCTGCACGACTTCCTTCCCGTCAAATTCTCCCGTGTTCTTAACGTCTACTGAAACTTTGATCTTTTCATCTCCTGCATAAGCTTCTTTTTTATCCACTTTTGCATTAGAAAATTCAAAATTGGTATAGGAAAGTCCGTACCCAAAAGGATATAGAGGTTCTACGTTTTTAGTGTCAAACCAGCGGTAACCTACCAGTATACCTTCATCATAAGTGGCCACCTCATCTCCCGGAAAGCTGTTTGTGGCATGTGCAGGTGAATCTTTTAGATCTTTGGGCATCGTCCATGGAAGTTTTCCCGACGGGTTTACCTTTCCAAGAAGCACATCGGCCAGGGCATTACCGCCTTCAGAACCATTGAACCAGCTCCACACGAGCGTGGAAGTTTGTTGCTCGACATTCTTAACATCAAAAGGTGCACCGGCGATCATCACTACAATGGTATTTGGGTTTGCCTGTAACACTTTTTCTATCAATTCTTCCTGCCCAAACGGCAGATCGAGATTTGCACGGTCTGAAGCTTCGGTTTCGTAATCGCGGTTTGAGCCGGCAAAGATGATAGCAACATCAGAGTTTTTTGCAGCATTCACAGCCTCTTCCAACAGCTCTGAATCAAGCTCATTGATGGTTACAGGACCATCAAGGGTGACATCGCCAAATTTTGCTTTGTCAGTCTTTGAATAGCGTTCAAGATAGCCCTGCGCATGGTTGATTTGCACAGATTCAGGTAACCTGTTTTTAAGACCTTCCAGCGGAGTCACCTCAAGTTTTGTTTTTACCCCGGCTCCAAAACCTCCCAAAGCATTCTTTTTTGTTGCATTATCTCCAATTACCGCAATGCTTTTTACCCCTTCGAGCTTTAAAGGCAGCATATTTTTGTCATTTTTGAGAAGTATTACAGATTCTGAAGCAATGTTGTAAGCATCTTTTAAGTGCTGCTCGGTATTACGGGCTCCTTTTGCACGGCTGATGGTGTCAATGCTTTTAATATTATACATCAGCCTTAGAACCCTTCTCACGTGCTTATCGACCTCTTCTTCTGAAAGTTCCCCCGATTTTACCGCTGCAATAAGAGGATCGGCAAAATAGAATTCATTAAAAGGACCGGGAGTTCCCATTTCAACATCAGCACCGGCTTTTAGAGCTTTTACCGTGCTGTGGATAGCGGCCCAGTCTGAAATCACAATTCCCTTAAAGCCCCATTCATCTCGTAAGACATCCTGAAGCATATATTCATTTTCGTTTAAATAATCACCCCTGAATTTATTGTAAGCCCCCATCACACTATAGGCATGCGCATCCTTAATTGCAGCTTCAAAAGCAGGAAGGTAGATCTCTCTAAGCGTTCTTTCGTCCATTTGAACATCTACAGTACCGCGATTGGTCTCCTGGTTGTTCACAGCATAATGCTTGATGCAGGCTGCCACGTCATTTTCCTGAACCCCCACGATGTAAGGCACCGTGATTTGAGTATTCAAAAAGGGATCTTCGGAAAAATACTCATAAGTACGCCCACCCAGCGGAGTCCTGATGATATTGAAGGCAGGAGCTAATAGAACATCCTTATTCCTGTCACGCGCCTCAGCACCTATAACATCTCCAAAAGTGTAAGCCAATTGAGGGTTCCAGGTAGCTGAAAGCCCTGCGCCTGCGGGGAGATAAGTGGCAAAATCATTGTCCCACCCGGCAGGAGCCCAGGAGTCGCGGGAAATTTCTTCACGCACTCCCAGTGGCCCATCGGCCATTGTCAACTCGGGTATTCCCAGCCTTGGCACACCCGAGGTGGCGAACATACTGGTACCGTGAAGCATTCCGGCTTTTTCTTCTAGCGTCATTTGCGAAATGAGGTTAGTGATCTCCTCTTCGTATTCCATACTTAAAGGTTGCCCTTCAAAAATGGCTTTTTCCTGAGAGATTTCTGCAACTGCCATATCTCCTGCTTCCTTCCCGTTGTTACAGGCAGAAAAACTTAAAAGGCCAAAAAGGCCCACTAAGGCTATAAATCTGTTTTTCATATCATATTGGTTTTGATCGTGTAATGTTTTGTTAGATTATATTTACCTGAAGGGCCGCCTATCAATTTCATTTTATAAACTTCAGGATTAAATTGATAAAAGAAAAATTAATGTTTTGCTCTTCAGAAGGAAAAATCATAATTTTTTAAACCTAATCGCTGTACCCCCGCTCTCACCAAGGTGTAGCGTAAGTTTATCTTCTGCCGTCACCTGTTTTTTTCTTATCTCAACTTCCATGGGATTTTTCTGATATCCCGTTCCTTCGGCATCGGCGTAGATCTGGGCTTCATAAGTTGCCCCCTCATCTAAAAAGGAAAGATCAAGCTCTAAATCCCTTTCCTCTTCATTGGTAATACTGCCCAGGTACCAGTCATCACTGTTAATATCCTTTCGAACAAGAGTGATATATTTTCCCACCTCCCCATTTAACACCTTTGTGTCTTCCCAGTTTACAGGCACATCAAGCAGGAACTGGAAAGCGGGTTTATCAACATAGTTCTCGGGCAGGTCGGCGAACATTTGAACCGGAGAGAAAACCGTTACCAGTAAAGCCAATTGTTTAGCCGTTGTGGAATGCACATTTCTTCCGGGGTAACCCTGACTAATCTCCACATCAAAAATTCCGGCGGTGAAATCCATAGGCCCCGACAAAAAGCGGGTAAACGGAAGGATCACGGTATGGTTTGGAGGGTTTCCTTCACTCCAGGCGTTATACTCAATTCCGCGGGCGCCCTCACGAGCCATCATGTTGGGGTACGTTCGCCGTTCTCCTGTATCTTTAATGGGCTCATGGAAGAAAACAGTAAGCTTGTGTTCAGCCGCTTTTTTAAGGATGTTCCTGAAATAATTGACGCCAAACTGCCCGTGATGCCACTCTTTCATGTTGAGTTTAGAACCTACGTGACCTATTTTCACAGTTTTGACCCCCACTTTGTTATAAAGGGCAAAAGCACTGTCAACCTGTTTCAGATAATTGTCGATATTGGAACCGGTTTCATGGTACCCCACAATTTGCACCCCATTTTTGGCAGCATAGGTGGTTACTTCTTCCAGATCAAAATCATCTGTAGATTGTGTGAACTCAAACTGGTGCATGTGGTTCTCATACCACTGCGGGGTCCAGCCTTTGTTCCAGCCTTCAATAAGCAAATGGTCTACTCCCAGCTTTTTTGCATAATCGATATGTTCTTTGGCATTTTTGGTAGATGCGCCATGATCTGGACCTTCCCAAAAAGTGTATTTTCCAATATGCATCCCCCACCAGATTCCAATGTATTTATACGGCTCAATCCAGCTGGTATCGTCAATTTTATTAGGTTCATTTAGGTTGAGGATGAGGTAGGAAGTGATGAGATCTTTAGGTGCTTCGGCAATTTGTAAGGTTCTCCATGGCGTGGTAAAAGCAGCTTTGGTACGTACTTTCACCCCGTCGGCCCAGGGCACAAGATCAATCTTAAGTTTTGTACTTTCTTTGGGATAGAGCGTATAACTGGCAAAATTTGTAAGGTTAGCCTCATGGAAACTTAAGGCCAGCCCGCTGTCACTCTCAACCGTAAGCGGAGTGTGTACCGTATCAAGAGCACTTACCGGTGAAGCTTCATAAAGGTTTTCGTAACGCTGCTCATGGTAAGCGGGAATCCACCAGGCCTTGCCATCTTCTTTAAGGTTGAAGCTGGTAAGTTCATCCATTATAAAAATACTGTCTTTAATTCCCTGTTCCGGAAAAATGTATCTGAATGCTATTCCGTCATCAAAAGCCCGGAACTGCAGCTGCAATTTTCTATGCTTGCCGTTTTTTTCCTGAAGGTTCACTAACATCTCATTAAAGTGGTTCCTAATCTCCTGCTTCTCACCCCAAACCTGATTCCAGGTTTCATCAAAAGATGCCCGCTCTACACCAGTGATCTCAAAATTCCTGCTAAGGGAATCATTATTTCTGAAGACAAAGCCCATTTCTGAAGGACTTATTACCTCCTGGTCGCCATGAAAAACGGAATACCTTGGCCTCTCATTTTCAAGTTCGAAGAAAATCTTGTTCTGCCCTCCCGGAGAACTGAGTTCATGGTTGATTTCCTGTTGATTACAGCTCATTAAGCTGAAAAGAACTGCCGGAATTACACTTAATTTACTAATCATGATTCTTATTGTTCAAAGCCCCAGATATATAGCGGGCTGTCATTGGATTTACTTTTTTAACACACGGCCTATTGAGAATGCCAACTCCCTGAATATTTTCCTTAGCACCAAAGCTTTCAGGAAATACCAGACGCAGGGGAAATTCAACCTTATTTAACCAGCATTTCTTCATTTTTATGGTTTAGGAGATTCAATTTCTATTCTAAATTTATGGTGGTGGTAGCTTTTTGAAGACCATTTGCAGTAGCGGTCACTTCTACCGGCCCGGCTTCTTTCCCGGCACGGATAACCACCAGGACTTTCCCATTCAAAGCTGAATGTGAAGTTCCTTTAAAAGATTCATGGCTCGCAGGGTCTCCGCTGGCAACTGCTTCTATTTTTCCACCGCCTGTGACCTCAAAATGAACAACATTATTTGCTCGGGGTGCTATAATCCCGTTTTCATCTGTGATATTTACGGTAATAAATGACAGGTCCTGCCCGTCGGCTTTAATGCTGCTTCGGTCGGGCTGAATAGTCAATTTTGCAGGCTCTCCGGCAGTTCTTACTTCCTTTTCAAGAACAACCTTTCCGTCTTTTTTGGAAACAGCTCGTAAAATGCCCTTTTTGAAAGGAAAGCGCCACATCACATGCAGGTCATCCCCCTGCTTTTTCTTTGTGCCCATTGTTTCTCCGTTCAGGAAGAGCTCAACCTCATCGGCCTTGTTGTAATAGGCCCAGACATCCACAATTTGCCCTTCTTCCCAGTTCCAATGCGGTAGTATATGTAAAACAGGCTCATTGGTCCATTCACTTTTGTACATGTAGTAAGTATCCTTCGGAAAACCTGCGAGATCTACAATTCCGAAGTAAGAACTTCTTGAAGACCAGCCGTATGGCGTTGGCTCTCCAAGATAATCAAACCCGGTCCAGATGTAAAACCCTGATAGAAACTTGTGTTTTTTGATAATTTTCCAGGTAGTTTCATGAGTAGAGCCCCAGGGTGTTCTCACCTGGTCAAAAGCTGAAATCGTGTGATCTGGGTTTCCACCATCAAAAGGAATATCCCAGCGCACCGGCCAGATCTTTGTAGTATCTGAAGGAAATTCGTAAAATCCTCGTGTAGCCAGCGCAGAAGTAGTTTCGGTGGCTATAAAAGGGGTATGGGGAAAGTTTACCTGGTGCTTTGGCCAGGTTTGATGGGCGTAATTGTACCCAATGAGATCTAAAGCTCCGGACCCCGCTAGGGCATTAGGCTGTTGTGGCTCATCAAACTGTAAAGTTACATCGTCTTCATTGGTGTGTACTGGCGGATTCATTCCGGCGGTAACTGGGCGGGTAGGATCAAATTCTTTGGTGATCCTGGCCAGTTCCCTTCCTATTTCGGCACCTCGCTCACTCCACTGCTCTGACACCTCATTGCCAATACTCCAGATAAAAATACTCGGATGGTTGCGGTCGCGAAGAAGCATGTCTTTCACATCCCGCTCGTGCCATTCATCCCAAAAATTGCTGTAATCGTTTGCAGTTTTGGCATTTTCCCACATGTCAAAAGATTCGGCCATCACAATAAAACCCATTTCATCTGTTAGTTCCAGAAGTTCGGGTGCAGGCGGATTATGGGCGGTTCTAATTCCGTTTACGCCCATTTCCTTCATGATCTCCAGCTGTCGCTCTATGGCCCTCTTATTCACTGCGGCACCTAAAGGCCCAAGATCATGATGGTTGTTCACCCCTTTGATCTTCAGCTGTTCCCCATTCAGAATAAAACCTTTTTCAAGATCGAATGTAAAATCCCTGATCCCAAACTTAGTGGTGTATTCATCGACAACTTCCCCGCCAACCTTTATTCTTGTTACTACGGAATATAGCTGCGGATCTTCTGTAGACCACAACTGAGGTTGTAAAACCTTAATTTGCTGAGTTACTTCGGAAGTATCCTGCGCCTGAATTTCAAATTCTGATGCAACCAAATTCACCTGCTGATCCCTGTAAATCAAAGAGGTCTCTAAAATGCCATTTTTGACACTCCTGTATTGGTTTACAAGCCTTGCCTCAACCTGAATTAAAGCACTGTCTCTGGATACTTGTGGCGTAGTAACAAAAGTTCCCCATAGAGGCACATGCAGCTTATCGGTTTTGGTGAGCCAAACATTTCGATAAATCCCGGAACCTGAATACCAGCGGGAATTTGGTTGATGAGCATTATTGACCTTTACCAGAATTTCATTCGGCTCATCTCCATAGTGGAGAAAAGGGGTGAGATCATATTGGAACCCAATATAGCCGTTGGGCCTGTTCCCTAAATATTTCCCGTTGATCCAGACTTTGCTGTCCTGGTAAACGCCGTCAAAAGTTACGGCAGTTAATCTGGTACTGTCTTTTGCAGCAAGGCTAAAATTTTTTTTGTACCAGCCAAGACCTCCGGGTAAAGCACCGCCTCCCACCCCTGCAGGGTGTTCGGGGCTGAATTCTCCTTCAATACTCCAATCGTGCGGCACATTTAGAGTTCTCCATTGAGCTCCTGAAGAAGCCATTTTTGAGGAATCACCAAGAAAGAACTGCCAGTCTTCATTGAAGGAAATCTTTCTTGGTGCGTGAGAAACTTCAGAAGAAGATTTTTTACAGGAATAAAAAAAGCTGGAAAGGAGAATTAGTACAGATAAAATATAGCTTTTCTGAAGCATGTATTTGAAAGGAATAATTAAACCCATCGCCGACCAATTACTGTAAGTCACTACACCTAAGCCTAAGGATATAAATATCAACCGATACCAGAGAGACGGCTTTGAGAGAATTAAATGTAAGATTTATAAGTTTATTATGAAAATATTAACGGTTACTTTTTCGGAGAGCTATAGGATTTAAATAAAACTGTTGTGAAGTGGGCTACATAAACAAAAAACCCCAAAAGCAGAGTGCTTTCAGGGTTTTCTTATCTCAAGTAGCCTCGCCAAGAATCGAACTTGGATCTAAAGTTTAGGAAACTTCTATTCTATCCATTGAACTACGAGGCCTTGC
>Ga0098069_100222_pt1 | contig 31566 bp, 28 predicted proteins | sample 27_taG_FD_92584 | JGI IMG/M metagenome (GOLD analysis project Ga0098069, IMG submission 92584) | Marine viral communities from Cariaco Basin, Caribbean Sea - 27_WHOI_OMZ | ecosystem: Environmental > Aquatic > Marine > Oceanic | place: Caribbean Sea: Cariaco Basin | collected 2014-11-09
ACCGTTGGCCGGCCGAGTTCGAGCACTTCCTGCGCGAAGACGAGATGCTGTTCGAGATTGGCGGCGTCGACGACGAGCACGATGACCTCGGGCGTGGCCTCGCCTTCGAATTCGCCGTGCACGACCTTGCGCGTCACCTCCTCGTCGGGGCTCGCGGCATCGAAGCTGTAAGAACCCGGCAGGTCGATCAGCTCGAGCGGTTCTCCGCTCGGCAGCGTCAGCCGGCCGGCCTTGCGCTCCACCGTGACGCCGGGATAATTGGCGATCTTCTGCCGCGCGCCGGTCAGCGCGTTGAACAGGGCCGACTTGCCCGCATTGGGGTTGCCGACCAGCGCGGCGATACGTTTGCGGGTCATACGGGTTCCACCTCGATCGCCAGCGCGTGGCTGCGGCGCAGCGCGATGGTCATCCGGCCGACGCGCACCGCCAGCGGGTCGCGGGTCCCGAAAACGCCGCGCCGCGTTACCGCGACCTCGACGCCTTCGTCGATGCCCAACGCCTTAAGGCGCTTGCCTTCGCTCTCGTCCAAGGAGGCCCAGTCAACCGCCACGATTCGCGCGGTCCTGCCGTTTTCAAACCCGTCCAGCGTCATGCGCGCCGCACTGTCAGAACTGCGCGCTTGTTGCAACCGGTTATCAATAGCGCGCTGTTTGCGCGGGCCTATCTGGCGGGGTAGCGCAACCGGCCGAGAAAGCGCGTTACGCTGAAGGTCTCGCGCTCGGGACCGAACCATTTGGCCTTGGCCTTCTCGAACTTCATCACCCCGTCGATCCGCCGCTCGAGAAATGCCGCGGTGTCGGCCTTGCCGTCGCTTTCGTCGGCGATGAACACCGTCAGCGTCGCGCCGTAGATCGAGGCAAGGATCGCGCGCTTGGTGTAGTGGTTGTAATCGGTCGCCGTATCGCCCGCGAGCCGCCACATCACATCGGCGCTGTTCCAGCCGGTCTTGAGCGCGCGCGGTGCGTTCTGCGGCATGGCCATGATCGCCAGCGCGCGGCGCAGGGATTCTTCCTGCCCCGCCACCGCATCGAGCCGGTATTGCACCAGTGCGCGGATGCGTTCGCGGATCTTCATGTTCGCAAGTTTCTCGGGCGGCAGGTCGAGCGCCATCTGCCGGTCGATCGTTTCGATCCAGGCGCAGATCATGCCCATCGCGCCTTCGTCCTTGAACGCGAGCCGCGCGACATCGCGGTCGGCGCCGAGCTGGTCGGCGGCCATTTCCAGCGCGGCATCGCTCCAGCCGTCGAACACCGCCGCATCGGCAATGCCGGGCGCCAGCGCGAGCCGCAATTCGTCGAGCGTGAGGTCGGCAACGTCCATGGTTCAGTTCGGTCCGTAGGTTTCGGTCTGTTCGCCGCGATCGGCTTCGGCGCGTTCGATTTCCTGGAGCAGGTCGGAGCGCGCGCCCATCAGCCGCGCATAGTCGCGCGCGGTGCGGCCCGAATTGTCGGCCCGGTCGGCATCGGCTCCCTCGGCGATCAACAGCCGCACCAGCGGTCCGTCGCGGCGGTGCACGGCGGCGATCAGCGGTGTTTCGCCGGTGCTGTTGGGGACATCGACCGCGGCCCCGCGTTCGGCGAGGATCTCGACGCCTTCGACAAAGCCGAGCTGCGCGGCAAGCTGCAGCGGCGTGGTGCCCTTGCGGTCGGCGATATTGGGATTGGCGCCCTTGGCCAGCAGGAACCGCAGCCAGACGGGATCGCGCCGCTGGGTGACGATGTGCAGCGCGGACTCGCCGCTGGTGATGTCGCGCGAATTGACCAGAACGTTGCCGGGTTCGGACAGGAGCTGCGTGGCCTCGGTCCCGTTGCGTTCCTTAACGGCATCGAGGAACTTGTACCCGTCGCGCTGCGCTTGGGCATGGACCGGCCCGGCGACCAGCGATCCCGCCAGCGCTGCCAGAAGAGTGTATTTCGCGAACCGTTTCACCGTCGGAGCCCCTATTTTTTCGCAGTTCATTGGCTGACTCGCCCTTGCCGAGCGCGGGTTAGCAGACCATGAACCGTGACACCATGCTACGCAACTCCGCCCCGCTTGTCGCCGCCCTGCTCGCCCTCGCCGCCTGTCAGGATGCCCCGCCCGAACAGCCGCCGCTGGCCGGTGCCGCGATCGGCGCCGAATTCACGCTGACCGGCGAGGACGGCGATCCCGTCAGCTGGAGCGATTTCGACGGCCAGTACCGCACGCTCTACTTCGGCTACACCTATTGCCCCGACGTCTGCCCGGTCGACACGCAGCGCGCGATGGCCGGCCTCAAGGCCTTCGAACAGGCCAACCCCAAGCTGGGCGCGCAGATCCAGCCGCTGTTCGTCAGCGTCGACCCCGCCCGCGACACCCCCGCGGTGCTGGCCGAATTCACCGACAGCTTCCACCCCCGCCTGGTCGGCATGACCGGCACCAAGGAACAGATCGACGCGGTGACCGAAGCCTTCGCCGCGGTCTATTCGATCGAGGAACCCAACGAGGCGGGCGGCTATCTGGTCGGGCATACCAACATCACCTACCTGTTCGGCCCCGATGGCGAGCCGCTGGCCATGCTGCCGACCGACCAGGGCCCCGAAGCGGTTGCCGCGGAACTGGACAAATGGGTGCGCTGAGGGACCGGTTCTGGGAACGGCCGCTGGCCGATCTCACCACCGAGGAATGGGAAGCGCTGTGCGACGGCTGCGGGCGCTGCTGCCTGCACAAGGTCGAATATGAGGACACGGGCGAGATCGAGCACACCAATGTGGCGTGCACGCTGCTCGATCCGCAGACCGCGCAGTGTACCGATTACAAGCATCGCAAGTCCTTCGTCCCCGATTGCCTGCGGCTGACGCTGCGCATCGTCGAGGATGTCACCTGGCTGCCGGCGACCTGCGCCTATCGCCGCCGCGCAGACGGGCAGCCGCTACCGCGCTGGCACTACCTGCTGAGCGGCGACCGCGAGGGCGTGGTCCGGGCCGGCGTATCGGTGGCCGGACGCGTCGTGCGCGAAGACGAGGCGGGTCCGCTGGAACACCATGTGGTCGACTGGGGCGACGGTGACGGGCCGGACGACGACGAAGGCGGTGCCGCGTGATCGACTGGCTCCGCCGCGACGCGCTGGAGCCGGTGATCGAGCTCGGCGATCGCACGCTTCCGATCGAGATAACCCGCCACCGGCGGGCGCGGCGGCTGACGCTGCGCCTGGCAGCGGATGGCAGCGCGGTGCGGATCACCCTGCCGCACTGGGCGCGCAGCGCCGAAGCGACTGCCTTCGCCCATGCGCGGCGCGACTGGCTCGCCGCGCAGCTCGCCAAGATCCCGCCCAAGCGCGATCCGGCGGGTGAGGGGCGGCTGCTGTACCGCGGCAGCGAGCTTGCCGTCGACTGGCGCGGCGATGCACCGCGCAGCCCGCGGCTGGATGGCGGCAGGCTGACGCTGGGCGGACCGCACGACACGCTTGCCAGGCGGCTCCAGCGCTGGCTCGAACAGGAATCGCTGCGCCTGTTCGCCGAAGATGCGGCGGACTATTGCGCGCGCGGCCAGCTGGCTCCCGCACCGGTCAGGCTGAGCCGGGCGCGCAAGCGCTGGGGCAGCTGCTCGTCCGAAGGCGTGCTGCGGCTCAACTGGCGGCTGGTGCAGGCGCCCGATGCGATCCGTCGTTCGGTGGTCGCGCACGAGGTCGCGCATCTGATCCATTTCGACCATTCGCCCGCGTTCCACGCCCTGCTCGCCCGGCTGTACGAAGGCGATATCGCGCAGGCCAATCGCTGGCTCTCAGCGCATGGGCGCGAGCTCTACGCCGCCTTCGACTAGCCCCACTGGCGCGGGCCCGCGAAAGTGCCTATCTTGCGCCGCATGCGCTTCAAATCTCGCTTCGATGCCAAGGCCGGGTTCGCCGACCTGTGGGACTATATTCGCGAACCGCGGCCCTATCGCTGGCCGTTTCTCGCGCTGTCCCTCGCCATCCCGCTGACCGGGCTGGCCATGCTGACGAAGGAATCGCATTTCCGCCCGCCCGACGCGCCCAAGGTCACCTATATCTCGACCTTCGCCGAAGGGCGCACCGACGAGGAAATCCGCCAGTCGAACATCGCCAACCAGCAGCGCAAGGAAGCGCGCGAGGCCGAGCTGGCCGAACTGGAGGCGCGCAGGATCGAAGCCTACAAGGCACTCGGCCGCGCAACCGGGCTCGACGTCGAGGCAATGGAACGCGAAGCGGCCATCGAACGCGCCCGCGAAGAAGCGGAAGCCGAAGCGCGGCGGCGCGAACTCTACCCAGCGGGCACGGCGGTTGACGACAGCGGCGAATGACGCGCGCTGGCTGGATGCGGCCGCGCGGCTGAGCACGCGCGCCCGCCCCGCCAGCTATCCCAATCCGGGCGTGGGATGCATTCTGCTGCAGGGCGACCGCGTGGTCGGGCGCGGCTGGACCGCTGCGGGCGGACGCCCCCATGCCGAAGCCGCCGCGCTGGCGCAGGCGGGCAAGGAAGCGCGCGGGGCCACCGCCTATGTCACGCTGGAGCCCTGCGCCCACCGCTCGCCCCGCGGTCCGGCCTGCAGCGACCTGCTGGTCGAAGCGGGGGTGGCCCGCGTCGTCGCCGGGGTCGAGGATCCCGACCCGCGTACTGCGGGCGACGGGCTGGCGCGCCTGCGCCATGCCGGGATCGAGGCCGGGCTGCTGCGCTCCCCTGCGGCCGAGGCCAGCCTTGCGGGCTATCTCACCCGCGCCCGCCATGACCGGCCGCATGTCACGATGAAGATCGCCATGTCGCTCGATGGCTGCATCGCCATGGCCAGCGGCGAAAGCCAGTGGATCACGGGACCGCAGGCGCGCGCTCATGTCCACGCGCGGCGCGCGATGGCCGATGCGATCCTGGTCGGCGGGGGCACCTGGCGCGCCGACCGGCCCAGCCTCGATGTGCGGCTGCCCGGACTGGGCGAGCGCAGCCCGCAGCGGGTGGTGCTGTCGCGAGGCGTCGCGCCCGACGGCGTCACGATCATCAACCGGCCGGAGCAGGTCGCCCAGCTCGAAGCGCTGTATCTCTATGTCGAAGCAGGGGCGAATGTCGCGGCCAGCTTCCTGGCCGCCGATCTCGTCGACCGGCTGGAAATCTACCGCGCGCCGATCATCGTCGGGGCCGGGCGCGGCGCGGTCGCCGATATCGGGCTCGAACGGCTGGACGACGCACACGGGCGCTGGGCGCTGGCCGAACGACGCCAGCTTGGCAGCGACAGCTTCGCCGCCTACAGCCGCCTGCGGTAATCAGGGAGTACGCATGTTCACCGGGATCGTCACCGCCATCGGCACCATCACCACGGTAGAGGACAAGGGCGACCTGCGGGTCACCGTGGCCTGTCCGTGGGATCCGGCGGGCATCGATATCGGCGCCTCGATCGCCTGTTCGGGCGTCTGCCTGACCGTGGTCGAAAAGGGCGGCGAGGAAGGCGATGCCTGGTTCGCGGTCGACGTCTCGGGCGAGACCGTCAGTCGCACGGCGCAGGACCAGTGGCATGCGGACCGCCGGCTCAATCTCGAACCGGCGCTGCGGCTGGGCGATGAACTGGGCGGCCATCTGGTCACCGGTCATGTCGATGCGGTGGGCCGCGTGGCCCTGGCGGAGGATATCGGCGGGTCCACCCGGCTCGAAATCCTCGCCGGTGCGGACATTGCCCCGTTCGTCGCGGAAAAGGGGTCGATCACCATCGACGGCGTTTCGCTGACCGTGAACGAGGTCGAGGACGAACCCGGCGGCGAAGTGCGCTTCGCGCTCAACATCATCCCCCATACGGGCGAAGTGACCACGCTGGGCGACCTGTCCGAAGGCGATACGGTCAATCTCGAGATCGACGTGCTCGCACGTTATCTCAAGCGAATGCAGAGCCTCGCCGGCTGATACGGGTACCGACAAGACAATGCTGAAAGCTTTCGCCGGTTCGCGCCCGCTGCTGTGGCTGGTTCTTGCCCTGCCCGGCCTGTGGATCGCCGGACGCTGGACCTTCACGCCCGATCTCTACGGCTATGGCCACGCGATCGGCGACAGCGGCGACTGGGCGGCCTGGCTGCTGATGGCGACGCTGGCGGTCACCCCGCTGCGATTGCTGCTGCGGCGGCAGAGCTGGACGATCTGGCTGATGCGCCGGCGCCGCGATATCGGCGTGGCCAGCTTTGCCTATGCCGCGCTGCACACGGCAATCTACCTGGTGCGCAAGGGTTCGCCCGAATTCGTGCTGGCCGAATTGTCGAGCGGCTATATCGTCGCGGGCTGGGCCGCCTTCGCCCTGTTCCTGCCGCTGGCGCTGACGTCCAACGACATGTCGGTGCGGCGCATGAAGCGGGCATGGAAACGGCTGCACCGGCTGGTCTATCCCGCCGCGATCCTGACCTTCCTGCACTGGGTCTGGTCGGCCTTCGATCCGACCACGGCCTGGATCCACGTGGGGATCCTGGCCGCGATCGAGATCGTCAGGGTTGCGCTGCAGCGCCGTCAGAGAGTGACGTAGTTCTTGAACCGTTCTACTTCGGCTTCGTCGACATACTTGCCGATTTCGCGATCAAACACGCCCATATCGGCATACGGACGGTATTCCTCGAATTCGTGGACCATCTTGTCGGTCATGCCGGGGATGAGGCGGATTTCTTCCTCGGTGCCGCTGTTCAGATTGACCGGCACGAAGACATCGACCAGCACCTGTGCGGCTTCATCCTCGCCCAGCGTCTCGAGCAGCGCGGCGTTGAGATCGGTCACGCTGGCATAGGGCTGGCCAGCAACGATCGCGGCAGCCAGTTCGTCGCTGACGCCGTCGAGCGCGGCGAGCTGTTCGGCAGTGGCCGTGTTCGCATCGAGCACGGCGGCGGTTTCGGCGGCCGCGGCGTCATCGATGGTTTCGACTTCGGCGGTGTCGGTCGTCTCGGCCGTTTCGTCGGCAGCGCCCGAGCAGGCGGCCAGCGAGAGCACCGCACCCGAGAGGGCGGAAGCGAGAACGAGTTTACGCATAAATTGATTCCTCCTTTTGAGAAGCGCTCGCAATAAACACACTGGCGGCGAATGGAAAGCGAAGCGTGGCGATTTTCCTACGCCCGCAAAATCTGCTCCACGCTGGAGGATGCCGCAGCCCTCTCGCCCCTTGCGATCCTCCCGTTCGGCAGAAGCGGTCGCCGGCCGCCGTTTTTTCCGTCTGGACCGTGTAACATGCGGTCCATGTGACAGGACTTGGGGGCGGCAGTCCTACATTCGTCCTACATCAGCCCAGCGGCCCGCCAGTGAAAGCTTCGCGGTCGATCTCGTACACCAGATGGATCACCCGCTTGCCCTGGTACTTCTCCAGTTCGTAGCGGGTGGTGCGCTGCGCGCCGATCGCCTCCAGCGCATTGCGCGAGCGGTAGTTGGTGTCGCCAACGCGGAATTCGACCAGCGCGACGCTTGCGAACGCATGGGCCAGCATGGCGCGCTTCATCTCGGGGTTGTAGCCCTTGCCCCAGCAGCGCGGGGCCAGGAAGGTCCAGCCGATCTCGACCACCCCGCCCTCGTCGGGATCGAACCGGTCGAAGCGCGTCATGCCGAGCATGCGCTCGTCGCGCCGATCAAGCACGGCCAGCGCGCCCCCGCTGGCCAGGCAGGTGTCGAAGAAGGCGTCGAACACCTCGCGCCGCCAGCGGTCGTGGATGGGGTGCTGTTCCCACACCGCCGGGTCCGACGCGATGGCATGAAGCGCTTCGCGATCGGTCTCGGTCAGCGGGCGCAGGACCAGCCGCTCGGTCTCGAGGATCGGCTGGCGATCCATCGCCGTTCAGTTCCCGGTGACGTCTGCCAGCGCGGCGATGAACTTGGCGGTGTTGCCCTCATGCAGGCCGGCCACGTTGATCCGCCCCGACCCGGCCATGTAGATGCCGTGGTCCTCGCGCAGGCTGACGATCTGGTCCTTCGACAGCGGCAGCACTGCGAACAGGCCGTTCTGGTGAGCCAGCGTCGCGAGGTTGAGCCCGGGCACGTCGTTGTCCGCCGCGGCCAGCCGCTCGCGCACGCGGCGCATGCGTTCGCGCATCTCGGCCAGCTCGTCGAGCCAGGTCGCGGTCAGCGCGTCGTCGCGCAGCACGGTGCGCACCGCCGCGCCGCCGTGATCGGGCGGCATCGACCAGTTGGCCCGCGCCAGCGCATTGGCGTTCGAAGTGATCGCGGGCAAATCGTCCGCGCTCTTCGCGATCATGTAGAAGGCACCCACGCGGTCGCGGTAGAGACCGAAGTTCTTGTCGCAGCTGTAGGCCACCAGCGCTTCGGGCACCTTGGCCAGCACCTTGCGGACGCCCGCGACATCCTCTTCCAGCCCCAGGCCGAGGCCGTGATAGGCGACATCGAGGATCGGCAGCACGCCGCTGTCGGCCAGCGCGTCGGCGATCCGGTCCCATTGCTCGGGAGTGTAATCGACCCCGGTCGGATTGTGGCAGCAACCGTGCAGCAGCACCGCATCGCTGGCGCGCGCATTGGCGATCACGTCGAGCAGCGCGTCGATATCGGCCGTGCCGTCCGGGGCTGCATGGCGGAAGGTGCCGGTTTCGACGCCCACGTCTTCGAGGATCTGCGCGTGATTGGGCCAGCTCGGCGTGCCGAGATAGACGCGCTGCACGCCCGCCGCCTTCGACAGCGCGACCGCGAGCCGCACCGCGCCGGTGCCGCCCGGCGTCTGCATCCCTTCCAGGCGACCGCCCATCGCGGCGTCCTTGCCGAAGATGTAGGGCTTGAGCGCATCGACGAAGCCGGTGTCGCCTTCGGGCCCGAGATAGCTCTTGGAATCCTGCGTATCGACCAGCTTCTGCTCGGCCGCCTTGATCGCGCGGAAGACCGGCGTCGCGCCGTCATTGGTGCGATAGACGCCGACGCCGAGGTCGATCTTGTCCTCGCGCGGGTCCTGTGCGTGCATCTTGATGAGCGCGAGCAGCGCGTCGGGAGACTGGGCGTCGAGTTGGTCAAGCATGCCCGCCTCATCGCCCGATATGCCAAGGGCCGCAACAGGAAATCCCGCTGCGGCCCCGTGCCCGTGCGAATTATGGTTGGGCGGTCCGAAGGGCGTCTTGTGCGCCGTGCTTCAGAAGGGCAGCCAGCGATGCTTCTTGGAGAACTTCATGTAACCCGCATTGACCCCGAGCCGCAGCCCGGCGCCCATCCGGATCGGGATCAGCACGATGTCGCCCTTGCGCAGATAGCTGGCGGTGAGCCCGCCGATGACATAGGCCTGCCCCTCGCCCGCGGGATAGCGCTCGTACAGCTCCTCGCTGTCGTAGAGGTTGTAGACCAGCACGAAGGTGCTGCCGGCATTCGCCCCGGCGTCGAAACCGATCGACGGGCCCGTCCAGTAGACCGGCTGTTCGCCCTCGACCTTGTGATAGAGCGTGCCCGATCCGTACCGCGCACCGACGATGAACGCCCCGCCCGCCTCGCGACCGACGATATAGGCATTGGGCTCGCCCTGGTCGGCCAGCAGGTTGCGGATCATCTTGGCGACCCCTTCGGCGCCCTTGCCGAACACGCCCTCCGCCGCGCCGATCAAATCGTCCTCGCGGTAAGTGGTCGCGGGATCGTTGACACCGGCGCCGTCAACCGCTTCGCCCGCGGCCTGTTCGGCCGATTGCTCGGACCATTGCGGCTGGTCGGCATAGGTTTCCGCCGGGCCCTCGGCGGGCGCGGCCGCCTGCGGTGCGGGTGTGTAGCTCGGCGTCGGCGCCGGCTCGCCATAGACCGGCTGGTCGCCCGGCTGTTCGACCAGGTCGCCATCGATCGCATTGTTCGGATCGATCGTCTCGACCTGTGCGGCCAGCGGGGCGGCGGCGAGGCCGAAAGCGGCAAGCGCAAGGCCAAGGCGCGGCCAGTTGCGTGTGAATGTGTTCATCGATCCCTCCGTGTCGGCGGCGCTGGCGCAGACAGCTGCGCCGTGAGAAGAATCCCCTTTGAGCGCCCCGGCAATGAAACGGCGATGAACCGAATCGGAAATGCGGCGAAGCGAGTCGTTTCGGGGGTCGGGCGGTGTCCGCAGCCTTGCCGCAAAACTCCCCTTGATGGGCCGGGATACCGTGGCTATAGCGCGCCCCTCGCAACCGGCAGCGCCGGACCATGCGACATGCGGAGACGTGGGTGAGTGGCTGAAACCAGCTCCCTGCTAAGGAGCCATACCTGGTAACGGGTATCGAGGGTTCGAATCCCTCCGTCTCCGCCACCTATACCATCCCTAGATATCCCAGAAAGTCCCTGAAAGCCGCAGAATTCTGAGGTTTTTCGGACTTGCATCGGAATCTCTAGTTCTTATTTTGTTCTAACCCTTCCCACACTTTCTACCCACTATTGTGGGAGCAGATGTGGGAAGAGAACCAGGATGGATGGCTATGGGAAAACTTTCCGCTGCTCAGATTCGAGCTCTCACTAAACCGGGCCGCTACATGGATGGCGATGGCCTATCGCTGCTGCTCACCGCCCCAAAAAAGGGGTATTGGGTGCTGCGCGCGACCATAAACGGGCGCCGAAGGGACATCGGCCTAGGGCCACTAGACTTAGTTACATTGGCTGAAGTCCGCGAACTCGCGATCGACATGCGCCGCGATATTCAGCGAGGCATTGATCCGATCGAAGAGCGCAAGCGCCAGAAAATCGAAATCCTCACGTTCAAGGCCGCTGCCGAGAAGGTCCACTCCGAGCAAAAGGCGGCCTGGAAAAACGGGAAGCATCAGGATCAGTGGATCAATACACTCGAAACCTATGCTTTTCCCAAGCTCGGCGACCGGCTCGTAAATGACATCGAGGGCCCACTCATCCGAGAAGTGCTCCTCGACATCTGGCTGGAAAAGCCAGAGACAGCTCGCCGCGTAAAGCAACGGATCGGCGTTGTGCTCGATTGGGCCTATGCAAACGGAATGCGCGCGACCGAAGCGCCGATGCGCTCGCTGAGTCGTGCGCTGCCACGGCAGCCCAAGCAGGACGGCCATTTCGCTGCGATGCCCTATGAGGATGTCCCAACTTTCTTGAAGCATCTGCACAAGCGAACGAGTGTCGCACGGCTCGGGCTTGAGTTCCTGATCCTGACTGCCTCTCGATCGGGCGAAGTGCGGGGTGCTAAATGGGCGGAGATCAATCTGGACGCAAAACTCTGGACTGTCCCAGCGGAGCGTATGAAGGTCGGCAAGGAACATGTGGTCCCGCTGACCGATGCGGCAATCGACGTGCTCGAACGTGCCAGACCTTACTACGCTGAATGCAGCAATCTGGTCTTCCCGGGTCGCAATGTCTTGCGCCCGATGTCCGACATGACGCTGCTCAAGATCCTGCGTTACGCGAAGCTAGCCTTCACGGTGCACGGCTTTCGATCTGCGTTCCGAGATTGGGCCGCCGAGAAGACAAGCTACCCCGGCGAAGTGGCGGAAGCGGCGCTAGCGCACTCGGTCAGCAACAAAGTGGAAGCGGCCTATCGCCGTACCAACTATTTGGACAAGCGGCGTGAGCTGATGCGCGAATGGTCAGACTTCTGCGTCGGAAGATAAAGAAGCGCTCTCGTGGGCACGACGGCTTTGCGCCCCATTCTCGGTCATTCGAAGCCTTTTCGCTATCGCTCAAAAGCGGACATCAAATCAGGTTCATGCAGACCGATGGGAATGGTGGCAGGCGCGAGACGTAGTGCCATCCTCTTTGATGCCAAGCCGCCCATACTGCCTCAGAATCCCCAGAACCGGTTGCAGTCGATTGGGTCGAGGCCTGGATCGCGCAGGCGCCTATCGGCATCCCGCTGCGCCCGCTCCATGGCGCAGGCATTGGCGCGCCGCAGGATTTGCGGATCGGTCGCGCCGCTGCGTTCGCCATAGCGACGCAGGGCAGGATTGAAGCGTTCGGGCGAGGCGAATGGATTGCTGACGGTCGTTACGCCCACGACCTTGTGGTCCCCGCAGGCTTCAGCCAATGCCGGATCGGGATCGGAAGGTTCGCCATACCAACCTGTTTCTGCGGTCAGCCCCACACGCACGTTGCCCATCGTATTAGGTTCGTAACGCGATCCGAACGCAAGGTATCCTTCCTCATCTACGACAAGCGCGGTGGAGTATGGAAACTGCACCAGGGGATCGTCATCCCCTTTGCGGTCCAGGAAGAAGCACCCATCACGCAAAACGATTGTATGTTGGCTGCCTAGGTCGAGCACGGCGCCCGCCGGCTCTCGATCCTGCGGGAACGCCCTGATATAGTAGGATAGCTCTGCCGGCATCGCAGGGCGAGCGATTTGCGGCTCTGCTTCAATCGGATCGGGCGGCCATTTTTTGTCGAGATTAGTAAATGGCGGTGGCAAAGGCGCTTCGAGGATCGTGAGGCGGCCGCTCCGCTCTTGTAGGGCACCTGTCGGGATAGGCGCAGGCTCGATACACGCAGCTTCGGCGTTGCCGGATTGCATGACGATACGCCCATTCTCGTCAAAGGCGCAAAGCAGCTGTTCCGGCTCGGATTTCGAGCAGGCTACAGCGAGCACGAGGAGAGGTAGCAAAAGGTAAACCCGCTTCATCGCGCCCTGTCTCCCGCAAGAACGTGGTCCCCGCCTGCAATAATCAACTCGCCGTTCGGACCGACGAGGTAACGCGGCCCTGACCGCATGAGGTCGGCGAATGCATCATCAAGGGCAACATAGTCACCCCGGCAATTCTGTTCGGTGCTGGCGATTTCATCACCGACGATCAGGCGTCCATCGCCAGTTTCATATGTGCCAAACAGCGTGGCGCATGATGCAAGCCCCTGCCATGTGTCCGAGGCAAAACGCAGATGCCGTTCGTCAGGACTGGAACTGGCGGTTTCGCCGTCGATCGTGCGGATTACCCATTCCGTGTCGGCCAGCGCCTGGCCCGGCGGATTTGCGACGGGAATACGCATCGGGTCTGGCGAGCGGCTTTGGCCGGTTTCACTGTCCATGCGGGTGAGTTCGATGAAATGATCGTGGGAGCGCAGGCGCAGTGTATCCCCGGACAGGCGGACCTTAGGATAGGCGCGGAACAGCTCGGCAATCGATTCTTCCCAATCGCCCACGCGCCCCGGGCAGGCCATCGCATCACCGCCCCAGCTGTGCACTGCAATCCGCCCGTCGGCGTACAGGGCCGTGCCGCCGAAGGCGTTGCAGCCGACGGAGCCGCCCGCCGCATCGGCCGAGAAGGCCAGATATGGCGCCGGCTCCGACACCGGCAGAGCCTCGCCGTCGATCCGCACGATCCGCCAGCTTCCCTCGACCACTGCCAGGTCAGAGATGGTGGCCGCCGATCGATTATCCGCCGGATCGGCCGCCTGATCGTCGGATGTCGGATGGCAGGCGCAAAGGGCTGCCGCCAGGAGCAGCGCGAAACGTCTCATCGCAGCATCGGCTTCAGGATGACGTCGCCGCCGGGCAGCGGGACGGTGTAATCGGGATTGATCGGGCAGGTGCTCACGCAGATAACGTCTGGGAAGCTGTGCTCGTCGATCCAGCGCACCACCTCGGCCACCGCCGGCTCGGTGATCGGTGTGCCGTCTGGGTTGTTCCCCGGACAGGCGACCGCATGCGCATAAACAATCCAGCCCGCTTCCGAGCGCGCCCTCCCGACTGGCGTGCAGCCATCGAAATAGGCTGTAACCCCGCCATAACCGTGGGGATTGCCAAAATTCGTGCTGCCGTCGTATTCGATCCAAAGACGGGTCGGATCGGCCAGTTCGCGCTCCCCGATACGGGTAATGAAATAGCGGCGCACTGTCGGGTTGCCGAAATTGTCGCTTGGCCGCGGGGGGGGCGAGCTCGGCCATTCTGTTGCCGACCGAAATCGCCAGCGCGCGCGCTTCTTCCACCGACGTTCCGGCAAAGGAGGCAGACCCCAGCACATCGACGCCCGCCACCGCCTCGGCCAGCCTGCCATCTTCTATCCGCATTAGCGGTAATGTCATCTGGACCACGGGGGTGTCGAACGACGGTGGATTACCTTCCATCAGGCTGCGCGCCAGATAGCCTGTGCGACTGGCCAGCAGCACCACTTCGGCCCCCGGCTCAGGCGTGATAACAGGCGAGCGGCTCTTGCCGTCCAGCGCGGGCATGCGCACGAACAGCAAGTCGCCCGTCTGCCTTCCGCCGCGCCACCCTTGCCGCACGCGATAGAGATAATCGAGCGACAATCCGTCGCCGCGATCGACCGGACGAATTCCTTCGAGCACCGCGCGCACGACGATGGGTGCGATGGCGAAGTTTTCGGCGAGGGTCCGCGAAGTGCCACCTGCCGCGGGAACCACCCCGGCGGATTGCGCCTGTGCATATTGCCAGGAAGAAAGCCCTGCGAAAGCGAGGGCGCGGGCATCTGCGGATTGTTCGACACCCGGCTGCCCCTCTCCGCCGATCCCGATGGCCCGCAGGGCGATGCCATCGCGCAGTTCCGGTGCCATGCGCGCTGCTGCTTCGGCCAGCTTCGCAGCTCATGGATGCGGTTCGATTGCCTCAGCCTCGGGAGCGAGTTCGGGAAAGCGTGCGGCAGGGACCAAGGTGGCGCGCTCTCTCCCAATCATAACCGTCATCCGGGTTTCGAACGGTTCGGCGCGGTAGCTGACTTCGCCGGCAAGTTTCGCCAACTCGTCGCCCAGCGTCCGAACTCGGCAGCGTTCACTCATCCGGTAGCGTGATCCACCAGTGCGCACTTCTCCATCGCGGTCGGTGTGCCATCCATTAGAAGCAAAATCGCAGTTTTCCGCATCGACGCTGTATTCTGGTCCGAAGGTAACGCGGGTTAGTTCCTCGCCGCGATAGGGCCTTCCGCGTTGGTCGGCGAGCAGCCACTCACCGCGCACGAAATCTTCGCGCGGGACAGTCGCTGCCACATCGACCTTGGCGAACACCCATGTTTCGCCGCCGCGCTCGATCCGGATTGTATTGCCATCAACCGGAACGATGCGCACTTCACCGGTATCGAACGGGGCTAGCCGCTCCTGCGGATTGCAATGCGAGGCAAGGCGTGTGTAATCGTCTAGCGCGTATCGGCCATCGCCCAGATCGCGCAGCTGGCCCTGCGTCAGCTCACAACCACTGCCGAAGGAGAACATCGGGCTCCAGATGGTAAGCCTGTCTTCCCGCGATACACCCGGCCCGGACACCGGCCGCCATTCGCCGTACAGAGCCTTCACCGCATCGGTCATCGGCGCGAGTCTTCCTGGCTCTGACGACTGCGGCGCAGGCGGCAGCGGCATGGCTGGCGGCTCGCGCGAAGGGCCGGAAGTGGCACAGCCTGAGAGCGCGAGTGGACCAGCGATAGCAACAAAAAATTTAAGGGACATCGACGTAATCCTTGCAAAGATTTTTCGCGTCGCGCGGTCGCGGAGCGGGTGGTGGAGGCGGGGCGGATGGTTCCGGATCCCGCAACGGGGCGACCGGTGGCGGGATAACGGGCGGGCCTTCGCGGTAGCCGGGCGGCGGCACGAATTCGGGCGGTGGCTGCGGGAACATCAGTCCGCATTCCTGCTCCGCGCTCCGCATGCCGACGCTGACCAGCGTTTCCAGCACCGCGTCGCAATCGGCATCGCTGTAGCAGGTCCCCCAGAAGATCGGCTCTTCCTGCTCTTGCCATATTGCCACCGCTGCACTGGTCGCGCCGTCATAATGGTTGGTGATCAGATAGCGCGTGCCGCCATCGGCCAGATGTTTGCGAAAGGCGGGCCGGCCATTGATGGTAATGGGATCGCCCCAATGATCGTCTTCCATCGCTTTTCCGAACTGATCGAGGGCATAATCGAACCGCAGGTCGCCCGAACGCCAGACCAGGTGAACACTGTCGTCCCCCAACGGACATTCGCTCGCACCTTTCGCGCAGGTTTCTGTCGCCCCATCGAAAGTCAGGCCGACTGGGAAAGAGAAGCCGAAACCGTCGAGCGAGATGCCTATGGAGGGTTGCACCTCCGGTTCGGGCACGACGATATCGGCCGGCTCGCTGCAAGCGCAGAGAAACAAGATGGCGGCGCAGGCCCAACTACAGCTCAATCTCAAGGTAGAGAGCCCTGCCGATTGCCCGCGCCGCCGTTGAGCAGCCAGATATTGCGCTCGATTCTCTGCATGGTGGCGAAGGTCGAGGCCTCGTCCACGCCCGATAATTGCAACATGTCACCGGTCTCCACATCCAGCGGTCCAACCCGTGCGACGAAGCTCTGGCCAGCGAAACCCTGCGCCTCGCCGTCGACTTCCAGAGCAACAAGGCGCGGCTCGCCCATCGCTTCCCCAGACTTGCGGATGGAAACCGTAAAAGCCTGCGCGACTTCGTAGGCCAGCCCGGTGCCATAGCGCTGCATCGGCGAGAGATGTTCGCGCAGATATTCCGCCCCGCCATGATAGGGCACGCCCACGCGGCCGAGCTGGCTACCGGCGAGATAGGGACCGACCCTCGACAACCACGGGCGGGCCTGTTCTTCGGGCGATGGACGCACTTCCTCGATGAAGCCGCCGCGATCGTAGAAAGCAGCGCGCACCTTGCCGCCGGCGGCGCGGATCGCGCGCTCCGCTGCAACTCCGTCGCTGCCGGGCTCGAGGTGAAGCAGCGTGGGCCCGGCGAGCCCGGGATCGCTACCCGCCGCCGCCAGACGCACCGACCACAGCCAGAAGGCTTCGTCGTCGAGCGACACCGGCACGAAGCCGAAGGCCGGATGATTGGGCTGGATGCTCCTGCCGTCGCTCAGCGCCAGCCTGTCCATCACGCGCCCCTCGCTGTCGCGCATCACGACGTAGAATCGCCCGGTCTGTGCGGAAATGGGGGACGGCGTACACGATGTGACCGGCAAGTTCGGCTCAGGCGGATCGGTGCGTTGCTGAGGGAGCAGGCGGCCGACCCATTCCCGATTATAGGCGAACGGAGTGACCTGGCCCGTGTCGCTCGTGAAATGTTCGAGCGGGGCCGAGAAGACCCGCTCGGCCTCGCGATTGACCGTCATCCCCTGCCCGAACACAGTGAAGCGGTCGGCGCTGTTGCCCTTGAGCCGCGCAAGGGTGCGCAGGGTCAGCACGCCGCTCGGCTGCTCGCCCAGGGCGCGAACACCGTCATCCTCGACTAGGACGAGATCCACATAGGTGGCGGCATCGAGCATGACCTTGGCGAAATACTGTCCGCTGGCGTAGCCCACCGGCTCGGGCCGCTGCGTGTACATGCAGGCTTGTGCGGGTGTGCCAAGAGCGACACTGCCGATTGCGGCAGCCATGGCGATGGCCGGGAAGATCTTGCGGATCATCTTACCTGTTGTCCCTTGACGCGATAGGCTTGCTGGATGGGTCTGATGCGGGTGCGCAGTTCTTCGACCGGGATGGGCCCGGGATAGAGGCTGACGGGCCGCGCGACCCCCTTTTCATCGATCCGGGCGGGCGAAATCCAGGGGATCGAGATGTACCAGTCGCCCTCGGTCCGCGCCGCGCCTTCGCCGCCGTGGACGTGGGCCATATGGCGATAGAGCGCGTCGTTGAGGTGCAACACCCAGCGCGATCCCGGTTCGAGCGACTGCGGCAGACCGGGGATCAGGAACGGCTCGTCCATCCCCTGACCATAGACGAACTCGCCCGCCTCGTTCGCCCGCTCGCCCGATGCCATGCGCTGGCGCAATTCGGTTCCCGGGGAGGTGTCGCCTTTGATATTCTCGATGACCCTCCAGCGGACGGACGAGAAGAACCCGTCGGGCCCCGGATCCCTGAGGTCGATCCCGACCGGTTCGGCGATGACGATATCGGTCGCGGTCATGGCCCGCTTTTCGAGCGTCTGCCGCCCGTTCATGTCCTCGAGCGCGGTGACGGGATCGAACCCGGCCCGGCGCAGCTCCTCGATATCTTCCACACCGATGCCATAGGCGACCAGCATGTGTGTGCGCTGCAGCGATCCGGCTTTCGAGGGCTTGCGCATGACCTCGCGCCATTCCGTCTGGCCCGGTGGCGGCGGTTCGGAAGTGGCAAAGGCCGTATCCTCGACGATGGCCCGGATGGCTGCAAAATCGGGATGCGCCTCCAGTGGATACCAGATCGCTTCAGGGTCTTCGCGGCGACCGGGGATGTCGGGGTTGAAGAAGGGTTGCTGCCAGTCCGGTTCGACCCGCATGAGCGCCGGCCAGACGATCGCATCGCGCTGGCTTACCGCAGCAATGGCCATCAGGTCGGCAGGGCGGACGGAAACGAACCCTTGAAGGTCGTCGATCCTCACTTCAGCGGCGATATCGGCGGCACGCAATTGTTCCTTGATCGCATCTTTCGCTTCACGCAACGCACTGGCGCCGTGCGGGACTTCCTGTGCGGTTACGAAAGGAAGCAGAGCGGCAGGAGCCAAGGCCTCCTTCCTGGTGCCGGCGGTGTGGAAGATATGCGCCGTGCCCTGCCCCTCGTCGACGTAGATCTGTGCAACCACATCGCAGCGCTCCAGCATCACGCCGTCGCGCCACGCCTTGAGTTCGGCGACCCGCGCCATGTCGGCCTCGTAATCTGCGATGGCAGCGGCCCGGCTTCCCAGTTCGTTCTGGCGCATGGAAATGGCACTCTCGCGCGCGGCTGCTGCCCATTGTTCGTAAGGCTGAATGCCGCGCACGACGCGATAGGGACCGAGGCAGCCTTCAGTGCCGACGACATTTTCCGGCGGCGTGACTTCGCCCGGCTGCAGGCCGGTAAGGACCACGCGGCTGTCCGCATAGACCTTCGCGCCGGAAAACAGGCTCGTCACGGCTACCCGCTGCGGATCGGTCAGGTCGAGCGCCATGTGCCGCTCCCACACGGCGATCTTCGGCTCCTCGCCTTCGGGATAGAGCCACAGGCAATTGTCCCGCAGTTCGAGCCGCGCGGGCACATCGGGGACACCCACGAGCGTACGGATACCGCCATCGGTGCGATTGGGAAATTGCGGAAAGCCCGTCACGCGCGTGTCGCCCGCAGGTTTCGGCGGCGGGGCGAGAGGGAAGGCAGGCGGCTCTTTCAGGATGACGTAGTTGGGCAGGTCCAGTTCCCCGCGCTCCGCTGCCGCACGGATCGGCGCCGCTTCCTGCGCGAGATCGATCTCCACCGTGCCCGTCATCTCGCTCGCGCCCGCGCCGTGCCAGGCAAAGCCGAGACGGATGAGATCGTTGACGATCCGGTCCTGCGTATCGCGCAATTCGATCAGCGACGGGCCGGGTCGCTCGACGGGGAGGTAGATCGGATCGCTGGTATATCTGGCCAGCGTCGCCGCCGCATCGCGGGTGAAGGCCACGGCGATGCCGTAGGTCGGCTCGTGCTGGATCCACAGCCCGGCGAAGGTGTCCGGCTCCTTCTCGCGCAGCAGCCCCTGAAGCGAGCCGGGATCGGCGTCTGGCGGACCTTGCGGGCGCGGCCCCGGTTCGTCGCGCGGTCCGATGGAGCCGCGCAGCTGGATCTGGAAGCGCCGATCGGCCTCCTCCACGCTGACGCAATAGGTGCGGGCGTAAATCGCGGTTTCCGAATAGGGCCCCTTGAAATTCTCGATCCCGTCGATTTCCTCCGCCGTGAGATTGGGGCAAGTCTCGGACAGTGGTTTTTCGTCCTGCGCATGGGCAGCAGGGGCGTGCGCCAGCACCATCAGGCTGGCGGCAGCAAGGAGGTGTTTCATTCGGCCTTCTCCACTGGATCGGGGTCGGCAATGCGCCCGAAAAAGATCAGCGCGCCGCTGGCCCGGTCGCGGATGCTCAGCAGGAACGGGCGATCGACGATCATCGACGGCACGTCCGGCATGATGCGCGAACCGGTCACGACGATCTTCACTGACGTCACCGCCGCTGCCTCCGTCCCTCTCTCGTTCACACGGAGGAAGGTTGCGTGCGCGACATCGTCGATCGCGAGCGGCGCGGCAGCCATGCCGGAGAAGTCTGCGCAATTGTCGCTGAAGGCACAGGGTATGCCCGCTGCGATCAGCGCCGATTTCACGCTGTCATCGAAACGCGCCTCGAACCGCGGCAGGCGGAGCAGGATTTCGCGTTTCTCTGCCGCGCCGAGATCGAACTTGCCGTCGCTACCCTGCGTGGCGAGATTGAACGAAAGACCGTTCAGATCGCGTTCCCAGCGGCGCAGGGTCGCCATGTCGCGTGGCAGAAACACTTCCATGGTGAAGCGCCCGTCCTTGCCATAGGGCAATTGCACCGCTTGCCCCTCACGCGTTTCGCGGTAGGCCATCGGCGCGATGCGTTGCATCATGTAGATGGGCTTCCTTGTCCCGTCGCCGCGGGTGAACTCGCCGGTGGAGCCGTCCTCGAACGGCACTGACCAGTTTGCCTTGAACCATACCGCATTAGTGAGCACGGCGGCGGTAAGATCGTTGAACCCGGCGGGGTCCACGATGCTGCTAATCCGCTCGCGGGTCTGCTCGCTGACCCAGCCGTTGATCGTCGCGGCAGAACCCAGCGGGTCGCCGCCGAAATCGACCGCCCGCGCCGTCGCGCCAAATCCGTCCCTAACCGTCCGCAGATAGTCCGGCGAAAACGTCAGGCGATCCGACAGCCACAGCGCATTGGCGACCGACAAGGCCACCTTGTCGTCTCCGGTCCGCGTCAGAAATCGATTATAGTCCTTTACCAGCAGTTCGGGCCTTGTAGCAGCGTCCCAGCCCAGCAGGGCGCGCATTTCCGCTTCGGTCTGGCCGCTTGCACCGGGCAAAGCGAGGCCGATGCCTTCGCTCAGTGACAGCGGCGAGATAAACAGATTGTCGTTCAGCTCTGCCGCTTCGGCGAGCACGGGATAGAGCCTTGCCGCGAGCTGCGCCTGGCCGGAGGTGATGTCGTAAGAGGTGGCCTGCTGTGTACCTTCAGCGACGGAGCGTGCGGGCGTGGTCGTGCAGCCGGTTGCCAGCAGCACGCTGGCCGCGCCTGCCAAGAATGCTCTCATTTATCCTGCTCCAGAAATTCGGCCAGCCATTCGGGCAGTGGTCGCAAGTATCCTTCCGGCGTACGGCACAGCCCGGACACGAGGCTGGTGCCCGCCGGACATTCGGATGCGTCCATCACCGGGCGCGGTGGTATGTCGACGGTCATCGCGGCGGTGATCGGCGGCAGGGCGATGCCCTCTTGCATCACCTGTTGATTGGCCGCCTGCCGCCGGTCGAGCCATGCCATCGCGCGTCGCGCCTGAGCTTCACCAAGGCCATAGCTGCTTTGCAGGCGTCGCAGCGCATTGGCATTGTCGTCCACGGCACCCTGCCGCGCCAGCGCATTGGCGCTTTCCAGGCCTTCAACCTTGATGACCTTGCCCCGCCCGCAGGCGGCGTGGATCGGATCGATCAGTTCGGGGATATCCACCTCGTAAACGGAGCCCATGAAGGTCAATGTCTCGCCCACGCGGGCATAACGGGGCGTCTCTGCCGACCCGAATGCGAGATAATTTGCGCTGTCCACGAACAGGCGCGCGCCGAAGGGGAATAGCACCAGCGCATCATCGCGGTCGGCAGCGCGGAAACAGCCATCGTTCAGCACCACTTTGACTTGGCTGTTGATGGCATTCAGCGCGCCTGCGGGCCGGTCATGGCGCGGGAAGATGCGGATATGCGGTGCAACGGCGACGGGAACGGCCTCGTCGCGCACAGCCGCACGCGGCGGACTGCTGATGGGAACAACAGGGGCGGCGCGAAAGACCAGTTCCACCTGCTCGGGTAAGGTCACGCCCTTGCGTTTGGCCAGCGACCGGAATTCATCCTCCGAGATAATGATCTCGACATTGACCGTCTGCGAGCGGATGCCCGTCCCCTGAATCACGCGATCTTCCCGAAAGGTCTCCCACATGAAGTCGGCGGCGGCCATCAGCTCTTCCTGCGACCAGCGCACGGTCTCGCCGCGAAACGTGGGATTGCGGCTATATTTACTCAGCGTGGCAGGACCATCACGCAAAAATTCGAAGACGACACCGAGTTCGCCTTCATTGTCATAATGCAGGGTCTGGAAATTTCCTCGCTCTTCCCTGCGCAGTCGCTCTGCAAGCGCCTGAACCTCGTCCATCACGCTATTCTGATAATCGGCGACGCGCATGAATTCCGCATCGGCAGCATCCTGATCTGCCGTGCGCGGTGCGGGCGGTGCTGGCTCGACAGGATCGAACGCGGCAGGCGGTGCTGACAAGATCGTCGCAAAGCCGTCCGCGTTGAAGTCTGCCCGGAACGGCTGTGACGGTTCGGAAACGTCCCCTCCCGGTTTGCTTGCGGTGCAGGCCGCCAACGTCATGGACGCGCTCAATACCGCCAGCCGGGCAGCGGCCCCTCGAAACTTCATTCGGCAACCTCTTCCATTTTGTGCAGCCGCATAACATTGCCCTTCGGGCATGCGCGCGGGATGCTAACCCCATAGAAACGCTCGATATAGGAAATCGGCCATCCCTTGCCGTTCTCGCGCAGATTACCGCCGGCGCCCTGCATCTTGTGGCCAAATTGAATGGTGTTGCCGGTGCGCGGTTCGTAGAGTCCGTCGCCGCTCTCGGTGAGGACGACGTCGGGATCGAACAGCACCGTAAAATTCCGCTGATAGCTCGGAGCCACGATGCACCCGTCGCGAATTTCGAGCGTGCCGCGATAGAGCGCTTCGCCCGCAAAAGCGTCGCGCGCGATAGTGATCGGCCGCGGCTGTTCGCGCGCGCTCTGACATGCAGCAAGCAACAGCGCGCCCGACACAGCTACCAGTCTGCCGGTTGTCGGCATTCGAAAATCTCCGGCCCCGAATAGAGATAGATCGGCCCGTCGCGGTTGGGGTAAATCCACAAATCGGGCAGCCCCTCACGCTCGGCGACGATGCGAAAGCCGGGCAGCACCATGCCTTCGTCGATAAAGCCGTTGGGATGATCCCACAGCGCCGCGCCTTTATCGGCCCAGAAAATCATATTGGATGAGTGATTGGTTGCGATGAGAACCTTGGGTCGCTCGGACGGATCACGCTCTTCGAATCGGCACACACCATTGCGCGTTGGCTGCAGCTTTTTGGGCGGAGAAGGCGGGCGGAGCGGTTCTGTTGCGTGCGTAATCCGGGCATCGGGCGGCAGTGGCGGAGGCGGAGGCGGCACGCCCGGATTGCCCCAAATGCCATACTGCTTCGCGCATTGCGTAGGGTGCGCGCGCGTGCCGCGCAGACGGTTGTCCGCCATCGTCTGTTCCTGTTCCAGCAAGTAGGCATTGGCGCGGCGCATCGCTTCGGCGCTGCTGATCCCTTCGCGGTCACGGTATTCGCGAACGGCGAACCAGTCGTTGCCATAGCCTGCCGCCTGGTCGGCTGAACTCACCGCTACCACGCGATGCGATCCGCACGCGGCGATCAGGCCTGCGGGCGGATCGGGCACTTCCCGCTGGTGGCCCAGCTGCAGCCGCGTGCCCACGCGCCCCAGCTGTCGCTGGTCCGACGAATTGCGCGGACGGAACGCAAGATAGCCTTCGTCATCACGATACAGCCCAACGGTGAACGGAAACATCGCCAGCGGATCATCGTCACCCGGGCCATCGATAAACAGGCAACCATCGCGCAGCACCACCGCTTCGAATGTGGCGATGTCGGGCGTCGGGCCGACGAGCCGTTCTTGCTGCGCATAATAGCGAACGGCTTGTTTCGCATCGGAGGAAACCGCTGGCAGTTCCGGATCGGCGCGGGGATCGAAGCGAAGAAGCAGGTTGGCTGGAATGGCCCAGCCCTTCTCTTCCTGCAAAGCAACGAACTCTGCGCGAGACATGGTAATGGTCAACCACGGCACGCCCATATTGCCGAAGCCGGGTGAGGCTCGCTCGATACCTATCCGCTCTGCCCAGCCGCGCACGACCCGATCCTGATCCGCGCGCGAGAACCCGGCCATTGCCGCGCTGAACAGCGGATCGGAGGTGTAGCGTGAAAGCGACGCCGCCGGATCGCGCAGGAAGAAGGCAATGGCGCGAACGGTGCCGATGCCGTCATTTTCCGGCCCGTCGGTCCAGCGCCAATCGATCCCGCCGAAATTGCCCATCTCGCCGCGCTTCAGGCGGCGCAGCATCGGCAGGTGCTGGTTTTCCAGCGCATCGGCAAAGCGCATGCGCCGGTCTTCGATAGTCGGCACATAGGTGTCGGGGCCAAGCTGTGTGATCGGCGTATAGGGCGGCGCTTCGACGATCGAGGCGTAGCCGTCACTATCTGCACCCGAATGCTGTGCGGAGCAAGCCGCCAGAGTGGCGCACAGGATAACAGAGAGCCGAATCAATACATCACCTCCTAATGTGATGATGTATCATGGTGCATTCTCGCTGAACGGCACTGAAACGAAATGTTTTCTTGAAAACAAAAGCCTCCGCTTATGGTGGATACTCTGGATCCGGGATACCCCGTTGAGCGTAGTCTCCTTGGACTTTTATGTATTCGGGTGTGAAGATCTCTCGCTTCATCTGGCTGGTTTCAGCTATTGCCGCAGTCCTCCTTGCGGCCGGGGGAAGTTGGTATGCTTTTTCGCCGAGACTGGCGGTTGCGGCCCTCAGCGATTGGGAAGCTGCGCCCGAAGAGTTGCTAGCCCGGTACGACCGACCGCGCGTGCGAGCAGCATTCGAACGGCAAATGTTACCTCAGGTCGATACCTATCAGCCCCCATATACGAAGGGCGTCGTACTGGATGCGATGTCGGACCCGCGAGCAGTTAGGTTGTTCATCAACGAACCTTACGGCGAATGGCAATTCGCAGCAGCAGCCGGATTGCCTGAAGATTTTCCCGGGGGAGAGCCTGCGGGCCCCATGCCGCGCATAATGGAAACTACCGACAGTTGGTCACTCGAATGGTCTGGACTCAATGAAGTTGTTGCGACACCGTCAGGCCGCAACGAAGTACGTGGCAACAGTTATCGCTTCGAGCGGGATGGCCTCAGCTGGCGTCTGGTTGCCATCGATCTTACCGTGCCTATCCGATGAAAGGCCGTGAAGGGCGCCACCAAGGTCGTTGATGGATCCAAGTCTTTAAGTCGCCAAAAACCAAAAAGACGAATGGCGGCTTCGTACCTTCTGACCACCGGGAGCTGACTGTCGCCTTACGGCCCCTAAATTGTCATATCGGGCGAACCTTCCTACTCAAACGTCGCAAAGCGTAGACACCCTTTGCCTCAATTCTTGAAAGAGGACCTGATCTTATGAGATCGCAAGTGACGGCGCACGGCTCGACGTTCTGCCTTTTCCATCCACTGGCTAATGGAGAGCCCGCCTTCGGCCAAATCGGCGAGAACCGCGCCCCGATCTCCAATCGGCATTTCCAAACCGGTCGTCGTGTCGACCGTTGTTTGGCGCTCGATCTCGGCGTTCAGCAACGCACCACCCAGAACGCCATATGCGGACAGAAAAAGCCACATCAGGAAAACGACGATAGCGGACAACGACCCATACGTGGCGTTGTAGTCGCTGACATAAGCTACATAGAACGAAAATCCGAACGAGATTGCGATCCAGAGTAGTGTTGCGACGAGCGCGCCGGGAGCGAGCCATAGCCATCGGGCCGGCTCTCGGTCCGGTCCGTAGCGCATGATGAGAGCAAAACCAGCGCTCCCGAACAGGATCGATGCAATCCAGGTCAGAAACTTAATTGCAAACGCAGCTGCTTCGCCGAGCAGATCACCGGCTTGCATTTGCAACCAGGCAAACATTCCGCTGCTGATCAATCCTGTCAATGCTACGAAAATGGCTGCCAACGTGAGCGCCGCCGCACGAAAATTTAGCGAAATAATGCCTCTTGTCTCGTGTTCTTCGTTGATGATGTTGAGTGCGCCAATCAGCCCGTTGGCGGCACGCATCCCTCCGAATACTGCGAAACCCAAGGCAATGGCGAGTGCCAGCCCGGTCACTCCGGCATTCGCCGTGACGACGCTGAGCAACTGGTTTTCGATGACCGCGGCCGCTTCGCGCGGGACCAGCTCGATGATGGACCGCATCTGTCTCTGGACGGTTTCGACGTCCCCAACCAATCCATAAACCATTACGGTCGCGGCGATGAGCGGCGTGAGCGCAAGGAAGGTGAAAAAAGCCACACCAGCGCCCAAAAGAGACAGATTGTGAAATCCCCACATAGTCCACACACGGCTAAGAATCTGTTTCCAAGCAGCTTTTGGCATCTGCCAAGGACTTTTTGCGGTTGCGCCGGGAGCGTGTTTGGGTGATGAACTTGCACCATGAGTGGGATTATCGGCCTCATCTGAGGCTTGCCGACCGCTTGGCGATGATCCGGTTAGTCCTTCGTTATGCACCTTGGGTCGCTTTCTATGGTCGTCGATAATTTGCCTCTTGTTCAAACACCTCCGCGAAAAAATCGTGCCCCGGTTCGGCCTTATGCTGTCTCCATGCTTGCATGCGCGCTCGCTATCGTTGCTAACCCAGCGCTGGCACAGGATGTCGAGCCGACGGGTGGTGATCCTTCAGAGCCTCCCGTTCCAGTTCCTCCTGCCGACGCGGACCTGCCCGAACTTGGCCACGTAATAACCGATGAGGAATTCGAGGACACGATACCGGAACTGGACCCGCTTTCCGATCCTGAACTCGACTCACCGCTCGAGTCGATCGAGGAATTCGAGCGCCGGATCGCCGCGGCGCAGCCCGATGGCAATCCGGCCGCGGGCGAGGCGCCGCCACTCAACGACCCTGCTCTGGCTGACGGCGAGACGGTCGAAGAAATCGGCGATGCTCCGGTCCGTGATGCCGAACTGGTGGTTCCCCTTCCGCCGCTTGAACAGTTCGAAGTGGAGCCCGTCGAGTTCGCTCAGGACGAGAGCGACGAGGAGGTCGTCGAGATCGCCTACTCGGTTCAGGTGAACGGACTCGATGCGGCCGATGAACAAACGGACACGAGCCTGCGCGGGCAGTTCGATGATTTGTCTGCGCTCGAGGACGGCGACGGCGAAGCAGCAAATGTCGCGCAGGTTTCGGCGAGGCTGACCGAGGACAGCGCCTTGATGCAACGCATCCTCGTCGCGGAGGGTTGGTACGAGGCACGCGCCACGACGCGTGTTGATCGATCGAATGAGCCGGGCGGACAGCCATTGACTGCAGTGATCGATGTCTTGCCGGGACCACGCTATGTTTTCTCCGACATCGTGATTGATGCGCCGCCTACCGAGCCAGCTAACCTCATCCGTGATAATCTGGCACTGCAAGTAGGCGAACCGATTATCGCCACGCGCGTGCAGGGGGCCGAAGCCCAGGTGGCGGTCACTCTTCCGCAAAACGGCTACCCATTAGCAGAGATCGGCCAGCGCGACATTCTGCTCGATCAGGAAACCGGCGACGGGGTTTATACCTTGCCGGTCACCACCGGACCACGTTCGCGGTTTGGCGAAATCCGCACGACGGGGAATCTGGCCTTCGACGCCGAGCATGTGGAAGTGCTGGCGCGCTTTGAGCGCGGCGAGCTCTACGACAGCCGAATGGTCGACGATTTGCGGCAGGCGCTGGTCGCAACGGGCCTGTTCAATACCGTCTCGGTGCTGCCCGAAGAGAGCGGAGAAGCGGCAGGCGACGGCACCGAATACGCGTCCATCCTCGTCGAGCAGGATGCCGGGCCACCGCGCACCCTGGCCGGAAGTGCGGGCTTTGGGACGGGGCAAGGCTTCAGGATCGAAGGCAGCTGGACTCACCGCAATCTTTTTCCGCCCGAAGGCGCGTTGATTGCCCGCGCGGTGGCGGGGACGCAGGAACAGGGGGCGGGCCTGACATTCCGCCGCTCCAACGCGGGCAGGCGTGATCGCACCTTTCAGGCGTCCGCTGAGGCGCTTCACAGCAACTACGACGCCTACGAGGCGTTTACCGGACGCCTATCCGCGCTGGTGAGCTACGATTCGACCAATATCTGGCAGAAGCCCTTCACCTATGCTTACGGCGCGCAGCTGATCGGCACCAACGAACAGGACTACGACCTAGCTCTCGGAGAACTTGATCGCCGCACTTTCTTCATCGGCGGGCTGATCGGCCAGGTTGGCATCGATCGTACAGACAGCCTGCTCAATGCGCGCGAGGGATTCCGCATTACCGCGCTGGTCGAACCGGAAGGCTCGCTGGAAGACGGCTTCACGCCCTATGTGCGCGCGCGGGTGGACGGATCGGCCTATTTCTCGCCGACCGACGCGATCACGCTGGCAGGCCGGGTGCGCGTCGGCACAATTCAGGGCATTGAACGGTTCGACCTGGCGCCATCGCGCCGCTTCTATTCAGGTGGTGGCGGATCGGTGCGCGGCTTCGGCTACCAGCAATTGGGTCCGCGCGTCGTTTATCCCGATCCGGATTTCGAGCCCGATCCGGACGAACCGGATGAGGAAGCGCCACTCATCTACCGGCCTCTCGGCGGGCGCAGCCTCAACGAAGCGGCTGCCGAAGTCCGTTACCGCTTCGGCAATTTCGGCGTCGTCGGGTTCGTCGATGTCGGGCAGGTCTACGAAAGCACGGTCCCCGATTTCAGCGATTTGCGTTTCGGTGCCGGCGTTGGCGGGCGCTACTATACCAATTTCGGTCCACTACGGCTCGATGTCGCGATGCCGCTCGACCGGCGCGAGGGCGAGAGCAAGTTCGCAGTCTACGTCTCGATCGGACAAGCATTCTGATGGCCGAAGACACGCTGATCGAACCACCCTGCCGCAACCGCGCGCCGACCGTAGCCAAATGGGGCGCGATCGTGATCGGCGGCTTGGTGCTCCTGGTGGCGGCGCTTCTGATCGGCCTCAACACGGGTCCGGGCAAACGGTTCGTCGCGGACCAGATCGGCGCGCTGGAGTTCGAGAACGGGATGGGAATCGATGTCGGGCGGATCGAGGGTTCGCTCTACGGCGAAATGATCCTGCACGACGTGTCGCTATCCGATCCCAAAGGCACCTTCCTGACCTCGCCCGAGATGCGGATGGACTGGCGCCCGTTCGCCTTCATCAATAGCCATATCGATATTCGTTCACTGACATCGCGGCTGGTTACGCTGCAACGCCTGCCCGAATTCAACGAGACGCCGCCATCCGAAGATCCGCTGCTGCCCGATTACGACATCGATATCGGCACGCTCCGGATCGACAGCTTCGTCGCCGAAGCGCCGGTCAGCGGCGAGCGCCGGGTGGCGTCGCTGGCGGGCGAGGCGCATATCGCCGATGGTCGCGCGCAGGCCAGATTCGATGCCGTGACCATAGCGGGCCAAGGCCGTGCGGGAGGCGACCGCATCGCGCTGCTGCTCGACGCCCTGCCCGAGGAAAACAAGCTCGATCTCGACCTCGACTTGAATGCACCCGGTGACGGCGTGCTCGCGGCAATGGCAGGCCTGACCGAGCCGGTCCGCATCCGCCTCAATGGCAATGGCAGCTGGGACGCGTGGAACGGGCGGCTCGACGCCAACCTCGCCGGTAGCGAGTTCGCCCGACTGAAGCTCTCCGCGCGCGAGGGAACTTTCGCCGTACGCGGTCCGACCCGCATTGCGCGGATGTTCGAAGGGCCTACCGCCGCCCTGCTCGGCCCGGTGATGAATATCGACATGACCGCCACGCTCGACGAGCGCCGCGCAACGCTCGCGGGCAATCTCGGCAGCGACGCCTTCCGCCTCAACACCAATGGGCTGGTCGATCTTTCGGACAACAGCTTCGAAGATCTCAAGCTCGCGTTCGTGCTGCTTAAACCCTCGGCAATGGCGGAAAACCTGCGCGGCAGCGGACTGCGCGCCATGCTGACACTTAACGGCGAATTCGCCACTCCGCGAGTGCAGTATGCGATCAACGCAAATCGCCTCGTCATGAACGACATGGGGCTGGAAAACCTTCGCGCGAGCGGCGAAGCGACGGTCGACGCCGACCGGATCATGATACCGGTCGAAGCCAGCGTCTCCCGGATCGAGGGTCTCGACACCGTCGCGGGCGGAACGTTGCGCGATGTCCGCCTCGCGGGCGACCTCGCAATCGACGGCTCGCGCATCCTGTCGGACAACATGCGGATCCGTTCGGACCGGATCGATGCCGGGCTGATCCTGCTCGCCGATACCTCCACCGGTCTCTACACCGGCGCGATCGACGGCAGGATCGACAATTACAGGGTGGAAAGCGTCGGCATCTTCAACATCGAGACCAACGTCGATCTCGAATCGCAGGACGGCGGTTTCGCGCTGGCGGGCCGGGTCCGCGCTCGCTCGACCAGCCTGTTCAATGAGAGCGTGCGCAATTTCCTCGGCGGCAATGCCGTTGCCGCAAGCGATGTGCGCTATGGACCGGACGGAATCATTCGCTTCTCGAACCTTTCGCTGCGTGCTCCCGCCGTGCGCATAGCTGGCGGCAATGGCTTCTACGCGCCAGACGGACGGCTCGCGCTCAATGCCGACGGCATCACAGATGCCTATGGCCGGGTCGGGGTGCGGGTGGCGGGGACGCTCACCGATCCCCAAGCCGTGGTCACCGCCGAGCGGCCAGATTTCGGCATCGGCCTCGCCAATTTGCGCGCGGAGATCACCGGTACACGGAACGGCTACCGGCTCGATGCCACCGCCGATACCGATTATGGCCCGCTAACCGCAGATGTCGTGCTCGGGACGGGCAATCAGCTGACGCTCGATATCAATAGCGCGAACCTGGCCGGAATAGATTTCTCCGGCTCGCTGTCGCAGACTCCGGCGGGGCCATTCGCTGGCCGGCTCGATGCCAATGGGCGGGGCGTGGCGGGGATAGTGCGTCTCGACGCGGTCGGGCAATATCAGCAAGCGCTGGTCAATCTGCGCGCACGCGACACGGTGCTGCCCGGCCCCGCCAACCTCGCGATCGGTTCGGCAATCGTGGATGCGAGGATAATACTCTACGACCAGCCTTACATCGTGGCCGATGCGCAACTTGCACAGACGGTCTTCGGCAGTCTCAACCTCAACGCCGCGCGCGCCAAGATCGACTATCGCGACGGCAGCGGCACCGCGAAAGTGCTGGCGGAAGGTGTCAGCGGAGTGCCGTTCCGCGTCGCCGCGAATGCCGAACTCCGGCCCGACCTGTGGCGCGCCGCGCTCAAGGGGCGGGTGCGCGGGATCGACTTTGCGACCACCAGTCCGGCGCGTATCATCCCGCGCTCGGGCGAATACGAATTGCTGCCCACGCGGATCGATTTCGGCCGTGGCAATATTCGGCTGGCGGGCACGTACGGCGCGGGGGTCGAACTCCAGAGCCGCCTCGATTCGCTTGATCTGACGATGATCGACGCCTTCGTGCCTGGGCTCGGCGTCAACGGGCGCGCCACCGGCAGTCTCGATTTCAGCCAAGCCAATTCTTCCGCTTTCCCGCGCGCGGACGCACGCTTGCGGATCGCGAATTTCAGTCGCACCACGGCAGTGTCGGTCAGCCAGCCGGTCGATATCAACTTCGTCGGCAAGCTGCTTCCCAACGGCGGCGAGGCACGCGCAGTTATGCGCCGGCGTGGCAGCGTGATCGGGCGAATGACTGCCTCTCTCACTCCGCTGCCGCCCGGCTCGGGCAGCTGGACGACGCGCCTACTGGCGGCGCCGCTCGACGGCGGGATCCGCTACAACGGGCCGGCGGATACGCTGTTCTCCTTTGCCGGCCAGCCCGACCAACGGCTGTCGGGTCCGATCGGTGTGGCGGCGGATTTCTCGGGACGGGTGCAGAGTCCGCAACTGGCCGGCATCGTGCGTGCCAGCAATCTCACCTACGAAAATCAG
>Ga0098069_100223_pt1 | contig 31169 bp, 31 predicted proteins | sample 27_taG_FD_92584 | JGI IMG/M metagenome (GOLD analysis project Ga0098069, IMG submission 92584) | Marine viral communities from Cariaco Basin, Caribbean Sea - 27_WHOI_OMZ | ecosystem: Environmental > Aquatic > Marine > Oceanic | place: Caribbean Sea: Cariaco Basin | collected 2014-11-09
ATTGGCTAAAACCAATCCACCAAACTCCTGTTAAAACAAAAGATAAACGTGTGGGTAAGGCTTCACTTTCAAAACCAAAAGCCTCGTAATTCAAGATCATTACCAGGCAAATGATTAACAAAATCACACTACCAATATATCCCAAAGAAAATCCCTGCGCACTAACCTTATCCTGTTGTTCTGGAAAAGCAATATCGGGCAGATAGGAATTATAAAAAACCAAACTGGCCCAAAAACCTATAAGGGCAAGAAAATAACAGAGTAAACCAAACCACAGGTATTCAAGGTTGAACCAAAAAAGACCAATACAGGATAATGCTCCTAAATAACAGAAAAACTTTAGGAAATTCTTCTTATTACCTACATAATCGGCAATTCCCGATAAAAACGGACTTAAAATAGAAACCACCAAAAAGGCGGCTGCCGTGACATAACTTATCAAAGAATCGTTATTGAAGCTTATTCCCAAAAAATCTACAGTATCATCCAGAATAGTACCGTCTTCATCTTTTATTATAGTAAGAGCGCCATAGAAAATAGGAAAAATAGCTGATGAAATAACAAGGCTGTAAACCGAATTGGCCCAATCATAAAAAGCCCAGGCACGTACTAATTTTTTATGCCCTTTGGGAAGTACCTTCATTTATACCGGTTTTTTGTAGAGCCCTAAAAATAGAAAAAGCTGCCTTAAAAGACAGCTTTTTCATATAATTTCTAGGTTATATTCTAATTATAACTTGTAACCCCATATTTCTTGGCTTCAGCCTTAGCTTCTGGTGCCCATTTTTGCAAGTTGTTAATCCTTGTTTGGTTAGACGGGTGAGTACTCAAAAACTCCGGTGGAGCCTGGCCATCACTTTGGGTAGCCATTCTTCTCCATAGATCGGCAGCTTCATCGGGATCGTAACCGGCAATTGCCATTAAAGTTAAGCCTATCCTATCGGCCTCGGTTTCGTGGCTACGGCTAAAAGGTAACATCACTCCTAATTGCGTTCCCAAACCATAAGCTTGTGCAAAAATTTGTTGAGTTTCCTGGCTTCTTCCGCTAACGGCTACAGAACCGGCTACAGCACCAAGTTGCTGCAATTGTGCAGCACTCATTCTTTGCGCACCGTGATCTGCAAGGGCGTGCGCAATTTCGTGAGCCATTACTACGGCTACACCAGTTTCTGTTTCAGCTACGGGTAAAATTCCGGTGTAGAAAACTATTTTTCCGCCGGGCATTGCAAATGCATTTACTGCATCGTCTTTTACCAGGTTATATTCCCATCTAAAATCTTCTAGAAAACCCTGGTAACCATTCGCGTTTAAATATCTTTCGGCAGCAGTTTCTATTTTATTACCTACTCGCTTAATCATTTGCGATTCGGCAGTTCCGGTTACCACTTCATTTTCAGATAGAAACTGATCGTATTGCTCAAAGGAGCTGGGAAATAATTGATCGTTAGAAACAAAATTTAAATTCTTTTCTCCAGTAAAAGGATTGGTTTTACATGCCACTACGAGCAGTAAAACAGCCACAATACTAATTGATTTTTTAAGTTTCATGTTTATTGGTTTAGTTTTGTTAAAATTACAAAAGCCTTCAAAGCCTGCTTATTGTTTTAAGCATCATTTAACAAATAATAGGTTTTCAAAAATGATACCATAAAACAAAAACTCCTTTAGAAAGAGACGACTCAGGGGTGGTAAGCATTCAGGAAATACGTAAATTGCACGTTCTTACCTTGAAAAAATGAATCAGCAAAAAAAAGATCAAATCCCTGTACAAAGATTATTGGTACCTAATTATATAAGGTATACTGGAAAAGTACTTTCTAAACTTTCCCCATTCGTTGCTAGCAGATTTGCCGCCCAGCTTTTCTTAACTCCGTTTAAATACAAGCTTCCAGAGCGGGAGAAGAATATGGACGAGCTTTCTAAACAATATCGTCTTACCATTCCTAAAACCAGTCGGGAAATTGTAGTATACGAATTTGGCAAAAGCAGCAAGAAAATCTTACTGGTTCACGGCTGGAGCGGTCGTGGAACGCAATTAGCTAAAATTGCGGAGGCACTCACAGATAAGGGATACAGTACTGTTAGTTTTGATGCACCCGCACATGGGAAAGCCCCAGGCCAAAAAAGTATGATGCTCGATTTTATTGACGCTGTGCAAATTTTAGACGAAAAATATGGCCCTTTTGAAGCCGTAATTGGGCATTCTTTAGGTGGAATGGCGACGCTGCGAGCGGCGAAAGAAGGTTTAAAAGCAAAGAAACTTGTAATAATAGGTACTGCGAATAGCATCACGCATATAACCCGTGATTTTGCAAAAAACCTAAAAATGAATAGAAAAGTGGCCGATAAAATGAAAGCGCACTTTGACAAGAAATTTGATATTGATCTGGATAGTTATTCAGGGGCGATTTCAGCTAAAGACGTCTCAACTCCTACCCTGGTTATCCACGATGAAAATGATGTAGATGTTGAAATATCTTCTGCTTACGATATCGATGAGGCACTGGAAAACAGTGAACTTTACACTACCAAAGGTTTGGGACATCGTCGCATCTTAGGCGATCCTGAGGTAATTAACAAAATCACAACGTTCATCGCGGTATAATCTTTGTACTTTTAAAATAAAAAAACTCATAAAGGATATTTAATAATGGCATTAAAACCATTTTAAAAGTCCTATTTGGAAAATTAAATTTTAAAAGCTATGAAAAAGATACTACCGTTTTTACTGGCCGTTTTTATTATTAGCTGCCAGGGTAATGCCCAAAAAGATCAAAAGGAAGTAAAGGAAAAACAGGAAGAATTTGAAGTTTCTAAAACTGAAGAAGAGTGGAAAGCAGAGTTAACCGATGCTGAATACCGGGTTTTGAGAAAAGCTGCCACCGAACCAACGTTCTCCAGTCCTTTAAATGATATAAAAGAACCCGGAACTTTTGTTTGCGCTGCCTGCGGAAATGAATTATACGAAACCGAACACAAATTTATGAGCGGTACAGGATGGCCAAGTTTTGACCGCGCCATTGATGGCGGAGTTGCTTATGGTACCGATTCTAAATTAGGCTATCAAAGAAACGAAGTACACTGTGCACGCTGTGGCGGGCATTTGGGTCACGTTTTTGACGATGGGCCGAGAGAAACCACCGGAAAAAGACATTGCATTAATGGAATAGCAATGGATTTTGAACCTAAAGAAAAATAAGATTTCCACCGGAGTTTATCCCGATTTTAATCGGGACGGAAATGACTAAACATATTAAAATGAAGAAATATAGTATAGAAAAACCTGAAACCGAATGGAAAGAACAGCTTTCTGAAGAACAATTTCGGGTATTGAGAAAAAAAGGTACTGAAGCACCACATACTGGGAAATACAACATGCATTTTGAAGATGGAGAATATTTTTGCGCAGGTTGTGGCGAAAAACTTTTTGATAGCGAAGCAAAATTTGACAGTGGCTGTGGCTGGCCAAGCTTTAATAAAGCTATAGAAGGAAAAGTAGAATATGTTCAGGATAAAACCTTTGGCATGATTAGAACAGAAATTCTTTGTGCCAATTGCGGAGGCCATCTTGGCCACGTTTTTGATGATGGTCCTACCGATACCGGCCAACGCTATTGCGTAAATTCCGCAAGTATTAATTTTAATAAATAACAACCTAACACCTACAATTATGAAAAAATTATTTTCAATTTTATTTATGACAACCTTTTTATTCACTGCCTGCGAAGGCGATCAAGGACCTCAGGGGCCTGCTGGACCTCCTGGGGAAGGCGGAGTTGATATTGTTGGTATCAGTTATGAATATGATGTAGATTTTCAGTATGATGAAGATGCCAACATCTATCTTTCCCTATTGGAATTTCCATCCACTGAAAAACCGTCAGATGCTATATTAGTTTATAGATTGGAAACAATTGAGGATGTTGAAACATGGAATCTGATTCCAAAAAGCTATTTTTTCGATGAGGGCATTCTTCAGATTTCGTCAAATCATACTGATCAAGATGTTGAGTTAGTAATTGAGGCCAATTTTGACTTAAGTAACTTGAACTCTTCTTTTACTTCTAATCAATATTACAGAGTTGTAGTTGTTCCATCGGACTTCGAGCAAAGTACAGGGGTTGATACTTCAAATATGAATGCTGTAATGAATGCCTTAGATCTAAAAGAAAGTGATGTTAAAAAAGTAAAAATGACTAAATAAATCATTTTTATTCTAAGTATAATTATTAAAGACCTCACAGGATTTTTTTGAACCTGTGAGGTTTTTATTTGCTTCAAAAAACCAAAATAAATAATTGCCCCTTCCTTTTTATTCTATTGACATTTTCACTGTTACCATACTCCTAATGAAAACTTTTCAGTTTAAGCGATTATTCCTTAAATTCGCAACTTCACTCGCTAAGCGAGATATGATTTATTAAGCCTAATAAAAATTTCCGAATATGAGTAAATACGATATCATTGTTTTAGGTAGTGGCCCCGGAGGTTACGTAACCGCAATTAGAGCTTCACAATTAGGATTTAAAACCGCTATTGTGGAAAAAGAAAGCCTTGGGGGTGTTTGTTTAAACTGGGGATGTATCCCCACCAAAGCACTTTTAAAAAGTGCAGAGGTTTTTGATTACCTAAAACATGCCGAAGATTACGGATTAAGCCTTGAAAAAGCTGATAAAGATTTTTCAAAAGTTATTAAACGTAGCCGCGATGTGGCTGGGGGAATGAGCAAGGGTGTTCAGTTCTTAATGAAGAAAAATAAAATCGATGTCATTGAAGGTTTCGGAAAATTAAAGTCCGGCAAGAAAATCGCTGTGACCGATAAAAATGATAAAACCAAAGAATACCAGGCAGACAATATTATTGTGGCTACCGGTGCTCGTTCTCGTGAATTACCAAACCTTAAGCAGGATGGTAAAAAAGTAATTGGTTACCGTGAGGCAATGACGCTAGAAAAACAACCAAAATCTATGATCGTGGTTGGTTCTGGTGCTATTGGAGTTGAGTTTGCTCATTTCTATAATGCCATGGGAACAGATGTTACTGTGGTAGAATTTTTGCCAAACGTAGTGCCTTTGGAAGATGAAGAAATCTCCAAACAATTTGAGCGCAGCATTAAAAAAGCCGGAATTAAGGTAATGACCAATTCATCGGTAGAAAGTGTAGATACTTCTGGGAAAACTGTTAAAGCTAAGGTGAAAACCAAAAAAGGCGAAGAAACACTTGAGGCAGATGTGGTACTTTCTGCAGTTGGAATTAAAACCAATATTGAAAATATAGGACTTGAAGATCTAAAGATCAAGACCGACAAAGATAAAATTGTTGTAGACGATTTTTATAAAACTAATGTAGACGGAATATATGCCATTGGAGATGTAGTTCACGGCCCAGCCCTTGCTCACGTTGCTTCTGCAGAAGGAATTCTTTGTGTAGAAAAAATAAAAGGAATGGATGTAGAGCCACTTGATTACGGAAACATCCCTGGTTGTACTTATGCTACGCCTGAAATCGCTTCTGTTGGAATGACTGAAAAGCAAGCTAAAGAAGCTGGATATGAAATTAAAGTAGGTAAATTCCCCTTCTCTGCTTCAGGAAAAGCAAAGGCCGCAGGAAAGTCGGAAGGATTTGTAAAAGTGATCTTTGATGCCAAATACGGCGAATGGTTAGGTTGCCATATGATTGGTGCCGGAGTTACCGATATGATCGCTGAAGCTGTACTTGGACGTAAGTTGGAAACTACAGGACACGAAGTATTAAAAGCGGTTCACCCTCACCCAACAATGAGTGAAGCGGTAATGGAAGCCGTTGCTGCTGCTTATGATGAAGTAATTCATATTTAAGAAGCATATATTTTAAAAATTAAAATCCCCGAAGCATTATTGTTTCGGGGATTTTTTATTCGTTAAGCCTGTTGTTACAAACGTAGTGAAGTAATCTCTAAAAATTATTTACTCGAAAATCGAGATTAAATGCTCCGAGGCTTACCTCGAAATCAAATTATTTTTCGATAATAATGCTTCGTGAGCTTGCTCCGAAGTAGTTTACTGATCATACTTAGATTGCCGCTTCGGCTATACCTCCTAGCAATGAGACAAATTTTATGTTTACTGTTTAACAAATTATTTCAACAACAAATCACAGTACATAAAACTGGTATCCCATGATTTTTGATCGTCAGTAAAACAATTATCTTCTGATTTTTTAGCAGGTTTATACGATTTCTCTACCAGCTCTCCTATTTTAAAATCTATGGGCTTTTTAAAGATTGGACCATCGAAAACGAAGGTGTGAAATTCTCCATTTTCGCCGCAAGGATCCACGTCTTCCGGTAAATCGTTTAAAAAATCTTTATCCAGCATTCTTCCACAGAAAGATCTATCGAGTTTATTGGTATTTACACATACCACAATCGCTTTAAATCCTTCGCTTATAAATTCCTCTAAAAGTTTTTCTGTATTTTGTTTCCAAAGCGGAAAAACTGCTTTCAAACCAATTTCCTCCAAATGTTTTTCACGGTAGCGCTTCAAATCTTCCAGGAAAATATCACCAAAAACACTATGGGTAAAACCTTCATCTAAAAATTTATTGGTTTCCATTTCCATCACCTTATTATACTCCTCCATTGAAACCTCCCCCTGTAATTTGATTTGATGAAGCGGTAAACCAATATTTTCAGCTTGTTTAATAAGTAATTCGGTTCTAATCCCGTGCATAGAAATTCGCTTAAATTCGGTATTAACCGTGGTCACTATTTTTTCTACCGAATACTCGTTATCCTGTTGAAGCTTATATAAGGCCAGAGCTGCATCTTTACCACTACTCCAATTTAGATAGGCTTTTTTCATGTTTTGAATTTAAGGCATCACAGGTTTATAATCAACTCCCTGTAAGTTTCAATTTTTGCTTCCAGCATCATGCGGTTTCTTTACTTTTCGTTTAAAAAACTCTGAATCGCAAGATCATATCCCAGTAATCCAAACCCAAGAATTACTCCTTTAGCATTCGGTGCGATATAAGATTTGTGCCTAAACTCTTCCCGGGCATGGGTATTGGAAATATGTACTTCTACTACCGGAGTTTTTATGCCTTTAACGGCATCTGCCATACCAATTGAGGTGTGTGTATACGCTGCGGCGTTTAAAACAATTCCATCAAAATCCTGGTCGGCTTTGTGAAGTTCGTCAATGAGCTCGCCTTCTATATTACTTTGAAAATAAGAAAGCTCTGTATTTTTGAATTTAAACTGAAGTTCAGAAAAATAAGTCTCAAAACTTTTATTTCCGTAGGTTTCGGGCTCACGGGTTCCTAATAAATTAAGATTAGGGCCGTTGATGATCATTATCTTCATTATATACCGATTAGCTGGTTGTCCCTGTAAAGGTAAAAATAAGATATACTTAAAGCATAAAAAACCCTTCAGAAAAACGAACATTCCTTTTTGGAAGCTCAAATTCTCTGAAGGGTCGTTTTGGTTGGCTAATCGTATCTATAATCCAAATTCAATTCCCGCATTTATAGCAGCGAAGCTACCGCCGTCTACACTAATTCCCGTATAAGAAAGTATGAGACCAATTTTTCCGAAGTTAAATCCTGCTTGCGGTTTGTAATAAAATCCCCCGTCATTACCATCATTAAGCCCAACGGCATATCCCAGATCGGCACCAAAGAAGAAACCTCTTACTAAAGAAACGCGACCGGAAGCTGTAATTGGTAGGAATGCGGGATCATCAATTTCAAACTCGCCAAATTCACTATCTATATCCTCTATAAAAAACCGGGTATAACCCACTTTAGGTCCAACATAGAGCATGTCGGCAACACCCACCATATAGGCTAGATCTGCACCGAGTTGGAAATTACTAACTTCTTCGATATCTCCTATAGGTAAACCAATGTTGGCACCAACTCGCAATCCGCTTTGAGCTTGCGAGGCAGCGATTCCTAATAATGTAAAACAAAAAATAAGTACTAGTCGTTTCATAATTATACATTTTTGGTTACTTACTTAAAGATATTACAAATAGCAATTAACAATCACTCTATTAAATAAATACAGGATTTCAAGTAAAAAAAAAGCGGAGAGCCCAGGGCCTCCGCTTTTAATTTTCATAGGTATTATTAACTCGTTATTCTAGAAAGAATACCCAATTCCAGCTTGAATAGCAGAATTGTTAATATCTGTATCTTCAATAACATCGGTAAAACCATAAGTATAACGACCCTGAATAAAGAATCCGTTATTGAACTTATATTCAAGTCCAGCGGCTCCACCAAATTCAAAATCCTGAGCGTTGTTTAGTGCTACTTCCCCATCATCGTCAAGAGGTTGGTAGTCTAATTCTTCGTTTACCAGGAAATTAAATGACGGTCCTGCCTGTAAGCTTAGACCTTCTACTAGATAAATTTTAGCTAACACCGGAACCTGAACATAGTCTAGTTGGTATTCTACATTATCGTCTACATCGGCGAAATTTGCCTGGTCTATACTAGCCTCTGTAAATCCTTGTGCTGAGTATAATACCTCTGGTTGGATAGAAAAACGATCAGCTACTGGTATTTCGGCTAATACACCAATATTAAAACCAGTACGAGAATCTGGACTATCAAAATAATCTCCAGTTACAGTAGAAAAGTTCACACCACCTTTTACACCGAAATTCCAGTATTCCTGAGCAGAAACTGTAGTTGCTCCAAATAATACCATTGCGATAATTAAAATCGACTTTTTCATAACTTCTATTTTTGTTTGTTTAACTGACGCAAATATAGGAACCGCCTTCTTAAAAAAAAGTTATGTAAACCTAAAGTATTACTAAGATTACAGCGAATTGTTTATATCTTTAACGTATGAAATGGGCTTCAGCACTACAGGACTATTGCAACTATTTACGCATAGAACGCGGACTTTCAGATAATTCAATTACCAATTACAGACTGGATGTTGTAAAACTTATCAACTTTTTAGACGTTAAAAAACATAAGGTCTCTCCTACCCAAATTTCCGAAGAAATTGTTCAGCAATTTATTTATGAGATCGCTAAAGAAGTCAATGCCCGCTCACAAACACGCATAATATCTGGTTTACGCGGATTTTTTAATTACCTGATCTTTGAAGATTACCGAAAAGATAATCCCCTGGACCTAATAGAATCTCCTAAAATAGGTCGAAAACTTCCAGATACTATTTCTACGGAAGAAATAGACCTGCTTATTGAAACGGTAGACCTAAGCAAAGCTGAAGGAGAACGCAATCGCGCTATTTTAGAGACTTTATATGGCTGCGGCTTACGTGTTAGCGAATTAACCGATTTAAAGATCTCTGACCTTTATTTTGAAGAAGGCTTTATAAAGATTACAGGGAAAGGCAACAAACAGCGCCTGGTTCCAACTTCAGATTATACCATGAAGTTTATCAACATTTATAAAGATGAAGTTAGAATTCATCAGAAAATAAACAAAGACGATTCAGATATCTTGTTTTTAAACCGGCGCGGAAGCAAACTTACGCGCGCAATGATCTTTACCATTATTAAGCGCTTAGCCGAAAAAGCCGGAATTAAAAAGAAAATAAGTCCGCATACTTTCCGCCATTCTTTTGCCACCCATTTACTGGAAAACGGCGCCGATCTAAGAGCAATTCAGCAAATGTTAGGCCACGAGAGTATCACCACTACCGAAGTCTATATGCACGTAGATCGCAAACATCTTCGGGAAGTTGTAGAGCAATTTCACCCACGATGCTAAAATGCTATTAAAGTTGGGTTAAAGCACTTTTAAATCTTCCTATTGCCTTTATTTATTAGTAATTTCAAGCAAAACAATTTTAAAAAATTACTGTGGAAACTCTGTTTCCTATAAAACCTAAAAAATGAAAACATTAAAATTTAAAAATGGCGATGAAATGCCAGCCATAGGTTTAGGAACCTGGAAATCTGGAAAAGAAGAAGTAAAAGAAGCTGTGAAATTTGCTTTAAATAATGGTTACAGGCATATAGATTGTGCTGCCACTTATGGGAACGAAGACGCCGTTGGCGAAGCTTTTTCTGAAGTTTTCAATGAAGGAAAAATAAAGCGGGAAGAAGTTTGGATCACTTCAAAATTATGGAATAACGCGCATAAAAAAGAAGATGTAATCCCTGCGCTTAAAAAAACTTTAAAAGACCTCCAATTAGATTATTTAGACCTTTATCTTATTCACTGGCCGGTAGCTTTTAAACCCGATGTGAGTTTTCCTGAAAATGATGAAGACTACTTATCCTTAGAGGAAGCGCCACTTATTGAAACCTGGAATATGATGCTGGAGGCCAAAAAGCAAGGCCTGGTAAAACACGTTGGGGTTTCTAATTTTAGTACAATGAAGTTGGAAGAATTAATGGAAGAAGCCTCCGAAAGCCCTGAAATGAACCAGGTAGAACTTCACCCATATCTTCAGCAAAATGAATTATTAGAATTTTGTAGTAAGAACAAAATTCACGTGACTGCATTTTCCCCTCTTGGCAGCGGCGATAGACCCGATGGCATGAAAGCAAAAGACGCACCTTCACTCCTGGAAAACCCTGTTATAAAGAAAATCGCAAAGAAACATGGAGCCAGCGCAGGCCAGGTTTTAATCAAATGGAGCGAAACCCGTGGGACTGCCGTAATTCCTAAATCTACGAATGAGAGTCGTATTAGAGAAAACCTGCAGAGCACTGGGGTTAATCTGGATGAAACAGATCTAAAAGAAATTGCAGAATTAGATGAGCATTTTAGATATGTAACCGGGGAGTTTTTTGTTACCAAAGGTAACTCCTACGAGAACATCTATGACGATGACAATTATAAATCTTAAGTAGTTAAACCTACCAAAGATTAGTTCAATAAACACCAATAAAAAAATGCCTTGGAAAATTCTTCTAAGGCATTTTTTTAGTTCTTATTTTAAATCATAAGGTGCATAAAATCAGGCCCTATGAATTAATTTAAATTACCTACTTCGCGATATTTACTGCTCTGGTTTCACGAATTACAGTTACTTTAACCTGTCCCGGATAAGTCATATCGGTTTGGATCTTTTGAGAAATTTCAAAAGAAAGATTATTAGCTTTCTCATCGTTTACTTTTTCGCTCTCTACGATTACACGTAGTTCACGTCCAGCTTGGATAGCGTAAGCTTTTTTCACTCCACCAAAACCGAAAGCAATATCCTCAAGATCTTTTAAACGTTGAATATATGAATCTAACACCTGTCTTCTAGCACCCGGTCTTGCACCGCTAATTGCATCACAAACCTGTACAATAGGTGACAATAAAGAATTCATCTCTATCTCGTCATGGTGAGCTCCAATTGCGTTACAAACTTCTGGCTTTTCACCGTGCTTCTCGGCCCATTGCATTCCAAGAATAGCGTGAGGCGTCTCAGTCTCGGTTTCCGGCACTTTACCAATATCGTGGAGTAATCCGGCCCGTTTGGCAAGTTTAGGGTTTATACCCAGTTCCGATGCCATTACACCACAAAGTTTAGCAACTTCCCTGGAGTGTTGTAGTAGGTTTTGACCATAAGAAGAACGATATTTCATTCGGCCTACTAATTTGATTAATTCAGGGTTTAAACCGTGAATTCCTAGATCAATTACGGTACGCTTACCAATATCTATAATCTCCTCGTCAATTTGTTTACGGGTCTTTTTAACAACTTCTTCAATTCTCGCCGGGTGAATTCTACCATCGGTAACCAATTTATGAAGTGACAAACGAGCTACTTCCCTTCTAACTGAATCGAAACAAGAAAGAATAATAGCTTCGGGAGTATCATCTACAATAATCTCAACACCGGTAGCGGCTTCTAAAGCTCTAATGTTTCTACCTTCCCGGCCAATAATTCTACCTTTTACATCGTCGCTTTCCAGATTGAAAACCGAAACGCAATTTTCTACAGCTTCTTCAGTCCCTATTCTTTGGATGGTAGTAATAATAATTTTCTTGGCTTCCTGTTGTGCAGTTAACTTGGCTTCTTCTACGGTATCCTGAATCAAGGCCATTGCATCTGTTCTTGCACTGTCTTTTAAAGCCTCGGTAAGCTGTGCTTTAGCTTCGTCGGCAGAAAGGCCTGAGATCACTTCTAATTGCTGAATTTGCCTGTTGTGAAGTTTATCTATTTCCTCCTGTTTCTTTTCAAGATATTCAATACGATGATTATAATCTGCCAGCTTCTCATCAAACTCCTTATTGAGTTTTTTGTTTTTGGAAAGTTCTCCTGAAACCTGAGATTCTTTATCTCTAATACGTTTTTCAGCATCATTCATCTTCTTATCACGGTTCATGATTACTTTCTCATGTTCCGATTTTAGCTCAATGAATTTCTCTTTAGCCTGAAGAATTTTATCTTTCTTGATACTTTCTCCTTCAGATTTTGCTTCTTTTAGAATGTTGGCCGCCGTTTTCTTAGCATTTTTAATGGTTTGTGAAGCTCTCTTCCGCTCCAATTGTTTGGCAATTGCAAACCCTATTGCTATACCAACTACTCCAATAACTATATTTAATAATATGTCCATATTTAAAATTTATGTATAAAAAAAGCCTGTATTAGATAGGTTTTTGGATTAAACTCCTTAAAAACAAGTTTAGGGCTAACAAGCTGATCAAGAATCCGCTCTAAGGCGGCGCGCTTTTACAACTTAGACTCACCCTTTTTAAAGAATCTCTGTTGAGTTTATCAAAATATCACTAATACAGGCAGTAACCTTTATTTATTTAAAGAACTTTTACGACACTAAATGCTTCTGCAGCAAATCATTAAGCGATTTTAGTTTATTTTCTGCTTCAAGCGTATCTGTAGATCTATCTATATCTTTTTGCTCGGTTTGGGCAGCAAACTGTAAGGCGCACATCGCCAATACATCCTGCTTATCCCTTACGGCATAACTTTGCTCAAATTGCTTAATCATAGCCTCAATTTTCTTGGCAGCCTTGCGTAAACCTTCTTCCTGTTGAGGATTAATAGTTAAAGGATACACACGATCTGCAATAGAAAGTTTTATTTTTAATTTATCGGCCATATATTTTATTCAGATAATTGAACAATGCATTGATCAATTTCCCTTATCAAGCTGTTTAATTTAAGCTTAGTCTCTGTTTTGAATTCGGTACTGCCCAGCATTGCATTGGCGGCTTTAAGGTTTTGAACTTCGAGATTAGATCCTTCTAATTTTTGGGCTAATCTCTGATTTTCTTCTTTTACAGTGGTCATTTCTGCCTCTAAAGAACTATGAACCTGCTTTAAATTTTCATACTTATGAAGCAGTTTACTAATCCTATTTTCAAGGCTATCAACGATTTCTGTCAATTCACTCATAAAAGCCAAATGTAATGCTTATCCCCACAAAGTTAACATTCGCACTCTAATATGCCAATTGTTTTTTCGTCTATTTTTAAAAATAGGCAAGACTATTGCTAAGTTTCTAAGCACTAAGGCTTTAATTTTTGGTTAAACTTTAATTAACTTTACAGCCCCATTAGACCCCTAAAGAATTTTATATGAAATCTATTTTAGCTGTTTTTCTTTTATTAATGAGTACAATAGCCCTGGCACAGCCAAATGTCCCAAAAGATTATTTTCAAAACCCATTAGATGTACCCCTGGTTTTATCAGGAACTTTTGGAGAATTACGCTCTAATCATTTTCACAGTGGTTTAGATATTAAAACCCAACAGAGACAGGGACTGGATGTAGTAGCCTCGGCTAAAGGATATGTTAGCCGAATCAATATTCAGCATTATGGCTACGGAAAAGCGCTTTATGTGCAGCATCCTAACGGCTACACTACAGTGTATGCCCATTTAAAGAAATTCTCGCCTGAAATTGAAGCTTATGTAAAGAAGCGCCAATATGCTAATGAAACTTATGAAATAGAACTTTTCCCTGAAGCGGATGAATTGCAAGTGGAAGCAAATGAGCTTATCGCTTTTAGCGGAAATACCGGTGGCAGTGGCGGCCCTCACTTGCATTTTGAAATTCGTGATGGTAGCCAGCGCCCAATGAATCCAAAACTCTTCGGAATAGAAATCAACGATAATCGCGCCCCGATAATAGATGGCTTATATGCTTATCCTTTAGATGCAGATGCACACATAAATAATTCCCGAGAGCGGCAAAAAATAAATCTTATTCCTCTGGAAGACGGTAGTTATATTGCTAATGAAATTGATGCCTGTGGTAATATTGGATTCGGGGTTTCTTCGGTAGATCAGCAAGATGGAGCACCTAACCGAAACGGAGTCTATCAAATTGAAGCCGAGTTAAATGGCGATCGTGTGTTCACTTTACCCTTTAAACGTTTTTCTTTTGCTGAAAGTCGACATTTAAATCAACTTATAGATTATGAATACTACAGCAAAAACAAAAAACGCATTCAGAAACTTTTTGTTGAAAACGGAAATCCCCTAAGTCTTTATGAAGATGTAGTCAATAAAGGAAAATTATATATTCAGGATAGTCTCAATTATAATTATACTATAAAAGTGAGCGATTTTGCCGGAAACGAACGAATAATAAGAGTTCCTATCCAGGGAATGCAACGCAACGATATTCCGCCTAAAAAGGAAGAAAAAACAGATTATTTTGCGCAGGCAAATCAGCCATTTGCTACTGAAGCTAACGGAATGGATATCTATATCCCAAAAGGAAGTCTTTACAAAGACACTTACCTCGATATAGAATTTGGAGAAGATAAAATGAAAGTTCATAACGATCACACTCCACTGCACACAAATATCACCATAGGCTTTGATGTAAGTGAATATTCTGCGGAAGAGAAAGAAAAATTGTTTATTGCCAGGTTAGGCTATAATGATCGCCCAAATTATTCTTCCACTTATAAAAAAGCAAACCGCTTTACCACCAGGACCAGAACTTTTGGGGAATACACGCTGGCTTCAGATGTTACACCGCCAAAAATATGGCCCACGAATTTTAATAATGGCCAGTGGATCTCCAATAACAACACTCTACAAGTTAAGATAAGCGATGATCTATCGGGAATTAAAAGTTATAGAGCTACAGTTAATGGTAAATTCGTTTTAATGGAATATGAATACAAGGACAACACATTAACTCACGATTTTAGCGATGGTGTAGTCACTGAAACCGAAAATAAGTTGAAAATTATTGTAACCGACAATGTTGGAAACAATAATACCTATGAAGCAACATTTTTTAGGAAGGATTCTTAAGTATAGGAATGAGTGTCGTTTTTTATAAAATAAATTAAGTTGAATGGGATTTGGAGGAAGTTCAAGTGGAGCCAATGTTATATTTAAAAACAACCGGCGAAAAAAAGAAATCAAAGACTGAAAATTTCCGAAAATCTACTGGTTCGGGAATTGAAGGAATTATGCCTGAAAAAATAAACAAGGCTCAGCTTCTTCAAATAAGAAAGAAGATCAGAATAGAAAATAAAAAAAGACAGCGGAAAATAATTATATTCTCCGCTGTTATTATGGTACTTTTTATGATAATATTTTGGAAAGTGATGTTTTAATAAACTAACCTCTCCTCCACTTACTCGTTTCCTCAAAAACGTGCTCTAAAATCTTTTTATCTTCTTCAGAAAATTCTAGGTCTCGGCGTTTCATAACGATTTCAGCAACTTCAAAAGCTTTTTCGGTTTTGTAAACCGTCGTTCCGGCGCTGCCACCCCAACTAAAACTTGGCACAAAATTCCGTGGAAATCCAGCTCCAAAAATATTCGCGCTAACACCTACTACGGTTCCGGTATTAAACATAGTATTGATACCACATTTACTATGATCTCCCATCATTAATCCACAAAATTGCAATCCGGTTTTAGCAAAACCTTCAGTTTCATAATCCCATATACGCACTTCGGCGTAGTTATTCTTTAGATTAGAATTGTTGGTATCAGCACCAAGATTACACCATTCTCCTAAAACCGAATTACCCAAATACCCATCGTGGCCTTTATTGGAATTCGCAAAAAGTACTGCATTATTTATTTCACCACCACCGCGACATCCAGGTCCTAAAGTAGTTGGGCCATAGATCTTGGCGCCCATCTTTACTAATGCACCTTCGCAAACCGCTAATGCGCCTTTAATAAGACTACCTTCCAGTATTTTAGCATTTTTACCAACATAAATTGGCCCAGTAGAAGCGTTAAGCGAACAGTTCTCTACCTCGGCACCTTCTTCAAGGAAAATTCGCTCAGGGTTTTTAACGTAATTAGATTCGTGGATAGGCTGAGATTTCCTGTCTTTAGTTAAAAGATCAAAATCAGCTTCAATAGCCTCCCCGTTTTTCGAAAAAATATCCCAGGAATTATTTATTTGAATTACCTCTCCGGCTAATTCTATTTGTTCATAATCATCTAAAGCTACTTCCTGGTCTTCGTAAGCGTGGAAAGCCACAATATCTTCCTGATGGAAAATCGCCTGGTTGGGTTTCAGATTTTTTATTTGCTTCAAAAACTCAGAATTTGGTAAAAAGGAAGCATTGATCATCACATTTTCCTCCAGTTCCACCATCGGCCATTTTTCGGCTAAATAATCTTCAGTTATTGTAGAAGTAGTAGATTTTAAAAGTAATTCCCATTTTTCTCGAATAGTAAGAATTCCTAACCTAATATCGGCAACAGGCCGGGTAAAGGTAAAAGGGAGTAAGCGGTTCCTGGCAGAACCGTCAAATAATATATAATTCATCCGCACAAATTTAGGGTTCAAAAATACAAATAAACTGCCTTGGCACAAGTTTCGGCAACTATAAGTTATGAATTAGCAGAAATTAGCACATAAAAAAAGTCGCCTTAAAAAAGACGACTTATTGGAATTATATATAACAAAAAACTTATTTCTTAAATTTCTTGTATTTGTTTTTAAACTTGTCAATACGACCAGCGCTATCAACCAATTTGGTTTGCCCGGTGTAGTATGGGTGAGAAGTTCTGGAGATCTCCAACTTGATAAGTGGATATTCTGTACCTTCTACTTCTATAGTTTCTTTAGTGTTTGCGGTAGATTTGGTAATGAATACATCTTCGTTAGACATATCTTTAAATGCTACCAATCTATAATTTTCCGGATGGATTCCCTGCTTCATCGCTTTAGTTCTTTTAATTTTCGAGGTGCAAATTTAAGTAATTCAATTATAAAAACAAGGGTTAGACAAAATTATTTTTAATTCTTATGCAATGTAACGTTTTATTATATTTGCTTACTAACCGGTTGTAACTAAACAATCAAACATAATGGAAAATTCTAAAGCAAACTCTAAAGGCGTAATTCTTAATTATGGAGTACTACTCGGTATTTTATCTGTAGTTCTTGGCGTAATTATGTATGTAACCAATGATTATCTAAACCCGGGGTGGGTATATGGCACAATTGGTTTTATAGTTATTATTGTGGCAATCGTGTTAGGAATAAAGGCTTACAAATCTCAAAACAACAATTATTTATCTTTAAAAGAAGCTTTTAAACTAGGTTTGGGAATTGCATTAATTGGAGCTTTAATTAGCGTAGTTTGGCAGTTAATTTTAATGAATGTTCTTGAACCTGATTATATGAGCCAAATGGCTGATGTGCAGCGCACTCAAATGACAGAGAATTTTCCAAATATGAGCGAATCTCAAATTAACGATGCTATGGAAATGAATGCAAAATTCTCTTCCCCGTGGATCGTTGCCGCTTTTGCAATTATTGGTAACTTGTTTTTTGGTTTTATAATAGCCCTTATAGCCGGCTTAATTATGAAAAATAAGAACCCACAAGACGTATAAATACATGCAGATTTCCGTCGTTATTCCTCTTTTAAACGAAGAACAATCTCTAACTGAATTGTATAATTGGATCGCAAAAGTAATGCGGTCCAATTCCTTTTCACACGAGATCATTTTTATTGACGATGGCAGTACAGATGATTCCTGGAAAACCATTGAAGCTCTTGTAGACAGCGATAAAGCGGTTAAAGGAATTAAATTTAACAGAAACTACGGAAAATCACAGGCATTACACGCCGGTTTCTTAAGGGCACAGGGAGACGTGATTATCACCATGGATGCCGATCTGCAAGATAATCCCGAAGAAATTCCTGAACTATATAAACTTATTAAGGAGGATGGTTATGACCTTGTTTCTGGCTGGAAAAAGAAACGCTACGATTCGGTAATATCAAAAAATATTCCTTCAAAAATCTTTAATGCCGCTGCAAGAAAAACTTCTGGAGTAAAACTGCATGATTTTAATTGCGGACTTAAAGCTTATAGAAAAGAAGTAATTAAAAACATTGATGTTTACGGCGAGATGCATCGCTATATTCCGGTTTTGGCAAAAAATGCCGGCTATTCAAAGATCACCGAAAAAGAAGTACAGCACCAGGCCAGGAAATTCGGAAAAACAAAATTTGGTGCCGAACGTTTTCTTAATGGCTTTTTAGATCTTATCAGCATTTGGTTTCTTTCTAAATTTGGCAGAAGGCCTATGCACCTTTTTGGCGCTCTGGGAGTGCTCATGTTTATTTTCGGTTTTATCTCGGCCGGATGGATCGGTATTTCAAAACTCTACAAACTTTATCACGGTTTACCCAATGTTTTGGTAACTTCTAACCCCTGGTTTTATATCGCGCTGGCGGTAATGATAATTGGAACTCAATTATTCCTTGCCGGTTTTCTTGGAGAGCTCATTTTACGCTCTAAGCGGGAAAAAGAACGTTACCTTATCAATAAAACCACTTCAAATTTATAATGCCATTAAGGCATTAATCCTTATTTTTGTTTATCTAAACTTTTAATTATGGCTCAAAATAAACCAGAAATCCTGGCTAAGGCTAAAGCCTGGCTTACCGATATATTTGACGAAGACACTCAAAAAAAGATCAACCACCTTATAGAAAACGATCCAAAAGAACTGGAAGAGTCTTTCTATAAAAATGCAGCTTTTGGTACTGGTGGTATGCGCGGCATTATGGGCGTGGGCACCAACAGAATCAATAAATATACCCTGGGAAAAAACACCCAGGGACTTTCAAATTTATTGAAAACCGAATTTAAAGGTGAAAAATTAAAAGTAGCCATCGCTTACGATTGTAGAAATAATTCTAAAAAGTTGGCGCAAATGGTCGCTGAAGTGTTTTCGGCAAACGAAATTGAGGTATATTTATTTTCAGAATTAAGGCCAACACCAGAGCTTTCTTTCGCAGTTAAACACCTGGATTGTCACGCCGGGATCGTATTAACAGCTAGCCATAATCCGCCCGAATATAACGGCTATAAAGTGTATTGGCAGGATGGTGGCCAATTGGTTCCGCCACAAGACACCAAGCTTGTAGATATAATTAATAATCTGGAGTATAACGAGGTTAATTTTGAAGCAAAGCCAGAATTTATTCATAAGATAGATAGTCAAGTAGATAAGGTATTTCAGGAAGCTTCAGTAGAAAACGGAAGTTTTAATACTTCTTCTTCAGCTAAAGACGATCTAAAAATTGTTTTTACCTCTCTGCACGGGACGGCTTGTAAGACCAATCCGCAAATTTTAGAAAAAGCAGGTTATAAAAATGTTTTCCTGGTAGAAGAGCAAAAAGAACCTAACGGAAACTTCCCAACGGTAAAATCTCCAAACCCGGAAGAACCAGAAGCCTTAAAAATGGCGTTGGACCTCGCGGAAGAAAAGAATGCCGATATTGTAATTGGCACAGATCCCGACGGCGATCGTTTAGGAGTTGCCGTTAGAGATCTAAACGGAAAAATGATCCTGCTAAACGGAAACCAAACTATGCTTATGATGACGTGGTTTCTACTGGAGAAACACAAAGAGCAAAACAAACTTTCTAAAAACTCTTTTGTAGCTTCCACTATTGTTTCTACGCCAATGCTCAAAAATATTACCGAGAGCTATGGCGCGCAATATCACGAAGTCTTAACCGGCTTTAAATGGATCGCGAAATTGATAAAAGATAATCCTGAGCTTGATTTTGTTGGTGGTGGTGAAGAAAGCTTCGGCTATATGGTTGGTGATTTTGTACGCGATAAAGACGCTGCAACCGCTACCCTACTCGCCTGCGAGATCGCTGCACAAATGAAAGCAAATGGAAGTTCTTTCTACGAACAACTATTGCAACTTTATACCGAACACGGACTTTACCGCGAAGAACTTATTTCTTTAGTGAAAAAAGGAATTGAAGGTGAGGCAGAAATAAAGCAAATGTTAGTAGATCTTAGGGAAAACCCATGGAAAGAGATAGATGGAGAGAAGGTGGTACTAATTGAAGATTATCACACTTCCAAAGCAAAAAATCTTCAGGAACGCATTGAAGAAGAGATTAATATTCCAAAATCTAACGTGCTTATTTACTATACTGAGAACGGAACAAAGATCGCTGCGAGACCTAGCGGTACAGAGCCAAAGATCAAATTCTATTTTAGTGTGAATTCGCAACTGGATAAAGTTGAAGATTTTGATACTGAAAATGCGAAACTAGCCGATAAGATCCAGCGAATTAAAAATGAATTACAACTGGGCTAATCGCTCGTATTTATGACCTATTTAAAGAAGATTCTTCAGTTTGCAAAGCCTTATAAAAGTTTTGCAATACTTAATATTATTAGTAACGTTTTCTACGCGCTATTTAGCACTCTGGCGTTTATCTCTTTTATCCCAATGCTTCGGGTGCTTTTCCAGGAAGAAAAGCCTATTAGCACGAAACCGGTTTGGAATGGAAAATTTGGGAATATTAAAGATTTTGCAAATGATTATTCTAATTACTTTTTAAATCAACAGGTTGAACAATATGGAGAAGTTGCCGCGCTGGTAAGTATTTGCATCACGGTAATTGTCTTGTTTTTTCTGAAAAATCTATTCAATTACCTCGCACTTTATTTTATCGCCAATCTTAGAAACGGCATGCTCAAAGATATTAGAAACCGTATTTACGATAAGATTGTAGAATTACCGGTTTCTTTCTTTTCTGAAAAAAGAAAAGGAGATTTTATTTCCAGGATCACCAGTGATGTTCAGGAAATCCAGACCTCTTTTTTAAGTATGTTGGAGCTATTTGTAAAAGAACCGCTTACGCTAATTTTTACATTAGCGGCAATGATTGCGCTAAGTCCTACGCTTACGTTGTTTGTTTTGGTTTTTTTACCGCTTTCTGGCCTTTTAATTTCTTCAATAGGAAAAAAGCTCAAATCACAATCTACCCAGGCACAACAGGAAAACGCTAATTTTCTAACTATAGTTGAAGAATCGCTTTCAAGCTTAAAAATTATTAAAGGCTTTAATGCTGAAGATAAATTCAAAAGAAAATTTTATAGCAGTACAGGCCGTTTAAATCAAATTTTAAATACGCTTTTGCACCGTCAGAATCTGGCTTCACCTATGAGTGAATTTTTAGGTGTTGTGGTAATTACTATAATCTTATGGTTTGGTGGAAGAATGGTGCTTATCGATAATACAATGGACGCCTCTACTTTTATAGGATTTCTTGTTTTAACCTACAATATTCTAACCCCGGCAAAAGCGATCTCTAAAGCAACATATTCTATCCAAAAAGGAAATGCCAGTGCAGAGCGAATCCTGGAAATTCTGGAAACTGAATCGACCATACAGGATGATAGAAATGCGGTGAAGAAAGAAAGTTTTGAAGATAATATTGAAGTGGAAAATATCAACTTTAGATATGAGAAAGAGAATGTGCTGAAGAATTTCTCTATGCAGGTTGAAAAAGGAAAGATGATCGCCCTTGTTGGCCAGTCCGGAAGTGGGAAATCTACCATTGCCAACTTGATAACCCGTTTTTATGATGTTAACGAAGGTGTCATTAAACTTGACGGACATAATATTAAAGGCATTACCAAAAAATCTCTTCGTAATTTAATGGGACTTGTAACCCAGGATTCTATACTTTTTAACGATACGGTAAAAAATAATATCGCTTTAGGGAAAGACAATGCCACGGAAGAAGAAATTATTGAGGCTCTAAAAGTAGCCAATGCCTGGGAGTTCGTTAAGGAGCTTCCTGAAGGTCTTGAAACTAATATTGGAGACAGTGGTAATAAATTGAGTGGTGGGCAAAAACAACGTCTTTCTATTGCCCGCGCGGTACTTAAAAATCCGCCGATTATGATTCTCGATGAAGCAACTTCTGCCCTGGATACCGAAAGCGAGAAACTGGTACAGAAAGCCCTGGAGAATATGATGAAAAATAGAACTTCTATCGTAATCGCGCATAGACTTTCCACGATTCAAAATGCCGATAAAATTATTGTTTTACATCGCGGGGAGATTGTAGAACAGGGAAAACATCTGGAACTACTTGCCCAGCAAGGCACTTATCAAAAACTGGTAGAAATGCAATCTTTTGATTAGATGATAAAATATAAAAGCTGTCTGAGAATTTCCCAGACAGCTTTTATTATTTCAAAGATTCTTATTTCTACAGAATCAACTCTCCATTTTTAAGTGCTTCATCTATATTAGCACTAATAGTAGTGTGAGTTCGAAAGAATTTTCTTCCATCTTCTCTTTTTAAAACTACAGTAGTTTCACCGGCATCGTTTGTATTAATTTCAGCTACTTCTACCCTATTTCCTACAAGACTCTTGTAGTTTGCGATTCCACCTTTTTTAATAATAAAATTAGCCTTTGGTAAATCTAAGGATTTAAAATTTTGATTTTCAGCCTTATTTATTACTAAAACATCTCCAACCTTAACCGACTCGGTTTGGTTTTGTGCCTCAACTTGAAAGGCAAATATTAGCATAATCGGAATTAACAGTATATTTCTCATAACCCTAATTTTTATTTTACAAAAATATACATAGAAATTTACCAAAATGCAATTTTAAACCGTTTTTAGGAAAATTTTCACAGCTTCGCAATTGGGTATAAAAAAAGGACGGAGTATACTCCATCCTTTTTTATAATTATTCTCATTTTGGGGCAAATAAAAATAAAAAGATTTAATTCGTTTTCGTTTGGGGCAAAAAAAGACTAAATCATTTTGATATTGTAAATGTAAATTAGAAAAACCTATTTACCAAATAAAAAATGCACTTTATCCGTTTTTTATGCATTTTATCGATGAAACACATTACTTCCAAAGAAGGATTTCATAGCTTATTTCTTTTACACACTGACTTTAAGAAGAATAAAGTTTTAACTACCTTTGGCTTCCGTTACCCGGGATTCCACAAAATTTATTAAGACTAGCATCCCTTTGAAAACGTCCGAAGATCTACTTATTAAACGCTTACAGGAAAAAAAGACTTCTTCAGAAGCTTTTAAAGAACTGGTATCTTTATACAAAGAGCGTCTATACTGGCATATACGTAACATGGTCAAAGACCATGAAGATACTCATGATGTACTTCAAAATACCTTTATTAAGGTTTTTAAGAATATTCATAATTTTAAAGGAGAAAGTAAGTTATTTTCCTGGATGTATCGCATTGCTACTAACGAGGCAATTAGCTTTTTGAATAAAAAAGCTAAACGCAATCAGATTTCTTCAGAAGATTTGCAACAGCAGCTTATTGCTAATTTAGAAAGTGATGTTTATTTTGAAGGTGATGAAATTCAGCTCAAATTACAGAAAGCAATTGCCAGTCTTCCCACAAAACAACAACAGGTTTTTAATATGAAATACTTTCAGGAAATAAAATACCGGGAAATGTCAGATATTTTAGAAACCAGTGAAGGAGCGCTAAAAGCTTCTTACCACCACGCTGCTAAAAAAATAGAGGAATACTTAAAAACAAATTAAACCTTTTGTAATTTTTATAGTCAAATAAACAAATGAAGAAAGAAAAAATATCATATAATCCCAAGTCAGGTTTCAAAACCCCACCAGGTTATTTTGAGGGTTTTGAGAAGGAATTGTTGGAAAAAATGGAGCTTTCTGAAACCCTGGGAGATAAAAAATCTACAGGTTTCAAGGCACCAGAAGGATATTTTAATGGGCTGGAAGATGAGTTACTTGAAAAAGTAACCAAAACTGAACCTAAAGTACGCAAACTGGTTACCAAAGAGGTTTTCCTTTATGCAGCGAGCATTGCAGCAATGGTTATTGCTTTTGCCAGTACATTCTATATTAATCCTGAAAACCAAACAAGCTGGGAAAACGTAGAACTTTCTGTGATGGAGAGTTATATAGACAATAATAACATAGATCTCTCTACCGGTGAAATTTCAAATTATATTTTTCAACAAGGTTATATCGTAGATGATACCGATTTAGATAAAGTAGACTCTGAAGCTATGATGAATTATCTTGATGAAAATTTAGAAGAACCTCTTTATATATTAGATGAAGATTAATATGAAAAACCTACTTATAATATTACTCATGTTTTCTGGATTGTGGCAAATGCAGTCACAGGAAAAAGACGATTCGCATCGCGAGAAAATTAAAGAGTTAAAAACTGCATTTTTTACTCAGGAATTAAATCTTGACAAGAAAAAAGCACAGCAATTCTGGCCAATTTATAACGAGTATGAATCTGAATTGCACAAATTAAGAAAGCGAGAGCATAGAGATATCCCTAACCTGGAATGTATTACCGAAGATGATGCTGAAAATATGTTAGATGAATATGTCGCGATAGAAAAACAGGATTATATTCTAAAACAAAAGCTTTTTAATGATCTAAAAGAAATAATGACCGCCCAGGAAATCATTAAGCTTCATAAGCTGGAAGATGAATTCCATAAAAAATTAATTAAAGAATACCGCGCCCGTAAAGAGCGCGAAAAGCAGGAAGAAGAATAGGATGTCTTGGTGAATCCAAACATTTAAACCTCGATTATCGAGCAAAGTTTAGTTTTTTGGTTAGTTAGTAGTTAGTATCCCGGTGGATTTAGGTCTGCCGGGATTCTTTTTACCTAAAAGTGAGTTTTGCAATTCTTCCTTTGCCAGCAGCATAAGCAACCGAATCGTTTTTAAACCTCAGCGTATAAAAACCTTCATTAGAAAGTTCTTCCCATGTTTCTCCTGAATCTTTAGAAATGGAAATTCCACTAAAACCGGTAGCAATGATTTTTTCGCCTCCAGTATTTGGCATAAATCGCACACTACTTTTGTAACCCGGCTCCTCGCCTTCTGCAATTAATTCCCAGGTTTTACCGCCATCTGTGGTAATAGCTTTATTCCCGGTATTCCCTTCAGGATTGGTATAATCACCACCTAAAATTATCCCGAAGTTTTCATCATAAAAATCCATGGTATATCCGCCGGTGGTTGCTTTTCCATCAAGCAATGGAGTATCAAAAACCTCCCAATTCTCGCCTTTATCAGGCGAAAAATATACACGCGAAGTCATCCCTCCTGATAAAATCCAGGTTTTATTGCCCTCAATAGCAATATTAGAATTACTCGCTGCAAAAGCTGCTTCCCCTTCAACAACCTCAGGTAAAAGATCACAACTTAATTTTTCCCAGGTTTTTCCACCATCACGGCTAATGATTATAGAAATACAATCATCGGTAGGATCGCCCATTGCGATTCCTTCCTTATTATTCCAAAAAGCCATCGCATCATAAAAAGCTTTTTCATTTTCTTCTTTATATACCAATTCCATAGCGCCGGAATCTCCAGTTTTATAAAGTAAAGCAGGGCTTCCAACACTCAGCATAAAAAAGTCATCATCGGTAGCAGCTACCGCCCTGTATTCAAGAACCAGGCTGTCATATTCCTGGATATTTGTCAGCCAGGTGTTATTCCCAAAGTTATACATCCCAAATGTTCCTTTATTGGCAGCAAAAGCAAGGTTATTCCCAATTATTTCAATCGCCCTAATACTTAGAGAATCATCTTCTAGAATACTTTCTATTTCTACTGAAGTATATTCACTTGTCGCTTTCTCCCGTATTTTATTTTCAGCCTTTTTTTCATTTTTACAGCTACTAAATATTAAAATCAGGCAAAAAACAATAAGTCTGTTCATAGGTAGAGTCTAAATCATTTTGTAAATCCATTCAAAGATAAATTTTTCCGAAGTAAATCAACCCATAGTAATCTCCCAAGTACTCTTAAAAAGGTCATTTTAAATTCGAGATAAGCCTGGAAGCATTTAAATCTCAATTATCGACTAAAAAACATACCTTTGCAAATTCAAAATTTAATTATGCGGTTACACAGGAATTTGGTTTTCGCGACCATGGATGCCTTAAATGAAATTTTTAATAATGGTAAATATGCCGATAAGGTCATTGAGCAAACCCTAAAACGTGATAAGCGTTGGGGCTCGAGAGATCGTAGTTTTATTGCCGAAACCGTGTACGATATTGTTCGCTGGAAAAGACTTTATGCTGAAATTGCTGAAGTAAAAGAACCGTTTGATCGCGAAAATTTATTTCGATTATTTACTGTTTGGGCTACCTTGCGAGGAATTACCTTACCAGACTGGCCACAATTTGAAGGCACTCCTATCCGAAGAATTAAAGGGAAATTTGATAGTTTAAGTAAAATTAGAAAATACCGCGAATCTATTCCAGATTGGATGGATGAACTTGGAGTAAAAGAACTTGGTGAAAAAGTTTGGGAAAAAGAGATCGCAGCGCTAAACCAGCAAGCACCGGTAATTTTGAGAGCTAATACTTTAAAAACTACCAAAGACAAATTACGTAGTGCTTTAAAGGATGAAGAAATAATTTCTGAACCTTTAAAAGGATACAAAAGCGCTTTAAAACTGGAAGAACGAGGAAATGTTTTTAGAACCCAGGCTTTTAAAAATGGCTTTTTTGAAGTTCAGGACGCATCTTCCCAACTGGTAGCTGAATTTCTTGAAGTAGAACCCGGAATGCGCGTGGTAGATACTTGCGCCGGTGCCGGTGGAAAAACGCTTCACCTGGCTGCTTTAATGGAAAACAAAGGCCAGATTATCGCTACCGATATCTACGGAAATAAACTTAAAGAACTTAAACGCCGCGCTAAACGTGCCGGTGCTCACAATATAGATCCGCGTGCTATTGATTCTACAAAAGTGATCAAGAAGCTTTACGGAACTGCAGATCGCGTACTTATAGATTCCCCTTGTAGCGGACTCGGAGTTTTAAGCAGAAATCCAGATGCTAAATGGAAATTGCAACCTGAATTTATAGACAGGCTTATAAAAACCCAGGCCGAAATAATTGAAACTTACTCTCGCATTGTAAAACCGGGAGGAAAAATGGTTTACGCAACCTGTTCGGTTTTACCTTCCGAAAACGAGAAGCAAGTCGAAAATTTCTTAAAGAATACCGAAGAAGGGAAAAAAATCAAATTGGTTAAAGAACAAAAGATACTTTCTTCTGAAACCGGTTTTGATGGATTCTATATGGCACTTTTAGAGAAAAAAGCTTAAGGGTTTATACCCAAATTTTTTGATTGAATCAATTTCAGGTGGAATCCTTTTATTTTACCTGAAATTGATTCCTGATGAAAAAATATTACTTTATACTCCTTTCTATACTTTTTTATTCCTGTTCCGAAGATGAAGCTACGCTTCCTGAAGAAATTCCACCGGAAAATAATTTTTCTACTGAAATTTTCTTTTCTGAATATATTGAGGGCACTTCCTTCAATAAAGCACTCGAAATTGTAAATCTTACAGGGGAAAATATCGATCTGGAAGCTGAAGCTTATTCAATTAGAAAACAATCTAATGGCGCAGGCGACTGGATGGGAGAAGTTATCCTTCAAGGCAATCTAGCTCATAATTCAACTTTCGTTATCGCTAATGAGTCTGCAGATATTTCTGATATCACTTCTAAATCCAATCAATTAAAAACCGGTGCACCCTTAGATTTTAACGGGAACGATCCTTTAGGACTTTTTAAAGATGGAGAATTAATAGATATAATTGGAACACATAACAATTCCGAAGATTTTGCCAAAAATCAAACCCTAAGAAGAAAACCATCTATATCCGAACCTTCTCTTGAATACAAAGCTGAAGATTGGAACGTTTATGAAACTAATAATGTAGAAGATTTGAGCAATTACTAAAGCTTTTTCCTTATTTCTGTAAGGGGTGTTTTAGGTATCAGCAGGAAAGTCCATATATTCCGAAAAAATAACTCGCCAGGAATAAACAAATATTTAGATGTGATAATTTTCCTGCAAGGTCTTTTTTTGACCTTGTCGGTTTTGTTTCAAATATTGAAACCTACACGATTGAAAGAACCTTGCAGGAAGTCAGTGCATATTCTTTCGGTATGTATAAAAAATTCGACACATTAAAAATATTAGTAAATTCGTGACAAAACTTCCACAATATTTTCTGTATTAACTTCCTGAAATATTTCCTTTAAAAAACCTAAATTTGTGCTTACTCGAACAACACAAAACAACATAGAATGATCCTTTTCTTTGGAGACCAGGCCACCAAGGTTTTTGCGGTAGAAACGCATACCAACCTTACGGCTCAAGACATCACAAAATTAAACTGGCTTTTTGGCAATACTCAACAAATCAACAAATCTGCTCTGGCAGATTTTTTTGTTGGTCCCCGTGCCGCAATGATTACGCCCTGGAGTACCAACGCGGTAGAAATTACCGAGAATATGGGCATCCACGGAATTATTAGGATTGAGGAATTCTTACGAATCGATAAGAATTATCACGATTTTGACCCGATGCTTTCCCAGAAATACGGAGGTTTAGACCAGGATATTTTTGATATTTATATCAATCCCGAGCCGATCATTGAAATTGATGATATTGCAGCATACAACCAGCAGGAAGGTCTCGCACTTAATGTAGAAGAGGTTGCTTATTTACAGGGATTAGCCAATAAATTAGGCCGAAAACTTACCGATTCTGAAGTTTTTGGTTTCTCACAAGTGAATTCTGAACATTGCCGCCATAAGATCTTTAATGGCACCTTTGTGATTGATGGAGAAGAAAAACCTAGCTCATTGTTTAAAATGATCAGGAAAACTTCGGAAGAAAATCCGAATGACATCGTTTCAGCATATAAGGATAATGTAGCTTTTATAAATGGCCCACGAGTGCAACAATTTGCCCCGAAACTTCCAGACGTTCCTGAATTTTACGAAAATAAGGATTTTGATTCGGTTATTTCCATAAAAGCCGAAACCCACAACTTCCCTACTACAGTAGAACCTTTTAATGGTGCTGCTACCGGTAGTGGGGGAGAAATTCGCGACCGACTTGCCGGAGGAAAGGGTTCTTTACCTTTAGCCGGAACTGCGGTTTATATGACATCTTATTCCAGGCTTGATAAAAATCGCAAGTGGGAAAATGGGATGAAAGAACGCGATTGGTTGTATCAAACCCCAATGGATATTTTGATAAAAGCTTCTAACGGAGCTTCAGATTTTGGAAATAAATTTGGGCAACCTTTAATTTCTGGTTCTGTGCTTACTTTTGAGCATTCAGAACACCAAAGAAATTTAGGCTATGATAAAGTAATTATGCTTGCCGGTGGAATTGGTTACGGAAAAGCTAACCAGGCGCAAAAAGATATTCCGAAGAAAGACGATAAAATCGTGATTCTTGGTGGTGAAAATTACCGGATTGGTATGGGAGGCGCAGCGGTTTCTTCAGCAGATACCGGGGAGTTTGGAAGCGGTATTGAATTAAACGCTATTCAAAGAGCCAACCCAGAAATGCAAAAACGAGCTTCTAACGCGGTTCGAGGAATGGTAGAAGGCGAAGAAAACCCTATCGTTTCTATTCACGATCACGGTGCCGGCGGACATTTAAACTGCCTTAGCGAACTCGTAGAAGAAACAGGAGGAAAAATAGATTTAGATAAATTACCTGTCGGTGATCCTACGCTTTCAGCAAAAGAAATCATAGGAAACGAATCCCAGGAAAGAATGGGCTTGGTAATTGGCGGTGAAAATTACGAAATCTTACGCAGGGTTTCAGAACGCGAACGCTCCCCTATTTACCAGGTTGGCGAGGTAACCGGCCATCACAGATTTACTTTCGAAGGATCAAAATCAGGTCAAAAACCAATGGACCTGGAACTTTCTGATATGTTTGGAAGTTCGCCAAAGACCATTATGGAAGATAAATCGGTAAATCGAAATTATGACGATGTAGTTTATTCTTCAGAAAATATAAAAGATTATTTAACGCAGGTACTTCAATTGGAAGCCGTTGCCTGTAAAGATTGGTTGACCAACAAAGTTGACCGTTGTGTAACCGGGCGTGTAGCTAAACAGCAAACCGCAGGCCCCTTGCAACTTCCGCTAAACAATTGCGGGGTGATGGCACTGGATTATAATGGAAAAGAAGGTGTGGCGACCTCAATTGGTCATTCCCCTGTTTCAGCACTAGTTGATCCTGTTGCGGGTTCTAAAAACTCTATTGGCGAGGCGCTTTCCAATATTATTTGGGCACCATTGGAGAAAGGTTTAAAATCTGTTTCCCTTTCTGCAAACTGGATGTGGCCTTGTAATAACGAAGGCGAAGATGCTAGGCTTTATGAAGCCGTTCAAGGGGTTTCAGATTTTGCGATCTCCCTGGGAATAAATGTTCCTACCGGGAAAGATTCGCTTTCTATGAAACAGCGCTATAAAGATGGCGAGGTGCTTTCTCCGGGAACGGTAATCATTTCAGCAGCCGGGCATTGCGATGATATTACTAAAGTAGTAGAACCTGTTTTACAAAAAAATGGAGGAGATATTTATTACATCAATTTATCTCAAGACAGTTTTAAACTTGGAGGATCTTCTTTTGCTCAAATTCTGAATAAAGTCGGGAAAGAAGTACCTACGATAAAAGACGATAAGAAATTTGCCGATGCTTTTTATAACATCCAGGGCTTAATTAAGCAGGATCTAATTCTTGCCGGGCACGATGTGGCTTCAGGTGGATTAATTACCACGCTTTTAGAAATGTGCTTTGCCGATAATAATCTTGGCGCCGATTTAGACCTTTCAGCATTAAATGAAAAAGACAGTGTTAAGCTCCTTTTTAATGAAAACTGCGGAATTGTTTTCCAGGCAAAAGATGATACGGCTGAAAATGTACTTAGCGATAACAAAATTGAATTCTTTAAAATAGGAAAGGTTACCGAAGGAAACACGCTTAAAATTAAAAACGGTTCAGAAAACCTGAATTTCAATATTTCTGAATTGCGTGATGTTTGGTATAAAACTTCTTTCCTTTTAGATCAAAAACAAAGTGGTGTAGATAAAGCTACAGAGCGATTCAATAATTATAAGAATCA
>Ga0098069_100224_pt1 | contig 31053 bp, 19 predicted proteins | sample 27_taG_FD_92584 | JGI IMG/M metagenome (GOLD analysis project Ga0098069, IMG submission 92584) | Marine viral communities from Cariaco Basin, Caribbean Sea - 27_WHOI_OMZ | ecosystem: Environmental > Aquatic > Marine > Oceanic | place: Caribbean Sea: Cariaco Basin | collected 2014-11-09
GAGCGGGTGATTCTGGTCAACAACTCCGGTTACGGGCAATTCGGCGCGCTTCGCGATCTCTCCGAACCCATGTGGCAAAAGCAGTTCAGTACCCACGTATTCGGCCCCATCAAGCTGGCTGCTGTCTGCCTGGGGCTCTGCGAACAGCACGGTAAACCCTTGCGGGTCATCGCGGTTAGCTCCGTTCTCTCCATCGCGCCCCAGAAAATGAAAGGCGCCTACTGTGCCGCCAAATCCGCGATGAACACGGCCCATGAGAGTTTCTGGTTTGATGAACAGGGCAGCAACAGCCTGGAAAGTATCTCGCTGGTGCTCCCGGGCCCCGTGGTGACCCGGTTCAGAGAGCATGCCCTGGCCGCGTTGCAGCCCGTGCTTGGCCAGGCCAGCGCCGTGCACCGGGAAAAGTACAAGGCAATGGAAGCAGCGCTCGCGCCAGGCGCCAGAATCAAGCCCTTTACAGCCAGTGCGTCGGACGTCGCGAAAAAGATTGTCAGGGCAGCAGAGGCGACACGACCCAAGCCTCGATACCTGGTTACACCCCAGACCTACGCTGCCGAATTTATCACCCGGTTTATTCCCCGGTCGATCCAGAGAATCATCTTTAGGTAAGGCGGGCCTTCTTCACCCGCCGGGACCGGCTCAATTCATCCTTAACAAAAGCCCCGACGGCCTTGAGGATACCCAGGTCCGGATCAGCCTCTTCGCCATCCGCCAGCCGGAAAATCTGCTGGTAGTACCACGCCTGGCCGCCCAACACGTTAATGACTTTGATTGGCATCAGCGGACTCGCTGGTGAGAAAAACCCTCGTTGAGCAAGTTTGACGTAATCTTCGTAGCAAACCGTCTTATCGATGCGGCCATCAAGCAGATCTTTGGGCGTATCGGGATCCGTGCAGAGAGGCCGGCCAAGGCCAATCACGTCGGTTTCGCTACTGGCAATCGCCTCTTCCATCAACGTGCGCGTACGGAATCCACCGGTGACCATCAGCGGGCAATCGCACACCTCTCGAATCGTCTGGGCATAATCCAGGAAGTAAGCCTCCCGCTTGCGAGTGCTTTCCCGCATGGCCGGCCCATCGCTTGCCGTGTCGGCATCACCACTGTACCCGAGCAGACGGGGCTGTTCGTAGGTGCCGCCGGACACCTCCAGCAGATCAATACCCTCCTCATTGAGCCAGCGGACCACGTTTACAGACTCATCGAGCGTAAAGCCGCCCTTGCGGAAATCGTCGGAATTCAGCTTTACCGCCACCGGAAACTCCGGCCCGACAGCGGCGCGCGTCGCCCGTACCACCTCGAGCAGGAAACGGGCGCGGTTTTCCAGCGACCCACCCCAGCGATCGGCGCGCTGGTTGGTGACCGGCGACAGAAAAGACGACAACAGATACCCATGAGCCCCATGCACCTGAACGCCGGTGAAACCCGCCTCTTTGGCAATCCGGGCCACGTTGGCAAAGCGCTGGATAAAGTCCAGGATCTCCGGCTCCGTGAGTGCCCGTGGGCGAGCGTAGTTGCCCATCAGCGATAGCTGCACCGCCGAAGGCCCCATCGGGCGTGTGGTCACGTATCGAGGCGACTGCCGACCGGCATGGGAAATCTGCATCCACAGATGGTTGCCATTGCGGGTTCCCGCCTCGGCCCAGGCACGCAACGGCGCCATACCCTCCGGCTCGCCTTCAGCCGGCGCCGGATCAATGGCCACGTTACCCGGCCGCTCCAGCACACGCTGATCAATCATCACATTGCCGGTAATCAACAGCCCTGCTCCGCCATCGGACCAGCGACCGTACAGGGTTTCATGGCGGTGGGTGGCGTGGAGCTGGTCGTCTGCCAGCCCCTCGGTCATGGCAGCCTTGGCAAGTCGGTTGGGCAAGACGGCTCCACAGGGGAGTTTCAAAGGTTCGGCGAGGGGCGATTGGGGCATGGCTTCATCCTGATGGTTTGAGTTTTTTGTATTCTAAACCGCGATTTACCGCATCAATGGCGCCGGCCAGATACCCCGTAAACTCACATGACCACTCACTGCCAATTCCGGTTACTCGTTTAGCCCATGCCCCTGAGCTCGGCGACAAGGCAGGCATAGGGTGATTGCCAGAGGATCTTTCATCTGTAGGGGTGGCGGTGTAAATCTCTTTAGCCCAGTCCTTCAGAAATTCCGCCTCTGGCGTTGCCGCCTGTGAACCAAAAAGTCGCACAAACTGTTCCCGGCACGCTGCAATCAGCTCCTTATCAGAAACGCGAGAGCGTATGTCAGCAGGCACACCCAGGAAACCGAACAACGCTGCCCTCCCGTCCGGAATGGAGGCATCGTGGATTTCAACCATTGGCCCGACAGCACTTCGGGCCTCACCAGATGTCCCCTGATCCCGCCAGAAAGGCCGATCAAACACGGCAATGTATTTTGCGTGGGGGGCCATCCAGGTATCCGTCTCCCGCCACTGCCTTGCAAGCGCATCCGGTATGGCGGACGAGAAGGTAAGACTGGACTCCGCTAACCGCGGCGGCATGGCCAGCAACACTTGCTCTGCCGCGTGGCTAAAGGTTTCCCCGTTCGCATTCTCGCTCACCAGCTCCACATGTCGATCTGCAATGCGCAGATGGCGAACCGCCTGGCCCGTCACAACTCGCGCTGAATCAATCCGCCGGTATAACGCATCAATGAGCGAATACATGCCGCCGGCAATTCGCATGGATGGCGGAGAATTGGTGTACCCACGCGTTCTCTCAGGCGGCTGATTGGATGAACGTTCCAGAAGCATATTGCCGGTTTCAAACTGCCGGAACGTCTTCAGCTCGAGTTCATCGACCAGTCGCGCCATATCGGTCTGGAACGCGGGCCAAAACCAGGCAGGCCCGAGATCGAAGCCCTCACTACCTGCAATCCGTCCACCAAGAACCTCCCTGGCCTCAAGGAGGACATAGTCTTTGATGCCCTTTTTCTCCAGTGAATATGCAGCGTATAAACCCGCCAGGCCGGCGCCGATGATGGCGATGCGTGTGTTTTGCATGAATAGACTTCCAGTTATAAACCTGTCGCCTCGGAATTAAAGGCTCTGACCCGAACTTTCAAGAAAAGGTAAACAGGCGTGAGCGCCCTGATAAGCTCTGTGTCTGCAACCTGTCTATTAGAATCAACGCCCGACTAGTGGTTTTTCTATCTCGGAGCATAGCGAGGGGCAAAATCTCGCATTAAAACCGAGCTTTGTAGCTTTGAGGCAACAAATGCACATGCTGTTCAATTGAACCCGGCAAAACGAAAAATCTTGGCGCAGTGGTAAATTCGTAAACCCGGTACAGTCGAAAGGCGTCGGAGTAGTCGTTGGAAAATGCTCGCTCGTTCTCACTAACGAAGAACGGCAAGTACTTCCCGGAGTTGGTAGCCTTCACTTCCAGAAAGCGCTCTTGATCGCCATCCGCATCAAAAGAGCGAATGTCGAAACCCAGTCCGTCGCCACGCTCTTTACTCGCCCACTCCACATCCGCCGCCAGGTCGCGTCTTCCTTGAGCGGTAAGCCTCTGCTTCTCCATGCGAAGAACAAATTCTTCTGCGCGCTCACCCAAATGCTGATTTCGGCGCTCCCTTTCCGAGAAGTCGATACGTTTCGCCAAGTAGCTGGGTCTGCCCTCGGCGACATGAGGAATACGCTCTGGCGGTTCCGGATCAAACACCGAATCCCAACCAAGATCATAATATTCCGCCTCATCAGCGACCTTATCGGCGACGAGATTTACTTCATCAACGATCTGCTGGTGGCCAGCAAGGTATGACAGTACGACCTGTTTGAGCTGTTGCTGATAGTTGAAAGCGGGTTTGTAGCCGGGAATATATGGAAGTCCCAACTCTAATAACACAGCACTTACGTTCTGGTGTTTGTATTCAATCGATCCCTCAGAGCGATTATTCAAACGCGGCAGCAGTGCCCTCCTGTGCGCTGCTTTGCTGTATGGCGCTCCGACCAATTGTTTCTCTAGCATCGTCACGTAATCATTGACTAAAAACTCACACTCCAACCAGTCCCAACCGCCACGTTCAGGTTTGAGGAGGTCACGAATTGACTTCTCATCAAGGCTTTTCAACAGCGCGGATCTCAGAAGCTCCCGGGCAATCTGATTGCCGAGCAACTCGAACAACTCATCATCCAGATACGCATGGTCGATATGGTTATTAACGACCCCAGGCGATGTTGCCTTTGTCAGCTGCTCATATGACCCATGCTGACCGGGTTTGATTTTGTGATGCCAAAACCCCTCGCTGCGAAGATGAAAGAACGGTAGGTGGGGATTATTGCGATCATTTGATGTGGCCAGTGGCTGAAAACGTTTGGTGAATTGGCTCTTCAACTTCTCATCAAATCTGAATTGGTTGGTCTTCGTTTCACCCGACTCAATAAGATCCATGACTGCCTGCAACATGGCGACTTTATGAGGGCTCTTATTAGCGCCACCACTGTTCAGGCGAAGCGTCGAAAAGCGCTTCTCGTAATCAAGCAAGCTCACCGGCCACTCCAGTAATCGGCTTTCTCCGGGATGACCCATCGCACCCCACCCCGGGGGTCTGGCTGATCACCGGCATACCTCGGGATCAAGTGACAATGCATGTGCGAGATCGTCTGCCCTGCAGCCGCACCGCAGTTCATACCGATATTGTAGCCATCAGGCTGATAACGTTCTTCAAGCCATCGTTTGCCCTGCTCGACCAGCTCCATGACGGCTTGTTGTTCAGCACCGGTAAGATCAAACCAGTCTCCGGCATGACGATTGGGCACGATCAACAAATGGCCTTTAGAAACCGGAAAGCCATCCAGGCGGATATGAGCTAACTTATTGGATGGCAATGGTTCATGTTCTGATGCTTTATTGACGGAGCAAAATGGGCAATTCTGTCTCATTGCAAGCTTCCAAACATAGATCCCAATCAGGCGCACCCAACGAATCGAATAAAGTTAAACCCTTAACTTCCGTAAATTTCTCCAACTCCTGATATTCCAAAACGTGCCCTTGGATTCAGCCCGCCGCTTACGATTTTGCGCTGGAATGAAACTCCGGACGAAAGCCTGTGGCCAAAAGATTCACCACTGAGCGTGGGGTCAGGACATCAACACAATCAGGGAATGTTTCCTGCTCTGCGGAGCTATACCCGTCAAAGCTCCATTCCAGCATTTTGCCGTCGCAAACAGCGTAGCTCTTCTCATCAAGCTCAAACATCGTCCCATGAGGCAGATCCAAGAGCCGGCCTCTCCACGTCACTTTGTTTTCATCCTCAATTCGCTCCCGGTGCAAAACTTCATCCATTTCCCGGGCACGGATTGCTGCCCCCCCATCCAACTTATTCCCTTCCATCCATGCATTACGAAACTCGTTATAACGGCTCCGCCGGCACTCTGCACAGGGTCGGTGGCCTGCCGCAAGCGCCGTAACCTCATCGAGAAAGAAAAGTTCTGTATAGGATTTCGGGGACATCAACTCCCTTTTCCGACCCTTGAACTCTAGCAGACAAATGATCCAGGCCTTGGTTTTGAATAAGCGCTTGAGCTCTTTGTTCCTGTCATGAAGAACCCCACGATTCCCCATGAACGTGCCCCGGGCAATGTGGCGTTCAATGAAACCCTGAGGGAGGACTCTGTTTTGCAAAGGCATTGATACTAGCTTCCTTGTAAAGGATTTGGTCAGCCGCGACAGGCGTGAATCGCCAAGGTCTTTCACGGAAGAGAAACAATCCAATCCAACCTTTTGATTCGAAGACTGGCCGGAATCATCTCCATATGATGGAGGCTATTTTGAACAACAATTTCTGGCGCGCTTCGAGTGCATCAGGGCCAAAATGGTCAATAGGCTCTAACTCTAGGCCAAACCTTTCCTTTAGCTGAGTCATATCTAGTTTTGATTTATACGCATCAGCACGAAGGGTTTCATTCCAATAGAGTGTATTGGCGTAGGTCTTGAGTTTGTCGGAATAGGCTTCGTTATTGCTCGATATATTGTCCTTTCCTTTTAGCAACAAGATGCCCCCTAGCCTATTCCTCTCCATGTCGAAACGTTCTTCATCACCCTCGAATAGTGCCATGTTTTCTTCGTTGTGCGCCAGGATATGCTCGATATGAAAGCCAGTCTTCGCGCCGGTCTTCGAGACAAGATCGGAAATACTGTGTTTCATATTGAGGTTAAGTTCCCTGGCGAGGAACTCATCAATTCTGGCAAAAAAGTACCGTTTAAAGCGAGTATTCAGGCCGATTCCCGTTTGCTTGAAGAATGCATACTTGAAAGGCTCTTCAACTTCTGTCAGTCGTCTCTTTGCCAATGTAGCAATCAATTCGTGATCAAAAGCTGGGCGAATCTCATCCAAACCCTTATCTCGAATGGTCGCTGAAATCCGGAAGAGCATTTCCTGAAAGGCATTGCTATCGTATGCACCTTGAATCTGCAACAGCGCAAACAACCGATCTAACTCAGCCGGAATCAGGCTAAGCTTCTCACTCTCAACGTCGTCCCATAGGCTGCAAGACGACAAAATCAACATTAGGGCGCCATCTAGGTCATTAACCCGATTATAAGTAAAGGCAGATGCATCATCATTGGTATAGGCGCTGCGAGCTTTACGATAGAGCTCTATGTAATATGAAAATTGGTTGTCGAGGAACTTAATAACCCCGGCTTGGTTATGTGCAATGGATAGCTTATCGTCAAATTCATTGCTAAAAATCAATCGATGATAATCACCATCAAATCTCTGTCCTTCTGCCCTCGAATTCGCAAACTTCGCTTTGAGGTAAAACCGGAAAAACCGATCTGCCTCATCCTCATCAAAGGCATTAATCGCCCGAATGTTCTCTTCCCAAAGACGGTTATAATTCTTTGAGGCCATCACTGTTTTATCGATCTGTCCCAGGAGCTTGCCCTTCAGAATTTCGTATGGTTTCAGCCGGACCCCGCGATCATTGATCACCTCAAAAACCATCGGAACATCGGTCTGTTCTACCGTAAGATTAATCAGTACAAGCCGTCGCAGATAATAGAAGATGAAGGTTTCTAATTTATGCTTGGTCGTCAGGTCCTTTTCCAACCATCGGCTTATCGTATGGAAGTTCTTCACCATGTTGACCGAAGTGATACCCTTGGATGTGTCGACATTCTCAAGTTCGTTGTCGTAAATCGCCTGCTGAGTCTCACGATGTGCCTCATGATTCATCCAGAAGCGGCTTTCAAAGCCCGACTGCCCCGAAATTTTATTGTCCAGCCATTTAACGGCCTTAGAGTCATGCTCCTTGGCCAGATGCAAGAGCTTAATTAGGATTAGAGACAAAGTGGTAAGGCGCTGCTGCCCATCTACCACAAAAACTTTCCCATCAACTTTATTGGTTACATAGGTGTTTAGGTAATACCAAGAATATTTAGCATCAATCACTTCCGCGCTCGGAGGCAAAGAGCTATTTTCTGCATAGTGCTCATTAAATTTATAGAAAATATCATCCAGTAATCGAAGCACTGGCTCGTCATTCCATCGATAATCCCGCTGATAAAAATCGATGTGATAAAGTGTGTTCGAAAACACCGCATCTATATTCTGTTTGTCCGGCGAAATGTCCATAACAACCTTATAAGACCTAAAACGTGAAGATCGTGATCTCTTGCTTGAGAGAATCACCTCTTTTGCGTGTTATTCCCGTGCGGTACCGGTTTTGGTTCGAAATCCCCAAGGCTATTTCTTTCAAGCTGTCTCATAGCGCTATCCAGATGCTCCATGGCGAGACTCTGGTGGTTCTGCATCAAAGCAATGGCCGCACCTAACTCCTCAACGACATCAGGACTTACCCCACGAATTCCGTCAAATGCGGATTTCAACTGACGAGTCAGATATTCTCGAGTGCCTGGATGTAAAGCTGCAAAAGCCCCACCAATCAACAACGCCATTTTCACCCATTCAGGAGCACGAGCTAGGCTCTCAATTAGTGCCCGGCAACCAGCGAAAAGGCTGCGAATAGCAGCGGCGCCAAGAAGCGTCAAAACCAATCCATTTACTTTGAGAGTCAGTTCAATGGCCGTTGCCCTCGAATAATCGCGGAGCGAAGTGATAGTTTCGATAGAAATCTGGTTACCACCCATCATGGCGATATGTTTGTCCTTGCTAAAAATACCCGCAGCAGACATGGTCTGCTCCAACGCCACAAAATCAGCATCGTCAGGATCTACACCCTCCGCATGGGCACGAATGGTATCCTGGCCGGGATCCATCACCACAAGACTAGTCCGGTAGTTTTCCCATTCAGCAAAGAGCTTCTCTGCGTCTAAACCTTTGTCCGCGGCAATCAGAGGAATCTGCTCCCGAACCTCCTGCAATAACCTTGGCGGCACGTAAACCACTGCTGTTCCTGCAGCGATTATCTCCATCAGCTCTGTTCTCGCTTCTGGATTACGGCGTTTAACCACCAGCCAGAGCAGATCTCCAATCACCACGTTGGTATCTACCACAATAGAGAATGTAGCTGCGCCCTGAATCATTCCATTAAAACCACGCCAGGAATCGATGAGACTTCTTAGATCTGAGAGAACATCTGATCTAACGTCGAACAACTGTGCCAAAGTTTGGCGACTCGATTGTGGTGCTGCGGTTTCCACTCCGACTCCTTCGGGACCTGCCATACGTTAGTAAAGATTCTTCTGAAACCCTATAAACATCTCCCGAATATCGCTCACAGGCCCAAGCTCACGGACCGCATCCTTCACACTGTGATATTTAAGCTCAATCAACTGTGGCAACTTTTCGGGGTCCAGCTCGGTTACGCCGCGAGCAACATAGTGATCCAATACAAACTCAAGGAATTCGTGCTGCCGATAATCGTGCTGACTGTAGATCTGCCCGCGGTGAGCAGCCACACGCTCTGACCGGGAAATCGGTGGCATATTGAAAGCAATGAAGGCGAGAACGTCGTAGATGTCGCTTTTCTCCGCCTCGATCATCTTCCCAATTTCTTTTAGCTGCTCCAGTCCGTATCCCTTTTCTTCCAAGCCCTCCAGCAACCTTTTCCGAGTGTCCGGCTTACTCCAGATATCCCGCAGCTTTTCCTCATCTGCGAACCATTCCGGAAGATCGCCGTATAGACGCTGAATGAACTCTGCAGCCGACATCGGCTTGCCATCCGGGCTCCAGAAACTGGTGGCGGTCATGTGCTGGATGGTTCTCTCTTTGCCATCCGCTAGTTTGATCTTCACCTTCTTTTTCTTCTGACAAACGCAGGGGCGCTGGCCACATTCCGGGCAGGGTTCCGGGGCTTCCTTTTCACAAATACAGGGCCGTTCTTCGCATACCGGGCAAGGCTTGGGTGGCTCGACGGCGCATTTGCACGGGGTTTCACCGCATTGCTCGCAAGGCTCTGGCGGGATCGGGTCGCCGTCCCATTCTGGATCGTTGAAATGCTCGTGCGCCCGAACGAAGTCGTAGATGGTGAAGTAATCCTTGCCGTCGAACAGCCTCGTGCCCCGGCCGATAATCTGTTTGAATTCAATCATCGAGTTCACCGGGCGCATCAAGACAATGTTGCGCACGTTACGCGCGTCCACACCCGTGGACAGCTTCTGGGAGGTGGTCAGAATGGTAGGAATGGTCTTCTCGTTATCCTGGAACTGTTTCAGGAAACGCTCACCCTCTGCTCCGTCATCAGCCGTGACCCGCTCGCAGTAATGAGGGTCTTTGCTGGTTTTCATCTGGTTGACCAGGTCCCGCACTGCTAGTGCGTGCTCTTGAGTAGCGCAGAACACAATGGTCTTTTCGCGTTGATCAATCTGATCCATGAAAACACGGACCCTGTACTTCTCCCGTGCCTCAATCTCGATCACCCGATTGAAGTCGGTTTCCGTATACCGTTTACCTTCATCAATCTCGCCCTCCACCACATCGTCGTCACTGGTGTAGACATAATCGTCAAGCGTGGTGGCAATCTGCCTGACCTTGAAGGGTGTCAGGTAGCCGTCGTTGATGCCCTCCTTCAGGGAATAGACATACACTGGTTCGCCGAAGTACGCATAGGTATCTGCGTTGTGGTCGCGCTTCGGAGTTGCGGTGAGCCCCAACTGAACGGCGGGGCTGAAATACTCCAGAATGCCGCGCCAGTTGCTCTCATCGTTGGCGCCACCACGGTGGCACTCATCAATAATGATGAAATCGAAAAAGTCCGACGGGTAATCGCCGAAATTCGGTGCGGCATCGCCATTTTCGTCCCGACCGGTCATAAAAGTCTGGAAAATGGTGAAAAAGATGCTGCCATTCTTCGGCACCCGGCCCCTCTTGCGAATGGTCTCCGGATCAATGCGTACCAGCGCATCCTGCGAGAAAGCCGAGAAGTCATTAAAAGCCTGATTGGCGAGGATATTCCGGTCTGCCAGAAAAAGAATGCGTGGTCGACGGCCGGGCTCTCCGGACGCCTGAGCTGACCGGCTCCAGCGGGCATGGAACAACTTCCAGGTAATCTGGAACGCAATAGCGGTTTTGCCCGTTCCGGTAGCCAACGTCAGCAGCACACGATCACGCCCATCTGCGACAGCTTCCAGGGCCTGAGTGATGGCGTTGTGCTGGTAGTACCGCGGTTCCCAGAAACCACCTTTGTCTTCAAAAGGCACGGCACCGAATCGCTCACGCCAGACATTCTGTTCGGCGAAGGTCTCCGTCCAGAGCTCCTCAGGCGTAGGGTAGCTTTCTACCGGGCCTTCCTCACCCGTCGCCAGATCCACCCGATAGATGCCATCACCGTTGGTGCTGTAGGCAAATCGCGCCTGTAAACGCTCAGCATAGCGTTTGGCTTGAGCGAGCCCTTCGGTTACTGACAGAGAACGCTTCTTGGCTTCGATCACTGCCAGTTTCTGACCTTTGTAGATCAGTACATAGTCGGCAATGTCCGATTGCCCGCGCCGTCCACCACCCTGCAGACGTCCCGGTGCGATGACCTCGCGGCGTATGCGGCTAGCACCAATCACACCCCACCCTGCGACTTTCAGGGCGGGATCGATCAGTTCGGCGCGGGTTTCGGCTTCGTTCATGAAACGGCCTCTTCCATTTTCTTCTCGGCCGAGCTCCCTGTTAGCTCTCCCGTGAAGGCCATCCGAAGAAGCGACTGCTTTAACTCCGCTAAGGAAGATAGCTTTCTCTCGTAGCCCTTTTTAAGCCTCTCGACTTCATTTCCTACATCGACGAGAGAGGCAACGACTTCACTTTGTTCATCTTCCGTAGGAACGGGTATCGATAGCTTAAGGACATCGTCCCTTGAGATTCCGGGGATAGCCGCCCCGTTGGATAAATCCTGAAAGTACCTTTTTTTCAGGCTTAAGAATGCATAAAGGAATTCAGAGTTAATGTGCTTTGCTCGTATTGCCATCAGTTGGCGGCTAATGGCCAACTCAGATTCAATCATCATGTTAAGCTTCCCTACACCTGAGCCTTTGACGGTTATCAGGATATCGCCTTTATTTGCCATTCTTTTGGGTAGTTCGGTCCACTTTGACACTGCGGGGTACCGTTTCCCAAAGTCGGCTGGCCCAGTCAAATAGCCAATACCTCGATGCTCAAGGTTGTAGTCTCGCTTGTCGATGTGTTGCCCCGAGATCAGCTCAACAATATTTCCTAGCTGTTTTTTGGGACGGGAGCCCGAGAGTTTTTCAAATGCGGCAATAAGGAAACTATCAAACAACTCCCGAGCATTGGCGAGGTTCTTTTCGGTGTTGGCGATCGCCTCGTCAATGCCCGCGAAGGCTTCATCGAGGTTGGCAACGATTCGTTTTTGCTCGGATAATGGGAATCGTGGAATTTTCAAACCGGCAAGCTTTGACGCATTAAAACCTCCTTGTGCGCTTCCGCTTGTGCCTGCTTTAATGGTTTTCCAGTAGGACTCGGTTTGGAAAAAATAAGACACGTACTCCGGCAGTAGGCAGCTATCCTGCAAACGTAGCCTTATAAGATAGGAAGCAGGAACGGCTTTGGGTGGCTTTGAGATCAGGTAGCTTTTCCCGGTAGTTGCACCAGTCCGCGCAAAAACAATATCGCCTGAAATCAACCGATGCTTCTCAAAATCCTTATCTTCCAACTGTACAGATGGAACACCATCCCAATGAACTTCCCCATCCTGAATATCAGTGATACGAAGAAACTTTGGCCCCACCCCATCCCAAGAGGCCTTTGCTGTGAATCCATATCGAATATCGGCGACTTCTTGTAACTCAACTAATTGCCGCTCCCAGCTCATAACATTCTCCGAATACCTTCTAGAATCTCCTCGCTTTCTTTATCCAAGGTCTCGATCTCGTTAATGATCACCTCTGGATCACGAAGCGGTTCTTCCTCACCTTTATTCGGGTTCTTTACCGACAGGTCGAAGGTGTCCGTATCCACCTCGTTGATGCTGACGGTCCAGGAATTCTCGGAGTCTTCAAAACGTTTCTGCCGCACGACAAAGTCTTTCAGGTCGTGGTCATTCAGCGGGTTAGTCTTGCCCAGGCTGCGGCCTGGGTCGAGCTGGTAGTACCAAATATCCTGTGTCGGCGAGCCTTTCTCGAAGAAAAGCACAACAGTTTTCACCCCTGCGCCAAGGAATGTACCACCGGGACAGTCAAGAATGGTGTGCAGGTTGCAATGCTTTAACAGCTCCATGCGTAAGGCACGAGCATCCGAGTTCGACAAAAAGGTATTTTTGATAACCACTGCCGCGCGGCCGCCCGCTTTTAGGTACTTCATAAAATGCTGCAGAAAGAGGAAAGCTGTTTCCCCCGTCTTGATTGGGAAGTTCTGCTGGATTTCCTTACGTTCCTTACCCCCAAAAGGTGGGTTGGCAAGAATCACGTCGAAGCGGTCTTTCTCCTGAATGTCGCTCAGGTTTTCGGTTAAGCTGTTGGTGTGCACAATGTTGGGTGTTTCGATGCCGTGCAGGATCATGTTCATGATCCCGATCACATAGGGCAGACTCTTCTTTTCCTTCGCGTAGAGGGTGCGGGTCTGGAGTGTTTCCAGATCCTCCGTTGAAAGCCGACGATCATCACCCTCCCCATCCGGGCCATAGCGCAGGTAATCGTGGGCCTCGCACAGGAAGCCCGCGGAGCCGGCAGCCGCATCGTAGATACGCTCACCGATTCGGGGGTTGATCACTTTGATCATGGCGCGGATCAACGGACGCGGGGTGTAATACTCTCCGCCATTACGCCCGGCATTGCCCATGTTGCGGATTTTTACCTCATATAGATGAGAAAGCTCGTGCTTTTCCGCCTGAGAGCCAAAACTGAGGGTATCGATCAATTCTAACGCATCCCGCAGGCTATAACCGCTGGCGAACTTATTGCGGATCTCGCCGAAAATCTCACCAATCTTGTATTCGATGGTATCAGTGCCAGAGGCACGTTCCTTAAAGCCATGCAGGTACGGAAACAACTCGAAGTTAACGTACTGGATCAGGTCGTCACCTGTCAGCGCGTTGTCGTGATCGAAGCTACCATCGGCTTTCTTGGGCGCGGCCCATTTCGACCAGCGATGGTCTTCATCAATGATGAACTGATAGGACTGGCCACGCAGTTCAGCCTCCTGAGAACGCTCGAACTCTAGGTCGTCGAGATACTTGAGGAACAGCATCCAGGAGGTTTGCTCGGTGTAATCAAGCTCCGTAGCACAGCCCGCCTCTTTCCAGAGGACGTCATCAATATTTCTGAAGGTTTGTTCGAACATTATCTTTCCGGTAATGAGTGATTGTCTTCGTAAATAGCAATGTCCGTTGGCCAGCCACCGGTATTAACGATGCGGCCGTCCGTTTCGAGTTCCAGCATTCTATGCACCTGACCTTCAAAACCCAGCTCAAAATCGAACCATTTGAGATCGCGACGGAAGGACTTCATGTCCCAGTAACCCATTCCCTGGTCGAACGCGAGCTTGATGGTGCGCCCGGATGCCAGCCCAACACTCAGAACTCGGCGATGAGTGAGATCGCGCCTGTCGTTATGCACTCGGAAGTCCACCTGCCCAACTTTCAAAGTGGCGCGAAGGAAAGTGCCTGAAACCACCTGATGAGTCTGAGCATCTTTCCAGTCGTGCTTGGCAAACCGACTCTCTACCCGACCGTCGCCAGGCATCGTGATGACAGAAACAGAGGTTTCCGCAGAGGGCTTTAGTGCTTTGAGAACACTTGCTAGCAACACCACGGCCCAAGGCGATTTAAGGTAACGGTCCTCATAGGTCAGTGAGACGACATTGTCCTTCTTAATGGCTTCCGCATAGCTCGGCGCGTGATGCTCCAGCAACATCCAGAACTTCCCCGGCAGATCCTTCACGGAGCCGTTCAAATCCGTCGTCAATTCTACCACTGCAGCGCCCGTCGGCTGTGCTGACCAGCCTGTCATATCCAGTGCTTCACTGCTGAAGACGGGCTCCTGTTGGGTATATACCCAGAGGGATTGATCGTCTCCGCTCAGCCAAGCTTCACCCGGGCTCTGGGAGGTCGTGCTGTTGGTGATCAGCGTGACAGGCTCACCACTCTCGATTTCAAACTGCAGCGGCATCCTGATGTCCGGGTTGGGATGGTCGTCGCTGGATTCAGCAACGTCAATCCCAAACCGCCCGAGAATGGAGAGCTCCTGCTTCACTTCTTCCGTTAAATCAGCGCCTTTGGGTAAAATCAATCGAACTCTAAGGCCGTCGATTGCCCGCCAGCTCATCAGTTTACGCCGGAACTCGGGATTGCCGAGATCCCATGCCTCAGGCTCACCTTTCAGGCGGAGCGCAACCGCCTGAGCGCCTTTATTGATCCAATGCCGGACGAAGCGCTCAGGATCGTAGGGCCAGTAGGCTGCGCCCGGAACAGATGCGAATGGCTCAGGCAGGCTCAGATGATCTCTGATGCCGCTGTGAGCCACCCATTCCAGTGCAGCCTTACGGTTGAGCTCATCGAACTCCACCCGGCTGTCTTTGCTGGCAAGGCAGGCCGAACAGACATTGTCACAGTTCGCCGGGCATTCAAGCTTTTTGAGCGTCTTTTCAATCAGTTCTGCCAGATTCTCTAATCCGGTCAGAACAAAGCCCGCACCGCCGGCGACGTCATCATAAACCTGAATAACGTAACGGGTTGCGCCTGTGTCGAGGTCTTTGTCTTGCCGGACCCCGAAGCCCATTTCGGTGGTCGCGATGCCGAGTTGGTCGGCAATGGTATCCCTCAACGCGACCGCCAGGGTTGTGGCAATAACCCGGCCGTCTTCTGAGGCCGGTATCCATTCACCGGTAATCGGGCTTTTGAGAATCAGCTCCAGCACATCTGTCTGGGCCTGATAACCAAAGTAAATCCCGGACTTTACCTGTTCACCGGAACAATCCTTCTCTTTATGGCTACCCGCATTCCCGCCAATGGGCCGGTGGAACTTGTCAGGCTGGAGATCACGCGGTATTTCGTGATTGGCGGACATGGAATCCGCTCGCCCACAGCTCAGGCAGACGGCGTACCCCGTCCCGTTTTCACCGCCCGAGTGATGGAAAACATGCCCTTTGTCACCAAACCGGATGAAACCGCAGCGTTCGTCAGGCAGCGAAATCACATTCTCATCTACACTGATCCGGGGCTTCTCAACGGGGATGAACTTCTGAGAAGTGACATCGTTGCTCGTTGAATCGTAGAAATCCGTGGTAAAGCCAGCTGGCCTAAGCACCTGCTTGACGAATTTCGGGTTAATCATGCTGTGGCATTGTGTGCATGACAGCTCATCGCTGTTCACGTAGGCGTACTCTCGGTAGCCATGCGCACCGCAATTCTGGCAACTCCAGGCCAGATCGAACTTCTGTGTCCCTCCCTGGGCGCTATCGTAATAGGAATACAGCGTCACCCCGGCAGAGCGGTACACCCGGCCATCAATAACGACCTGGGCACCGGGTGCGTATTCCCGGATGGCAATTGGTAGGCCCCGTGATGGTTTTTCCTTGTAGGTAAAGATGTTGTCCTCGCGGGACTTTTCTTGCTTGCGGGTACTCTTATCTATGAAATCTTCGACGTTGTAGGTATTGAGGTTTACCACGTCTGTGGGGAAGCCATAACCGGGCAGGAAGGCGCGAGCCGCCAGGTCCCGCAGCAGGTATTCTTCTTCGTGGCGTTTTTTCTCAAGTTCCAATGCTTTTTTGTATGCATCATCCGACGCATCGCGATGCCGTTCGTTCAAGCGGCGATATTCTTCCCGCCAGGACGATGACAATTGCTGGATCGCTTCTTTACAGTCAGCAGCCAACACGGCAAAGGATGTCGCTGATAGCGCGGTGTTTTCTCGCGTGATCCGGCCAACCCCTCTTACTACCTCATTCTCGGAGGACCCGGCCGCAAGGGTATCCAGCCAATCGACAAACCGTTCGCACACCGATGGGCTGCCACCGAAGAACCAATGAACGTTTAAGCGCGTGCGATCATCGTCACTGTCCGTTTCGGACTTGAGGAAGTTTGCCAGCAGGAAGGAGTTCACGTGCCGTTGCACCAATGGTGCCGCACTGAGGGTAATCACCGGTGCGGGAATGGCCGTTACCCAAGGCCACTGGGGATTCTGGAAGGCCCGGGTATTGTGCGGATCCGGTTTACACAGGGTGTAGGCAACGGCTCTCGGCTCGCTGCGCCGACCAGCCCGACCTGCTCGCTGGAGATAATTGGCTGGGTGGGGAGGTACGTTATTCATTACCACCGCCGAAATGCCGCCAATGTCGACGCCCATCTCCATGGTGGTGGAACAGTTGAGAACGTTGATTTTGCCTTTTTTGAAGTCGTCCTCGTATTTCTGCAGGCGCTCTGCAGCTTGCTGGGCGGAATGTTCGGCGGTTCGGTAGTAAAAGCCACCCTCAGCCGTGCGATCTGAAATATCTGTCCAAAGGTTTTGCTCTCGAAGTGACGCAATAACGTCATTTGCCGCGACACGGTTTCGGATAGCCCGGAGCACACCTTCCGTCTCCCCTTCTGGGGCAAGCGACGTGAATTCAGGCATCTCAATTTTTGTGCATCGATACTTTTCTGCTTCGGCTTTGTTGGGCAGGTAGGGTGTCAGCCCACGAAATGTGGTGTCGATGAGCCGGTTTGTGACCGGGCATACCCAAGCCGACTTGGGCAGAGAGAATGTCATTGTTTCGCGTGTAACCGCGTAACCCCCTCCCTGAGTTTGCAGGATCTGGGCTTTCACCAATGCTTGCCAGGCAGCCTTGAGCCACCCGTTCAGCTTGTTACGATCCGATTCCAGGTCAGTAGTCAAACCTGTTCCGAGAGATAGCAGCTTAACCAGGCGAGACTGCGAACCCTTTTGAAGCTGGGGCCACGCCTTGTCTCTGGTGCCGCTGACATCGCTGCCCGGGGCGTATAGCTCTTTGGGTGCAAACCGCGCGCCCATCCAAGAGCGTTCCGTTTCTCCGAAACGGAGAAAGGTGTTTTCCCGAACGTAGAAGTCCAACGCGACTTTCAGAAAATCTTTCCAGTCTTCCAGGGTTAACCGGGCTTCGCTTTTGCCATCCGCCGAGGGAGCCGGAGTTTCCGACCAGAAATCTGGCGTATTGGTGATCTGCTCCAGGCCTTTGTAGCCAACAGCCACGAGACCCAGCGTTTCCGTACTGTTCTGGTTCTTGGGCCGGCGGGCGTATTCTCGTAAGAGGAGGACCCGCGCCATGGAATAGCTGCCTTCGCTACCCTTGAACAACTGGGGATTAGCGTAGCGGTTGTAATCCAAGATCGAATACTTAAGGTCATTTGTTGCTGCAAGGTCTTCGACCAGCTCGGACCACGGCACCTCCAGCTTGTGATCCAAAGCGCTGCCACTTTTGAGCTTTTCGGCGTCGGCCTTAACGCCCATAGCAGCCGCGTGCATACCGCTTTTCTCCAGTTGCTCAGCCAATCGAATCAATTCTTCATAGCTAGCCGTTGGAGCATTTCTAGGGCCGGCATCAGCCTTTGCCTGTTTATTTCTAAGTATCTGGAAAACTAGTCCTCTTAAACGTGAGCGCTCCGCCTCCTGCTGCATACGAACCGCCATACGAGCTGTGCCCTGGCGGCTATCAGTAAACGTGATCAGCTTGCGGCCACGACCCGGCAGTGATTCGGGAGATTCCCCATCGCAATCTTTGCGGGAAGGGTCAGGACAGAACTCCAGAACCGTTGGCACGGCGTTACTGACGTAGAAAGGCGATCCCAGATACGACTTGCGCAGAAAGCCCCCTGGGGTTTTGCCAGCGCTACCGCAATTCACGCAGATCGAATCATGTTCGTCCGCCTGGGAAATCGTAATGCTGTTCTCGGCGTCCAGCTTCCCAAGCTCTGCCGTATCGAGATCCAGGTCTTCAGAAACGAAGGCTTCGTGGGGTTTTGGCGCAATGACGGTACGCCCTTTCAATGAGCTTCCGGCGCTGTCAGAAGGGCCACTGTCATCCGAGTCATCTTCCTGCAAGGAGAACTCATCACCGACATAGGGACTGGCCTGACGTAGGTACGGATGGGCATGCTCTGCCGTCAGGTGAGGTGTCTTGCAGTCATCACAAAAGCCGGCCTCGTAGACGGGCGAACCACAGTCACATTTCCCGCGCTGCTGGACGTAAACCTGACCGAATGGCCAGTCTTTGAGATCCTCGGATTTTGCAGAGCACCTAGGATTTACGCAGCTCCAGAGTCCATGAAGCATGCGTTGAAACAAGTGGGCCCTTAATTTGAGGAAAGGCTCCTGTTTATCCGACGGTTTGGTATCGGTCAGCAGATCCAACCACTCCAAAAGCTCCTGCTGTTGCTCAATAGCGTTCTGACTTAGCAGCAAAGGACCCGTAGAGCCGATGAGATCGTTGAGGGTCACGGGCTTTGGTGAGTTGACCACCGTGTTCCGGATCAGCTGTGCCGTTCTGGATTCGCAGAGGGCATCGAATCTCTTGGCCGAGGTTGTGCTTCCCGCCTCAATCGATTTCAACTTTGCCAGCGACATGCCATTGTCGTCGCCGTCAAACCGAATCTCCGGAACCTGACGCTGACCACCGATTACGACCACCTGGCCGGTGGGGACTCCCGCCAGACCTGCTAGGTATTCCCTCAGTCGTTCTTCAGCTTTCTCATCTGCGATGGTCGCAGATGTGGCGACAAACCGGATATCTGAGGCTTCGCGACCGAAAGCTTCGACTACCCGGCGCAGCAGCAGCGAAAGCTCAGCGGCTTGAGATCCGATATAAGTGTGCGCCTCGTCAAGAACGATCCAGCGAAGAGATTGGGCTTCCCTCGACTTCTGAATGATTGGGTCATCCACCTGACGCACCAGCATGTATTCAAGCATGGTCGCGTTGGTCATCAGAATAGGTGACGGATGCTCCCTCAACTCCTCCCTTGAGAGAATCTGATTGGGAGTCTCGTTCTGCTCTTTCCGCACGGAAGTTCTCGATTCTTTCGTGTTGCCGTTGTAGAGGCAAAACCGGATGTTCTTATCGAACGGTCGGGTCCAGGCATCGAGACGTTCGCGCTGGGAATTGATCAGTGCGTTCAGAGGATAAAGAAAAAGCGCTCGCACGCCTTGCAGTGGTCTCTTTGTCTGCTGATATTCACTCACAAGATCCTGCAGAATCGGGATCATGAAACACTCGGTTTTACCGGACCCCGTGCCTGTAGTAATGACAGCAGACTTGGGCTTTTCAGCAAGCAACGTTCGCCATGCCGTCAGCTGGTGCGTGTAGGGCTTTATATTCGGGTCAAACCGATAATTTTCGTTGGGCGCATCGGCCAAAGCAGAGATGACTTCCCTGCTAAGCAAATCGCCCTCTAACGCCTTAAAGGTAATGTTTCCCGGTTCCCATCCGAAGGTGTGCTCGAACACAGGTGGCGCGAGGAAACACCCCTCCTCGCCCAACTGGTTGCTCATTTGCTTTGCCAAATGTGCTCGCAGCCCGGAATCACCCAAACCCAGGATACTGAGCGTGGACTCCCGGGTACGCTCTAGTGATTGGTTAACTAGATCCTTGAAATAACCACTCATTTCGGTTCCTTATTCTTCTGTTTCGAGCAAAAGGTTTGAGAGCACGAGCGAATACGTTGGTTCATACCAGGCGTCGCGATCGAAATCCGAGAGAACACGTACAGCGAACCTCAGTTCAGGAAGCGACTCTGTGAGGTCGGTAAACTTCGCTTTTCCTGCCGTGACCGCCGCCATGAATACGGGTAGAAACGCAACGGCTCTTGAAAAGCTAACGTCCGGGAGGGATTTGATCTCAGCTGACAACTCCTGTTGGTGAACCCAGTTGGTGAGCTCTACCCCGAACCATTCCGGCCATCGTTGATCGTCAGCATGACTCCGGCGCAGATCCTTAAACCATTCCTTGGCAAGGAAGCAAGGCACCTGCTGCAAATTCACGTGCTTCGGTTCTTTAAGGTAATTGGCGAGGTACATAAAACACGGAATCGTGGTCGCAACACTATTGACCCGATCGTCAATGAGCCGTTCTGAGAACTCTTCCGGAATGCCTTGTTCGAGAAGAAAGTCATACTGAGCTGACCTGACCCTGATCCAAGTCGCGACATCCACAGTCTCCCAAATCACCGCCAGCTCATTGCTCAGGCGCCTGCAGAATGCGGGATCAAACTCAAGCCGGAAAACAGCAGCTGCAATAGCTGAAGTGTTGTTCGCCAGAGCCTTCCAGCTTTCAAATGCAGATAATGGCAATGCACTGTAGTCGTCTTTGAGGGCCCGAAGATAATCCCAACCACTGTGTGAAAAATCCTCTGCCATCGCAGAGATGACTTCGTCAAACACATGAGGGTTACCCGAGGGGTGAAATTTTTTAGCGGCCGAGTGCAATGTATTGGCCTGAGCCTCGGACGTGTCCATTAAATCTTCCGTAACCCACACCGTCGGCCGAAATTTGACGCTGGATGCAGCCGGGGGATAGAGCAACCAGGGGCCGTTTTTCATCATTTTTGCGGGAATTTCAAATACGCCCATGCCCACCCCTTGGGATGATCTTTCTGGAACTTCAACCGGAGCCGCGCGGGGATCATCGAGCCGCATACCAGAGACCTGGACAGAATCTCCCAGTTCGCTCAGAGTGTCAGTGATCACTTCGAGCCGGCCTAACGCTGTAGGACCCTCAAGCCTGGCGTTGTAGCGGACAATATTCACCTGTTTGAGAATGCGATCTGTCTCGACGCTGATACGAACAAATGCATCCTGATTGGAGGTCGTCCCAAGCATCTGCTGAATATCTTCCTGGAACGCATAGAGACTGATTCTCTGAGCCTGACTGTTCACCGTGAACGGATAGTGACGGCGGAAATTCGGAAGGTGCTGACAGACGAGTTCCAGAGAAACAAAGAACTGTTCTTTGGTATCCGGCTTTGGCGTCAGCGTCATCGACATTTCGATAAGCTGATCCAGGGATATCAAGCCGCCCTTGACCTCTTTGCCTTCGTCATCGAAAAGCTGAACTCCAGTCTTTGGGTAAGGCAACCTCAGAATCACCGGCTCGCCCGGATGGATGCCGTCCACCAATGCGACTCGGACCTTTTCCGGTACCTGGCGCCCTGACCTCGGCTCCATTGTTATCACATAACCGTCCGGGGTCTCTTGCTCCTCCGCTCTGATGCTTTCATCCATCAGCCGAACGGAGAGCCTTCTGGAACTTCTAAGGATAATCCTTGCGTGGCTATTTGAGGAAGCCGGAACGGACATGACTCTCAAATCCCTCGGTATTACACCAATCTTCCTGCGAAGTAAGGTTTCGCCTGACCCACCAAGGGCACTCAAATGGAAACTACCTACTTCATTTTGTTGATAGTCGAATTCAAGGGGGATTCCGTTCGCGAGCAGTCGATACCCTGATTCCCCTTCAAATCCGAACGATTTGACACTTGGCCAGCCCCTATAAACCAGGTTCGGAAGAGTATCGTAGAGCGCCACGGTGCCTGCCAGAGTGGGCTTTGTGATCGACGCCGTTGGGTCGAAACGCAGCATTACTTTTGAACCCTGTCCACTTAACGTAATGTCGTTCGAAATATCGATCCACTTACCAGCCGACTGGTCCTCCCCTAATTCGCCGTACTCAACGCCATCCTCAAGATCCAGCGCCGGGGGAATCCTCACCACGGCATGAGAGGCCGGAATGGTTACCGATGCGGTTGAGATAAGCTTCAGTTGGTCGCTTTCCTCAACAAAAACCATCGGCAAAGATTCATAATCAAGCTCGCTTCCCTCGAAATAGGAGGCGTGGATACGATGGCCATTCGAAAGGAACTGAACTGTTAGCGGAAGCTCAGGTTTTGAACGAACCACTGGTATCGCCCGTGAGTTGATCTTGACGCTTATTTGAGAGCGATCATCGTTGACCTTGCCGTGGGCTATCCCAGAGCGCTTCAGCAGGCTGTCACCCTCGTAAAACGCAATTTCAAGCCTGGTGCTCTGAATGCTGTGCCCTTCCAGTTCAATTGTTATTTCTGCTGGCAAGAAAACTTCTGTTTCGATTGCCCATTTCTGGTAGGTACCTTTCAACCAGTGCTCACAGGTCCAATTTTTCTCATCTGCCTCAAGGCGTTTTTTCTCAGAGCGACTCCTTCCTGCATCCTTCAGCCACTCATTGATTAGATTGCGAGCATTGCCCTCACTTACTGGTAGTGGCGACTGCTTTCGCCACTCCGGAGCTTTCTCGTCTAGGTAATCGGCGGGGTTATCAACCGACGATAATGGATGGGCCTCGGCGAGATCCATCAACCAATCCACGATGGAGGCGATGAGTAAATATTTGTCATGCGTTCTGAAGGTTTGCGGAAAATGGTGCGAGTAATCGGAAACAACGGATACAACGTCACCACCAAATTGCTTGACTCTGTAATAGCTTGAAACCGCTCCTCTAACTGCACGCCCAAACCCATGGGTGTGGCTCTTAATTAGCCGCCAAGGCAAACCACCCTCATCAAACAATGAACCCAGATAGTCGTAACCATTTGCTCTCTGACGGATGGGGCGCTTCCAGAATTCCAAGCCTTTTCTGACGATCTCACTGTGAAGCCGGCTCGGGAGCTCTACTGAGAGTGGTTTCTCAAAGCCGCTCCAGGACCAACCAAGGTTAGTTCCGTCGTATTCACGCCGGTACTTTTCAGCCACGAAGAGACAAAACACAGCTGACCAGTAGCCAGAGAAGGAAGGGCTTTCGACGTCTGGAATGGATTGCCGAAGAATGGTTGGTAGTTCTGAGTATTCCTCGTCGGTAACGTGGTAGTGATAAAGGGGGCTCGCGTCAGGCCCTCCAATCATTCCTCTGACGAACAGAAACTCATTAATCCAGGCTTTGGATTTGCTGCGCCTATCGACATCCATGCATAAGTCCTTTTACATCTATTATTATTCGTTTCAAATCTATTGATCATATACCGACTTTAGCGGCTCTCCGGGCCCAATAAAATTCGCAAAAACAACCTTTTTCTAAAATTAACGAGCAGTTACGCATGGACCCAAACGAACTTATTTGCGGCGAGAATCTGCTCTCCATCAAACCGGTACGCACATAATTTCCCACCGTGATCGCCTGCAACGCTGTAGTCCAGGCAAGCAATATGATCACTTAGAGGTTTAGGCTCACCGCTCATCCAGTAATGCCCCACAAACACGGGTTTTTCGCCGTCGTAGCCAGGAAGGACATCAGCTTCAATGGGCTCGTGCGGAATTTCTTTGATCACATCACCCGGTACCATGGCTAAATCCCGGTAGGTCAACTTACCCCGGCGCCACCACTCGGCACGAATGTTGGTTCGCTTGTTTCTGTCTTTATCGAAGAAGTGGTGATCTCCGGGCAGAGGGATTTCCAGGCCCTTAAGCAAAGTTTCAATCGCATCATAGGTTTCGGAGCCCTTTCGGCTGGCCTCAACCCAGGATTCTTGCAATAACCGATTGCTTGAATCGGTGTAATTTCCGATCAACGAAACCATTTCCGGATGCCAGCAAGCATGCACCACACGGAAGTCGGGTAGATCCAGATAAACTGGTAGAGTTTTGAACCACTTGATCATGCTCCGGTGCAGTTCGCTTCCCTCACCTACTTGTTCCAGAAACGCTCGATGCTGCTTGAGGTTCTTTTCGTTGTGGGTGCGTAGGTACTCCCCGGACTTTTCTGGATCTTCAGTAGCCCAAGCCACAGTGTTGAATTCGTGGTTCCCCATCACTGCAAGAGCTTTGCCCTTCTCGACCATCTTTCTGGCAATCTCGACCGTTTCGACCTGTTCCGGGCCGCGGTCCACAAAATCTCCCAGAAAGATCACTTTGCGTTCTAGGTGCTGCCAAACGCCATCAATTTCCTCATAGCCCATTTTGGTAAGCAGAGCTTTAAGTTCGGTGGCATAGCCGTGGATATCGCCAATCAGGTCGTACATTGTTACTGCTTCCTTAGGCTTTACTGATGGGCTTCGCGAGTCACTAAAGAGATAACATCCAGCTCTCTAGTTCCCGTTGTCTGGCTGGGAACGGGCCCTTCGTGCTTGCCGGTCACCTCGCCATTTAGGGCCAATAGATAGGCTGCGTTCTTTTTGTAATAAAACCAATACTGCTTGATATGTCCCCAGATTCCAAGCTCCCCGCCGGATTCATAAACATGTTCGCGCACACGACACTGGGCGCGTCCCAGTTGCCGGTCGATAGAGAGCCGCCAGAAGCCTTTCGGAAAGTCCAGGTAACGCTGATGTTCACAAACAGCCAGGGCAAATATGGGCTGGCTCGTCCTCTTGAAGCCGGTATCAACCCATAGGTATGGCTTGAACGCCTCTCGCTCCTCCTTCAGGTATTTCTTGATCCGGCAGATATATTGGTCGGCCAAAGCCATATCCATCCCCGTGACTACGCACATTGCCCGCAGGAACCCTTCACTGCCGTATTTGAAATCGAATCCGCCGTCGTTCAGACCAAACCCTGGATCATCCAGCACGTTCTGGAGGCGCTCCAGGTTTGCAGACGTTGGCCTCTGGTAGCCCATCGCCTTCAAAATTTCATCATGGGGTTTGGCGGCTACACGCAACACCAGGTCGATTTTGAAGTTTTCGATCATTGCTCCTCCTCAACCAGTCGCTCAAGAACCGGTTGAAGCCGGCTCTGGTCACACGGTCCTCCATCGAAAAACCACTCTGAGATTTCTGTGCTCAGGGCCTCCTCAATGCTCTCTCCTTCCGCAAGCCTGTCTGCAATATCACGCGCAACACGATCGTATTCGTCAAAGCACTCGTTTTCCTTGCAGCCAGTGTTCATGGGGTCGGTTTCGAAGAAGGCCAGGGAGATTTGCTCTACGCTGTACTTGGATATCATGCCGATCCTCCTATCCATGTCTGATCATTGTTGCCGGTGGATGCGACAGTTAACGTCGCCTCTCTGTTGTATGCTTTTTATACCTATCAACCATGGAGCAATAGCTATGAACAAAGCTAAGAAGGAAGAAGCTAGGAAGTTGCGAGAAACCTATGAAAAATTGTCGCCGGAAGAGCTTCAGGAATTTGAACGGAAGCAGCGGATTATCGCTCTGGCAAAGGAGATTCATTCTGAAATGTTTCCTGAGGAGTACGATTTCATGATGGACTCGAACGCTGACGCCAATGACCGGCGCCGTGGAATCAATCCAATGAGCGAGGAATACACAGAGCGTGTTAATGCGCGTCGTAAGGAGCTCGACGTACCACCGCTCGGGCCTGATGGTTTGCCGACGTGTCGGGCCAGTTGGGAGGTTGCATATGCTGAAGCAGAGAAACGGCTGGGCTGTTGAATCGCGGTACTCGTGACCTGCAGTCAGTCATATCTGCTTCATCACGCGTTCTTAATCTTTGAATCTCGTGCGTTCCAGGCCCTGCTCAAGGGTGCCAGCTATCTCCTTTCTCAGCCAAGTCGGCTCGACAATGTCGCAGTGCACCGCCTGAGCGGTAAGCCACCAACGTAAGTCCTGGGTATCGCCAACGGTTACCGTAATTTCAAACGTGTTCGTGTCGATGTCAGTTGTAACCTGGTCGAAGCCCAACGGCGATTCAATTAGATGATTTAATACCGGCTTGTCACAGCGTAGATGCAGGAACACCGGTTCACTGGAGTGGAGAATTCCCATGGCACCAGAGGAGATATACAGGTCCAGATCAAAATCATCCGGCCGCTCAAGGGGTTCTTCCACCAACTCCCCGGCCGTCGCCCTGTGCAGAACTAATTGGCGAATACCTTCCCTGCCTTCGATGGTACCAATCAGATATACGTTTGGATCCCGAAAGATCAAACCGAACGGATGTACCACTATTTCTGCCGGTTCCGGCCAGTTGCGGGCCTGGTAGGTAAGCTTGCATCGGTATTCTCGCAGCAAAGCTTCGGTGACTGTTTCCAGGACATCAGCATCGATATCAGGCCGTTTTCCACCCAGGCCGCGATTGATGACCCTCACTCGGTTTGGCCACTGCCCCAAGGGATTACGTTCACGCAGCAGGGTCCGATGGGCCTCATCAAAATGGGGCTTCAGGTGGGATAGAGCCCTCGGTGGAAGCATGGGCTTCAGGTAGGCCCTCGCTAGCTCAAAAGTAAGTGCAGCCGGTAAATCCAAAGCCGGTATGATGTCCATAGTCGCTTCGCGGTCGAATGACCACTGAAAAGGCCGGCTGGTTTCATCCACCAGGAGCGGGAAGTCCGTGCTCAGTTTCTCAAGATCCCGCTGAATTGATCGCATGGTCACGGAGAACCCCTGCTCATCAAGCCTGTTCGCCAACTCGGTTGTAGTAATGGCTTTCGGGTACCGGGGTACCATCCGGAGCATGGTCAGGTAGCGCACGGCGGTGTTAGGCATTGGCTACTCCTTGTTGGTTTAGAGGGACTAAGCGCCCTGCTCCTTCGAAGCCTGAATATCCACCGGCGGCACCCCAAGGTCCTGCCACTTTTCCGGATGGCAGGTAAACAGCAATATCTGATGCCGACTGGCCGCATCAAACAGAATGCGCTTCATGTCTTCGAGGCGGTCGCTGTCACTGTGCACCAAGGTGTCGTCCAGGATGACCAGCGTTGGCCTTCCTGCTTCCCGCAGCAGATCGGCATAGGCGAGGCGGCTGATCAGGCCCATCTGTTCCCTGGCTCCAAAGCTCAGTTCGGTGATCTGTCCCAGTTCGCTGCCCCGGCTGAAGGTGCCGGGCCGTAGCTGTTCGTCGACTTCGAGGGAGGCTTCGGGGAAAAGCACCGACAGGTAATGGTTGAGGTGCTTTTGCAGCGGTGCCTGCAGGCGGCGAGTGAGGGCCTGGCGTTTTTCCGTGAGCAGGCTCAACAGCAGATCCAGGGCCTGGGCACGGCGGTGCAACTCCTGATAGCGGCGATTGCACTGGTCGTACTCCGCCTCTTTCTCATTGAGCTGTTCTTCCAGCCCTTCGGCACCCCAGGCTTCAAGCCTGACTTTGATATCCCTGAGCTCACGCCCGCGGTTTTCCTGGGTCTGGCGTAGTTGATTGACCGCATTCTGGTAGCGTTCGATGTCTTGCTTGAGAAAGTCCGGTCGGGCTTCGCGGATTTCCCGTTCGCGGCGCTCGAGGCTGGCTTGCAGTTCGGCCTGCTGTTTTTCGATGTTCGCCAGGTCGGTGGTTATCTGGCGCAATTGCTGTTGCCTCTCCGGGCTCTTTTCTTCATCCGCCAGCCGCTGCCATTCGGTTTTAGCGTTGTCCCGCGCCTGCTTCAGTGCCGACCGCTTTGCCTGGTGCTCACGCTCATCGGATTCGGCCTTGTCCAGCGCGGTGCCGGCCTGAACCAAAGCGGCTTCTGCCTCCTCCAGGGCGGGTACGTTCTCTTTCTGGTCCGGTTCTGGCGTGGCCTGCAACTGGCTTTTGGCTTTCGCCAGTTCGCTTTCCGCCTCGCTCTGTTCGGAGACAAGTTGCTCAATGCCGGCCGGTGCCACGGATTTCAGCAAATCTTCGGCGTGCTTCTGGGCTCTTCCGGCACTTTCGAAGGCTGAAAGCCGGTCTTCGGCCTGTTCCACGGATGTCACGCCGAGGGTCTTCAGCTGTTCGGCGAAGCTGTCCTCAAGGGTTTTAAGCTTCCGGCGGGTGCTGGCAAGCTCTTCGCCGCCGGGGGTTATGCCCAGGGTACCCACGCCCGGGATAACCAGGGTGGATTCTTCCAGAAGCTGCTGCTCGCCCTGCCCGGTGAGTTGCTCGTTGTTCAGTGTTAATGATGCATTGGGCTCCAACTGCCAGCTCAATCGGGTGGCGATGGTTCGTGAACGGATGGTTTCTTCGTTCAGCTGGTTCGCGGTGGCTTTCAGGTTTTTGACCGCGGCGGAATCAATGCGGTTGTCTCTGGCCTGCTGCCTGGCCTGCTCCAGCTGCTGGTGGTATTCCTTTGCTTTGGCGAGGTTCTGGGTCAGCACTTGTTTTTGCTGTTCAAGCCGGCGGACATCCTGCTCCAGCCTTTGTCGCGTTTGCAGCAAGCCCGCCAGTTTGCGTTGCTTTTCCGCTTGCTCATAGGCGGTTCTGGCTTCGCTCAAACGACCTGCAATCATCGGCGTTTGCGTTTGTGCGGTGGCGAGGTCTCGCTCCGCGCGGTCCAGCTCGGCTTTTCGGCCCTCAAGCTGGCGACTCAGGCCTTCAAGGTGTTCCTTGTTCTGCTGCAACAGGCGGTGGTTTTGCTGCAGCTGGCTGAGCGTAGCTTTCTCCTGGTTCTGTTGTTGCTCCAGGCGCTCAACCTGCTGATAACGCACCCGGGCCTCCTCCAGCTGGCGCTGGGCGTCTTCCCAGGGGCGCTCGGCCTCGGCCTGATCATAATCCTGGGCCAGTTTGCCAAGCCGGTCGACCTGCTCCTGGTATTTATGCACCCGCTCCTTCAGCTCTTCAATTTCAAGTTCAGATTGAGCGCGGTCTTTTTCCAGTTTCAGGTAATCGCCCCGGGGCTTGCCGGTACCGGTCAGCAGGGTGTCCCGCTGGCTGCGAACCGTCTCGATCAGGTCGTCGCCCCCGGAGCTGGCCACTTCTCCGACCATGGAATTAAGGGCGGACTTCAGATGGTCCCCGGCATGCTCGATAGCCTGCTCAATGTCCTGCCCGGTGCCCTGCTCCACCCACAGCAGTCCCGGTATGCCCCAGTGTTCGGCTTTGCTGGCACCGCGCTTCGGGTACTGGTAGCCCAGCAACTCGGCCAGTTTTTCTTCCGCGTCGTCTTCGCTGTAGGTGTCGGTGCCTACTTTCAGGTCACAGCGTTTTCGCTGCAGGAAGCTCTTGGTGAGATGCCAGGAACGGCCCTCGTGCTCAAAATCCAGTTCAACGGTGGGCGCCGCGGCGGAATCCCCCCAGGGGCGCAGGTCGTCAACGGCGGTTGAGCGGTAGCGCTCGAAAAATGCGGCACGGATGGCACGCACCAGGGTGCTTTTGCCGGACTCATTGGGACCGTGAATCAGGTTGAGGCCGGGTTGCAGGTTGTCCAGAACAAAGGGTTTGCGGAACTGGCGTAGCTGTTCAATGCGCATTCGCTGCAGTTTCATTGGCTGGCCTCCTGTTCCCGCTCTCTGAGCAGTCCTGCCAGAATGGCCAGCGCGTCCCGGGCGGCGTCATCCTGCGCGCCCTCTTGTTGACGCTCGCGCAGGCTTTCGACAACTTCGCCCACGTACCCGTCCGCCTTCAGGGCGGCGATGTCCTCGTCGGTCGGCGCAAGCTGGAGCCCGCTGCGTTCGCACCGCAGGCTGCGGAATCGGGCTTCAGCCACCGAGAGCGCCTTTAGGAGCGTTTCTTCTCCAGCCAGGGTTATCGAACCCTCAAGCCGCAGATCAACAACGGCGGATTCCGGCAAGGCGTTCAACCGCTCCAGCAGTTGGTCAAGATCGGACTGAACGGTGAGGGTTTCCCGCCACTGGCGCCATTGATACCGACCGGTAGGTAGTCGGGTTACCGTCGGCGTTTCCCCTGCCTCGGGCACGTCAACGATCAGGGCATTGCCGGCTTCGTTGTTCCGAAAGCGTTCCGGCTCGGGAGTGCCGCTGTAACAGGTACGCTCATCAATCTGTTTGGTGCCGTGCCAGTCGCCCAGGGCAAGGTAATCAAGCCGGCTGGCTTCGGCACGGTTCGGCGCGATGGGATTGGTGGAGTCAATCTCGTCCGGCAGCAGGCCCTGGACACTGCCGTGGGCCAGGCCGACCCGGAGGAAGCCTTCCGGTGACTCGTAGCCGCTGAACGGGTCAGTCAGATCGCCGTAGGTGTGGCGCTGGGTCAGCGGCGCGCATAGGATGCTGAGGCGCTGCGGTTCCAGGTTTATAACGCCGGGCTGCAGCGCCAGGTGTACGTTCTCAGGTACTGCACCGAGGCGCTGGGCCCGGGTCCACACGCTCTCTGCCAGGGCGGCGTCGTGGTTGCCGGGCAGCATGACCCAGGGGCCGGCGAACGCCTTTGTGGCATTGAATACCCGCCGGATCGTGCGATCAGACACCGTTTGGGCATCAAACACATCACCGGCCACCAGAACGGCATCGCACTGATGTTCATTGGCCAGCTGTGCGAGCGTTTCGATGGCCTCAAACCGGGCTTCGACCAGCGCGGCTCCGTCTTCGGTTTCAAAGCGGGTAAACGCCCGGCCCATCTGCCAGTCTGCCGTGTGCAAAAACTTTGGCATTTTATCTACCTGAGAATTCGGGGAATTTTGGCGCCATTCTAGACCAACCAACGATACTTTACAGACGCAAGGCGACAATGCGCGTCGTTCTGAACAAGCTTGGCTATCCCAGCTCTAGCCCAGCTCCAGCCCGGCACTAGGCCGGGGTCAGCCGGCAGGCGGCGTACTTGAATTCCGGAATCTTCCCGAACGGGTCCAGAGCCGGATTGGTGAGCAGGTTGGCCGCCGCTTCCACAAAGGCGAAAGGCACAAACACCATGCCTTCGGGCATGGTCTGATCAGCCCGCGCCGTAAGAGTGATGCTGCCCCGCCGGGTGGCGATGTGGATGTCCCCTCCCGAGGCCACGCCCAGGCGCTCCAGCTCAGAGGGCGCCAGGAATGCCGCCGCTTCGGGTTCCCGCTCGTCCAGTACCCGGCTTCTGCGGGTCATGGCGCCTGTGTGCCAGTGCTCCAGCAAACGCCCTGTGGTCAGAACCGTGGGATAGGCCTCATCCA